>JAABUN010003324.1_pt1 | contig 25222 bp, 22 predicted proteins | sample 5559311 | NCBI WGS metagenome assembly JAABUN01 (sample SAMN10711877, study PRJNA513370) | rock metagenome | isolation source: Antarctica rocks | place: Antarctica: Victoria Land, Siegfried Peak sud
CTCGAGGTAGCGCTGGAAAACGTGCTACTCAACCTCCAAGCGGCTGATATGGCACCCCGAGACCTGCTGAAGCTCACGTTTTATCACGTCGGTACCGTGGACGTGCACAGACGCCGCGCGCTCGTATCTACCAAGCTCGAGGGTCACAAGCCGTGTATGACACTACTCTTTGTGGCTGCCTTGGCCCCGCCCAACATCAAAGTGGAGATCGACGCGGTGGCGAGTCGCGCTGGGTGATGACCCTGGGACCCGCCGATCAACGTTTTGAGAGCGGTCAACAGCCTGTTACAACTAGCCCAGCCAACACTTTTCAGCCGCCTCGAGCGCGTAGTAGCTGATGATTAAATTCGCTCCGGCGCGTTTGATTGCCGTCAGGCTCTCGAAAACGGCTGCCGCCTCGTCGAGCGCGCCCGCCGCCGCCGCTGCTTTGAGCGCCGCGTATTCGCCCGAGACGTGATAGGCGACCAGCGGCAGGGCGCTCAGCTGGCGCACTCGGTACAAGATGTCGAGGTACGCCAGCGCCGGTTTGACGAGGAGCATGTCGGCTCCTTCAGCTTCGTCTAAGGCGACCTCGAGGCGCGCCTCACGCGGATTGCGTGGGTCCATCTGGTACGTTTTGCGGTCGCTCGGTGGCTGCATGTCGCCCTCCGACGCGCTCCCTTTAGGTACCGAGCCCGCTGCGTCGCGGAATGGGCCGTAAAACGCTGAGGCGTATTTGACCGTGTACGCCAAGACGCCGGTGTCTTGAAACCCGGCGTGGTCGAGCGCGCAGCGCAGGTGTCCGACGCGCCCGTCCATCATGTCCGACGGTGACACCAGATCGGCCCCGGCTTCGGCGTGAAGAACCGCCATCTCCGCGAGCGCCCCCAGACTGGGGTCGTTGTCGATCACGACGCCGCGCGGGGTGGCGCGCAGGAGTCCGCAGTGCCCGTGGTCGGTGTAGCCGCACAAACACACGTCGGTCATTAGCACCACGTCGTTACCAAAAGCGCGCCGCGCCGCGCGCAGGGCTTGGGCGACCGGGCCGTCCGGGTCAGCGGCGCTTGTGCCGCGCGGGTCTTTACTTTCGTCCGGCACCACTCCGAAAATCATGGCGGCGCGGACACCGAGTTTGAGGCCGCGCTCGAGTTCCCTCAACAAGAGGTCGGGCGAGAGCCGCGACACCCCCGGTAGCGAACCGATGGGCTGCGTCACGTCCGTACCGGAGACGACGAAATAGGGCGCGATAAAGTCTTGAGGCCGCAGGTGTGTTTCGGCGACCAACTCGCGCAGGGCGCTGGTGGCGCGAAGGCGGCGGGGGCGGTGGGTGAGCGTAAGCTTGTCTTGAATCATCAGGTCTCCTTCAGAAGGGGCGCAGCGTGCATAGCGCCAACGACGCCGGAAACATCGGGTGTTCGGGCTTGGGTAGCGTGCCAGCCGCGTTTCTCGGCAGCCTGGCGCGTACTCGACCCAAGCGCGATAAGGTGCGTTCGTTCACCCAGTCCCTTCGGTAGCGCCGACACCGCTGAAGGACTCGCCAGCACGATAAAGGTGGCTTCTACGTTCGGGAGGGGTTGCGTGACGGTCCTATAAAGGCAAACTTTGGCTACGATAAAACCGGCCCTGGTAAGGCCGGTCGCTAGCGTCGGCAACGCCTGTTCGCCGCAGAGGAAACCGACGCGGGCGGGCGGGGAGACGTGCGCGCGGAAGGTCGTGAGCAACCCCTGGGCGTTTGCGGGTTCGGCGTGTAGGGCGACCGTTCCGCCTGCGCGCCCGACCTCGAGCGCCGTCGCCGCGCCCACGACGCCGAGTTTCGGCGTACTGCCGAGCGGGAGTCCGAGCGCCGACCACGCCCGAACCGCCGTGCGGCTGGTAAATAAAAGCCAGTCGGTGCGGAATAGGTCGGCGAGTCCTCGGATGTCGGTCTTCGGTAAAAACTCGGTGCGGACGAGCGGGTGGTGCGTGACGCAAAACCCCCGCGCCTCGAGCGCGGCAGCCAAACCCTCGAGCCGCCCTTCGCTGTGCGTCAGCAAAACCTTCACGGCAGGCGCAGGCGGACCGAACCGGAATAGTTTAGAAAGGGACAGCTCACACAGGTGCCGGACGACCGAGCGCCTCGAACGCCAGCATCGCCGCGCCCTCGGACGACCCGTAGGCGGCGGTGACGCGCCGCCCTTCATACCACGCGGTCAGCTCGACAGTACCGCCCTTTAAGACGGCGTGAGCCCCCAGCGCCAGCTGACAACCGCCCTCGAGCATCGCCATCAGCCCGCGTTCGGCGGCGACGCCCTTATAGGCGTCCGGGTCGTGCAGGTCGGTCAAGAGTGAGGCCAGTTCAAAATCACCCTCACGGATTTCCAGCGCCAGCGCGCCCTGCGCCGGGGCCGGGACGAACAGCTGCGGGGCGAGCCAGACGGCCTCCAAACCCGACAGATCGAGCTTTAGCCGCGAGAGTCCGGCTGCTGCCAGGACGATGGCGTCATAGCCACCTTCGTGGAGTTTGCGAAGGCGCGTCGGGACGTTGCCGCGCAGCTCCTGCACGCGCACGTCGGGCCGCAGGTGCAAAAGCTGCGCCCGCCGCCGCGCCGCGCTCGTTCCGACGGCTACGCCATCCTTGAGGGGTAACGGCGACGCCGCCGGGTCGAACGCCGCCGGGCGGACGAGCAACACGTCGCGCGGGTCTTCGCGTTCAGTGACGGCGGCGAGTTCCAGACCGTCCATCCGCGCGCTCGGCAAATCCTTGTGCGAATGTACCGCCACGTCCGCGCGCCCGTCGGTTACTGCGTCCTGAACGGCTTTGGTAAAAAACCCCTGTCCCGGCATCAAACGAAAGGGAATGCCGCTTTCTTGCGTGCGGTCGCCCTGCGTTTCGATCAGCACCAGTTCGGCGGGTCTACCGAGCGTTTCCAGACGGTTTTTGACCCAGTTCGCCTGCCATAGGGCTAGGTCGCTCTTGCGCGTAGCGATGCGGACGGGTTTAGTAATCACGGGTCTGGTCGTGCGTCTCGGCTACCGTGTTGACGGCCCTGCTCAACCCGGTTTCGCTTAAAAACGCTTCCGCCGCCCCGAATCCGTAACTGCGGGCGACGGCGCGCAGCCCCTGCGCCGGAACCTGCGCCAGCCGGTTGGCCAGCCGCGCCGTCTCCTGCGGGGTAGCGTGCGGCAGGGTCTCCCGCACCACCCTCAGATAGTGCTCGCGCAACCCTTTAATCGAGGGTCCGAGAAGCCTTTCGGTCCAGGACTCGAGGGCGTGCTCGAGCTCACGTTGCATCAGCCCTTCGGCCTCGGCGAGCCGCCCGGTAAGCGTTTCGCGCCGGAGCTTACCCGCGTCCTGAAGGCTGTCGATATCCAGAATGCACAGGTTCGGGTGGTCGAGCACCTCGCTGTGAACGTTGCGGGGCAAACCCAGATCGACGATGAGCTTAAGCCTTGGCAGCTGCTGGACCAAAACCCGGTCGATCAGACCCGGTACCGGCGTCGCGCACACGAGCGCGTCTACAGCGGGCGGCGACGCTAAAAAAGCCTCGAGCGACGAGCTTTTCGCCCCCAGATGTTTGGCGAGTTGCCGTGCCCGTTCTACGCTCCGGTTGACGACGATCAGTTCAACCCCGGCTTGCGCCGCGAGCGACTTGGCGGCGAGCGCGCCCATCTCGCCCGCGCCGAGCACTGCGACCGTCCCGCCGCGTGGCAGCGCACGCTGGAGCTCGGGACGTGCCAAGCTAAAAAGTGAGGTGTTGAGGGGCGCTAGCGCGACCTCACGGCGCACCTTTTTGGCGATCTTGAGCGCGGTCTGAAAGGCGAAATGCGTGGTCGGCCCGACGCTGCCCGCAGCTTGCGCGGCTGAGAACGCGGCGCGTACCTGCGCCATGATCTGATCTTCGCCGGGGTTGAGCGAATCGAGCGAGGTCGCCACGCGCGTAAGCTGCTCCAGCGCGCCGTCACCGCTGTAAGCGTAGGGGCGAAAGGGCGTATCCGGAGCGAGCGCCTCACGCGCGCCCAGCGCGTCCATACCGGGGGGCAGCGCGACCACCACGTCACAACGGTTACAGGTGCTGATCGGTACCCACTCGCTAAAACCTGCGAGCCTGGGCGTTTGATCCGAATCGAAGGTGTTCTGCCACGCCTCGAGCGCCGCCGCGCCGCCGCGCCTATGAGAAACACCGATTAAGGCAAGTTGATCCATACCCCAGCATAATCGGAATGGTTCCGAGCGAGTGTCACAGAAGAGTCAGAGGTTCAGTACCGAGTGCCGAGTTCTGAGTACAGAGTACAGAGTGCCGAGTGGGAAGTGCCGGGTACCGAATTCTGAGTGCCAAGTAGAAAGTTTCGAGTGCCGAGCGTAAACACTAGGTACTCGGCACTGGGAAGTCAGCACTGCCTACAGCTCACTCTCACCCCGGATGTCGGGCATGACTTCGGCTGCGCCGGAGGGGTTGGCGACGGCGTGCCGGACCCGCGCCCACGCCTCTTTAAGGGCGTGCTCTTCAGGCTCGAGCGCCGCTTCGGGGGCGTCGGCGTAGGTGCCTACCTCGTCGGCCTTAACGGTCAGAATGTCGTTTAAGACGCGGTGGAGCGTGTTGCGAACACCGAGCCCTTCACGCAACAGGTCTTGAAGCTCGAGCACCCTCGAGACGAGTTCGTCGTGCGTCATAGCCTCGAGGTCTTCTCTGGTGCGCTGCATGGTGAGCCTCCTCATATAGCGTGACACACCGCTCGAGTCCGGTGCAATAGGTGCGCGTTGTTAAGTACCTTACAAGCAGCTGACAACTATGCAAGCAGATGCGCCGGGTCAGGTACGGCGCGTGGCGCGTCAGGTTCGGTAAGCCGCGTTTAGAATCTTTTCCAAAGCGGCAAATGACGCGTAGTCACAACACAAACCGCGCAGCCAAAACCGCAGCGATGACCGTAAGGATCAGACTGACCCACAAGATTATGCCTTTGCCCTTTGTTTCGGGACGCTCGACGGCTTTATCCGCGCCGTCTTGAACGGGTACGTTCGCCTCGACGCCCGGTTTAGAAAGGGGTTGGTCGTTGGTATGTTCGGGATTTGCCATAGTACCCTCCGCTGATTTGAGTTTACCGATGGGCCCGCGTGGCGATGTGCGTTCGGGGTTGCTAATTTGGGATGAGGGTTGTGGGGGAATGGAGAATGGACGCAAAGAGAATTAGGGGAGGGAGAATGAAACCACCATCCTTGCAGCCACCAACTTCTGTATCCTGACTTCTGAACTCCACGACCCACCGAGCCGAAGCCTCGATACGACCTGTCTCAGTGCGCCCTAACGCCAGGGAAAACCGCTTCCGCGCAGGCCGGGGCGCAGTGTTCGGAGCACGTCGCGCGTCCGCCACGCCTGCGTCTCCTGTACGGGCCGCAAAAAACGCCACGCTTGCAGGCGCAAAAGTCCGGAAACCAAAAAGAGGCTGTGAAAGCCCGTCCAGGTAAAACCGAGCAGGGTGGGCTCGAGCTTGCTGAAGAGCACCAGCAGCGGCCCGGAGAGCACGCCCCCGACAAACCCCGCGACGCCGGTTGTAAGGCTGTACATGGCAATAAAGGCTGTGCGGTTCTCTTTGGGCGCGCTCGCCAGGGCCAGGTTAAAGATTGCCGGACCGATAGCGCCCCACGCCAGCGCGTCGAAAAAGGCGCTGAACCAGACGGGCCAGAGACGGTCTTCGGTGGCGAGAATCCAGCTGAGCGGCATCAGGCTGCCCGCTACCGTCGTGCCGATAGCCAAGACCACCTTGTTGCCGTAGCGGTCGGCGACGCGCCCCCACCACGAGGTCGTAAAAAGCGCCGACAGCGACGCAATCACGCTCCAGACGGCGATCTGCGTAAAGCTCATGGTAAGTTCCGTCAAAAAGTAACTGAAGACGAAAGGGGCGGCGATCAGCACCGACGTCTGCCAGTAGACGCCGAATACCAGCAGCTTGCGAAAGTTCGGGTCTTGCCAGGGTGTGCGGAAGACGGCGCGAAAGTGCGGACGTGCGTAGGTGGTGGGCGGCTCATAGTGGAGCAGCAGCAAAAGTGCCCCCAGCACCGCCGCGACCACTCCGACACCCAGCACCACCTGAAAGTTGAGCGGCGCGTCTACACGGTCTAGAAACCAGCCCGCGCCCAGGTTGGCGAGCATCCCCACGACGCCCACGACCCCGGTACGAAAACCGAAATAACGGCCCCGCCGCGACTCCGGTACGACGCCGCCCAACCACGAGGTCCAGAGCGTCGCCGTCGAAGCTTGAAAAAAGCTCGAGACCAGCACCAGCGCCACGATAAAGGTGGGTTGCCACGCCGCCGGAACCCCCAGCACCGGCAAGGACGCCGCTAACAGCCACAGCCCGCGCCCGACGAGCGCCGTCACCGCCGTCACTCCCTTGAGCCGTCCCGCGACGCCGCCCAGATACGCCGCGAACGGGCTCGCCAGCTGCGCCAGCATCGGTACGCTGGCGATCAACCCAATTTCGGCCGCCGACGCGCCGAGGTGCAGCATGTAACCGATAATGACGCTGCCGGTCGTCCAGTTGAGAAAAATTTGCACCAGACTGCCCTCGAGCAGCGACAAGTTGAGCGTGCGGCGAACGGCCCCAGCCGGGGGCTGTGTGGCGCTCGTTGCAAGGGGCGCTTTCAGTACTGGTAAGGGTTTGGGAGGCGTTTCCGGAGCGGGGGGCAGGGGTAGCGTAGCCATAATCAGCAGGTAGTGTACGCCCGCGCCCGGTGAGCATGTACACAGCGGAACGTCATGAACTGCGCCGACGTGATGTGTAAGCTGTTTTACACTTTTGCACATCTCATTGGTCTGGCTACTCCGCTGAAGCCGCACCTACCCAAGCACCGACGGGTAACGCCGGGATTGGAGACACCGGGACAGGTGCGGCGCTGAGGGGCGGGCTATACTCGGCTTATGACCGAAACATCGAAAGCATCCGTTGTCGGAGCAGTTCGGACACCGATACATACCCCATCAGGGATGGTGAGCCGTGTTTGAGGTCATTCCGGCAGTCGATATTCAGCGGGGCCGCGCCGTGCGACTCGTCGAGGGCCGGGCCGAGGACGAAACGGTGTACTTCGACGATCCCCTCGAGGCCGCGCAGAAGTGGGCCGGACTAGGCGCACCCTGGCTTCATCTCGTCGATCTGGACGCAGCTTTCGGACATGGTGACAACCGTGAGGTGATCGGCAAGTTGGCGCGCGAGCTGCCGTGCAAGCTCGAGGTCGGGGGCGGCGTCCGCGATTTGGAGACTGCCGAGCGCCTCTTGGAGATCGCCGAACGGGTGATTATCGGAACCGCCGCCATCACCGAACCCGAACTGTTAGACGCGCTGCTGTCACGTTACGAGGCGTATCGGATCGCCGTCTCGATAGACGCGCGGGACGGTCTGGTGGCGGTGCGCGGCTGGACCGAGACGAGCACCGTCGCCGCCCGCGACCTCGCCAAACGCGTGTCCGAGCAGGGCGTCACGCACATCATTTATACCGACATCGCCCGCGACGGGACGCTCCTGGGCGTCGATCCGGAGCCGGTCAGCTTGATGCGCTCGGCGTGTCCGCACACGCTGGTCGCCGGGGGTGGCGTGGCGAGCGATTATGATCTGGAGCTCTACGAAAGCCTCGGAATGGACGGCGCAGTCGTCGGCAAGGCGCTCTACGAGGGGCGGATTCAGTATCCCCGAACTCCCTGAAGTCGAGACCGTCCGGCGTGAGCTCGAGCCTTGGCTGACAGACCGAATGGTGGTAAAAGCAGAGCTTATAGAGGCGGTACCGGGGCCGAAATACGTGGGTTTGGAAAGGGCAGCCGGACAGCAAATCTTACGAGTAACGCGGCGCGGAAAGTTTTTGATCCTGCCGCTCTCAAAAGGTGATGATCTTATTGTTCATCTGGGCATGACCGGCAGCGTCAGTCCGACGCTCCCTGAAAAACACATGCGGGTCAAGCTGGGGCTCGACCCCGGTCCGAACCCGACGCTCTATTTTCAAGATGCGCGCCGTTTCGGGCGTTTTTTGGTAGTGCCTTCGGGACGTTATGAGACGCTGCCGACGCTGCACGCGATGGGGCCGGAGCCGTTAGAGCCGACCTTTACCGCCCCGACTTTTTACCGTGCGCTGCAAGCCTCAGCGACGCCGATCAAACCGTACTTGCTCAGTCAGCGGCCCGTCTCGGGGGTCGGCAACATCTACGCCGACGAGGCGCTCTGGCGCGCGCGTATTCATCCGCTGACGCCCGCCAAGGCCGTGTCTAGAGCCAAAGCTTACGCGCTAGCAGAGGCCATCCGGGTGGTATTGGCAGCGAGCCTCGAGTTTCGCGGTACGACCCTTCAGGACTACCGCACCGTCAACGGCGAGGTCGGCAGCTACGCGTCTCAGCTTCAGGTGTACGGTCAGCCGGACGCGCCCTGTCCCCGCTGCGGGCGGCCCCTCAGCAAAACCGTCGTCGGGGGACGCGGGACGCACTTTTGTAGTTTCTGCCAGCGCCTGCCGCGCGCCCGGCCCGTGTAAGCTGGGCGTATGCCCACCAACACGCCGACCGACACGCCAACCCGGACTCACCGCACCGAGATTCAGCTGCGTTTTAACGATACCGACGCGCTCGGACACCTCAACAACACCGCCTACGCGCTCTACGCCGAACAGGGCCGTGTCGACTTTTTAGACACTTTTCGCAGTGAGGGTGTGTACCTGATTCTGGCGCACATCTCGCTTGACTTTCTCAGGCAGGTGCGGTTTCGAGATTCGGTTTATGTGCTGACGCGAGTCGCCAAAGTCGGTCGTACGAGCGTGACGTTGGAGCAAGAGGTCTACGGCAACGACGAGGTTGCGGCGCGGGTGCGTTCGGTCGTGGTGATGTTCGACTATGAGGCGCAGAAACCGACGCCGATTACCGATCAGGTGAGGGGGCAGCTCGAGGCGTATCTTCCGGAGGGGTGAGTGCTGAGTGCCGAGTACCGAGCGTCAGTCTTTACTCAGCACTCATCTCTCGGAACTCGGTACTGCCACGCCTTTCTCACTCAGTATATGCGTCACCCTTACGTCGTGCGGTTCGGTGGGAAGTATTGGAACGACAAGTTGTGAAGGCGTGACGCCGACGATAGGGACGCCCGACCGGACGTTCGGCAACAGACGGTCGTAAAAGCCTCTGCCGTAGCCTAAACGGTTTCCGGAAAGGTCGAACGCCAGACCGGGAACGAGGAGTAACTCGAGCCTCTCCACCCCGACTACCGGACTTCCTGCGCGCGGCTGCCAAAACCCGTAAGGGTGACGCTCGAGCCCACTTTCCAGCATATGAACGCTGAGCGTACTGTCCCCCTGCGTCCGAGTCGTATAAAAATGCTTGCCCCTCAGCCCCGACAACTCGAGTTCATCGCCGAAAGCCAGGTAGGTTAAGACGTGCTCGGCTCGGCGGTATGGGGACCACCGCTCGAGCTGGGCTACAACACTGTTACTCAAAACCGGAATGTCGAGCTGTGCCCGCGTCGCCTTGGCCCAAGTCCGCCACTCGGTTTTGCTCCGGTTCGTCACCCACAAAGCTTAACGCGCGTGTTCTCTATCTGACAGCTTTCGGAGGCGTCTGGCGCATACTTAGGGCATGACCAAGCCTATCAAAACAACAACGGTTCATCACCTCGTCAACAAGCGTTTCGTCGGCGTCACCCCTGAGGGGCAGCGGGTGATGATCGACGGCGAAAACGACGCCCAGACCGGGATGCGCCCGATGGAACTGCTCTTAAACGCGGTCGGAGCCTGCGCCGCCTACGACATCGTTGAGATGCTGCAAAAGCGCCGTTTGAACGTGCAGGGCTACCGGATCGAGCTTTCCGGCGAGCGCCCAGACGCCGTACCCGCGCCCTACACGCATATCCACGCCAAACACATTTTCGACGTACCGGGTCTGGACGAGAAAACTGCGACACGTTTTGTCGACCTGGGGATGAACAAATACTGCTCGGTGGCGGCGAGCCTTAAGGCCGAGATCAGTTTTGAGGTGGTTTTGGAAACGCCTCAATCTGACTGAAAGCTGAACGAACTCTTGATAGCGGTATTTAAAAGGTACTTTATTTGGGATGCGGGCACCCCTTAAACTGCTCTTCTACAGGCAGAATAGGAGACTTAATTGAGTCCGTTTGATGATTTTGACAGCTACATAGAAGATGCGATGACGTCGTGGCACTGTCCTGGCGCTGTCATCACCGTGATCAAAGAAGATGAAGTGCTGCATCAGGGCGCTTACGGTCTTCGGGATGTCGAGGCTAACTTACCGATGACGCCTGCGACTCGCTTTCCCATAGCCTCAGTTACAAAGTCCTTCACGGCAATGTGTGTGGCTTTACTTGTCGACGAAGGTAAACTCGAGTGGGACACCCCTGTACGTGACTACGCGCCCGAGTTCATTTTGGATGACGCCTACGTAACCCAACACATGACTGTGCGTGACATACTGAGCCACCGGACAGGCTTGCCAGGTCACTTTTGGGCAACTGACCGTATAGATATTGAACTTACCGAATTCGTTAGTCGCATGAAATATCTGAAATTCAACTCGAGCTTTCGTGAGAAGTGGCAGTACAACAATGCACTGTACTATGCGCTCGCCTATCTTATTGAAAAGCTTTCAGGGCAAACCTGGGGAGATTTTGTTCAGAATCGTATCCTTGACCCCTTGAGTATGACGGCTTCCAACTTCTCTCCCCAATCTATAGAGGATCAGGAGATGGCAGAGGGCTACCGGGTAAAGCGTGACGAGGATGGCGCATTTTCGGCTGTCCACCATGTTCCGTTTGCCCAATCCAACAGGGTTTCACTTGGAGCGGCGGGCGGTCTTTTCTCTACGTTGACCGATATGGTGACTTGGCTCAAATTGCATATGAACAACGGTGACGTCAAAGGGTCTAAACTCGTTTCATCTGAGAACCTCAGGCAAATGCACGCGCCACAAATGGTTATTCCCGTAGATGAAGAAAGCAAGAAAGCATTTGGCTTATCCATGGCTTCTTACGGCATGGGATGGTTTATCGAGCCTTATAAGGGATATACGCTTGTTTCGCATTCTGGCGAAGTTGAAGGTCACACCGTATGGGTTGGATTCGTCCCTGAAGAAAAGGTCTCCGTGATCACCCTTACCAACCTTACACATAACCCACTACCAAGTGCTCTTTTGCGCGAAGGTCTTGACCGAGCTCTAAACCTTCCCAGTGATAATTGGAATGCCAAGCTCCATAACCTTATCGACTCAGGACACGCTAAACAGCTCGAAAGTAGTGAGAAAGCACGAGAGATACGCATTTCTGATTCGCCTATGAGCCATCCCCCGAAAGACTATGTGGGCATTTACGAAGCCGAGGGCTATCCCGACTTCGCTGTCAAATTTGAGGATGACAGGTTGCGAGCCTGCACCGTAGGTGGTCTTGATTGGGGCGAGTTGCGGCACTACCACTACGATACTTTCGAGTGGCACGTTTTTGTTTACGATTTCTGGATGAAATTTCGTTTCTCAGTCAACGTAGATGGGGAGATAGATAGCGCTTTTTTGCCTCTGGAACCAGCAGTTGGCGACATTGTGTTTAGGCGCAAGGTCGTAGATAATTCTGAACCTGCTTGAGCCGATCTGAGACAGTCGTTGTTAGTTTTGTGGATGTTGAGATTATACGTTATGTTCTCGCTGCGCTCGGACCCTGAACGATGACAATCTCTGCTTCCGGAGAAACGTTTGCTACGCGTTTGAGGGTACCGGGTACAACCGAAGTCATAACCCCCGGCAGATTTGCTAGGCTGACCTATGGCTGAACCCGATCTGCAAGACCCGCAGTTTTACTTTAACCGTGAGCTTTCGTGGCTGCGGTTTAACGAACGTGTGCTCGAGGAGGCTGAAGACGACGAAAACCCGCTTTTGGAGCGTCTGAAGTTTTTGTCGATCTTTAGCACCAATTTAGACGAATTTGTGATGATCCGTTACGCGGGTCTTAAAGAGCAACTCGCCGCCGGAATCGTCGGGCGCAGCTTCGACGGGCTCACCCCCGCCGAGCAGCTTCAGGCGCTCGGCGACGAGTTGCATCCACTGATCGCGCGTCACCGCAAGGTGTTGCGTCACGACGTGCTGCCCGCGTTGGAGCAGCAAGGTCTGGCGCTGCTCCCCATTCACAAACTCTCGGAGAGCGACCGGGCGATGGTCGACGCGTATTTCGACCGCGAGTTGTTTCCGGTCCTGACGCCGCTGGCGGTCGATTCCGGTCATCCGTTTCCGCGCCTGCCGAACCTGAGCTTTTCGCTGCTGCTCGAGCTTTTCGACCCCACCCGTGAGGCGACCAAGCTGGCGGTGGTGCAGGTACCGAGCGTGTTGCCGCGTTTTTTGCGCCTGCCGCCCCTCAATGACGCCGACCGGACCTTTCGCTTTGTGTTGTCCGAAGAGATCATCCGCGCGAAGGTTGGCGACCTTTTCCCGGGTCATGAGGTGCGCTCGAGCCACGCGTTTCGCCTGACTCGCAATGCCGACATCGACATCGCCGAAGACGAAGCCGACGACCTTTTGCAGGTCATCGAAGACGAGGTGCGTAAACGCCGCTGGGGTGACGCCGTAAGGCTCGAGGTCACCGCCGAGATGCCCGCGCAGTGGTGCGACTTTTTGCGTAAAACCCTCCAGCTCAGCGACGCCGACGTTTACCGCGTCGACGACCACCTAAACGTCGGCGACTTTATGGAGCTGGCGCTCCTCGACCTGCCCGAACTGCGCTATCCACCCTTTAACACGCGGTTACCGACCGAGTTTATCGGTCGCTCGGACGTGTTCGACATTATTCGGCAGCAAGACGTGTTGATCCATCACCCGTTTCACGCCTTTGACGCCGTGCTGAACCTGATCGAACAAGCCGCGGACGATCCCAATGTGCTGGCGATCAAACAGACGCTTTACCGGGTCGGCGGCAAATCGCCGGTGGTCGCGGCTTTGGCGCGAGCGGCGGGTAACGGCAAGCTGGTGACGGCGCTTGTAGAGCTCAAAGCGCGGTTCGATGAGGAAAACAACATCGTCTGGGCGCGCGAGTTGGAGCGCGCCGGGGTTCACGTCGTCTACGGGTTTGCCGGGCTCAAAACGCACTGCAAAACGCTCCTCATCGTCCGCCGCGAAGGTCACGACATCCGCCGCTACGTGCATCTCGGGACCGGCAACTACAACCGCAGCACCAGCACCATCTATACCGACTTCGGCCTCCTATCGAACGACGCCGAGCTCGGAGCCGACGTGTCCGAGCTGTTTAACTACCTCACCGGATTTTCCAAACAAAACTCGTGGCGCAAACTCTGGATTGCGCCGGAAACGCTCCGCAGCGAGCTGACCCGGGCGATAGAACGCGAGGAGGCGCACGCGCGTGAGGGCCGTCCGGCCCGCATCGTCGCCAAGATGAACGCGCTCGTCGATCCACGGGTGATTCGGGCTCTTTACCGGGCGTCGCAAGCGGGCGTCGACATCGACCTGATCGTACGCGGCGTCTGCTGTCTGCGCCCCGGTGTAAAAAGTGTCAGTGAAAGCATCCGTGTTCGCAGTATCGTCGGACGGTTTTTAGAGCACTCGAGGGCGTTCTTTTTTCTCAACGGTGGCGAAGAGAACCTGCACCTGGGTTCCGCCGATTGGATGCAGCGCAACCTGACGCGGCGCGTCGAGGTGGTGTTTCCGGTCGAAGACCGGGCGGTCAAGAAAAAAGTCTTGCAGGTGCTCGAGTTAGCACTCGGCGACAACGTCAAAGCGAGAGAACTCTCCGCCGATGGCACCTACGCCTACGTCAAACGCAAGGCCGGACAACGCAGGCTCAACTCGCAAGAGCGGCTGCTGGACATCTCCGCGCGGCGGGCGGCGCTGATCAGCAGTCGGCGTTAGGGGGTAGTTTTTGCATCCGACTGACTCTCGAGGGGCCGTTGCGTGTTGTCGGCAAGTGGCTTGTGGCGAGTGGCCTGTATAGTTTGGTTTGACTAGTTGACTTTACACGCAGTCTGAGCCGGGTTTTGCCTTTTAGACGGGCTTGTGGCCTGTGGCTTTCGGATTGTCTTTCTACTCGCCACAGGCCACAAGCTACGAGCCATTCACCTGTAGGGAGCGAGAGATACTGACGACGAACAAACATCAACGTAAAGAAGAGCGCCCACCAGACCAAAAGGTCGAGCGGGCGCTTTTTGAGTGTAGGGTTGCAAAGGTTTAGTCGTGCGCCTGAGCCGCCTCTGCGCCGCGTGGGTAGCGGATATTTTCGACGAATTCCTGAATCTCCAAGGGGGGTTCTTCGGTCATCCTCGAGACTACATAGGTCACGAAAAACGACAGCACCATCCCGATTGCGCCGATGCCCTGCGCGCGGATACCGAAGATAAACGGTTCGATATCCATCAGCCGGTCGGCGGTCATGGTGATATACGCGCCGGTAAAGATGATGCCTGTAAGCATCCCTGAAATCGCGCCATATTTATTTGTACGTTTATCGAAGATCCCCAGCACGATAGCCGGAAAGAAGCTCGCGGCGGCGAGACCGAAAGCGAACGCCACCACCTCGCCGACGAATCCCGGCGGGTTGACCCCGATGTATCCGGCGATAACAATCGCCACGAGCACCGATATGCGGGCTACCGCCAGCTCGTTTTGCTCCGAAGCGTCCTTGTTGATAAAACGTTTGTAGATGTCGTGCGAAAACGATGAGCCGATCACCAGCAGGAGACCCGACGCGGTCGAGAGCGCCGCCGCCAGACCCCCTGCTACGACGATACCGACGACCCACGCAGGTAGTCCGGCGATCTCGGCGTTGGCTAAAACGATGATGTCGGGGCTGATGGTGAGTTCGTTCGTGTCCCCAGCGTTGTAGGCGATGATACCGTCGCCGTTTTTATCGTCGAAGGTCAGCAGGCCGGTTTCCTCCCAGTTACCGACCCAAGCGGGCATCTCGGCGTAGGGCTGATTGCTCACGGTCTGAATCAGGTTGAAGCGGGCGAAGGCGGCGACGGCGGGCGCGGTGGTGTACAAAATAGCAATGAAAAGCAGCGCAAAAAACCCGGTCCAGCGCGCACCTTTAACGCTTCTGGCGGTGTAAAAGCGGATGATCACGTGGGGCAACCCGGCGGTACCGCACATCAGCGAAGCGGTAATTAAAAAGACGTTGAGCGCGCTTAGGTTGGTAAAAGGTGAAGTGTATTCGCCGAAACCCAGGTCGGTTTCGATCCCGTTTAGGCGGGTAGCGATCTCGCCGAAAGCCGTCTGCGGTACCGGGTTGCCGGTCAGCGTCAGGCCGATAGCGATAGCCGGAACCAGATACGCAAAGATCAAAACCAGATACTGCGCCACCTGGGTATAGGTGATGCCCTTCATACCGCCCAGCACCGCGTAAAAGGCGACGATGACCATCCCGACTACCACGCCCCAAAAAACAGTCGTTCCTAAAAAGCGACTAAAGGCGATGCCCATGCCGTTCATCTGTCCGGCGACGTAGACGAAAGAGACTACGATAGCGCAGATCGCCGCGACGAAGCGGGCGGCTCCCGAGGCGTAGCGGTCGCCGATAAATTCGGGGACGGTAAATTTGCCAAACTTTCGCAAATAGGGCGCGAGCAGCAGCGCTAAGAGCACGTAACCGCCGGTCCAGCCGAGCAGGTAGATGGCACCGTCGAAACCGAGCGCCGAGATAAGCCCCGCCATCGAGATAAACGACGCCGCGCTCATCCAGTCGGCGGCGGTCGCCATGCCATTAAAAACCGACGGCACACCCTGACCCGCCACGTAAAATCCGGCGGTGGTGGTCACGCGTGACCAGATAGCGATACCGATATAGAGGCTGAAACTCAGCACCACGAAGATAAGCGTCCACAGCTGAACATCGCCCATTACTCATCCACTCCGAACTCTTTGTCGAGCGCGTTCATGCTGACGGCGTAGATTAGAATCAATAACACAAACACGTAGATCGCGCCGTTTTGAGCGATCCAGAAACCCAGCTGCGTACCCAAAAAGGTGTAGTTGTTGAGGGCCGGGGCGAAGACGATAGCGAGCAGATAGCCGACTACGAACCAGATGATCAGCAAGATCGTGGTCAGGCGCAAGTTGCGTTTCCAGTACGCCTCGAGCACCGAGCGGTCGGCTCCCGCCAGTTCACTTTTGAGAGCTGACCTTTCGTCGGGGACAACAGCTACACGCGGCTTTTTAGATTTGCTCATCGTTCCTCCCTAAATTGTGTTGCAGCGAATTGTATGGCAGCTATTTTGGTGCGGTGGTTGCGCCCGAATAATACCTCAAAACGCTGACGGTAACGTTCAGGTCTCGAGCGTCGACAGGTCGCCGGGGTCTTGACCGAGCGTCTGGGCCTTGAGAAGGCGGCGCATGATCTTGCCGCTACGCGTTTTGGGTAGCGCCTCGAGGACGGTAACACTCGAGGGCGTAGCAATCGGCCCGAGTTCGTCCCGAACATGGCGGATCAAGGTCTCTTCATCGGCGCTCTGTCCACTACGGCAGACTACAAAAGCGACGATAGCTTCACCTTTGAGGTCGTCGGGAATCCCGACCACGGCGGCCTCGGCGACCGCCGGGTGCGAGACCAGCGCAGACTCCACGTCGGCGGTGCCGATACGGTGACCGGCAACGTTCAGTACGTCGTCGGCGCGGCCCAGCACGCTGATCCGGCCCGCCTCGTCGCGCACCGCTACGTCGCCGGTGAGGTAGTACCCGGGAAACTCTCGCCACGCGGCTTCGTAGCGTTCAGGCGCGCCGTAGATGGTACGGAGCAGGTGCGGAAAGGGGCGTGTAAGCGCCAGCAGGCCACCGACGTTCGGCGCTTGCGGTTCTCCGTCGTCGCTCAGCACTTCAGCCTCGACGCCCAGCAGGGGCCGCCCCACAAAACCCGGTTTACACTCCTGCACGGCGTAGGTTCCGAGCGTCGGTGCGCCCGTTTCAGTCTGCCACCAGTTGTCCATCACATAACCGTGGTCTCCCATCAGGTGCGTTTGCGCCCAGCGAAACGCTTCGGGGTTGAGGGGTTCTCCCGCTACGGCGAGCACCCGCAACTTCGACAGGTCGCGGCCCTTCAGGGGGTCTTCGCCGAAACGCATCCATAACCTGAGCACGGTGGGCGCGGTCAGGATCGCGGTGACGCCATACTTTTCAGCAATTTCCCAGGCGGTACCGGGGTGCGGCGTATCGGGCGCACCCTCACGAAAAACCGTGGTTAGGCCGCCCACGAGCGGCGCGTAGGCGATGTACGAGTGCCCGACGGCCCAGCCGATATCGCTCATGTTCCAGAACACGTCGTCTTCACCGAGGTCGTAAAACGTCTTCAGATGCAGGTGCGTCCCGACCATATAGCCGCCGTGAACGTGCAGCACGCCCTTGGGTTTGCCGGTGGTACCGGAGGTGTACAAGATATAAAGTGGGTGCTCGGCGTCTACGATCTCGGCTTCGCAGGCATCGGGTTGCTCCAAAAGTGTGTCCCATGAAACCTCGAGCCCCTCCAGCGCCCCACCTTCACGGCTAAAGACGACGACGTGCTCGACAAAATCCAGGGGCGCAACGGCCTGCCGCGTGAGGGTAAGCAGGTCAGTCGTTTTGCCGCGCCGGTAGCTCACGTCACCAGTGATAACGACCTTGGCTCTGGCGTCCTCGATCCGGGTACGGAGCGCCCCGGCCGCGAACCCGGCGTAGACGACGCTGTGAACCGCGCCGATGCGGGCGCACGCGAGCATGGCGGTGACGCCCTCTAGGGTCAGCGGCATATAGACGACCACCCGGTCGCCCTTCTGTACGCCTAAGCTTTTGAGGCCGTTGGCGATCCGGTTGACCTGATGGTAAAGCTCCTGGTACGTGAGGCGTTCTTCGCTGCCGTCTTCACCAAGCCAGATATAGGCGGTTTTGTCGGCGCGGCCCGTGTCCAGGTTACGCTCGAGCGCATTTATCGTAATGTTCGTCTCACCACCTACAAACCAGCGGTGGTTGACACCGTCGAACTCCAAAACCTTGTCCCACAGTTTCGCCCAGATCAGCTCCCGGGCGGCCTCGGCCCAAAACGCTTCGTTGTCGTCTACCGAGCGGCGGTACACCGCCTCGTAATCTCTCAGCGCCGCGCGCGCTTTGACCTCGCCTGGCGGCGTGAAAACCGTCTGTTCTGCGGAGAGCGCCTCGAGCTTCGCCATGCACACCCACTTCGCTATCGTGTTTAGTTTTGGCCCCTGTGCAGCTTAACGTGCAGCACAGGCCGCGTCAAGCAAAGCTCGGGGACGATGTGCACGAATGCGGGCGATACGTACAGCGCCGCGCAAAAGCGCCAAGCCGCAGCTTTATCCGCGCCCCGGAGCCTGCTAGGATAGGCAGAGCTGACACCACAATGGCGCGTTCTGCGCCTTCGCGCACTCTAGAAAGGAACGACCATGAGCGACCGTATCGAGTCCATGATGCAAGAGGGGCAACGTTTTAGCCCGAACCCGACGTTCCGGGATACCGCCAAAATAGCTGACGAGGCTGAGTATGACCGCCTCTACCGCCAATCGCTAGACGACCCCGAGACCTTTTGGGCCGACGTTGCTAACGAGCTGCACTGGTTTAAGCCCTGGGACAAGGTAACGGAGTGGAACGAACCGTTTGTGAAGTGGTTTGTCGGCGGCAAAACGAACATCGCCTATAACTGTCTGGATTTTCAGCTCGAACAGGGCCGTGGCGACAAAACCGCGCTTATGTGGGAGGGTGAACCGGGCGATACCCGCACCTTCACTTACCGCGAATTGCTCGCCGAAGTCTCTAAATTCGCCAACGTCCTTAAAAGTCAGGGCGTCCAAAAGGGTGATGTGGTTGCCGTCTATATGCCCCTCATCCCCGAAGCGGCAGTAGCGATGCTCGCCTGCGCCCGCATCGGCGCAATCCACAACGTCGTGTTCGGCGGCTTTAGCGCCTCGGCCCTCGCCGACCGGATCAACGACGCCTCCGCCAAGCTCGTGATCACCGCCGACGGCGGCTACCGGCGCGGCAGCGTCTTCGCCCTCAAACCGGTAGTCGACGAGGCCGCCGAAAAATGTTCCAGCTTGGAGCACATCATCGTCGTAGAGCGCGGCAAAAATGACGTGACGATGACTGAGGGCCGCGACGTGTGGTACCACGAGCTGATGGCGAACGCCGCGCCCGAGTGCCCCGCCGAAGAGATGGACGCCGAAGACCCGCTTTTTATCCTCTACACCTCGGGTTCGACGGGCAAACCTAAAGGCGTGCTGCACACCGTCGGCGGCTACCAGACGTACACCTATCTGACCGTCAAATACGTTTTCGACCTGCAACCTGATGATATCTACTGGTGCCCCGCCGATGTTGGCTGGATTACCGGACACTCGTACGTGGTCTACGGCCCGCTGCTCAACGGCGCGACCGAACTCTTATATGAAGGCACGCCCACGCACCCGACGCCCACCCGCCACTGGGAGATGATCGAGCGTTACGGCGTGACCATCTACTACTACGCGCCGACCGCCATCCGCGCCTTTATGAAGGCGGGCGAAGAGCATCCTAAGCAGCACGACCTGTCGTCTTTACGGCTCCTCGGTACCGTCGGCGAACCCATCAACCCCGAAGCGTGGAGGTGGTACCACCGCGTGATCGGCGGCGAGCGCTGCCCCATCGTAGACACCTGGTGGCAGACTGAAACCGGCGGCATCATGATCACTACGTTACCGGGCGTTCATGACACCAAACCGGGGGCGGCGGGCAAACCCTTTTTCGGTGTTGAAGCGGCGATTATGGACCTCGACGGCAACGAACAAGACGACGGTAGCGGCGGCTTTTTGACTGTCAAACGCCCCTGGCCGGGTATGCTCCGGACGGTTTATGGTGACGATGACCGCTACCGGGCGCAGTACTGGACGGAGATTCCGCACGTCTATTTTGCCGGTGACGGCGCGCGTAAGGACAAAGACGGCTACTTCTGGATCATGGGCCGCGTCGATGATGTGGTCAACGTTTCGGGCCACCGCTTAGGAACTGCTGAGGTCGAGTCGGCGCTGGTCTCGCACCCCGCCGTGGCTGAAGCGGCGGTGGTGGGTAGGCCCGACGAACTCAAGGGGCAGGGCATCGTAGCGTTTGTAACCCTCGGGGGCGACCAGGAAGGCTCGGACGAGCTGCTCGCCGAACTCCGCAAACACGTCACTAAAGAGATCGGCGCAATCGCGCGCCCCGACGAGATTCGTTTCGCCGACGCCCTACCCAAAACGAGAAGCGGCAAGATTATGCGGCGGCTGCTGCGAAACATCGCCGCTGGGGAAGAAGCGGCGGGGGACATCAGCACGCTCGAGGATAAGAGCGTGGTGGAGAAGTTGATGCAGCCAGGGGGAGGTAAGTAGAGCTCGAGCCTCATTCAGATTTAATGGCGTGCGCTTGTCTCGAGCGTGCGCCTTTACTTTTAACTTCAGAAGCCCCGATCTGTTTCCAGTAAGCTGCAATTTATGAACCCGGTAAAGAGCGAAACGATTTTCGGTCTGCTCGTCAATGCGCTGAACTTTGAAGACTTAGCTGCCGTTCCGGAAGGTAAGCAAAACCTCGTTTTTAGTTGCCTGTTACGAGGCGAAAAGAGCATCATAAAAGTCACCGACTCGAGACACCGAACCCGGCATATGCTCGAGACACAACTGAGTATGTTGTCCGCTGTAAGCCGTTATAACTCGGACGTATGCGCTCCAAAACCTGTTTTCGACAAGGCGTATATCGCTGAACTCGAGCTTGAAGGCATACCTTTTTACGTCACCGTCTACCCTTATGCTCCGGGTGAAAGTGCAGATATTCGTCTTGACAGGCACGGTTATCTAATGGGTCAAACACTTGCAAAGCTCCATGGTTCAATGCGTTTACTGCCCACTTATGCATTTGGAGAAATCAATACAGGTATCAGTTTGATAAAGGTAAAAAACGCATCTCAGACAACAACACCGGGTGTCTCGGACAAAATCTTCGAGGGTTTGGAGCGTTGGGATAGAAGCGCACCCCAACTACTTCATGGGGACTTTAGCTCGAGCAACATTAGAATCGAGAATTCAGCTGTTACGATATTCGATTTTGACAATTGCGTTTACGGAAATGCCGCTTATGAGCTTGCCAACTCGCTTTATATGGTGCTTTTCGACGGGGTCGAACATAGGCGTGGTGATTTGTCTCGGTACCGTAAGTTCCGCCGTACCTTCTTAGCTGGGTACGCCAGCTCGAGCGGTGAGCCGATTCAAGTACACCTTATCAACTTATTTGTCAGCTACCGCGTTTTGTTGCTGTCGTCTTGGCTTCAAGACCCTGACGACGCCCCTCTTTTTATCAGGCAAGCACCTTCTTCGTGGCTGGTTACGCTTCAAAAGTTTGTGAACACCTATTTCGAGGAGATAGAGCCAGCACTTTAGTGCTAGTGAGGGGTGGGCGTCGCACCCTCGAGCCCCACCCCCGGAATCTCCCCTAGCTTTGTACAGCCGGATTGTAGACAGCACTCCGGTAGCACGGGTCGGTGGTGTTAGTGTTAGAAGCGCAAGAAAGTAACAGTAGCTACGGGAACAGGGGGAAATAGGGTGTTTTCAAGGTGTTTTAGGTCTACTTCTGAAAGTAGTTGTGGGTGTGTGGGTGCTCGAGTCCGTACCGGCTTCAAAGTAGGCGTTGCGGGTATAGCGGCGGTAGCGTTGCTGTCGGGGTTTCAGGGCGCTGACGTGAGCGGTGACCTCGCGGTATCCGGGTTCGGTCTGCCCGACGAGATCGCTACGGTGCGGGTCGATACGTTTGAGGAGCAGTATCCGGAGGTGAACCTCAATCTCACCGAAGGGTCTTTCGATCAGCAGCAGTTTTTGACGGCGGTGGCGAGCGGCAACGTGCCGGACGTGGTTTACCTCAGCCGGGACACTCTCAGCACCTACGCGACGCGGGGCGCGATCATGCCGCTCGGCGAATGCGTCGAGGCGCAGGGGATCGACACGAGCCAGTTCCGTGAGGCCGCGTTGCAACAGGTCACGGTTGAGGATCAGGTGTACGGGATTCCCGAATTTTACAACGTGATCGTGCTCGTCCTCGCGGATGCGGCGCTGGGGGAGGCCGGTGTCGCACCCAACGCGGTTGATACGAGCGACTGGGAGGCGCTGGCGCAGACGAACGAACAACTTACCCGGATGGACGGGGACGAGCTGACGCGGATCGGTTTCGATCCGAAGATACCGGAGTTTTTCCCACTTTGGGTCCGGGCCAACGGTGGTCAGCTGCTCTCGGACGACGGTAGAACGGCGATGCTCGATTCGCCTGAAGCGGTCGAAGCACTCACCTACACCGTCGGTCTGCACGAGGTCGCGGGGGGCCGTCAGGAGTTCGCCGCGTTCCGCGACACCTGGGACTTCTTCGGCGCTGAAAACCAGATTGCAGCTGACCAGCTGGCCGCTTTCCCGATAGAACAGTGGTACATCAATGTGCTGGCCGATGTATCGCCCGACGTGGGTATCACCGTAAAAGCGTTTACCGACAAGCAGGGTGAACCGCTGACCTACGCTACCGGGAGCGCTTGGGTCATCCCGAAAGGTGCAAAAAATCCGGACGCGGCTTGTGCGTTTATGAAAACTATGACCGCCCCGGAAACCTGGATGGCCGCCGCCGAGGAGCGGGCGAGACTTCGCGCTGAGGAGGGTACGCCGTTTGCAGGCGTGTACACTGCCAACCGCGTCGCCGACGAACAGATCTTTAGCGAGGTCTATCAGACGGGTAGCAACCCGACTTTCGACAACGCTGTAGAGGTTATCTTGAGCGTTCAAGACGCCGCTTTCGCTATTCCCGCCAACCCTGCCGGGGCCGAGTTTCAGCAAGCCTGGATGGACGCCGTAACCCGCGTTCTAAACGGTGAGCAGGACGCGCAAACGTCGCTCGAGCGGGCACAAACGGAGGCGCAGACGGCGCTCGACGACGCCTGGAGCCGTTAGCCGCGCAGTGGCTGTGGTTCAGACCCGTACCAAACGCCGTTCTAAGCTGGCCCGGTCCGAAGCCTTCGCCGCTTTTGGGTTTTTGTCGCCTTGGCTAATCGGTTTCGTCGTCTTTACTGCGCTGCCGATGATCGCCAGTCTGGTGCTGTCGTTTACCGATTACGACGTGCTGCAACCACCGCGTTTTACCGGTTTGGAAAACTACCGGGAGTTGGTAGAGGACCCGCGCCTGCGTCTAAGTCTTTTCAACACCTTTTATTACGCCGCCCTTCACGTCCCGCTCGTGACCGTGGTGGCGCTCGCGTTAGCCCTGCTGCTCAACCGGGTCGAGCGCGCGGCAGGGTTTTTCCGGACGGTTTTTTATCTACCGTCCGTGACCCCGGCGGTCGCGGTGGGGGCGCTCTGGCTCTGGCTGCTCAACCCGCGCGTCGGTCTGATCAACCGGGGTCTGGAGGCGGTCGGTATTCCGGGACCGGGTTGGACGACCGACCCGACCTGGATCAAGCCGGGTGTCGTGCTGATGAGCCTGTGGGCAGTGGGCGGCACCGTCATCATCTACTACGCGGCGCTTCGCAACGTCCCGGAAGAGCTATATGAAGCGGCGCGTCTCGAGGGTGCGAGAGCGTGGCACGAGTTTCGCTTTGTCACGCTGCCTCTCATCAGCGGCGCAGTGTTTTTTACCTTGATCGTCAACACCATCTCGTCGCTTCAGATTTTTGCCGAGGTCTACACCATGTTTTTCGGACAGATGAAATCGGGCGCGGGCGACAGCGCGGCGCTTTTTTACGTCATCTACTTGTTTCGCCAAGCGTTCGAGTTCCTTAATATCGGCTACGCCTCGGCGATGGCTTGGCTTCTTTTTGTCATCACGCTTATTCTGACTCTGGTCCAGCTGCGCCTAAGCAAACGCTGGGTCTACTACGAGGGGCGCTAGCGGTGGCGCTACCTGAACGCACGACCACCCGTATCATCCCCGGACGTGTGTTTTTTCTGGTGCTGCTGACGGGCTGCACCGCGCTCTTTTTAGCACCGCTGGTGTGGCTTGTAAGCGCCTCATTAAAGACGCGCGCTGAGGTCTTTTCGTCTGCGTGGCTGCCCGATCCGGTCGCCTGGGGCAACTACTTGCGCGTCTGGGAAGCTGCGCCGATCTTGGACTGGCTGACCAACAGCCTCATCGTGGGCTTCCTGGCGGCGTTGTCGGTTACGCTCAGTAGCGCGCTGGTCGCGTTCGGCTTCGCCAACTTCCGCTTTCGGGGCCGTGACGCGCTCTTCGGATTGGTGCTCGCTACGATGATGCTGCCGGGTGCGGTAACGATGATCCCGACTTTTTTGATCTGGGACGCGCTCGGTTTTATCAACACCTTGACGCCGCTGTGGGCGGGCAACCTGTTCGGTTCCGCCTTTTACATCTTTTTGCTGCGCCAGTTTTATCTGGGGTTGCCGCGCGAGCTGTTCGAGGCGGCAAGGATCGACGGGGCCAGTTACTTTCAGACGTGGTGGCGTGTCGCCCTGCCGCTGACCCGTTCGGCGCTTGTAGTGGTATTCATCTTCGAGTTCAAAGCCAGCTGGACCGACCTCATCAAACCGCTTATCTATCTGTACGACAACGCGCTCTTCACCATGCCGAGAGGACTCAAGGCGCTCGTCGACCGCTTCGGTCAGGGTGGTGAGATGCAGTGGGAGCTGGTCATGGCGGCAACCGTCATCTTGACGGTTCCGATCATCATCGTCTTTTTGCTCGGACAGCGTTACTTTATCCGGGGCGTAGCCACGACCGGCAGTAAGGGATAGAGGGTTCGTCTCGAGCACACCCGTCATATCGCCGCGTAAACTGGCTATATGACCGACGCCGAAACCGTTTCAGCGTTAGAAAAGACGTGGAGCACTGCGCCCGTTATGGGAGATCTGGAGACCGTGGCCCGCGTCGTGGCTGACGACTGGGTGGCTATAACCCCCACCGGTAAGACGATGGGTAAAACCGACCTGCTCGAGATGTTAGCTTCGCGTCCGAATGTGTTTGACACCGTGCAGTACAGCGACGTAAGCGTCAGAGTCTTCGGCGATACCGCCGTGGTGACGAGTCTCTTTGAAGGCAGCGGCGAAGTGGAGCTTCGGCAGCGTTTCCTGCGCGTTTACGCCAAACGAGGTGAGACGTGGCAGTATGTAGCGACCCAGATCGTACCGAGTACGGACTGAGCCGCGAGAGTAACTAAATAACCAGTGGTGCTAGTTGAAGTAGCCATGAACCGGGCTCAGACTATGGGTGTTCAAGCTCATAGGGAGGCCGTTCATAACTACCGAGGACATTATCATCTACATCTTCTGTTTAGTAGATGAGCA
>JAABUN010003325.1_pt1 | contig 25216 bp, 26 predicted proteins | sample 5559311 | NCBI WGS metagenome assembly JAABUN01 (sample SAMN10711877, study PRJNA513370) | rock metagenome | isolation source: Antarctica rocks | place: Antarctica: Victoria Land, Siegfried Peak sud
GCGCTCGCGCTCCTCGGCCACCCCACCACATGGTGATGTGCATCCCCACCCCGACAGGCGCGAGCACAGGGAGCGCGCCGCTCGAGGTACCATAACGGCGCGCTTCGTCAGTTCGCCGCGCAGCCGCCTGGCCGACACGGCGTACGCGGTGCGGCGAGCGGCGATGATTGCGGGCGGGTCCGGTTACGCCGCTGCGGCACCGTGACGCGCGTCACATCCCGAACGTCGCTGGCCTCTCGCCATCCCTCACGTCGCGGGGATGTCATCATAGGGCGCTGCCAGGGCTGAGTGCGAATATGTGTCAGACAAGTTTGTAGCGCGGGATGCGACTGATGTCAGCGTATCCCCGCCCGCCGCCCGCCCGTATCGTTTGGGGAGCGACCTTTTGCCTTCGCCGCGCCCGAATGCGACACTCTGCCGCATAGGCGAAAGGTCGCTGTGTGGCGGCACGCGAGTGGGGAGGCGGACCGATGGCCGAGGGTACATTGGCGGGCAAGGTGGCGATCGTCACCGGCGGATCGAGCGGGATCGGGCGGGCGGCGGCGCGGGCGCTGGCGGCGGAGGGGGCGCGCGTGGCGATCGTGGCGCGGTCTGGCGAGGTGATCACCGCGCTGGCGGAGGAGATCGCGGCGAGCGGCGGCGAGGCAACCGCTTATCAGGCTGATGTTTCCGAGGGGGACGCGATGTCCACCGTGACCGAACAGGTGCTCGCCGCCTGGGGGCGCGTCGATCTGCTGGTGGCGAACGCCGGTACGAACACCAAGGAGCGCGCCCTCCACAACATCGCACCCGAGCAGTGGGAGCGGGTGATCGATACGAACCTCACCGGCGTCTTCTACGGCGCGAAGGCGGTGCTGCCGACGATGCGCGAGCGGGGCGAGGGCCTGATCATCATCGTGGCGAGCATGGCCGGACGCCGACCCGGCACCCTCTCCGGCATCGCCTACAGCGCGTCGAAGGCGGGGGCGGTCTCGGTGGCGCACAGCATCAATGCGGAGGAGAAGTCGCAGGGGATTCGGGCGACGGCGATCCTGCCGGGCGACACCGCCACGGCGATCCTCGATCACCGCCCCAGCCCGCCGCCCGCCGGGGCGCGCGAGCGGATGTTGCAGCCGGAGGATGTCGCCGCCGCGATCGTCTTCGTCGCCACGCAGCCGCACCGGGTGACGATCGACGAGTTGTGGATCACCCCAACGGTGCAGCGCTAGTCCGCGTTGTCGGTCGGCGCATGAAGGCGACCGCGCGCGGGGGTACGACGGGGGGCGATCGCCCGGTCGGTGTGGGCTCGGGTGTGTGCCGCCCCTCCGGGAGGGGGCGGCGCTGCTTCGCCTGTCGCCGCGCTCTGTCGCCGCCGGGTACGGCGGATGGCTCGCCTCGCGGGGGGGGGAACATACCGGCGGTCGGGCGATGCAGCGCCTGTCGATGCGGCGACGCGCGAGATCGCGGCGCGCGTCGGCTGCTGTTGCCGTGTGCCGCGCCGACCCCTGCAACAGGGGCGAGCGGTGGTGTCGACAATGCGGCGCGCCCGTTCTTAGCCGACGATCTTGCTCTCGGGCGCTCGTATCGCTACAATAGGCCAACTCGGAGCAGGATAATCGATCATGTCCGCCATTCTCACCGCTGTCTTTTCGCTATCCTTGCAGGGCGACTGACAGCCAGCCGAACAGCCGACGCTGTTGATGTGTGGGCGACGCCGAGAATTCGGTGATCGCGCCACCAGATGAGCGACCTCACCTGTCGAGGCCGCAAGAGTACGCCCTGCGCCGAGCGATAGGGGCGGGGAGGGAGCGATCCGATGCGTGTTGCCACCCATCGCCCGGTCGGGCACCGACGACCACCACTGTCCCACCTTGCGCACTGCTTGCTGACAATGCTGGCGGTCATCGCCCTCGCGGCTTGCGGCACCGCCGCCACCGCGACCGCCCCCGCGGCCACGACCGCCGCGACCGCCGTGAGCGGTGGTGCCGCCACCACGCCGAGCGCCACGCGGGCGGCCACCGTCGCCGCCGCGCCCGCGACCGCCGCCCGCGCCAGCGCGACCGCCACCGGTGGTCGCGCTGCGCTGGCCCGCCCGCCCGCAGGGCAATGCACCGCAGCGGCGGCGACCAAGCCGGTGCCGAGCGGTCGGCAGCGGCTCGTCGTCGGCACCGGCGGCACCGGCGGGGTCTTCTTCCCGTATGGTGGTGGTCTGGCGAAGGTGCTGACCGCGCGGCTGGCGAACACCGAGGCCACCGCCGAGGTGACCGGCGGCTCGGTCGATAATTTGAAGCTGATCCAGAAAGGCGACGCCGACCTCGGTTTCACCACCGCCGACTCCGCCGACGAGGCACAGAAGGGGATCGGGGTCTACAAGGATAGCGGCGCCGTGCCGGTCTGCACGATCGCCGTCCTCTACGAGAGCTTCGTCCACGTTGTCGCCCTCGGCGACTCCGGCATCAATACGATCGCCGACATGAAGGGGAAGCGCATCTCGGTCGGCTCGCCGGGGAGCAGCACCGAGGTCGCCGCCGATCGCCTCCTGGAGGCGGCGGGGCTGAACCCGAAGACCGACATCCAGCGCGATAGCCTCAGCGTGGCCGAGTCGGCCAGCGCGATGAAGGACCGGAAGATCGCCGCGTTCTTCTGGATCGGTGGCCTGCCCACGGCGGCGGTGACCGAGCTCGCCACCACCGGCCCAGCGCTCAAGTTTATCTCGACCGCCGACTATGTCCAGCCGCTCGCCGCCAAGTACGGGCCGGTCTACTACCCGCTGACCCTCTCGAAGAATGTGTACCAGAAGGTGCCGGAGGATGCCCCCGGCCTGGGGGTCGATAATCTGCTCACCGTCAACGCCAATATGTCGGAGCAGCAGGTCTACGGCATTCTCAAGACGCTCTTCGATAATCAGGCCGAGCTGCAAGCCGTCCACCCCGAGGCCAAGAAATTCACCCTGCAAAATGTGTCCCGCGTATCGCCGGTACCGTTCCACCCCGGCGCGATCAGGTACTACACCGAGAAGGGCGTGTATACGCCATAGCGCGGCACGTCGCCGAGGTGCAGGGTCGTGGGACTCCCACCGACCCTGCACCTTTCGTATTGGAGAGACGAAGATGAGCGTGCAGCGCGGCGGCGATCCGCCCGTGGCGACGGTCGAGCGGCGCAGGACCGACGAGCCGGTCAGCGACGAACAGGCGAGCCGGATCATCGAGGAGTTCGAGTCGGAGTCGCCGACGCGCCAGGTCGGCGGCCCCTGGAAGCTGATCATCGGCTTCCTCTGCGCGGCGCTCGCGGTGTACGCCCTCTACTGGACACAGTTCGGGATCGCCACGCACGCCTACCGCGCCAGCTTCCTCCTCCTAACCCTGGTGCTAACCTTTTTCCTCTATCCGACTTTCAGCGGCGATCACGCGCGCCCAACCACGCGCGGCCTGATCGGGCGTGGGGCGTTCACCCTGGCCCTCCTGGCGCTGATCGTCGGGTGGGCGCGGGAGTTCGAGTCACCGCGTAACCTGCTCGTCTTCGCGGTGGTCGTCCTCTTCGCCGCCGCCTACCCGCTCCTCAAGTCGGCTCTCGCCGGGCGGTGGGCGGCGCTCGATCTGCCGCTCGCCCTGATCGGGGCGCTCGCCACCGGCTACGTCCTCGCCCGCGCGACCGACAGCTGGGCGCGCGCGACCCTCGGCTTCGCCGGGGCGGGCTGGCAGATCGCCTTGATCGTCGCCGTCGTCGCCGTCTCGGCGGCCTTGTACCCGTTGCTGCGGCGCAGTGGCGAGGGGCGCGACCGGATCGCCCTCCACGATCTGCACCTCGCGGCGATGTCCGCGATCAGCCTCACCTACCTGATCCTCAACTACCAGTCGGCCCTCCAGCGGGTCACCAATCCGACCCCGGTCGAACTGCTGCTCGGCGGGCTGACGATCGCGCTGACTCTGGAGGCGACGCGCCGCAGCACCGGCTGGGCGCTGCCGATCACCTCCCTTATCTTCCTCTTCTACGCCGCCTACGGGAGTCGCTTGCCCGATTTCCTGGACACCTGGATCGGGCATCGCGGCTATCGCGCCGATCGGATCATCGGCCAGAATTTCCTGACCCTGGAGGGGATGTTCGGCGTCCCGCTCGATGTGGCCGCAACCTTTATCGTCCTCTTCACGATCTACGGCGCGGTCCTCGAATACAGCGGCGCGGGCAAATTCTTCATCGATTGGTCGTTCGCCGCCCTCGGGCGGTCGCGCGGCGGTACCGGGCCGGGACGCACCGTGACCGCCGCTGGCTTCCTCCTCGGCACCGTCTCCGGCAGCGGCGTCGCCACCACCGTCACCCTCGGCTCGCTCGCCTGGCCGATGTTGCGCCGCGCCGGGTACCACCGGGACACGGCGGGCGGGCTCCTCTCGGCGGCGGGGATCGGCGCGCTCCTCTCGCCGCCGACCCTTGGGGCGGCGGCGTTCATCATCGCCGAGTACCTGGAGGTCTCCTACCTGCGCGTCCTCGTCTACGCCACCATCCCTACACTGCTCTACTACCTCTCCTGCCTGCTGATGATGGAGGCCGACTCGCGCCGGATGCGGACGCAGGCGATCGAGTTTGCGGTGCCGTCGCTGCGCGAACTGACGTTCAAGTATGGCTACCATTTCAGCTCACTCTTCATCATTGTGATCCTGATGGGGCCGCTCAATCAGACGCCGTTCATGGCCGTTTTCTGGGCGATCGTCGCCGCATTTGCCCTCAGCTTCCTGCGGCCCGACACGCGCATGACCTCGCTCTGGGTGCTCGGCGCGGGCGTGATCCTCGCCGCCATCATCGCCGTCACCGGCCAGCGGCTATCCGTCGCCGCCTTTTGGGGGTTGATGCTGACGGCGGTCATCGCCGGCGCGATCGTCGTCTGGGAACGGCGGCGGGCGATCCCGCCGCGTGCCGCGACGAGCGAGCTGGCACCCGCCACCGAGAACCGTCGCTGGCTCCAGGCGCTCGAAGCGGGCGGACGCGGGACCGTCTCGATCGCTGCGACGACCGCCAGCGCCGGGATCATCGTCTCGATCGTGACCCTCACCGGCCTCGGGCTGAAAATGTCCGGGATCATCGTCGATCTCTCGAATAATGTCCTCTTCTTCACCGTGGTCTTTGCGGCGCTCGCCGTCTGGATCCTCGGCCTCGCCGTGCCGGTCACCGCCTCCTACATCATCGCGGCGGTGATGATCGTCCCGGCGCTCACTCAGTTGGGTGTCGAGCCCGCCGCCGCCCACATGTTCATCTTCTACTACGCCGTCCTGGCCGACGTCTCCCCGCCGACCGCCCTCGCGCCGTTCGCGGCGGCGGCGATCACCGGCGGCAGCCCCTTCCGTACCACGATGTTGGCCTGGAAATATTGTCTCCCGGCCTTTCTGGTTCCGTTCATGTTCACGCTCAGCAGCGATGGGGTGAGCCTGCTGATGATCGGGAACGTCCCGACGATCATCTGGACGTTCATCACCGCCTGCCTCGCCGTCGCCGCGCTGGCGATCGCCTTCGGCGGGTGGTTCATCCGTCGGGCCGCGTTCCCCGAGCGTGTCATCGCCGGGCTGGCGGGGCTCGCCCTCCTCTATGCCGATCTCCGCTTCGATATCGCCGGATTTGCCCTGCTCGGCCTCGCCACCGCCGTTCATCTCCTGATGACGCGCGGCGAGCCAGTCGCGCCAATCCCCGCAACGGAAATTGCCGCCGACTGAGCGCGCGCCCGACGACGAAGTCCGGGGGATACTGCGGCCTTCGGCATCGCCTCGCCCTGGTGCCACAGACCAGGCGAGCTGTCCGCACAGTCGGTGGTCAATCGGAGATGGCGAACACACGGGTGTTAATACTGGATACTCGCGAGCGTTAACCTCGTCCACGTCGGCTTCGGGGCGACCGTAGCCGTATCTCCGAGCGGATCGCCCGACCGAGCTCGACGTCCGCGTGGGCGAAACCACGCCGCTGTCCAGGCAAGTCCGTTGAGCGATAACGTAGAGGTGAAGCGGCCCACGGTGGCGACACGGCGCGGTTGACGCCGCGCCACGTCGCGCGTATAATTATGAATAACGTTCATTCATTCTCGGCAGGGATGGGGTATGGCGCGGGCGGTCGATCCGCAGAAGCGCGAGGACATCCTCAAGGCAGCCCGGACGGTCTTCGCTGAGCAGGGGTTTGTCGGGGCCCGTATCGTCGATATCGCGAGTCGCGCGGGCGTGGCGACCGGTACGGTTTACCTCTATTTCGCGTCGAAGGAGGCGTTGGTCGCAGCGCTGGTAGGAGATTTGCTTACACGGCTCACCGTGGAGTTGTGCACGGTGCTCGATCAGCCGACGAGCACTGCCCCGGTGACGGAGACGATTCGCACCGCGCTCATCTTCCTGCTCAACGAGCGCGATCTCCTGCGGCTCCAACGGCTCGATCTCGGCCTGAAGGGCCTGGCACCGTACCGTCCGCTACCGGGATACCGGCAGCTGTGGCAGGAATTGGCGACACGCCTCGCCGATCGCATGGCGCAGGGGCAGATCCAGCGGTACGACCCGATGACCCTGGCGGCGTTGCTGATCGGCACGGTCGAGTGGGTGGCGGAGATCGGCTTGCTGCGCGGCGACGGTGATGTCGCCAAATACGAAGCGACGGTGCTGCAAGTGATGAATCAGGCGTTGCTCCCGCGCGAAGAAGCGACGGCAGAACGGGCGATGCCCCTGACATGACAACCTGCGGTATGGGCCGTGGGTGGCGAAGAAAGGAAGTTCATGGTCGGCGTAGCAGCGATCGGGCAGGGAGCCTGGACACACGAATCACGGGTGCTCGCGTTGAAGGATGAGATTCGTACCGCCTTCACGGGGTACTTTCACGGCTCGATGAAGGAGCGGAACTGGGTGCCCTGGGATGCCGTGCCGATCGAGGAGATCCGCCAGCGGATCGGCACGCTGAGCGCCGACACCAAGACCCTCTGCCGGGGGCTGCTCGGGATCGAGGACTATGTGGGCGAATACGTCCGCGATAGTCTCGACATGCTGAAGGGCTGGCGCGGCCAGCGGAATCTGCACCTCGCTTGGGGCGCGGAGGAGTTGAAACACTCCGAGGCCCTTTCGCTGCTGCTGATCAACGATGGCGAGGACGAGGCGGAGGTGAGCGCGTTCCGCAACGCCGTCCTGTCGCACCGCTGGTTCCTGGCGCGCGAGCAGCCCGGCGCGAAGTCGCCGCTCGGCCTGATCTGCTACAGCCTTCTCCAGGAGCGGACCTCTTGCGTCCTCTACGAGGCGCTGCGCCGCCGCGTGCGCGGCGAGAGCGGGCTGGCCGAGGAGCCGACCGAGGCCGAGCATGAGCGAGGCATCGAGACGGGCGCGGCGGGCGTTTTCAGCCTGATCCTGCGCGATGAGCGCGCGCAATTCGCGGTGTTCGCGGAGATCGCACGCAGTTACCTCCGCTTCTTCCCGCAAGAGACGCTGGAATCGCTGCAACATGCGCTGCATCACTTCGATCTCCCCGGTCTCGAGACCATCCCCGGCGCGGAGCACTTCACCGATGCGCTGGAACGGACCGGTCTGCTCACCGCCGCACACTTCGCGCGCGAGGTGCGCGATGTCGTGCTATCCGCGCTTGGTTTCGCGGGGCCGGAGGCGCTTGCTCGCGCCACCGAGGAGGCCCAGCAACTCAATGCCGAAGGCGATCCGCACGCCGTCTCGTTCGGCTCGGACGGGGCGCTAATGCGGGCGGGCTAGGGGCCGAAGTCGTCGGTTGTCGGTCGGCAGTAGTGGCGCGGTACTGGTAGCAAGCGATGCCTCTAGCAAACCCTTCTGCCGACCGACAACCGCCGACTCGCCCTATCCGAAGCGACCATGAAGTATCTCCGCGAACCGATCAATGGCTTCACCCCTCTGGCCGGGGCGATCCTGGCGCTGATTACCCTCGGCGCGCTGGTAGGCGCGGCGATGGCGATGGGTAAGAGCGCCACGCTATCGCCTTCCTGATCTTCGGGCTGACGTTGGTCGGCCTCTATACCGCCAGCACCCTCTATCACCTTCTGCCCCTCTCGGCGCGCGGCCTCGCGCGCCTGCGTCGCCTCGATCACCTGATGATCTTTGCGCTGATCGCCGGGACGTATACCCCCTTCTGCCTGATCGTGTTGCACGGTGCCTGGCGCTGGAGCATCCTCGGCACCGTCTGGGGAATCGCGATCGCTGGTTTCTTCCTCAAAGTCTTCTGGATCGATGCCCCGACCTGGTTCTCCACGCTCCTCTATTTGTTACAGGGCTGGGTCGCGATCATCGCGGCCCCGGCCCTGGCGCGCGCTTCCCCCCCGGGATCTTCTGGTTAGCGGCGGGGGGGGGCTACAGCATCGGGGCAATCATCCACGCGCTGAACCGCCCGACGATCCGGCGCGAGGTCTTCGAGGCGCACGAGTTGTGGCACCTCTTCGTGCTGGTCGGTAGCGGCTGCCACGTCTGGGCGGTGGGGCGCTATCTAACGCCGCTCGGCTGAAAAGCCTGACACCGCACCGTGCTGTGTTTGCCGCGCCCGCGATGTACTTCAGGGGGCAACCGTGGTGAATTGCGCCGGTACGAAGCCGACCTTGCCATCGGGCGCGCGGACATTGCGCCAGGTGATGCCGCCCGCCTGTGCGTCGGGGCCGATCTGGACGAGTACGGTGTTGTCCGCGTAGGCGGTGTCGCGGTCATCCAGGTTGGCCGTGCGGCGGAGGTAGACCCCCTGACCTCCGGTATTGGCGACGAGATAGTTGCGCGGGACGAAGGGGGCGGTCGCGGTCGGCGGCGCGGCGGTCGGCGCGACGATCGCCGTGGTCGCGCCCGGCACCGCCGCCGTGGCGGGGGGGGCGACGATCGGTACGGTGGCCTCGGCGGCGACCGTGGGCGTGATCGTCGGTGCGCTCGCCTGTCGACTCAGCGCGAAAATCCCGACCGTGAGCGCCAGCAGGATGACGATCAACCCCGCCAGCAGCCGTACCAGGAGCGGCGTGCCCGCGCGGCGTGCCTCGTCGCGCGTGGGGGCGGCGGTCACCGGCCCGGTATCCGCATCGTCGTCATCCCACGTCGGCTCCTCATACGTGGTAGTGACAGGCGCGGGTGGGGTTCTTTGCGGCGCTTCGTATAGCGGCGGTGGCGTCAAGTACGGCGCTGGCATGGCGATCTCGACGATGGCGATATTGCCCGCGCGCCGGGAGAGGAGCCGGAAGATCGGCCACAACATGGCCGGGGCGATGTTCACCGGTGGGGTGATGGCGATCTCGGCGGTCGCCTGCGCGCCCGGTTGCAGGAAGACTGTGGGCGGACGGAAGATGACCCAGGCCGGGTCGAGCTGGCGCACGCTGAGGCGGAAATCATCCGGCACAGTCCCAAGATTGATGATTTGCGCGGTCAACGTTGTCGTCCGTCCCGGCTCGATCGTTTGCGGTCCGCCGACGATAGTCAACGAGGCATTCGCGCTCATCTGTGCTTCCCCCCTTCCGGAGGGGAATAATAGCCGATCGCGGCGTGCGGGTCGTCCCGCACGCCGCGACGCTGTGACGGGCCGCACCCATATGCGCTCAACGCGGCAGGGCGTCGAGCAGGCGGGCGATGTCCCCCTCGGTATTGTAGAAGTGTGGCGAGACGCGCACGCCGAGCGGGCGTAGCGATACCATGATCTTCGCCGCCGCCAACTGGGTCACCAGCGCGGCATCGCCGTCGCTGCTCCCCGTGGTGAAGACGATGATCGCGGAGCGGCGGGCCGGATCGCTCGCGCTGACGATCCGCAACGTCCCGCGCGCGCTGAGCCCGGCGTAGAGCTGCTCGGCGAGGGCGGTGCTGCGCATCGCGATCTCCTGCCCCCCGAACGTCTCCTGCATCTCGAGTGAGGCGGCGAGCGTGGCGAAGGCGGGTTGATTCCGGTTCGAGAGGGAGTAGCGCTGCGCGCCCTCCTGCCAGCCCTGCTCGCCGGGGCCTTCATCGACGATCGCGCCCTCGCTGATGAAGGTCGGCGCGATCCGATCGAGCGCTTCGGGGGCGACGTAGAGCCCGCCGAGGCCATAGCCGGCCATCAGCCACTTGTAGCCGTGGAAAGCCAGGGCGCTGAGCCGCAGCGCCTTCACATCGAGTTGCTGTACCCCGACCGCCTGGATGCCGTCCACGATCAGGAGGACCCCGCGCTCCGCACAGCGCGCGCCCAGTGTCTCCAGATCGGTGCGCCAACCGGTGCTCCAGGTGATCGCGCTGCACGACACGGCGCGCGTGCGGCTATCGACGCGCGCCATAATCTCGTCTGCTGTCGGACCCGCGCCGCTGAAAGGGACGATGCGGACCTCGATCCCGTTGTGGCGGAGGTTCAGCCAGGTCGCGGTGAGCGAGGGAAATTCGTCGGCAGGGATCACCACGTTGTCGCCGGGTCGGCATTCGAGCCCCTGCGCGCAGATATTCATCCCCTGCGACGTGTTGCTGGTGAGGACGATGTCGTTCATGTCGGCCCCGATCCGCCGCGCGATCCGCTCGCGCACGCCCGTCTCCGACGCCTGCAACGCCGTCCCATAGTCGGGGGGGACCGTGTCGCGCGCGATGCCGGGATATTGCAGTTCCTCGGCACTCCTGGTGAGCGCACGGATCGCACGGCTCGGGATCGGGCCGTGGAATGCGGCATTCAGGTAGGTATAGTCGCGCAGTACGGGGAGTTCCAGCTCGCGCGCGGCGATGCTGAAGGGCGGTGTCGTCTCGACCGTGCTTGTCATCGCTGGCCTTCTCCTTCGCGTCGGGCGATGGCGCGGTGGCTGCCATCGCTCCGCCTCGTTATTCGCCTTCCGGGACGACGATCGGGGTGTCGTCGCGGTTGCCCCACTCGCCCCACGAGCCGAGATAGTTGCGGACGCGCGGGTAGCCGAGCCCTTTGAGGAGGAGATAGGTGTGCGCGGAGCGATAGCCGCCGCCGCAAAACGGGATGATCTCCTTGTCCGGGGTGATCCCATGCGCGACGAATGTGGCGCGCACCGCCTCGGCGTCGGCCATCGCGCCGGTCGCGTCGATACCGTGGGTCCATTCGAGATAGGTCGCGCCGGGGATCGTGCCGCTGCGCCGGGTGCGGTGCTCCTGGCCCAGGTATTCGCCCATCCGGCGGGTATCGACGATGATCGTGTCGTCGTTGCCGAGGCGCGCGATGATGTCGTGGCGGGTGGCGAGCTTGTCGCGGTCGGGCGCGGGGGTGAAGTTGCCAGTCGGCACATCCGCCGCAGCAATCGTCAGCGGCCCGCCCGCCGCCACCCAGGCCGCCATCCCCGCATCGAGGAGGTGCGCCGCCGGGTGGCCGAGATAGTCGAGCGCCCAGACGGCGCGCGCCGCGTTCGTCAGCGTGTGCTCGTCGTAGACAACGACGAGCGAGTCGTCGTTGATCCCGGCGGCGCGGAAAGCGGCGATCTGCTCCGCCTCCCACGCGGCGAGCCCGGCAGGGCCGGTATCCTCGGTGCGGATAGCGTAGACATCGACGTTCGCCGCGCCGGGGAGATGCCCCGTCGCGTACTCGGTCGCCGGTCGGGCGTCGATCAGGCGCAGGCGCGGATCGTCGAGGTGCGCTTGCAACCAGGCGAGGTCGATCAGGAAGTGCGGTTCTGGGAAGTTGTTCGCCACGAATACCCCCTTCATGGTGCTCTTGTCGGTGCGGGCATGATAGCAGAGACAGGCGATCCTCAGGGGTTTCGGGAGCGACACCGCCCCGTTTCGCGCGCTATCTGTTAGGATGCGCTCGTGAACATCGTCGCATAGAGGAGAAGGCTGAGGATGAAAATCGGGGTTGTGCTGCCGATCGCCGAGGACCCGCAGACGGGGGTCGCGCCCGCCTATCGGGAGATCCGCGCCCTGGCGCAGGGGGCGGAGCGGGCCGGTTTCGATTCGATCTGGCTCTTCGATCACCTGATCTACCGCTTCCCTGAGCGTCCGGTCTCCGGGCCGTGGGAGTGCTGGACGATGCTCTCGTCGCTGGCCGAGGCGACGGAGCGGGTGCAATTGGGGACGATCGTCCTCTGCACCGCGTTCCGCAATCCGGCGGTGCTGGCGAAGATGGCCGTGACCCTCGCCGCGATCAGCGAGAATCGCCTGATCCTGGGGCTGGGCGCGGGGTGGCACGAGCCGGAGTTCGACGCCTTCGGCCTGCCGTTCGATCACAAGGCCGGGCGCTTCGAGGAGGCGATCAAGATCATCGTGCCGCTCGTGCGCGAGGGGAAGGTCGATTTCCACGGCGAATACCACAGCGCGCCGAACTGCGAGATGCACCCCGCGCCGCCGCCCGGCGGGGTCCCGGTCCTGATCGCGTCGGGTGGGCCGCGCATGCTGCGCCTGACGGCGGAGTGGGCCGATAGCTGGAATACCGCCTGGTTCGGGCAGCCGACGCTGATGCTGCCGCGTCAGGAGGCATTGGAGGCGGCCTGCGGCGAGGTCGGGCGCGAGCCGGGCTCGCTGGAGGTGACGGCGGGGGTCCAGGTGGCCTTCCCCGATCTCGGCGAGGTGACGATGCCGGTCGACGACAAGGACAAGGTGCTGAGCGGGACCGCGCAGGAGATCGCCGACGGGCTGCGCGCCTACGACGATCTGGGGGTCGGGCACGTCATCATCAACGTCGCGCCGAACACGATGGCCGCGCAGGAGCGCCTGACGGAGGTGCTGAATCTCTACCGCGCGGGGACGGCGGGGGCGTAAGCGCCGATCGTTCGCGGATGTGGCGGGACCCTGGCGCAGCTGCTGCGCCGGGGTCCCGCTGTATCGCTGCCTCGTTAGGCAGGCCGTCGGACCGCGCATTTCCGTCTCGATCGGAATGCTATTGTCCTGCCTTCTCGTCCGCTGGTCCGGCGGCAAATGCGAGGCCCCGCGCCACGAGCGCCTCGCGCAGCAGGCCAAGCGCCTTCGGCCCGACACCATGCCATCGCGCGATCTCCGCTTCGCTGACGCCTGTTAGCTGATCGAGCTGCGTGTACCCGTGTGCGAGGAGAGCGCGTTGCGCCGGACTCCCGATCTTCGGCAGATCGCCGGTACCCCGATTGTCTTTGTCGCTGGCCAATGCCTGTCCTTACAGGCGGTCTCATAACCCGTGATAACGCGGCGGGCGTGTAGCCGGAGCGCCAGTCCTCACGATGCTCGCCCGGTTATGAAACCGCCTCTTATCGTGTAGCGAGCGGGCTGAGTTGCCGTAGCGCTCACGGCAACTCAGCCCCGCCCCCCGTAGTCGAGGGTGGCCGCTGCATTTACCGGAAGTAGGGCAGCACTTCCTGACCGAAGAGCTCGATGTCGCCGGTATCGGGGAACTGGCGGAAGACCAGCATCACCATCTCGACCCCGAGTTCGTGCAGCTCCTGCAAGCGCTCGCGCAGTCCGGCGGGGTCGCCGATGTAGGTAGGGCTGTCGGCGCTCGGCGCGTTGCCCGCGCGCTGCTCCGCCTCCGCGCGCGTCGGCGCGAGGTGGACGTGCAACTGGAACGATTTGCGGATCGAGTCGTAGTCGCGCCCGACGGCGGTGCAATGATCGCGCAGGACCGCCATCTTCTGCTTGAGGATCTCGTTGTTGCGGCTGAATGGGAGCCACCAGTCAGCCTGCTCCGCGACCGCGCGCAGCAGGAAGCGCTCGCCATCGCCGCCGATCAGGACCGGAATCATCGGCTCCGGCTTGGGATCGCAGATGGCGTCGCGCAATTGATAATACCGCCCCTCGTAGGAGACCGGACCGCCGGTCCAGAGGGCCTTCATCACCTCGATCCCCTCGACCATCTGCGCGATCCGAATCTTCGCGGAGGGGTATTCGTAGCCGTAAGCCCCGTACTCCTCCTCCGCCCACCCCGCGCCGTAGCCGAGGATGAAACGCCCGCCGCTGAACGCCTGGAGGGTCGCCGCCATCTTCCCGAGCAGCGGCGGGTGGCGATAGGAGTTCGCCATCACGATCGTGCTGAGGATCTGGTCCGGGTAGCGCGCGGCCAGCCAGGTGAGCTGGGTCCAGCACTCCATGCGGAAGCCGTTGTTGGTCATCAGGTGATCGGAGACCCAGAACGACGAGAAGTACGGCGCGACCCGGTCCAGCACCCGTTGCAAGTCCTGCGTGAAGGTCGCCGGATTGAGCTTCTCGATCCCTCGGTCGCCGGTCGGCGGGTTATAGCCGAAGCTCAGTTGGCGTGTGTCGGCCATTGCTGCCTCCGTGATTAGTGGGCCGGTGGGCCAGTGGGCGGAGTGGGCGAGAAGGGACGTTCACCGCAGAGACGCAGAGAGAAAGGGAGAAAGATTTTGAGTACGCTGCTCCTCGTCCACTGCGCATCACTCGCCCACTCCGCCCACTCCGCCCACTCACTCCACTTGAAAGATCACCTCGACCTCGACCGGGACGTTGCCGGGCAGCCCGGCCATGCCGACGGCGGAGCGGGCGTGGCGACCCGATTCGCCGAAGACTGCGACCAGGAGTTCGGAGAAGCCGTTGATCACCTTCGGCTGATCGCCGAAGCCGGGCGCGGAATTGACCATGCCGAGCACCTTGACCACGCGTTTGATCCGGCTCAGCTCGCCGAGCGCCGACTTCGCCGCGCAGAGCTGGCTCCACGCGACCTCGCGCGCCGCCTCGTAACCCTCCTCGGCGGTGTACTCTTTGCCGACCTGACCGTTCCAGGCCTTGCCGGTGCGGTCCGGGGTGCGCCCGGACATGTAGAGGAGGTCACCGATCTGCACCCAGGGGATCAGCGCCCCGTTGCCGAGCGGCACCTCGCGATATTCCAGGCCGAGTTCGGCCATCTTCTGCTCCGGGGTCATGCTACCTCCTTCGTAGTGGGCGGAGTGGGCCAGTGGGCGAAGTAGGTGTAGAAGAGGGAAAGCGAGTTGAAGACCAGCACTGCGCCAGCAGCGGACCCTTCTGGCCCACTCGCCCACTCCACACCTCTACGCCCACTCCCTACAGCCATTGCAGGAATTCGACCAGATTGCCATCGGGGTCGCGGTAGAAGACGGTCTGGACCTCGCGGGTGACGCTCGGGAAGTAGGTCTTGCCGTACGGGCGCTCGGGGGTGAGGCCCGCGTCGAGCAAGCGCTGGTGGACCGCCTCGACGTTGTACAGCGAGATCGCGATGTGATCGAGCGCCCCCCCGGTCTGCGGCTCGCCCTCGAAGGTGCCGATCTGGAGACCGGGGAGCCAGACCATGATCGGATCCTCGCGCTCGCCGGTCCAGCGCAGGATCGGTAACCCCACCAGATCGCGGTAGAAGGCGAGCGATCGTTCGAGATCGCTGACGCGGATGCAGACATGGAGGTTGCTGAAATCGACATCGGCGGCGAATGGCACGCTCATCCTGACCCTTTCTGTTGACGCTCGCGCGTCGCGGTCGCCGACGCTCAGTCGCGCGCGGCGGGGTGTCGCTGCTTGCCCTCCTGCGCCGGGGACAGTGTGGCCCAGACCATCCGCTCCCGCTCCGGCAGGCGCGGCAACTCCTCGCCCGCGAGCAGGGTCCGCGTGTTGACGAGGAGTTGCGTCCCCTTGCGGGCCGCCATATGGATGTCGTGGAAGGTGTAGTCCCCCTCCTCGACGCGGAAGAGGGCCACGTCCGCCGCGCTGCCGGGGCGGAGGGTGCCGAGTTCGGGTCGACCCATCGCGGCGGCGGCGCGGCTCGTCGCGCGTGCGATCACGTCCGACAGGCTCATCCCCAGGTTCAGGAACTTGGAGAGGGTGGTGGGGAGATCGAACATCGGCCCCTGCACGGCGAGCTGGTGGATGTCGCTGCTGATCACGTCCGGCAGGAAGCCTTCGGCCAGCGCCGCCTCGGTGGTCTCGAAGCTGAACGAGCCTGCGCCGTGGCCGATGTCGAGGATCAGCCCGCGCTCGCGAAGTCGCCGCACGTCGGGGCGCACCGGCTTGTCCGGCCCGGCGAGCGCATTGTCGCCTCCCCGGAAGCAGTGGGTCAGGATGTCGCCGGGGCGCAGCAGCGGCACGATGTCGTCGAGGCCGGGGCTGCCGTTGCCGAAGTGGACCATCAGCGGCAGCCCGACGCGGTCGGCCAGTTCGCGCGCCCGTGCGAGCGGCGCGATGCCGACGCCGCGCGTCGTCTCGCCGTCGATGCGCGCCTTGATGCCGAGGATCAGGTCGCGGTTCTCGTCCACGATCGTCGCGGCGAGATCGACATCCCAGTGGTTCGGGTTCTGGAACTCCCAGCTCGGCGCGACGAGGCCGATCGAGGAGAGATTGAGGAGGCAGAAGGTGCGAACGCGGTTCGGCTCCGCGATGTAGCGGCGGAAGCCGGGGAAGGTGTAGGCCCCGGCGCTGCCCACGTCGAGCCAGGTGGTGACGCCGGTGCGCGCCGCGACCGGGTCCGCCTCGATCCCCCAGTAGGTGACGCCCCAGTAGATGTGCGTGTGCAGATCGACGAGGCCGGGGGTGACGATCTGCCCGCTGGCGTCGATGGTCCGTGCAGCCAGCGATGGGTCGATCCCCGGCTCGATCGCCGCGATCATCCCGGCGCTGATCGCCACATCGAAGCGCCCGTTGAATCCGGCGTCGGGGTCGAGCACCTCGCCGCCGGTGATCAGCAGATCGTAGCGTGCGGGTTCTGCGGTCATCGATGCTCCTTTCCTCAATTGCGCCATCCGCAATAGCGCCATCCGCGACGGTGCGAGCGGGATAAATCGGCGTTGACTCAGCCGCGCAGGATCGGACGGGTGAGACAGGTCGGCCCGCCCCCGCGATTTTGCGAGATCTCGTCGCCGGTGTAGGTGGTCACGTCGCACCCGGCGGCGCGGAGACGGCGCGCGGTCTCGGGATTGTCGCGCAGCAGGAGGCAGCGACGCGGCGCGAGGGTGAGGACATTCGGCCCCTGCGTGGCGAACTCCTCGTCCGGCACATCGATCAGCTCCCAGCCGCGCTCCGCCAATTCTTGCAGGAAGGAGACCGGCAGGAGTGGGCGATAGACGACCGCCATACGCTGGTCGAGCGGGCTGATCAGCGAGAGGAGGTGCAGGCATTCCGCCGGGCCGTGCCAATGCGGCAGGGGCACCGTCAGCACCGATATCCCCTGCTCGGCCAGGATGGCGCGCAGCTGGCGGATCCCCTCGACGTTGGTGCGGTAGCCCTGCCCGACCGCCAGTGTGCGCGCATCGAGCCAGAAAGAGTCGCCCCCCTCGAAGGTGCCGGGCGCGGCGATCCGCCCCGCGATCGGCACGCCGAGGTCGCCGAGGGTCGCCTCCAGTGTCGCGATCTCGCCCTCGCGCAGCGGCTTCCCCGGCCAGCCGAGGATCGCGCCCGCATCGGTGATGATGACCGGGTCGTAGGGGAAGATGCCGTCCTGCAAGGCCGGGTCGTCCAGTTCGCCGATCAGCACCTCCGCGCCCGCGTCGGCGAGGAGCGCGCGAAAGGTCGCGTGTTCCGCGACGGCGCGCTCCTGGTCGAACGGGCGCAGGTAGCCGAACGCCTCCCAGGATGCCGCGCCGTCCGGGGCGACTGGCGGATAGACCAGGACGCGGCGCAGCGGCGCGATGTTGGTGTGACCGCCGTAGGATCCTGGGGTCATCGCTACTCCTTCGTGAGCGGCTCGTGATCGACGCGGGTCGCTGCCACCCCGAGTCGTTGTGGGTGCGCCATTTCGGGCGCGGGGCGATTATCGCAGCAAATGGCGCAACGCCGCCGCCACGATCGCATCCTCGCCCGGCGCGAGGCACTGCGGATTCAGCGCGATCGCGTCCGCACCGTGCGGGGCGACCGCGATCCGTGGCGTGCCGTTCCAGAGGGCGGCGACGACCTCGTCGCGCGTGCGCGGGGCGGGCGGGGCGATGTGGATGATCGCGCGGCCATGCGGCTGCCCGGCCTCGCTCGGGTAGCCGCGCTCGACCGTGATCCCCGGCAGATCGCCGAGCGCCGCGAGCCACCCCTGCACCGTCGCCTCGTACCCGGCGAGGATGTATTCCTCCTCCTGATCGAGCGACCAGACGACCGTGGTGAGGAGGCCGACGATCTCCTCCTTGCCGACCTTCAGCGCGCGCCCGATGCTGTGATTCGGCGCACCGTTCGCGCGGCACCCCTCGATGATCTCCCGCTTGCCGAGGATCAGCCCGCTCGATTGCGGCCCGCGCAGCCCCTTACCGCCGCTGAAGATCGCGATGTCCGCGCCGAGTTCCTTCGTGAAATGCCGGAGATTGCCGATCGGCGGGATCTGCGCGGCGGCATCGACGAGCACCGGGACGCCTCGCTCGTGCGCGAGCGCGACCACGCGCTCCAGCGGCAGCGCCGCCCCGGCGAAGTGTGCGCCCGCGAAGTAGAGAACACAGGCGGTGCGCGGGCCGAGCGCCGCCGCCAGTTCCCACTCCTGCGTGCCGTGCGCCAGGCCGATCTCGACCAATTTGGCACCGGTGGCGCGCACCGCGTGGTCGTAGCCGTTGCGGTGGCCCCGATGGATGATCACCTCGTTCTTCAGCCCGGTCGTGTCCGGCAGTTGGGCGATCGCGGCGGGATCGGTGCCGGTCATGCAGGCGGCGACGCTGAGGGTGATGCCGCCCGCCGCGCCGGACGAGATGTAACAGGCCTCGTTCTGTGTCAGCGCGGCGATCCGCTCGCCCGCGCACGCCTGCAACTCGGTCAGGTCGACGAACGACTCCGCCGCGCGGGCCATCGCCGCGACCGCCGATGCTGGCATGATCGAGCCGCCGAGCCGGGTGAGGGTCGCCGAGGCGTTGATCACCGGCTTGAGGCCAAGATCCTCGTAGATGCTCATCCTTCGATCTCCTCCATCAGGAGCGCCCCGACATTTCGTGCCCCTGGCTCCTCGCCCTCGACCCTATCCACGCCGCATTCTAGAGGGTGGACGGCGCGCTGGCAAAAGGGCGATTGAGCGGTCGCGAACAGTGAGCAGCTTTCTCTGCCCCATCGTCGCGAGCGGACCGCGATGATCCTGCTACGCCCACCCTGTCGCGACACGAATGGGTGCTGTATGCTTTCTCCTATAGCTGGTGCTGACAGCCGCATGGGAGATGAACGATGGCGCAGACCGAGTGGCGACAACCGCCGCTGACGAAGGAGCAGGCCGCGTTCCTATTCATGATGACGCTGGAGGACGACACGGAGGATGCGCCCTGGATGACGAGCGGGGATCTGCAATTCTGGTCGGCTAGCGGCTTCGCGCATAGTCTGCGCGACTACGCGCGGGCGCGGAGTCTCGGCTGGTACGTGGCGAGTATGCTGCCGATCCTCTTTCCCTGGCCCGGTTTGGCGCGCAAGCGACAGCTCTCGCCGGATACTTTCGTCGCGTTCGCGCCCGATCGTCCCCGCTCGTCGTTCGACATCGGTGTCGAGGGCGGTTTTCCGCCCTTCGTGCTGGAAGTAGTGTCGCCATCGAGCATCGAGCGGGACGAGGTCGAGAAGCGCGAGGCGTATGAACTGCTGAAGGTGCGAGAGTACGCCCTGTTCACGCCGCGCGGGGATGCCCCGTCGCGTCTGGAAGGGTATCGGCTCGGGCCGGATGGGCGCTTCGCCCCCTGGTTCCCCGATGCGAGCGGGCGACTGTGGAGCGAGACGCTCGGCCTCTTCCTGACGACGAACGGTGCGCTGGTACAGGCGCAGACGCCCGACGGTCAACTCCTGCTGACCCCGGAACAGACCGGCGTTGCGCTGCGCGACGCGGAGGGTGAGCTTGCGGCGTTACGGAGCGAGTCTGAAGCGGCGAGGCAGCGATCCGAAGATGAACTTGCGGCGTTGCGCCGCGAGTTGGCGCGGCTGTGCGGCGAAGCCGAAGAGTAAGCCGTTCCTTCCCCGTTGTCTCGCTGTGTCATCGCTGAGCGCAACCGCGCCATTCGCGCTATACTCCGCCCACTGTGAAAGGTGACGCGGAGGGGAGGCGGATGTGCTCGCCACGGTGCTGAGTTGCGCGACGGTGGGGCTCGATGGCCTGCTGGTGCAGGTCGAGGTCGATGTCGGACAGGGGCAGCCGGGCCTCGCCGTGGTGGGCCTGCCCGACGCCGCGATCCAGGAGTCCAAAGAGCGGGTTCGCGCGGCGCTGCGTAACGCCGGGGCGCGCTTCCCAGACGGACGCTCCTACTCACGTTGCGGATTGCGTGCTCGATGAGGAGATAATCCGCGCGCTGGCGGAGGCTGCTACCGACATAACGACCGATTGAGGTGATGTGGCGACGCACAGGATCAGTTGGCTGTAAATCAGCTGACGTACGCCTTCGGGGGTTCGAACCCCTTCCTCACCACCCCAGCAATAGCGCTAAAAACGGCGGGTCGGCCCACTCGGGCCGACCCGCCGCTCGGCAATATGTAGCCAAACGCTGTGCGCTGTAGCCAGCCGCCCTCTCCCCGCTCCCGACGCCCCCGCAACGAGCCGGAACGCTGCACAAAAACCCCTAGGACGGCAGACCTTGTTGGGTTCGCTATACTGCGGAGCCATTGCAGCGGCGCTGTGCCAACTGCGGCACTGTCGCGCATGTGGCTTACCACAATCGGCGCACGATCATGACGCTCGATGGCTTGTATCGGCTCACCCTCGTCATCCGGCGCTGCCAGAATCCGGCGTGCCCGTTGCAGCGCCGCCTCTACCGCCCGGAGGAGGAGGGCGGCTGGGCCTTGCCGCACGGGGAGTTCGGCTTGGATGTCATCGCGCTGGTCGGGGCCTTGCGCTACGCCGAGCACCGCAGTGTGCCGGAGATCCACCGCGCCCTGGTGGCGCGTGGCGTGGTCATCGCCGAGCGCAGTGTGACGAATCTGCTCTATCGCTACGAGGAGTTGGTGGCGCTGCGGCTGGCCGACCAGACCCGTTTGCGGGCGCGCTTGGCCCAGCAGGAGCAGGTCATCCTGGCGCTCGATGGGCTCCAACCCGATGTGGGGCACGAGGTGTTGTGGGTGCTGCGCGACTGCCTGTCGGGCGAGGTCCTGCTGGCGCGCAGCCTGCTCGGCAGCACGGCGGACGAGTTGGTGCCGCTGCTGCGCGAGGTCGCCGCCGCGCTCCCCGTGACGATTTGCGGCGTCATCACCGACGGGCAGGAGTCGATCCGCAACGCCGTCCGCACGGCCTTGCCCGACGTGCCCCATCAGTTGTGTCAGTTCCATTACCTCCGCGAGGCGGCCAAGCCGGTCTTCGAGGCCGACCGCCATGCCAAGGTGCTGCTCAAGAAGGAAGTGCGCGGCGTCCGACCCATCGAGCGCGCGCTGGCGGGGCGCGACGATCCTGAGGCGACCGACGACGGGCGTCCGCCGCTGTGCGCCGCCGGCCTGCGGTTGCACGACCGCCTGACCGCCATCCGCGCCTCGCTTGGCCGGGTGGCGGAAAAGGGGGGCGGCCGCGGGAACTCGGCCGCCTCCAGCGCCTCCTCGACCGGGGGCTCACCGCGACCGCCGACCGCTGGCCGGCCATCCGCACCGCCTACGGCTGGGTCCATCGGGCGGCGCACCTGCTCGCGAACCATGACGGGCGGCCGGGCGCGGCGGTCCGCGCCGACTACCACGCGTTACTGGACACGATGAGCGCCCAGCGGGACACGCTCGGCGCGCTCGCGCCAGCCATTGACCGGTCCCATCGGGTCACCACCAGCTACGCGCCCGGGCTCTTTCACTGCTACGATGTGCCGCACCTGCCACCGACCAACAACGCCTTGGAACAGTATTTCGGCGCGGTCCGCTATCACGAGCGCCGCGCGACCGGGCGCAAAGGGGCGTCACCGGGGCTGGTGGTGCGCGGGACGGGGCGCGTCGTCGCGGCGGTGGCCGCACGCAGCCGCCCCTGCGACGAAATAGCGCTCCGCCCGATCGATCTGACGGCCTGGCAGGCGCTTCGCCAGCAACTCCAAACTCGCCAGAACGCCCGCTGCGCCCAGCGCCGCTTCCGTCAGGACCCGGACACCTTCCTCAGCGCTCTCGAAGACGCCCTTTGCAGGGCGAGTTTGCCAGCATAGAAAAAAAGAGCTCGCCCATACTCCTGCATCGCTCCTGTTCGACATTAATGCGTCGGCAACGGTACTCGCATTGGAATAGCCATTGGCCACTTGGCGCGAGGCACCGGGGGTGCGTCTACGTGACGCCCCTCGGTGCCGGGGTCGCCTCCTCGTCCCGTGGCACCGATACCCTTGAGGTACCTACTACTACAGCCGCAGATATACGGTAAACTTCCTCACTATGTATAAGGAGGGGCGATGTACGAGTCGGCGCAGAACTGGGATGCGGAACTGCGGGGGTGCATGCGCGGATCGCGCCGCGTTTTGCGCGGGCGGAGCCGCGTCGGCGGGCGCGGTCGTATGTGCAGGCGCTGCTCGGGCCGGTCGCGCGCAAGAACGGCCGGCAACTCGCCGAGTAGGCCGGGGAGGCCACGCCCGATGGGATGCAACGTTCGCTGAATGCCGCCGCCTGGGATGCGGACGCGGTGCGGACGACCTGCGGGCCTACGTGGTCGAGCACCTGGGCGATCCGGGCGGGGTGCTCATCCTCGACGAGACGGGCCTCCTCAAGAAGGGCGACCGGTCGGCGGGGGTGCAGCGCCAGTACAGCGGCACGGCGGGGCGCGTCGAGAACAGCCAGGTCGGGGTCTTCCTCTGCTACGCCAGCCCGCGCGGGGCCGCCTTCCTCGACCGGGCGCTCTACCTGCCGAAGGAGTGGGCGGGCGATGCCGACCGGCGTCGGGCGGCGGTTGCTGGAGCGGCTCTGGCTGGAGGAGCAGGAGCGCCCGTTCGTGCTGGCTGTGGCGACCGACGAGCCGCTGTGGGCACCGACCGCGCGGGGGCCGGCAGCAAGTGGGGGCCGCCGATATCGCCGCCGCGCCACCTCCCGAGGCGTGGACCCGGCTGTCCGCGGGGGATGGCAGCGAGGGTCCACGCGTCTACGCCTGGACACGGGTACGCCTGGCGCGCTGGCCGGTGCCGGGCCGGGAGCACTGGCTCCTGGCGCGACGGGCCATCGACGACCCCACCGACCTGGCCTATTACGTCGCCTTCGCCCCTGCCGGCACGACCCTCGAGACGCTGATGCGCGTGGCCGGGACGCGCTGGGCGGTCGAGGGCTGCTTCCCGATCGCGAAGGGCGAGGTCGGGCTGGCCGACTACGAGGTGCGCCGCTGGGACGGCTGGTATCGCCACAGCACCCTGGCGCTGCTGGCCCAGGCGTTCCCCACCGTCGTGTGGGCCCGCGCGGCGGGGGCGGAAAAGGGGGGCGCGATGCCCTGCGCGCCGCCGCGCTGATCCCGCTGACCGTGCCCGAGGTGCGTCGCTTCCTGTGGCGGCGCATCTGGTCCGCCATGCCGCCGCCCGCGGCCGTGCTGGCCTGGTCGCGCTGGCGACGACGCCAGCAGGCCCAGGCCCGCCGCTGCCACTACCAACGCCGCCTCGCCCACCTCAAACCACAAGTACAACTGTAGAATTAACATCGAGTGGCTGGCGTGGGTGGGCGCGACGCCCGCCGCCCGCCCGGCGGTGGGCCGGGTCGCACCCGCTGGAGGAGAACGACGATGCGGAAAACCCATGACTATATCTATGCGTACCGGGGCGTCTGGCGCGACGGCGGGCGCTGTCGCATCGCGGTCTACGCGCCTGAGGCGGGCGAGGCCGGTCGCCGCCCGGTGATCGTCGCCGCCGAACTCGCCGACAACGCTGGCACATCCGTGACGATCATGGCCGAGTACCTGGCCGCCGCGGTCGTCGCCCGCCACTTCCCGCACCTGCTGGACACGCCCGCCGCGGGGGGGCAGCCGGTCGTCTGGCTGGAGCGCTACCCGCCGGGGCGGTGGGTGCGGGGGGAGTACGCCCGCGTGACCTTCGCCCCGTGGCGCATCCGGGTGGCCTGGCTGGGGGGCACCCGGCGCCCGGCGCTCGGCACCCCCGACTGGGCGCGGCTCGATCGCCCGGGGGTGGCGGCGCTGCTCGGGTCGCCGACGGCGGGCAGGGAAGGATGGTGATGTGATGCGGCGCGCGGGGGTGCGATCGTCGCGTGCAACTCCCCCCTCCCCCGCCATGACTCGCCAGCGGATTCCCCAGCACCCCGCCGGCTAGTACACGGCGGCTGAAGTAGTCCGGTGGTTTAGGCGACGAGGGCCTTGCCCTGGTAGGTCCATCTGAAGGGCCTGGCCATCGTGCGGTTGTCGTAGGCGATGAAGGCCAGCACCCTGCCCTGCAAGTCGTCGGCCGAGATGAAGGAGCCGCGGCGCAGCAACGTACGAGTTAGGATGCTCAGCCGGAGCTCGACTTGATTGAGCCAGGACGAGTGTTTGGGGGTGTAGTGGAAGACGATCGGGTGCTGTGGGTCGCTCAGGAACGCCGCGCGGCGCTGCTGCGTCGCCAGGGTGCCGCCTTTGCCCTTGACGCCCAGGTCGTCCGTCATCCCGGCGGTGGCGGCGACGAAGCGCACCGGGGCTGCCGATTGGTGGATGTTGCGGTTGTCGACCACGAAGTGCCAGCGGGTGGCGCTGGGGTCGGATGCAACAGTGCGCGCGATGTGGGCCACGAAGTCGGCCTCGGTGCGGGTCGGGCCGCAGGACGGGGCGACGCTCTGCCCGGTGGCGACATCGCGGTTGACGATGAAGGTCAGGGTGCCGTGCCACCTCGCCGGGGGCCGGCGGGAGGCCGGGGTGCGCGCGCTCCAGCGCTTGCACCCCGGTCAACTCGTTGGTGCTCAGCACCCGCTCGCCCCGTTCGGCCAACCGGGGCGCGGCGCGGTAGAGCGCGCAGACATTGGCTAACCCGGCGTCGAAGTGCTCATCCGCCGGCGGGGTCAGCCAATAGCGGATGCGGTGGGGCTGGAGCTCCCCCTTTTGAGCAGCCGCTCGGCATGGCGGGGGGAAATGGCGGACACGATGCCGCGCGCGACGATCTCGGCGGCGATCTCCCTCCCGGTCCACTGGCTGATCGGGCGCCCGGAGCGGTCGGGCGCTTCGCAGGCCAGCGCCACGATCCGGCAGACCCGCGCGGCGGTGATGCGCCGCGGCGCGCCGCAGCGGGGCGCATCCGTCAGGCGCTCCTCGACGCCGAGGTCGGCGAGGCCGGTGGCCTGCAACCCCAATCAGCGCCCTCGCCACAACCGGGCAGTCTCGACGCCCACATCCAGCCGCCGGGCGATCGCGGCGTTGTTCTGCCCGGCGGCGGCAAGGACAATGCGTGCCCGCAGCGCGATCTGCTGCAAGGTGGTGTGCCGCATCACGGGCGGGCGGGCGCTACTTAACCTTTACAGATGCGGTGCCCGCCCCTGGGCCCTGAGGGTCTCGACGAGTTGCTTCACCTCCTGCGCGCGATCGCGCGCGCAGACCAGCAGCGCATCCGGCGTGTCGACCACGATCAGGTCGCGCACCCCCACCGTGG
>JAABUN010003326.1_pt1 | contig 25212 bp, 27 predicted proteins | sample 5559311 | NCBI WGS metagenome assembly JAABUN01 (sample SAMN10711877, study PRJNA513370) | rock metagenome | isolation source: Antarctica rocks | place: Antarctica: Victoria Land, Siegfried Peak sud
CGAGCCGATCGACCACACCACCCAGCCCGACTGCCACCACGACCGAGACGGCCTCTACGCTCGCGCCCGTCACCTGATCACCGGACCGCCACCGCGAAGTTCCACGGCGAGCGGGACAACCTCGTCGGCGGTGTCGATGAAGTTGCCGCCCGCGGCCACGTAGGCGTCGAGCACGGCGAAGGACTGCTCCTCGTCGGCCGTCCAGCCGAAGACGTTGCCGCCGAGGCAGAGGGGGTGAACGTCGAGGCCGGTGGTGCCGAGCGCGATCATCGATCGACGCTAGCAGCGGGATATCGCGGCTCCCGGACGCCCGACCGGCACCGCGAGCCGCCTGAGCAGCGGCCGGGACTCGACCTGTGTCCCGCAGACGATCAGTCCAAGCCGCAGCCTCCAGCGGTGCCGACGCTGGGCGCCTGGGCGTGCGCGGCCTCGAGCGTGAGCAGCGCCCGCTTGGCCGCCAGGCCGCCGCCGTAGCCCGTCAGCGCGCCGCTCGCGCCGACCACGCGATGGCAGGGCCGCACGATCGAGAGTGGGTTGCGGCCGTTGGCGGCGCCCACCGCGCGCACCGCCCGGGGCACGCCGAGCGCCGCCGCGAGCGCGCCGTAGCTCGTCGTGGTGGCGTAGGGGACCGTCTCGAGCGCCGCCCAGACGCGGCGCTGGAACGGCGTGCCGCCGGTCGGCGCCAGCGGGAGGTCGAAGGCCCGGCGCGCGCCCGCGAGGTACTCCTCGAGCTGCTCGGCGGCGCGCGCCAGCCGGGCGGAATCGCGAACCCAGCCTAAGCGGTCGACCGGCCCGTGGCGGTGGTCCTCCAGATAGAGGCCCGTCAGCCCCTCCGCGCTCGCGGTGAGGGTCAGCACGCCGAGGGCGGCAGTGGGCAGCTCGTGGTAGGCGGTGGTCATGGCAGTCAGACGCGCGGCGAGCTGCGCGCGTGAGGTGCCGAGCCCGCTGGGCGACATGCTGACGGCAGAGCGGCCGAGGCTCGGCCTCACTCAGCGGCGGCTGCGCGCCGGCGAGCCCTGAGGTCCACGGCGGAACTTCTCGCCGAGGCGCGGCACCTTTTCGAAGCGGACGCGTTGAAGGAGCATGCGCCCTCCCGCCTCCAAGCCGCTGCGCCTGCTCACCGCCGTCCTCACCGTCACCGCAGTCGGGCCGTGCGCCCTTGCGAGCGCCCAGGAGGCCGCACCGAGGATCGAGGTCGCCGGGACGCCGGTGCTGCACGTCGCGACGCCGCAGCCCGGGGGCCGCAACAAGCCGGTCGCCTGGGTGACCTTCCGGACGCGCCAGCCGGTGAACGTCAGGCTCATCGTCGTGCGCGCGGGCGGGCAGTCGGGACGCAGCTACGGCTCGGGCGGAGCGGACGGCTGCGTGCGCTCGACCGTCGTCGACGACGTCGGGCGCGGCGAGCTGCGCGTCGGCCGGCGCTACGCGGTCGAGTTCTTCACGCGGGCAGGGATCGGCTCGACGCGACCACGCACCCTGGCGACCACCCGCACGCTCACCGCGCGGGCGTTCCGGGTCGCCCGCGGGCAGCGGAGCTCGCCGACCTGCGCCGCGGCCCAGCCGCCCGCGAGCTTCACGCCCACCGTCGCCTTCCACGCCGGGGTGCGCGCCTTCGCCCGCATCCAGGGCGCCAGCGTGCGCAGCATCACGGTCGGCTGCCGGCCGATCCCACGGGTCGGCGACGTCGGGGGCTGCACCGGCTCGTTCCGCGTGCGCCGGGCCGGGCGGACGGCGACCTACCGGTTGACCAGCCGCGCGTCGACCTTCCGCAACACCCCGGGCTCGATCGAGTACCGGGTGCACGCGCGCACGGCCGACCGCGTCGCAGGGCTGCCGCGCAGCGTGGGCGGCCTGCTCGGGTTCCTGCAGTCCCGCGGCACGCGGCCCTGATCGGCGCGGGCCGGGATCTGACGGCCCGCGCGGCGACCTGACGACGCGGCCGCGAAGCGCCCCTGACGCAGCGAGCGCCCGGCGCTTTCCCGCCGGTACTCCTCGGCGTGGGACGCTCGGCTCAGCGGCGGCCGCGCGCGGTGAGCCCGAGCGCCACGTTGACGAGCGCCACGACGGCCAGCGCGACCGCGAACGTCCGCGCCTCGACGAGCGCGTCCGCGCGCGAGGCCAGCGCCAGCACCAGGCCCGCGCCGACGGCGCTCAGGCCGAGCCCGATCACGTCGAGCTTGAAGCCGCGGCGCAGCAGCACCCCGGCCAGCACGACTCCCGCGCCCGCGCCGGCGAGGTAGGCCCCGGCGGCGTCGACTCCCGTTGGGCGCGTCGCGCTCACCCATGCCACCACGGCGCCCCAGCCGAGCAGCACGCACGCCGTCGGCCAATGCCCGCCGCCGCGCCCGCCGGCGATCGCGGCGCCCAGGTAGCTGACGCCGATGATCAGCGGCGTCCAGTAGAACGGGGCGGAGCCGCGCTGGACGAGCACCTCGAGGGCGAGCGCCCCGAGCAGGAAGGCGACCGCCTGGACGAAGCGGACATGGGCGGACTTCCGTGCAGGGCTCATCGGTTGATCCTCGCAGGAGCGGTGCGGCCGGGCGCCCGTCCGGCCGTCAGAAGCGGTCCCACGGCCAGGGCTGGGCGCTGCCGTGGCGCTCGATCGTCGGCCCCGTGGGCGCGGCCACCCGGCCGAGCAGGCCCGGCCCGACCTCGAGCAGCTCGCCGCGAGCCACCCGGGCGAAAGGGTCGTCGCGCAGCAGGGCGCGCGCGTCGCCTCCGCGGCGCAGCGTGAGCGCACCGGCGAAGTGGCGGTCGTCGGCCAGCAGCGTCGAGACGGCGTCGGCCGGCGGACCGGCGAGCACACGGCGGCGCGCCTCCTGCACCGCGACGTCGTCGAAGAGCGGCCACCGCCCCTCTGGCAGGAGCATCAGCGACAGCCACCCGGCCTCGCCCGCGGGGTCGACGACGCGCCGGTCGACGCGCCGCGCGCCGCGCACCGGCGCGGACTCCCGGACCCAGGCGGCCAGCACGCCCGCGGCGCTCCCGTCGGCCGCGGTCAGCTTCGCATGCGCGTCGGCGCCCCCGGGGACCGCATCCAGCCGGGCGATCCAGGCGCGGCTCACGCGTGCGGGGGCTCGTAGTCCGCGCGCAGCTCCCGGGTGAGCGCACGGAGGTCCTGCCGCAGCTCCTCGAGCGACGGGCGCCCCCAGAACCAGTAGCCGTCGTAGGAGCAGTGCACGGTGCGATCCGGGCGCAGGACCGCGACGGTCGGCAGGTAGGGGCGGTGGACGGTGTCGGTGACCTCGAGCAGGTCGAGCGCCTCGACGTAGGTGCGCTCGGGGTCGCAGAGGAACGTCCAGCGCGCGCCGACGCCCGCGCGGAAAGCGGCGCTCACGGCAGGCGGGTCGATCGAGACCGAGACGATGTTCGTGTAGGCGACCTCGGCCTCGTCCTGCGGCGCCAGCAGGCGACGGAAGAAGGCCTGCTCCTTCGGGCACCACCAGCCCCGGAAGAAGTGAAGGACGGTCGGGTCGTCGCCGAGCAGCGCGGCGAGCTCGCGCGGGTTGCCGGCGTGGTCGTCCAGCGCCATGTCGGGCACGACGCTGCCCGGGGCGATGCGCGGCACGTCAGGCCCGGGCGGACGCGGGCGGCGCGCCCGACGCGTCAGAGGCCTCGGCCGGTGCGTCCCGCGTCGCATCGCGCCGCAGGCGCACGGCGTAGGCCAGCGCGGAGACGGCGAAGACGAGCGCGGTGATCAGCAGCCAGCGCCCGAGGTAGTCCGGCGGCTGCTCGCCGGCGGTGCGGATGAAGGTCGCCTTTCCCCGGTCGAGGATCAGCGGGAACGTCGTCAGCAGCAGCACGCCGGAGATCGCCGCGGGGAAGCGGACGTGGTTGATCGCCCGCACGCGGCGCAGCGCGTGGTCCTGCAGGCCGAGCCGGGCGACCAGGTCGAGCACGAGGTAGATCGGCACGAAGATCAGGTCGTGCAGCAGCGCGCCGGCCACGAACCAGAGCAGGAGGCTGAGCTTGCTCGTGCTCGCGACGTCGATGATCTGCTTGAACGCGTAGACGGCGAGGGCGAAGGCCACGAGCTGGCCGAGGAGGTGCAGCGGCGACTCGCCGTACACCCGCTTCCAGGCGGAGATCACACGTCCACCAGCTTGAGCTCGGTGACCCACTTCGTGTTGTGCACGCCGGGCAGGGCGGGGACGATGATGCGCGCGGGGTAGCCGTGGTCCAGCGAGAGGTCCTTCCCGTTGACCCGTAGGGCCAGCAGGGACTTCGGGTTCATCACCTGGTCGTGCGAGAGGGTCGTCTGGCTGAAGGCGCCCTGCTCCTGCAGCGAGAGCACCTGCAGGCCCTGGCCGGGCCGGATCCCCGCCATCCGCGCGAGGTCTGCGAGCCGCACCCCGGTCCAGGTCTGCGTGGTCGACCAGCCCTCCACGCAGGCGATCGGGAGCTTCTGGGTGCTCTGCGGCAGCCGCGCGATCTGGCCCCGGGTGAGCTCCATGCTCGACGCGCCCGTCAGCTTGAGGCGGTAGCTCCCGCCGACCTTGGCCGGAGTGATCTTCGCGAGCGCGGCCGTCTTGTTGATCGGGAAGCCCGCGCCGCCGCTACCGGCACCGCGGCCGCGCGGCGCCAGCAGCGCGATGGAGCGCAGCGGCCCGCCGATCGACTGGCCGGCCGTCGCGAGGAAGAGCCCCGCGGACGTCGCGCCGACGAGGCCGAGCACCCCGCGGCGCGAGATCGTCGCGGCCTCGGGCGCCTCGGGCGCCAGCCCGTTCTTGTGGTGCGGCTCGGCGACCGTGTGGGCCACGTCGTCCATCAGCGGCTTGAGCACCCCGCGCTCGGCGTAGGCCGTGCGGATGACGGTGAGCTTGGTCAGCACGTGGACGGTCAGCGCCCCGAGGAACACCCAGGCGCCGTAGTAGTGCGCCACGACGAAGTTGAACTTGAAGGAGTACCAGTATTGGACGTTGACGATCCCGGTGGCCCACATGAAGCCGGCGCCGCCGACGAGCAGCAGCAGCGAGAGGCGCTCGAGCGCCTGCGCCGGGCTGCGGATCGGCGGCCAGGCGAAGAGCTTGGGAAAGACGGACCACAGCTTGGCCAGGATGAGCGGCACGACCACGAAGCCGACGATCGTGTGCAGCCCCTGGTTGAGCGCGTAGAGCCACGTCGGACCCGTCGGCCAGTCGAAGAGCAGCAGGTCGAGGTCGCCGTCGCGCGGGACGAGCTGGTTCATCCCGAGGTTCGGGTTGTAGGCCGCGTGGGACATGAAGCCCGTGAAGCCGACGAGGACGACGAGCGGCAGCAGCAGCGAGCCGAGGATGCTCGTCATCCACGGCCCGCGGACCGGGCTCTGCCAGAAGGACTCCTCCGCCGGTCCGGGCGGCGGGTTCTTCGGGAAGAGCCTCACCCACGCGCCCCGAGGGAGGCGAACCAGCGGCCGTCGTCCTCCCACGAGTGCGTGACGCGCAGGCCCGCCTCGCGCGCCGGGGCCGCGATCGCCTCGGCGCCGACGCGCGCCCAGTCGAACCACTGGCTCTTGCGGTGCTCGTCCTCCAGGCGCATGCGGACGATCTCCAGGCCGACGCCGGGCGGGTCGAGCTCCACCAGGATCGTGCCGCCGGGGGTCAGCAGGCTGCAGATGCGGTGCAGGAGCGCGGCCGGCGCACCGCCGATCCCGATGTTCCCGTCGAGCAGCAGCGCGGTGCGCCACTCGCCCGCGCCCGGGATCTGGTCGAAGATCGAGGCTTCGAGCACCGTCGCGCCGCGCGCGCGGGCGAGGTGCAGCGCGGCCGGGGAGACGTCGACGCCGACGGCGATGACGCCGCGCAGCGCCAGCGCGTGGACGTGTCGACCGGGGCCGCAGCCCACGTCGAGCACCGGCCCGGCCGCGCGCGCGACGAGCCGTTCGTCGGCGCCGCTGGCGTCGCGCAGCCACATGTCGAGCGGCAGCACCCGCAGCGTGCCGTCGCTCTCACGCGCCTGCAGCGTGGAGCCGCCGGCGAGGGCGTTAGCGTACAAGTCCCCGGGGTTCACGTGCATCAGCGTAGAAGGCCCTCCCCGTGGCGCCTGGTTACGAACCGCTTACCGGCCCGCCGTCGACCTCGTCGCTCGCTGCGGCGCCTGGCAGCATGGAGCCCGATGAGTCCCGAAGTGCATACGCGCGGATCGGTGCTCGTCGTCGACGCCGAGCCGACGATCTCGGAGATCGTCTCGCGGTACCTCGAGCGCGCAGGCTATGACACCCGCACGGCCGCCGACGGCGCCGAGGCACTGGAGCTCATCGCCAGCGTGCGCCCGGATCTCGTGGTCCTCGACCTGATGATGCCCGGGATCGACGGCCTGGAGGTGCTGCGCCGCGTGCGCGAGCGGCCCGCGAGCCGCACGGCGGTCATCCTTCTCACCGCCAGGGGCGAGGAGTCCGATCGAATCATCGGCCTGCGCCTCGGAGCCGACGACTACGTCGTCAAGCCCTTCAGCCCGGCCGAGCTCGTCGCCCGCGTCGACGCCGTGCTGCGGCGCATCGACACCGTCCCCGTCCTGAAGTCCGCACTGACCTTCGACGGGCTGGTGATCGACCCGGCGGCGCGCCGTGTGCATGTCGACGGGGAGGAGGTGGCGCTGACCCAACGGGAGTTCGACCTGCTCGCGTTCCTGGCCGCTCACCCCGGGCAGGCGTTCTCGCGCGACCAGCTCATGGACCACGTCTGGCAGTTCTCCTTCTACTCCGACACCTCGACGGTCACCGTCCACATCCGCCGTCTGCGCGCGAAGCTCGAGCGCGACGCGGCGGTGCCGCGGTGGGTCCAGACCGTGTGGGGCGTCGGCTACCGGTTCGCGGCGTGAGCGCAGCCGCCGCGACCAAGCCGGTTCGGTCGATACGCGGCGGCCTCCTGCTCGCGCTCGTGCTGGCGGCGCTCGCGGCCGCGATCGTCGGCATGGGCTATGACACGGCCGGGGCACTGACGACGCTCGCGATCCTCGCCGGGCTCGGGGTGACCACGGTGCTCGCGACGCACGCACTCGTGCTGCGACGGGCGCACAGCGGCGGGCTGCGCCGCCAGGCCGGACTGCTCGGCGCGCTCGTGGCCGGGCAGCTCGCCGTGGGCGTCGGGCTCTTCGTCGCGCTCATGTTCCTCAACCAGCACGACGCGGTGCTCACCGTGCTGGTCGCCGCGTACGCCTGCGCGCTCGGGCTGTGGTCGGCGCGACGGCTCGGCCGCGAGGTCCTGGCCGACCTCGTCGCGATCAGCAGCACGCTCGGCGCCGTCGGCTCAGGGCGGCGCGACGTCCACACGGGCGTCGCCGGCGACAGCGAGATCGCGCGGCTGGCCGGCGAGGTCGACGCGATGGTCGCGCAGCTGGACAAGGAGGAGCGCGCGCGGCAGACGCTGATCGCGGGCGTCTCGCACGACCTGCGCACCCCGATCACCGCCCTGCGGCTCCTGGCCGAGGCGATCGACGACGACATCGCCGACACCGCGACCCGCCGCGAGTACGCCGCGCGGATGGGCACGCACGTGCGCGCCCTCGGGGCGCTGATCGACGACCTGTTCGAGCTCACACGGCTCGAGCGCGGCGACCTCCATTGGACCCTCGAGCAGATCGACCTCGACGAGCTCGTCGTCGAGACGGTCGCGGCGATGCAGCCCGCGGCCGACGAGCGGATGGTCGTGGTGCGGGCGCTGCGCGACGCGACGACGCTCCGAGCGCCGGCGCAGCCCGAGCAGCTGCAGCGCGTGCTCTTCAACCTCATCCAGAACGCGATCCGCCACACGCCGCCGGACGGGAGCGTGACCGTGCGCGCCGAGCAGGTCGACGGGGCCGTCGAGGTCGAGGTCGCCGACACGGGCAGCGGGATTGCCGACGCGCAGCGCGAACGGGTCTTCGAGCCGTTCTTCCGCGGGGACGGCTCGCGCACCCAGGACGGGGCGGGGCTGGGGCTGGCGATCTGCCGGGCGATCGTCGAGGCGCACGGCGGGCGCATCTGGTTCGAGCGGTCCGATGTCGGGGCGTGCGTGCGCTTCCGCCTGCCGCAGGCGACGGCGACCGCCGCCGCCTGAGAACCGGTCCCAAGCGCGGTCACCGGCGAACGCCGCTGCACAGGATCCTGGCATTCACTTAGGATCCTGACATGAAGACGACGGAGGACATCGGCCGCAGGGTGCGCGATCAGCGCCTAGCCGGCGGACTCACGCAGGGCGAGCTCGCCGATCGCGCCCAAGTCAGCCGGGCGCTCGTGGGGGCGCTCGAGCACGGGCGTCACATGCCGGCCGCCGATGCCGCGATCCGCCTCGCCCAGGCGCTGGGCAGCTCGGTCGAGCAGCTCTTCGGCGCAGAGCCGGACGAGCCGTCGCTCGCCGCGACTGCGGTGCTCGACGGGCGCGTGCCGGACGGCGCCCTCGTGCGCGCGGCTTGGGTCGGCGACGCGGCGGTCGTACGGGTCGTCGACCCCGAGAACGCTCTGACCATTGGCGCATGCGCCGACGGCGTCATGGTCGGCGATCGGATCCGCATGTTCGCCCGAGCCGCACCGCGGGGCGCGGTGATCGCGGGCTGCGACCCGGTGCTCGGGCTCGCCGAGGGTCTGCTGGAGCGGGCCGGCGAGGCGCGCGTCGTCGGCGTGCCGGCAACCAGCGGCCAAGCGCTCGCAGCGCTCGAGGCGGGTCGCTGCCACGGCGCGCTGGTCCACGGGCCCGCGCGATCGCTCGAGGCGCGGCCGGGACTGCGGCGCTGGCACGTCGCGCGCTGGCGCTCGGGCGTGGCGACGCATCCCCGGCTGTCGCGTCCGAGCCTGGACGCGCTGCTCGGCGGCGAGGTACCCGTGGTCCAGCGCGACCGCAGCGCCGCCTGCCAGCAGGCCGTCGAGCGCGCCACTCGGCGGCTCGGCGCCCCGCGACCCAAGGCGCTGCGGACGGCTCGCGGCCATCTCGACGCGGCGCGCGCTGCGCTCGAGCACCGCAGCGGCGCCGTGACGATCGAGCCCGTCGCCGTCGCGATGGGCATGGACTTCCTCGAGCTCGAGCTCCACGACGTCGAGCTGTGGGTGCCCGACCGGTGGCTGGCGCAGCCCGGGATCCGCGCCTTCCTCGATCTCCTCTCCGCCCCCGGGTTCCGCGAGCGCGCCGGCGCGCTACCGGCCTACGACCTCACCGACACGGGAGCCGCCCGATGACGACGATGCCCCGCGCCGCCGCCGCCTTGGCGTTGACCCTTCTCGCGCTCGGCGGCTCGCTCGGCGCCTGCGGCTCCGGCGACGGCGACGGCCGGCCGTCCGGCGCCGCCCAGCCGGCCGCCGGCTCACGCTCAGACTCGAGGCGGGTCGTCGTCTCGGCGGCGACTTCGCTGAAGCAGGCGTTCACGCGCTACGGCGAGCAGTTCGACGGCGGCGACGTGAGGCTCTCCTTCGCCGGCTCCGACGCGCTGGCTGCTCAGATCCGCCAGGGCATCAAGCCGGACGTCTTCGCCGCGGCCAACACGAAGCTGCCCGACCAGCTGTTCCGGGAGGGCCTCGTCGAGCGGCCCGTGCGCTTCGCCTCCAACGAGCTGGTCCTCGCCGTCCCGGCCGACGAATCCGCCGTGTCGGCGCTCGACGACCTCGTCCAGGACGGCGTGACGATCGCGGTCGGCGCCGGCGGCGTCCCGGTCGGCGACTACACGCGCACCGTGCTCGACCGGCTTCCGGCGACGCAGTCCAAGCGGATCCTCGCCAACGTCCGCTCCGAGGAGCCTGACGTCGGCGGCATCGTCGGCAAGCTGACCCAGGGCGCCGTCGACGCCGGCTTCGTCTACGCGTCCGACGTCCGGGGCGCCCGCGGCAAGCTCGAGGCGATCGAGCTACCCAACCGCCTCAAGCCGACCGTCGAGTACGGCGTCGCCCTCGTGAAGGGCGCCGAGAACCCTGCGGGTGGGAGGGCGTTCGTCGACGGGCTGCTCACCGGCGGGGGCGCCGAGGCGCTGCGAGACGCGGGCTTCGGGCGACCGACCAGCCCGTGACGCAGGCCCGCTGGTTCCCGCCGCTGCTGTGCGCGGCGCTCGCGCTGGCACTGTGCTTCCTGACGCTTCCGATCGTCGCGATCTTCGTCGACACGGGCCCGGGCGACCTGCTGGCCAGCCTCGACGACCCGGCCGCCGTCGACGCGCTCAGCCTGAGCCTGTGGACGAGCGCCCTAGCCGTCGCGATCATCGTGGCGGTCGGCACGCCCGCGGCCTACCTCCTGGCCACCCGGGAGTTCCGCGGGCGCAGCCTGCTCGTCACGCTGATCGAGCTGCCGCTCGTCCTGCCGCCCGCCGTGGCCGGCATCGGACTGCTGGCCGCGCTCGGCCCGAACGGGCTCTTCGGCCGAGCCCTCCAGGGCGCCGGCGTGCAGATCGTGCTGACCACGGCGAGCGTGGTGCTGGCCCTCACCTTCGTCGCCGCACCCTTCTACGTGCGCCACGCCGAGTCCGCCTTCGGCGCGCTGGACCGCTCGTGGCTGGACGCGTCTCGAACCCTCGGCGCCGGAGAGGCGACGACCTTCGCCCGCGTCGCGATCCCGGCGGCGCTGCCGGGACTGGTGGCCGGGCTGGCACTGGCCTGGGGCCGGGCGCTGGGGGAGTTCGGCGCGACGCTGATGTTCGCCGGCTCCTTCCGCGGCGTCACGCAGACCGTCCCGCTGGCGATCTACGAGCGCTTCGCCACCGACTTCACCGCGGCCCTCGGGCTCTCGGCCGTCCTCGTCGCCGTCTCGGCCGCCATCCTGCTCACCGTGAAGCTCGCCACCCGCGCCGTGCCGGGAGGGCGGGGGCTTGCTGCGCGTTGAGGCGTCGACCGAGCTCGGCGCCCTGCGTCTGGAGGTCGAGCTTGCCGTTCCCGCCGGCCGCTGCCTGGCGCTGGCCGGCCCTTCTGGCGCGGGCAAGAGCTCCTCGCTGCGGATCGCCGCCGGGCTGCTGAGGCCCGCGAGCGGCCGCGTGACCTGCGGCCCCGAGCTCTGGCTCGACACCGCCCGGGGCGTCGACCGCCGCCCGGAGGAGCGCCGCTGCGGCTACGTCTTTCAGGACTACGCCCTCTTCGGGCACCAGCGCGCCTGGCAGAACGTCGCCTACGCCCTTCGCGACCGTCCTCGCGGCGTGCGCGAGAGCGAGGCGCGCGGGTGGCTGGCCCGCTTCGGGCTGGAGGAGCTCGCCGACGCGCGGCCGGCCACGCTCTCCGGCGGTGAGCGCCAGCGCGTCGCGCTGGCCCGCGCGCTGGCCCGGCGCCCCGACGTCCTGCTGCTCGACGAGCCGCTGTCGGCGCTCGACAGCCGCACCCGGGCCAGCGCCGGGCGTCGGCTCGCCGAGGTGCTGCGGGAGACCGACGTCCCCACGATCCTCGTCACGCACGACTTCACCGAGGCGGCGCTGTTCGGAGACGAGGTGGCGGTCGTCGACGCGGGGCGCGTCGTCCAGCGGGGAACCGCGAGCGAGCTGGCCGCCCGCCCGGCCTCCGCCTTCGTAGCCGACTTCACCGGCGCCGTCGTGCTCCACGGGATCGCCGCGCCGGACGCCGACGGCACCACCGTGGTCGCGCTGGGCGGCGGCGAGCGCATCCGCAGCACCGACTTCGCCTCGGGACCGGTCGTCGCGACGGTCTTCCCGTGGGAGATCACGGTCGAGCCGATCGGGGAGACGGCGTCGGGATCGGCGCAGAACCGCCTCCGCGCGCGGGTGCAGTCGGTGACCACGATCGGCGGGCGCGTCCGCCTCGGCCTGGCGGGCGCCGAGCACCTCACCGCCGAGGTGAGCACCACCGCCGTCGCGCACCTTGACCTGCGCCCCGGAACCGAGGTGTCGGCGACGTGGAAGGCCGCCGCGACGCGGCTCGTCCCGCTCGCCTGACTAAGAGAACGGCGACGGGCGCCCCGCAGGACGCCCGTCGGCACGACATGAGTGGTGAGAGCGAAGCTACGCGGCCTCGCGCAGCGCCCGCAGCGCCGCGACCCCGGAGAGCTTGGCCAGGGCACGTTCCTCGAGCGAGGTGACCTCGCGCGTGGAGACGCCGAGCTCACGCGCGGCCTGGGCGGCCGTGCGCGGGACGTCGCCGTCGGTGCCGAAGCGCAGGTGGACGACCTTGCGCTCGGGCTCGGGCAGCTCGGCGATCGCACGGCTGACCTCGCCGGCCATGAGCGACTGCTCGACCTCGTCCTCCACGGCGGGACCGTCGTGCGGGACGAAGTGGCCGAGCTCGCCGCCGTCGTCATCGCCGACGGGCGAGTTGAGCGAGGCCGGGGTGACGTCGACCGCCTTGACCGCCTCGACCTCCTCGAGCGTCAGCCCGGTGGCCAGCGCGACCTCGTAGAGCGTGGGCTCGCGCTCGAGCGTGACGGAGAGCTCGCTCGTGGCCCGGCCGACCTTGCGGGCGCGCTGGGCGACGTTCGCAGGCAGGCGCACGTTGCGGGCGGTGTTGTCGAGGCCGCGCTGGATCGATTGGCGGATCCAGAGGGTCGCGTAGGTCGAGAAGCGAAAGCCCTTGCGGTAGTCGAACTTCTCCGCCGCGCGGATGAGGCCCACCATGCCCTCCTGCACCAGATCGGTGAGGCTCAGGCCGAGCCCGACGTAGCGGCGCGCGATGGAGACCACGAGTCGCAGGTTCGAGTTGATGAGCATCTCCTTGGCGTCGAGGTCGCCGCGCTCGATGCGCTGGGCGAGGTCGAGCTCCTGCGCCGGCTTGAGCAGCGCGTAGCGGCCTGCGTCACGCAAGAGCAGATCGATCGAGTCGTGGGAGATCTCGGTTTCGTACGGGTGGATGGTGGTGCGGGGCAAGGTTCTCCTTGGGCGGTGCAATACCTACTGCTGGAATCGGAATTCTAGCTGACGATGGTTGATCGCGCAACGTCATTCGACCCGTGTGCGGCTAAGGTCATGTTGCGGCTGTTTGTGATTCGGATGAGCGTGCCCAACCGATCACTCCGGCGCCGGCGTCCTGGTGCCTCGGCGAGCCGTGCAGCGTAACGGACGACTGCCCGGCGTCGACTCTCTCTACCCGCCGCCGCGCGGCGCGTTACGCGGACTGGCAGCTCATTCCGCGCTGCGTGCGCGGAGCGCCAGGGCGAGCGCGAAGCGCGCGTCGGGGTCCTCGAGCCGCTCCCCGAAGAGCTCGCGCAGGCGAACCAGGCGGTACCGAACGGTCTGCGGGTGCACGTTCAGCACGCCGCCGACGCGCTGGACCTGCCCCGGGTGGTCGAGCCACGCGCGCAGCGTCGCGGTGGCCCGAGCACGCGGACCGGCGGCCAGCGCGTCCAGCGGCGCGAGCAGGCGGTCGGCGAGGTCCCCGGCCTCCTCGGCCCCCGCGCCGTGCAGCAGCAGCTCGAGCAGGTGCTCCTCGGCCACGACGAGCCCGTCGGCGCCGGGCAGGTGGCCGCCCTGCAGCGCGCCGAGCGCCGCGCGGGCGCGGCGCAGGCTGCGCGCCCCGCGCGCCGGCGACCCCGACGGCCCGAGCGCGGCGGGAGCACCGCGCACGTTCGCGAGCAGCTGGCCGCGGCGGCCAGGCGCCTCGGCGTCGGGGACCCATGCGACGACGGTTCCCTCGTCGGGATCCTGGGCGGCGATGACGTCCGCGCCGAGCCGCGAGGCGAGGCGCTCCGGATCCTCCTCACCGGCCACCGCGAGCGCCGCGACGGTGAGCGGCAGCGGCCAGTCCGCCGCGGCGGCGAGGAGCTCGAGCTCCGCCGCGCCGACGCCGTCCGTTCCGAGCAGGCGGGCCAGCGCGCGCCTGCGCCGCGCCCGCTCGCCCGCCGCCTGGCGCTGCTCCTCGGCGTAGCCCGCGACGGACTCCGCGGAGATCGCGTCGATGTAGGTGAAGATCGCGCCGGCCAGCGCGTAGAGCACCTCGGGTGGGTGGCCCACGGCGACGGCCGCAGCCTGGAAGCGCTCCCACGCCAGGCGCGCCCCCAGCCGGTAGGCGCTCAGCAGCGCGTCGAGCGAGCGGCCCGCGCGCAGCTCCCCGCGGCCGAGGCCGGCGTACATCGCCTGCGCCCGCGGATCCGACGCGGCCGGCCCGGCGAGCTCGTCGACGAAGCGCTCCAGCGCGAGCTGGACCCCGGCACGCAGCGCGTCACCGAAGGGGCCCTCGAGCGATCGTGCGTAGTCCGCCACCTCGCGCCCGATCGCCGCCACCGTGTCCCGCGCGAGCTCAGGCAGGACGGGCCGCAGCGCGGCCGCGAGGGACGGCGGCAGATCGGACATTCGTGCGCAAGCTACAGCGCCGGCCGCAGCCGGCGGGTGGAAGCTGGCGCCGGCCTACGAGGCGGGCGTCACGCGGACTGCGCCTTCTTGCCGCAGACCGGCCAGGGCTTGGTGCCCTGAGCGGCCAGCAGCTTGGCCGCACGCTGATCCTGCTCGGCCTCGGGCGCGGCCGCAGGGTCGCCCGTCCCGCCCACGGACTCCCAGGTGGAGACGAGGAACTGGTACTTGCCCCGGTGCTGGCCGTTGGCCGAGACCCTCGTGGGGTCGCCGCCGGACTCGCACCGCGCGATGGCCTCGAGCAGCTGCGACGCGTGGCCGGACGCTGCCGGAGCGGGAGCGGCACTGGCCGCGCGCGCCCGGACGCCGAGGGCGGCGAGCGTGCCCGGGCCGAGCCGGCCGTCGGGCGCCAGGTGGTGGCGGCGCTGGAAGCGCCGAATCGCGGCACGCGTGCGCGTTCCGTACACGCCGTCGGCCTCCAGGTGCAGCTTGCGCTGGACGGAGCGGACGACCGCGCGCGACGCCTTGGCGGGCGCTGCGGCGGTGGCGGTGCGGGCGGAAGCCGGAGCGACGGCGGGGTCGCCGGCCTCGGCTCCGCCCCCGGTCGCGGCCGAGGCGCTCGCGGCGGTGAGCGCGAACCCACTGCCCACGAGGACCAACGCGCGACGCAACCTGCGCGCGGCGACGGGACATGACGGCACTGCAAGGCACAGCTGGGGCACGGACGGCCCTCCTTCGCGTCTCACCGCCTACGGGGTTAGCTGACGGGCTCGCGCTGACGTTGCGCTACGCCGGATCGACCGGCGATTCGCCCCCGGGCCGCAGTCCGCGGCCCCCTGGGTCCCCCGTTCCCGCCGCACTCAAGCGGTCGGAACTCGGCGTGGGTTCTTCGTTCGAGCCGGGAGAGTAGCGGCCGCTACGTGACACGGTGTCGTCGTTTTCCCTCGGCGCCACGCGGGGAGGCCGAGGGGATGAGCGAGAACGAGACCACTGACACCCACGACGGCGCCCCCGAGGGCGACTCGATCCAGGACGGCCAGCGCATCGACGAGGCGTCGGGCCAGAAGGCGGGTCCGCCCGGCCAGGGCGACCTCGACCAGGCCAAGCTCGATCAGCAGACCGACGAGCTCGAGCAGGCGGGCGGCGGCCACTGATCTCGAGCGACCGCCGGAGGACCGCCACCACGACGGCGAGCGAGACGGCGGGCCTGCGGGTCCGCCGTTGGTCGTTCCGCGGCACCGTGAGCGTCAACGCGCACGAATCGTAAGTTGCGCCATCGCGACTGAGATCTGCTGCTACCGTCACCATCCCAACGGTTGACCTCCTCAAAGGACTGGCTGCTTCCACCATGACCTCGCTCCTGCTCATCCCGCTCGACGACACCGTCGTCTTCCCGACGATGGACGTCACGCTCCCGATCGACGTCGGAACCGACGAGCAGGTCGTGCTCGTCCCGCGCCACGACGGCGAGTTCGCGTCCGTCGGCACGATCGTGAACGTGACCGACCGCGTGCGGCTGCCGGGCGGCGGGCGCGGCGCATCGCTGGAGGGCGTCTCTCGCGGCGTCATCGGCGCGGCGCAGACCGACCTGCGCGGCCAGCTGCGCGTGGAGGTCACCGCCCACCCCGACGAGACCCCGGTCGACGGCCGTACCCGCGAGCTCGAGCGCGAGTACCGCGCGACGGTCGAGGAGCTGCTCGAGCTGCGCGGCGACGACGGCCGCGTGGCCGCCTTCGTGCGCTCCATCACCGAGCCCGGCGCGCTGGCCGACACGAGCGGCTACGCCCCGGACCTCACCTTCGAGCAGAAGGTCGAGCTGCTCGGCCTGCTCGACGTCACCGAGCGCCTCGAGCGCGCACTCGAGCTCCAGCGCGAGCGCCTGACCCAGCTCCAGCTGCGCCGCAAGATCCGCGACGACGTCGAGTCGGGCACGAACAAGCAGCAGCGCGACTACCTCCTGCGCAAGCAGATGGAGTCCATCCGCAAGGAGCTCGGCGAAGACGACGCGTCGTTCGTCGAGGAGTACCGCACGCAGATCGCGGAGTCCGGGATGCCCGAAGCCGTGCGCGAGCAGGCCGAGCGCGAGCTGGCCCGCCTGGAGCGCGCCGGCGAGGGCGGCGAGGGCCAGATGCTGCGCACCTACCTCGACTGGGTGGTCTCAGTGCCGTGGGGCAAGGCGAGCGAGGATCAGCTCGATCCCGTCCACACGCGCGCGACGCTGGACTCAGACCACGCGGGCCTGGAGGACGTCAAGGACCGCATCGTCGAGTACGTCGCCGTGAAGAAGCTGCGCCAAGAGCGCGAGATGGTGGCCGACGGCAAGAGCGGCGCGATCCTCACGCTGATCGGGCCTCCCGGCACCGGCAAGACCTCGATCGGCGAGTCGATCGCCAAGGCCATGGGCCGCGAGTTCGTGCGCATGTCGCTCGGTGGCGTGCGCGACGAGGCGGAGATCCGCGGCCACCGCCGCACCTACGTCGGCGCGCTCCCGGGCCGGCTGGTCCGCGCGCTGCGCGACGCGGGGACGATGAACCCGGTCATCCTGCTCGACGAGGTCGACAAGGTCGGCGCGGACTGGCGCGGCGACCCGTCCGCGGCGCTGCTCGAGGTGCTCGACCCGGCGCAGAACTCGACGTTCCGCGACCACTACCTCGACGTGGAGATGGACCTCTCGCAGGTCGTCTTCATCGCCACGGCCAACCAGGCCGACACGATCCCCGGCCCGCTGCTGGACCGCATGGAGGTCATCGCCTTCGACGGCTACACCACTCGCGAGAAGGTCTCCATCGCGCGGGACTACCTGTGGCCGCGCCAGGTCGAGCGCAACGGCCTGCGCCCGGATGAGGTCAGCGTCACCGACGCGGTCCTGGAGACGATCGTGGCCGAGTACACCCGCGAGGCGGGCGTGCGCTCCCTGGAGCGTGAGCTCGGCACCCTGCTGCGCAAGACCGCGACGCAGGTCGCGTCCGGCAAGGCGCAGGCACCCGTGACCATCGACCTCGATCGCGTCCGTGACGCGCTCGGGCGCCAGAAGGTCTGGCAGGAGGCGGCGGCCCGCACCGCGGTCCCCGGCGTGGCGACGGGCCTCGCGGTGACCGGCACGGGCGGCGACGTGCTCTTCGTCGAGGCCAACGCGATGCCGGGCGCCACCGGCGGGCTCACGCTCACCGGTCAGCTCGGCGACGTCATGAAGGAGAGCGCGCGCATCGCGCTGACCTACGTTCGCGCCCACGCCGACGAGCTCGGGATCCCCGAGAGCGCGTTCGAGGACCGCGAGTTCCACGTCCACGTGCCGGCGGGCGCGATCCCGAAGGACGGCCCGAGCGCGGGCGTCACGATGGTCACGGCGCTCGCGTCGCTGCTGACCGGGCGGCCCGTGCGCCACACGGTCGGCATGACCGGCGAGGTGACGTTGCAGGGTCGCGTGCTGCCGATCGGCGGCCTCAAGCAGAAGGTGCTGGCCGCCCACGCCGCAGGCCTGACCGACGTGGTCCTGCCCGAGCGCAACCGCGGGGACCTCGACGACGTCCCGGCCGACGTGCGCGAGGCGATGACGTTCCACCCGGCGATGACGATCGGCGAGGTGCTCGAGGTCGCGCTCGAGCCCACGCCCGTCGCGGTCTGAGCGCAACCGTGGGGTGGCGGCGCTCGGCCGCCACCCCGCGGTACTCGCGTCGCCCCGCGGTAATCGCGTTGCACGTCGGACACCCGCGTGCTTGCAGCTGCGGGGCGCGGGGCAACGCACGAGCAGACCCCGATGCGTCTCTCCCTCACCCTCGCTCCCGACGAGAGCGCCCCGTCCCGCGCCCGGACCTCGATCCGGGCGCTCTCGCTAGGCCTCTCGCCGCACGTCCTGCGCGACGTGCAGCTCGTCGTCTCAGAGCTCGTGACCAACGCCGTCAAGCACGGCCCGCGGCAGGGCATCCGCGTCGAGCTCGAGCTGCAGGGCCGCGACAGGGTCCGCGGCGAGATCGTCGACCAGGGCGCCGACGGCGCGCCGGCGATCCGGCGCGTGGACGACCAACCCGACAGCCTCGGGCTGCAGCTCGTGGACATGCTCACCGCGGAATGGGGCGTCGCCTCCGGCAGCACCCACGTGTGGTTCGAGCTGCGTCCGCGCGAGTAGGCGTGATGGGTCCCGACGCGGCAGCGAGGTCCGCGCGATGACCCGCAGGGCCTGGCATGCGCCGCGCATGGGCGACACCGCGTTCACCCTCCACGGCTCAGAGCGCGACGGGCTCACGCTGCTCGCGCTCGCTCACGCCGGCGACCACGCGCTCCGCGTCGCCCACGCGGCCGCTCGCCTCAGGCGCTCGCGCCGGCGACCACGCGCTCCGCGTCGCCCGCGCGGCCGCTCGACCCCGGCTCGGGCAAGCGCGGCTGGGCGCCGCGTGAGGGCAGCCGGCCGGCGAACGCCCAGGCGCGGACGAGCCCGATCCAGGTCAGCGTGGCCAGCGCCACGTGAACCCAGACCATCTCCGCAGGAAGCTCGAGTGAGTACTGCGCGACACCCACGGCGCCCTGCAGCGCCATCAGCAATGCGAGGCGGGTGAGGATTCGGCGGAGCCCGTCAACCGCGCCGCGCGAGCGCGCCAGCCACCACGCCGCGACGATCAGCCCCCCGAGCGCCACGTTGAGGTAGGAATGCAGGTGGACCATCAGCGAGAGCGTGTTGGCGCCGTCCCAGGTGAGGCGCGCGACCCGGTCGCCGGTTCCCGCGCCGCCGGCGTGCGGGCCGGCCGCGGTGGCGGCGGTGCCGAGCGCGATTGCGGCGACGCCGACCACGAAGAGCCCGCGGACCGCGAGGACCGTCAGCCGGTCGGCTCCCGGGCGGTCGACGTAGGGCTCCTCGCGCGCGCGCCACCACAGGCCGACGGCGGCGACGAGGATCAGCAGGCTCAGGCCGTAGTGGCCCATGACGAAGCCGGGCGCGAGCTTCGTGCGCACGGAGATCCCGCCGAGGACGGCCTGGGCGACGACGCCCAGCGGCAGCAGCACGCTGAAGGCGGCGAGGTCGCGCCGGAAGGGCTTCCGGAACCACACGAGCACGAGCGGCGCGACCGCGGCGAAGCCGACCACGAAGGTCAGCATGCGGTTGCCGAACTCGATGACGCCGTGGGTCGACAGCGGCGTATAGAGCGACGTCTGCGTGCACCGCGGCCAGGTCGGGCAGCCGAGCCCCGAGCCCGTGAGGCGCACCGCCGCGCCGGTGAAGACGATCGCGGTCAGGCCGACGACGGCGGCCAGGACGACTTGAGTGAAGCGGTCCGGGGTGACGGTGAAGCGCTCGCGCATGCCTTCAGTCAAGTGTGCCGCACCGCCGTGACCGTTGCGCGCCGAGCTTTCGCCCGGCCGACGGGGGAGAGCGAGCGGCGAGGGCGAAGACCGCCGCGCGCGTCTTGGTACCCCGACGAGCTGCTCCCTCCTCCCGTCTCAGCCCGCGTAGTCCGCTCGCTCCGCGCCGGCGCGCAGAAGGCCGGTGGTGGAGCGGCCGTCCAGCAGCGCGACGATCTCCACCCGCCCGCCCCACGCGGCCGCCGCGGCGCCGCCGACGACGTCCTCGGGGCGGTAGTCCCCGCCCTTGACGAGCACGTCCGGCTGCAGCGCGGTGATGAGCTCGAGCGGCGTGTCCTCGTCGAAGCCGCAGACAAAGTCGACGGCCGCCAGCGCGCCGAGCACCGCCGCGCGGTCGGCCAGCGTGGTGACCGGGCGCGTCGGACCCTTGAGCCGGGCGACGCTCGCGTCGCTGTTGAGCCCGACCACGAGCACGTCGCCGTGGACGCGTGCGGCCTGCAGCAGCGCGACGTGGCCCGCATGCAGCAGGTCGAAGCAGCCGTTGGTGAAGACGACGCGCCGGCCGTCGCTGCGCAGCTGCGCGGTGACGCGCGCGGCGTGCTCGCGGCCTTCCAACCAGGTCTCGGGCGCGGTCGCGGCGACGTGCCCGCCGAAGGCGGCAAGCAGCTCGGACGGGCTGAGCACCGCAGTGCCGAGCTTCGCGCAGACGTGGCCGGCGGCGACGTTCGCGAGCTTCACCGCGCGCGCGAGTGGGAGCCCGGCCGCCGCGCCCATGGCCAGGAAGGCGATCATCGTGTCGCCCGCGCCCGAGACGTCGGCGACCTGGACGGCCCGCGTCGGGACCCGCAGGGTGCCCTCGATCGCCGCTCCACGCGCGACCACGCCCTCTGCGCTCAGCGACACCACCACGTTCTCCGCGCCGGAGCAGCGCAGGACCGCGTCGGCGAGCGCGGCGGACTCGTCGATGGGCGCGTCGGCCCGCGCGGTGGGCTCCTCGGCAGGCGGGTCGGCCAGCGCGGTCGGCTCGTGGTCCGGCGCGGTCGGCTCGTTGGTAGGCGTGCCCGCCGTGTCGGCCGGCGCGGTCGGCTCGTGGTCCGGCGCGGTCGGCTCGTGGGTAGGCGTGCCCGCCGTGTCGGCCAGCGCGGCCGCCTTGGGTGCCGCGCCCGCCGCGGCGGCAGCGGCCCGCGCCTCGGCGCGGTTCGGCTTCAGGACGGTGACGCCCACGTAGTGCGAGAGGTCCGGGTCCTTCGGGTCGACGAGCACCGGGACGCCGGCGTCGCGGGCTGCGGCGACGAGCCGCCGGGTCAGCTCCGGGCTGAGCACGCCCTTGGCGTAGTCGGCCAGCACGAGCGCGCGACCCCCGGGGTGCGGCTGGGCCAGCCACGCGGCCAGCGAGGAGAGCAGCGCGGCCACCGCGTCGGCGTCCAGCGGCGCGACCACCTCGCGGTCGAGGCGCACGAGCTGCTGGTAGCCGGCCAGGACGCGGGTCTTGCGGGTCGTCGGCAGCGCCGCGTCGACCACGAGCGCGCCAGAAGCGATCCGAGCGGCGGCGAGCGCATCGCGCAGGTGGCCGGCGTCCTCGTCGGCGCCGAGGCGGGCGCCGAGCACCACCTGCGCGCCGAGCGCCGCGACGTTGGCGGCCACGTTCGCGGCTCCGCCCAGCACCCGCCGCACCGCGCCGGTCTCGTGGAACACGGGCACCGGCGCCTCCGGGGAGATCCGCTCGACGCCGCCCTCGACGTAGACGTCGAGCAGTGCGTCGCCGACCACGAAGACGCTCGTCGCCTGCAGCCGCTCGAGGTCGGCGGTGATCGAGCTCACGCGGCGTAGACGAACGGCAGCTCGGCCTCGACCTCCGAGAGCCGCGGCGCGTCGACGTCGCGAGCGCTCGGCAGGAGCTGGTCGTCGGGCAGCGGCCAGGTGATCGCGACGTCCGGGTCGCGGAAGGAGATGCCGCGCTCCGTCTCGCCCGAGTAGTAGCCCGACTGCTTGTAGAACACGTCGGCGACGTCTGAGAGCACGCAGAAGCCGTGGGCGAAGCCGATCGGCACGTAGAAGACGCGCATGTCCTCCTCGGAGAGCTCGACGCCCTCCCACTCGCCGTAGGTCGGCGAGCCGACGCGCAGGTCGACGACGACGTCGAGGATCGCGCCGCGGCCGCAGCGCACGAGCTTGGAAGCGCCCGCGCCGATCTGGAAGTGCATGCCGCGCACGACGCCTCTGGTCGAGCGCGAGTGGTTGTCCTGCACGAACGGCTCGGAGATGCCGAACTCCTCGGCCAGGACGTTGGCGCGGAAGGTCTCGGCGAAGAAGCCGCGCTCGTCGCCGAAGATGGTCGGCTCGATCAGGACGGGACCCTTCAGGCGGGTGGGGATGCGCTGCAACGGTGCTCCTCTACGAGTCAGCTGGGCGAAAGGTGGCGGTGCCATCCTCCCAGGGTGCGGCTGTTCCCCGTCTCCGAGGCCTCCTACGCGCTGGACGCGGCGCAGGCCGCCTGCGTGCTGCTGCCGGGCGCCGGGCTGCCGGCGTGGCTGGCGCGGACGCGGTGGGCGGCGCTATCGCGTTGGTGGGCGCTCGTGATCCCGGCGTCGCTCGTGGTCTGCGTCGGCGGGATCGCGCTGGCGCCGGGCGCGGCGGACGGCTTCACCTACCTGGCGCTCGTGGCGGTCCCTCCGCTGGCGGTGGCTGCGTGCACGTGGGCGGCGCGCGGTGCGCGGCCGGCGTTCGCCGTTCTCGGGCTCCTGCTCGTCGTGGTCGCGCTGCTGCGCTCCCGAGGCTCTGCGATCGGCGACGTCGCCGCCGCCGCGCTGACCGCGCTGAGCTGCGTGACGCTCGGGCGGCTGCTCGTGGCGGTCGCGCCGGCGACGCTCGTGAAGGTCGCGCTCGTGACGATGGCGGTCATCGACGCCTACCTCGTCTTCGGCGGCGGGATCACCACCTCGGCGAACCTGCTGAACGCCGCAGCGCCGGCGTTCGAGCTTCCGCGGCTCCAGACGGCTTTCCTGCAGGGTGCCTCGCTCGGCTACGGAGACCTCTTCGTCGCCGCGGTCTTCGGAGCGCTGCTGGCGGCGGAGGAGCGCCGGCAGTCGCTCGCCGCGGCGGCCTGCCTGCTCGCGTTCGTCGCCTTCGACTTCCTCTTCAACTACTTCGACACACTGCCGGCGACCCTGCCTGTCGCGCTGGTGCTAATCGGCTGGGAGCTCTGCGCGCGGCCGCCGCGCGGAGCCCCCGTCCCCGCCTGACCTACGATCGGACGATGCCCTCGCTGCGCCGCCTGGCCGGTCGCGACCGCCCCACCACGGTTTCCGTCGAGGCGCCGCTGCGCCTGCTCGACGTGCTGCGCGACGGACCGGCGCCGCTTAGCGGGGACGGCCCGGCCCGTGCGCAGACCGACCGTCTGCGCGTCGCGGTGGTCATCCCGCCGTTCCGTCGCGGCTCCGGCGGCCACGCGGCGATCGCCGCCCTCGTGCGTGGCCTCGAGGCGCGCGGCCACCAGCTCGCGCTGTTCCTGGCGGACACGCACGCCCGCCAGGCCGGCGACGACGTCGAAGCGCTCTTCGAGGCGTTCTTCGGGCCTGTCGCGGGCCCTGTGCTCAGGGACCTCGGCGACTGGCGGGGAGCCGACGTCGTCGTCGCCACGGGGTGGCAGACCGTCCCGGAGGTCCTCGCGCTGCCCGACGCGGGCGCCCGCGCCTACCTCGTGCAGGACCACGAGCCCGAGTTCTACCCGACATCGGCCGAGCGGCTCTGGGCGGAGTGGACCTACCGACAGGGGTTGCACTGCGTCTGCTCGTCGTCGTGGCTGGCGGAAGTCGTCACGGACCGCTACGGGGCGAGCGCGACCGCGTTCGACTACGGGCTCGACCACGCCGCCTACAAGCCGCTGCCGACCCACCGGCGCGAGGATCTCGTCCTCTTCTACGCCCGCGCGGTCACGCCCCGCCGTGCGGTCCCGCTCGGGGTACTGGCGCTCGCCGAGCTCCACCGCCGCCGCCCGGAGGTCGAAATCGTGGTCTTCGGCGAGGCCGGCGCGCTCGAACTGCCGTTCCCCGCCCGCCAGCTCGGCGTCCTCGAGCCCGATGCGCTCGCCCACGCCTACGCCAGCGCGACCATCGGCCTGTGCCTGTCGCTGACCAACCCGTCGCTAATCCCGACGGAGATGCTGGCCTGCGGGCTGCCCGTCGTCGACGTCGCCAGCGACGCGATGCTCGCGACGTTCGGCGCGGGGGGGCCGGTGACGCTCGCCGAGCCCGACCCGCTCGCGCTCTGCGACGCGATCGAGGGCCTGCTCGACGACCTGCTCGTCCGCGCCACCCGCTCCCGCGACGGCGCGGAGCTGGTAGCGGGCCGGACCTGGGCCAACGCGGCCGAGCAGGTCGAGCAGGGGTTGCGTGCGGCGCTGGGCGCGGCGGCTTGCCCCTGAACGCCTACCGGCGGCGCAGGCCGAGGATGCTGAGCAGGAAGCTCGAGAAGAAGACCTGCATGCCGATGATCACCAGCGTGGCGGCGAACACGGCCAGGCGCTCCTCGGAGAGCTCACCCGTGCCGTTGGCGATCCAGATGCCGACGATCGTCGCGCAGATGGCCAGGCCCGCGGCGAGGATCGTCCCGCCGAGCACGAGCCCGTGCTCGAGGCGCAAGCGGGCGCGCGTGCGGTCGAACCACGCGTCCTTCTCCCCCATGAAGTAGGTCCCGTAGGCGTGCGCGCACAGCCCGAGCGCCACGACCTGCGTGCCGACGATCATCAGCAGCGCTCCGGCGATCATCGTGTGGATCTCCCACTCGCGGCCGAACACGTCGACCCGGAAGAGCGACACGGCGGCGATGATCGTCCCGAGCATCGCTAGCAGCATGCCCGGGAGCATGAACAGGTGCGTCGGGGAGTGGACGAGCAGGAAGCGTAGATGACGCCACCCGTCGCGGAAGGTGGAGAGCTTCGACGTGCCGCCGCGCGGGTGGTAGTCGATCGGGAACTCCGAGACGCGCAGGTGCTCCTTGCCCGCCCGGATGACCATCTCCGAGGCGAACTCCATGCCGGTGGTGCGCAGATCGAGGCGCGGCAGCACGTCGCGGCGCAGCGCGCGCATGCCGCAGTGGGCGTCGCGGATGCCCGTCTTGAAGAAGACGTTCAGCGTTCCCGACAGCAGAGGGTTGCCGACGTGGCGGTGCAGCCACGGCATGGCACCGGGCTCGATGTTGTCCATCCGGTCGCCCATGACCAGCTCGGAGCCCTTGTCGAGCTCGGCGACGAAGTTCGGGATCTCGGCGAAGTCGTAGGTGAGGTCGGCATCGCCCATGACGATGTACTCGCCGCGCGCGGCGGCGAAGCCGGCCAGGTAGGCCGAGCCGTAGCCGCGGCGCGTCTCCGTGATGACGTGGGCGCCGGCCTCGCGGGCCAGGCGGGCCGAGTCGTCATCGGAGTCGTTGTCGGCGACGACGACCTCGCCGCGGATCCCCTCGCGCTCCATGACCTCGAGCGCGGAGCGGACGCAGACCTCGATGTTCTCCGCCTCGTTGAGGCACGGGATGACCACCGAGACCGTGAGGGGGCCGTCGCGGGCGCCGGCGGGAGGGCTGTCGAGTCGCTCGAGGGTGCTCATGTCGGAAGGGTGCTTCGGGGAACCGAACCCCTGTCCCTGCCGTCGGTAACGCTCCGGCGACGCGAAGGTCGCGCTCCACGTTCCCGGCTCAGGCTAGCCCCAAGCCGTCTGGCCGGCAGCGAGATGGGTGCGGGGCACGCGCGCGAGCACGGGGCGGTTGCGGGGG
>JAABUN010003327.1_pt1 | contig 25203 bp, 28 predicted proteins | sample 5559311 | NCBI WGS metagenome assembly JAABUN01 (sample SAMN10711877, study PRJNA513370) | rock metagenome | isolation source: Antarctica rocks | place: Antarctica: Victoria Land, Siegfried Peak sud
TTTGTTTTTGTCTCACAACAATACTTACTGCCTTTTTCTTTACCTGCTACCCCACTGTTTATATTTTTTTACACCTATCGAACTTATTCACCTTGTATTTAAAAACCTGCCGAACTATTGATAATGGTGACGAAAAAAGAAATGAAGCAAACAATTCCAATTCTTATCCTGACAGCTTTCTTATTGGCTGATTGCAGCAACGCACAGCAAATAACTTACAATAACAATTCAAATATTTCAAATTTTAAAAAAAATAAAAACACGAATAAACAAGATATTACCACTTACCCTCTTGGGGTGAACCAAACTCCGAAAGAAGCATTCAATGCCATTAGGAATGTTCGCGGATGGTGTCAGAAGGAGTTGAAGGAGGTACAGACAAACTCAATGATGAGTTTACATATCATTACGAAGATGTACATCGCTGTAAAATGAAAATAATAGAATTTATCCCAAACGAAAAGGTTGTTTGGCTTGTGTTGGACAACTATTTTAATTTTACGATACTACTATCAGCTATTATCGGGTTTGACCGAATTCTTTTTGGCTTTTAGTTGTTAACTTCATCATCAGTTTTTCACCCGATAGCTAATCGGGGTCGGCTTCAGTGCCGGGCTGATAGTATAAATACCAGCACAGTAACAAGCCATCAACATTGTAAGCTATTTTTATGAAACCATACTTAAATGCTTTCTTTTTTCTTCTTTTCTGTTCATCTGTTTGTTGTGCTCAAAATGGAAACATCTCAAATACCAATGCGCTTTCATTAGAACTGGGAAAAACAGGGCTTATTTTTAACCTAAATTATGACCATAAATTTAAAAATAACTATGGTTTACGAATTGGAGCAGGCTCAAACTTTGGTAGTTACGTAACTGTTTTTTCAGTTGGTGGAGGTAGCTATTACCTCTGTGGCAAAAAAAGTAATTTTCTTGAACTGGGTGCTGACATTCAGTATTTGAGAGTAGTAGAAGGGAGTGATGACCAGAGAGGTTTACTTTCAACATTTGTATATCCCAACTATTCAATAAAAACTATTTACCCCAGTTTAAACATTGGATACAGAAAATATAGCGGAAGCCTTTTATTTAGAATTGGATTTTCACCAGGTATAATAAAAAAGGAGTTTATACCTGGTGGTTATCTTAGCTTTGGATTAACCTTATAATATTACCGGAGCAAAATTAAGGTATCTACGCACCACCCTGCAACATAAACTACCGCTCTTTCCAATGTTACCAGCCCACAATTCTTACTTTTGCTTTTGCAACTCTTTAAATTTAAGGCTGGCGTGTAAATTGTTTTTGCAACATAATGGACAATTTATTTCAACTGCAGGACGAAAGAAAACTTAGCTATGCCTTTTATGGCCCCATTGATGGACAAGTGATATTTTATCTTCATGGTACCCCAAGTTCGAGATTAGAGCCGTTGCTGCTGAAGAATTATAACAAAGACATTAATAAATTACTCGAACAGTATCAGCTCCGACTGATTGCAGTTGACAGGCCGGGGATGGGTTTTTCAACCTATAATCCCAAAGGCAGCTTTACCTCTTTTGCTGAAGATGTAAAGCAACTTGCTGATCATTTGCAAATCTCGGCCTGTAAACTTCTTTGCTGGTCGGGCGGAGGGCCTTATGCTTTGGCGCTGGCTTATCATTTTCCTCAATTAATACATAGTGTTTATATCGTCACCGGCTTTAGCAGAAGCTTTAGCGAGCCTAATGTTTTTAAAAATATGAATGGAAATGTTTATTATTTCGGTGCCGCCAGATATGTTTCCTGGTTAATGAAACCAATAATGAATTATGTGGGCAGGCATGAAGCCGACAAACCTATTCCTCAAAAAATTTCTCGGTTGCCCGATGTGGATCATAAATTATTGGCAGACCCTGAAGTAATTAACCATTTTACAAAAGTTACGCTTAACGAAGCATGCAGATTTGGAAGCAATGGATTGGTGCACGAAGCAGCCTTATATTTTAATGAAACAGGTTATACATTATCGAAAATAAACCAGCCGGTACATTACTGGTGGGGTACAAAAGACAATACGGTTACAAAGGTACATGCTGAAGCAGTAGAGCAACAAGTGCCAAACAGCGTTATGTATTACAAACCCAACGAAGGCCATTTGTCGGTTTATGTTAATTGCTTTGAAGAAGTATTGGAGACAATTACAATGATTTGACAACATTTCGAATGTTACCAAATCTCCAACGTTTATTATTACATTTGCTTTTCAACTATTTTTTAATGGAATATAATACACAGCGAAACCATTTAACGATGAAGGAATATGGAAGACATATTCAGCGAATGGTGGAATATGTGCTTACAATTGAAGACCGGCAGAAACGCCAGCAACAGGCACAGGTGGTAATCGAGTTGATGGGTACTTTAAACCCGCATTTAAAAAACGTAGAAGACTTCAGGCATTTGCTGTGGGATCATTTGTTTTTTGTGAGCGATTTTAAACTTGATGTTGATTGCCCTTACCCCATACCAACAAAAGAAACTTATAAAGTAAAGCCCGACCCATTGCCTTACCCCAAGCGCAAGCCCCGTTACTCTCATTTGGGAAAGAACCTCGAAGTTGTAATAGACAAAGCGCTTAAAGAAGAAAACCCCGAAAAACGTGTAGGGTTTGCAAATGCTATTGCCTACTATATGAAACTCGCCTACAGCAACTGGCATAAAGAATTAGTGCACGATGATGGCATTCGTGCCGAATTAAACATTATTACAAATGGCCAGCTTGAGTTTGACAGTACGCCTTTTGTTAAGCATTACCGTACATCCGAAGGGCGCGATAACCGCGGCGGAAGTGGTTATGGTGATAATCGGTTTAAACGCAACAATACTGGCGGGCAGTTTCAGCGAAACAGCCGCGATGGCGGCGGCGGCACCGGAAGGGGGGATAATCGTGGCGCCGGCAATGCCGCAAGCAGAGACAACCGCGGGGGCGAAAGAAATAATAATAATGGTACCGGACGCGATAACAGAAATAATAAATTTGGCGGCGGCAATAAAAAACGCTTCCAGTGAGATTTGAAGTAACAGGCGGCAATAAATTAAGCGGAGAAATTATACCACAGGGCGCAAAGAACGAAGCACTTCAAATTATATCGGCTGTATTGCTTTCTTCCGAAAAAATTACGGTTTCAAATATTCCCGACATTACTGATGTTAACCTGCTGGTAGAATTATTGCACGACATGGGCGTAAAGGTTGACAGACCTTCACGCGATACCTGTATTTTTCAGGCAGACGATGTAAATATTGATCATCTTGGTTCTGAAGAATTCAGGGCTAAAAGTGGCAAGCTTCGTGGTTCGGTAATGCTTGCAGGTCCTATGCTGGCAAGGTTTAAAAAGGCATATATCCCAAAGCCAGGCGGCGATAAAATCGGTCGCCGTAAATTAGATATTCATATTATTGGATTTGAAAAATTAGGCGCTGCATTTGAATTTAATGACGAGCATGATTATTATCAACTGATCACAAAAGGCCTCAAAGGTGTTTCGATGTTGCTTGATGAGCCATCGGTAACCGGCACCGCCAACCTATTAATGGCAGCAGTAATGGCCGAAGGAACCACTACTATTTACAATGCCGCATGCGAGCCATACATACAACAGCTTTGCCACATGCTCACACGCATGGGGGCTAACATAAGCGGTATCTGCAGCAACCTTCTTACTATTGAAGGCGTAAGTTATTTAAGCGGAACAGAACACCGAATGTTGCCTGATATGATTGAAGTGGGAAGCTTTATAGGCATGGCAGCAATGACGAAAAGTGAGATCACCATTAAAAATGTTGGCTTAGAACATTTGGGAGTGATACCTGATAAGTTTAAACAGTTGGGTATCATTATGCAGTTTAAGGGCGACGATATTTATATTCCTTCCCAGGACTGGTACGAGATACAAGCCAACCTCGATGGCTCAATACCCACCATATACGATCATCCCTGGCCTGGCTTTACCCCCGATTTATTAAGTATAGTTTTAGTAGTTGCAACACAGGCAAAGGGAAGCGTGCTTATTCATCAAAAGATGTTTGAGAGCCGGTTGTTTTTTGTAGATAATCTGATGGATATGGGGGCGCAAATAATTTTATGCGATCCGCACCGTGCAACTGTTATCGGCTTAGGAAGAACACATCCCTTACGAGGCATACAAATGACAAGCCCGGATATTCGCGCAGGAGTGGCTTTATTAATTGCTGCCCTCAGCGCCGAAGGCAAAAGCATTATCCAAAATATTGAACAGATAGAAAGAGGTTATCAATATATTGATAAACGGTTAAATGCTTTAGGTGCAGATATTGTGAGAGGTGATTAGAACCGGGATTTATGGGATTTCCCGGATTGCAGGGAAATATTTTAGGGCGATGAGAAGTACTTTAGATACAATCAGCTATGTGCTGCTTTCTGTTCAGCCAGTCGTTCTTCTTCTTTCAATTCCTCTTCTTTAGTTGCAACTTCAAGCTCATTTTCGATCTCTTCCCTTTTTATTTCGGCTAATTTGTATTTAAAGGCATGGGCACCGGGCAAAATAGGGTCTTTTATAAATTTTGCATAAGCATTTGTAAAGCAGGCGCCATAGTACATAATAAAGGATGAGTAAAACAAAAATAATAGCAATAAAACTATAGAAGTTGAAGCGCCAAAAACCGAATTAAGCCTTTTGAAAGGAAGCATGGTAAGAATAATAATCTTACCTATTGTAAATAAAATGCCCGTGAAGAAAGCACCGGAAATAGCTACTCTCCATGAAGGAATTGCATCGGTTAAAAACTTGAACAAAATAGCAAACCAGGTAGTTACAATTAATACTGATAATGATTTGCTCATTAACTGGTTTAGAAACGAACCTGCCGAAGGAAACATTTTATATAAATAATTGGTAAGAATTGCCTGGTAACCTTCGGCAATCATCCCTGCTAAAAAAAGGAAGCCAGCAATAACTATTACAATTAACGAAACGAGCCTTGTTTGTAATTTCGGTCCTATTTTTTTTTCATTATCAATCCTTATGCTCCAAAGCTGATTAATGGAATCTTTTATCACCTTGAATAATGTGGTTGCCACAAACATTAGAAAAATAAAACCTCCAACGGTAATAAACCAATTTTGTGCTAAAGACTTAAACCCTAAAAAAGTTCGTTTTATTTGCGAACCGCTTTCTTTTCCCAATACTGCTGAAAGCTGATCAAAAAATCTTTTGTCCAAATTACCGGGATCATAAAACAGACCAAACATTTGTATTAATATAATGGTGATAGGCGGAAAAGCAAATGTTGTAAAAAAGGCAGTTGCACCGGCTAAACGTAAGGGATCGTTCTTTTTAAGTTCAGCAAATGCCTCTCTTAGTATATTAATAAAATTTTTAGTTGCAGCCATACTTTGTAATTGGCGTTATAGCTGTAAAGCTACATTGCCCGCTTAATATGATTGATTAAATTTATAAAGCAATTCAGAAAGCATTTCATTAATAGCTTTCATCCTGCTCACACTCGAATCCATTCAGGTGGACATAAATCGTTTGTTTCTCCATTCATCTCATTCCCGAACCATCTTTTCGGTGCAATAACAATTTTTTCTGATGCAGGATTTAACCATGCACCCCACCAGCTAAAAGTGCTGTTAGCAATAATATGATGTTTACACAAACTCATCAAACACATATCCTTCCAGCCATTTGCAGCATCATTTCCTTCTACCAGTATATATTCTGAGTTAAAATTTTTTCTTACCCAATCAGCATCATCAGTGAAAACAAAAAATGTACACGCTTTAACCTTCTGCTTCATCAACTCAATTGCCTGCTCATAATAATCTAACCCGCATAATATATGTGATGAGTCATGTTTATCCCAATAGATATAATCACCCCGCCTGATGTGAACGCTGATAGAATTGCATGCTGATATTTTTGAAGCTATTGACTGATTTGCTTCGTCTAAAGAATTAACAAAAGAAAATCTCTTTCTAACCTGCGAAGAAATATCAAAGAAATATTTATAGGATTGAAAGAATCCAATAAAATAAACAGGATGAGGCTTCTTAAATACTTCATCATCAAAAGCAAATGATCTTTCGAGGAAAACTCTTTTTGATCGAATACCAACAAGATTTATTACTTTGATAAAGAAGTGGTAGAAAAACTTTGCAGCAGCATTTACTTCTTTATTATCAATCCCAAATATATTTAACTCAAACTGCCGGAATTGTTGCCCCCTGTAATTTGTAAGATCAAAATATAAAGGTTCAGAAAATTTGATTGATAGGCGCAGTCCCAAAGCATATTGGAACATTTGATTTCCTAAGCCCCCTTTCATTTGTACTATTATCACCTTCCCAACAATTTCTTTATAAATAATTTAAGATAAATCATATTATCTCTCATTACATTTTTTTTACCCGACCTTAACCAATCGTGCCCTCCAAAACGCCCTTTTTCTAATATAATAATCTTAGGCTTAAAAGGTAATCCTGAACCTTGAGGATAACCATATTCGGGCCCAAGAATTTTGATCTTCTTACACAACAAATATTTATTTAAGTGCGATTCATCATGCCATATTGCAATAATATTTTTACTAAGGTCTTCATAAATGTTCGTGTTTATATCTTTTATTAATTGCAAATACCGGGTTGAAGTGCCTCCGTTTAAACCTCCCATAAAATAATGAGTTGCAGTACCAGGCTCTATATAAGCTGTTGATTCAGGATTTGTTTCAACAGGGAGTTCTATAGGATCGGGGTTGGATCCCCATGTATGTTTAACTGCAACTAAACCTTCTTCAGCCGAAGGAAGAAAAGTTTCATTAACTTTTTCAACAACCCGCATGTTGGCATTAAAAAAGAATAAATAATCGAACTTTTCTAATTCATTTTCTACTCTCAAAAACATGTCAAAACGTTTCAAAGTATCAAATGGCCACCCTAATTTCTCCTGATAAATTTTGTGTATTCGCGGAATTCTATCTGAATAAAGTTTTTTTGCATCTGTAAAAACAAAGTATTCTTTGTGCATCCCCGGCAAAAAATTCTGTTCTGTCTTCAAAAAAAAGTCTTTCCAGAATATAGAATACTTTCCTGTACATATATAAAGAATACCAATGCGCATTACTTTATTTTAATAACTAACCCAAGATAAGGGGAATAACTGTTTGAAGGAGATAATTTTAATCGTTTGAGGCTGTTTAAAAAACTGAGCGCTTTATTAAGCATATATCTTTTCAGCCTACTTCTTTTTTCTTCATCCGCCCAAAACTCAATCTCGCCAAAGGGACCGTGAAAAAGAATATTGTATTGAATGTTGTTCCTGTTTAATAAACGTATCCATTCTTCTACCACCATTGCCTGTAAATTATGCCGGTTAAGATTTTCTTTATCAAAAAAAATATGAAAATATTTTTGGAAGAAACCTTTGAAATTTGGCACTGTTATAAATACCAGTCCACCTTTTTTTACAAATTGCAAATGGAGTAAAACGACCTCTTGCCAATTTTTAAAATGCTCTACAAAACCAAAAGAACAAACAATATCAAACTTTTTACCGGGAGAGTATTTAAAAATATCGCCGCGAATGAAACTACCTGTACAATAATGTTTAGAATTGAAGTATGCAGGTAAGTTTGAAACTTTAGGAGTAGTATCAATACCATTAAGGCAAAGACCAAAATCTCCAAAAACTTTTAAATATCTGCCGGGGTAACAACCAAACTCAATAACATCTCCTTTAACAGAATTAGTTAATATTAATACATTCTTAATTAATTGAACTAAAGCGTCATCGTCCGAAAATTCAATATCCAGATCTTCATACGCTTTATCCCAATACTCCTGGTTTACATAATCCATTAAATATTATTTGGTTTAAACGTATTGTTTCTGTTATTCCTCACACCATTATAACGCTTTTGCGAGTGAGCGGAGATGTTATTAAACCGATCTGAATGAACACTTTTAATAACGATTTTGCCATCAGGCTGCACGTAAAAATATTAATCTTTACCATTGAAATTCACATTATCATTTTTTACCTCCCAACTAAAATCTTCTATGTAAGCGCAAGCATCTTTTATCCATTCACTCTGTCTGTGTGTTTCAAACATATTTACCTCAAAAGGGCAAACGTGTTCAACGGATTCAAAATGCTGTTTGCCCTTAATCTCACCTAAATGTGCGGTGATTGAATAAGTATTAATGTAAAACCTGGTTTTGGGAATATTGCAAATTAATGTAACTGTACCCGCAGTATTAATTAACCTGCTTTCTTCAAACCACGGGTTTATTATTGGCTGCATCTTAGAATTAAAAACCTGGAAATAAAGTATTGCCCCTTCAATAGCAAATGGGAAATTTATATCGAACTCTATAGTAAGTTTTTTGCCATGTACCTGTACGTTATTCGGATTAGAAGTTATTACTTCAATTCTTGTAATGGAAGGAGCGGTTTCCTTAATTTGGCCTATATATTTTGTCTTCTTTTCATAATCGGTGCTTAGGTAAGTATTTATTACTTTTTGAGTTGTTCCATTTTCATAAATGCTTCCATTTTTAAGGAGAATACAGGTTTTGGTAAGTTTTACAACAGCAGTTAAATCATGGCTTACAAATAGAACTGTACGGCCTTCGTTAGATGTTACATCGTTTATTTTACCGAAACACTTGGCTTGAAATTCAGCATCGCCTACCGCCAGTACTTCATCAATAAGCAATACTTCAGATTCAAGATGTGCTGCTACAGCAAAAGCCAAACGTACATACATGCCGCTGCTATACCTTTTTACAGGAGTATCTATATACCTGTCAATTCCTGAAAAAGCAACAATCTCATCAAACTTTCTGTCAATCTCTTTTTTTCTCATGCCTAAAATGGCGCCGTTCAGGTATATATTCTCTCTGCCTGTTAATTCGGGGTGGAAGCCTGTACCAATTTCAAGCAAACTTGCAACCCTTCCTTTTACTTTTACTACCCCTGTGGTTGGTGTTGTAATTTTACTCAGTAATTTAAGCAGCGTGCTTTTTCCTGCACCGTTCCGGCCAATTATTCCAACTGCATCTCCCTGTTGTACTTCAAAATTTATATCTTTTAAACTCCACAATATATTGCTTTCTCCAACAACGGTGCGGTCGTTCACTTCGCCTATTTTCAAAAATGGATCTTCTTTACCTCTTTTTTTAGCCCACCATCTTTCTATGTCGCGCGAAATAGTACCCGTTCCTATTTGCCCGATCTGGTAAGCCTTCGATAAGTTTTCAACTTTGATGGCTACAGCCATATATTCTTTATTTTTTTATCTTCCGATGTTACCTCTAATAACCAAACTAAAAAGACATTTACTTTATTAAATATAATTACCGGGCAGTCAGTATCAACTATTACTCTTTCATTGTAAAATTAATTGATGCTTTAACAGTAGTTTAATCCAGAGCAACTTTTTTAAGCAGGCAATTTATAATTCCAATAGTTTTTTTGCAGAACCCATTTTTTTACCTTCTCATTAGTTTTAAATGCCTGCTGGTGAAAATAATATCCTTCCAGCTCTTTTTTACGAAGCTCTTTTTTTAATATCCTGATTTCTTTCGGATTTAATAATATTAACTTCAATTTGTTTTTCCAGCCCTGCATTATCTTCCTTAGTATTTTATATAATGAAGTAATTGTTCTATTCTTCTTATTGTTTTGGTATCCTTCTTTAAGGTTGGTGAAAGAATTACAAATGCCCTGAAAATAAGCGCGTTTTTTAAAATACGTTACCGATAGCCTTTGCGGTGAAACAATATGATGAAGCATTATTTGCGGATGATAAATTGCTTTGTAATTCATTTTATAGGCTTTAATAGTAAGCCCGGTTTCTCCATCTCCCTGAAACATTTGCAGCCGATCGGGAATACTATCAGGATGAAAACCTCCTAAATTGTAAAGAGCTGCTTTGCGAATACAAAAATTAAGGCCCCAAACATAACTTGGATGAATGTCAATTATTTTATCTCCCAAATCAAGTAAGCTCAGCCACATACATGCTTTGCCGCCATATAAATTGTTCCAAAGATAATTCAGCCATTTGGGTGGATCAGTTTTATACTTAGGGAGACAAGGGCCGGTTGCTAATTGAACTTCATCATCTTTAAATGCATCTTTAACTCCTTTCATCCATAAGGGGTTTAAATCAACATCATCATCTAAGAAACATAGTATTTCTCCTGTTGCTATCGAGGCGCCTGCATGCCTGCCGGTAAGTAACCCCGGTTCTGCATCATAATGGTATTTTAAAGAAGGCAAATATTTTTTGGTAAATTCTTTACATACATAAGCCGTATCATCCGTTGAGCCATTGTCAACAACAATTACTTCCGCGCCTTCCAAATCTACCTGTTGATAAATTGAAGAAAGAGTTATTTTTAATGTTTCCGCACGATTATAAGTAGGTATAATAATGGAAACTGTCATCTTTTTTTTTATCTACTTCTATTCAGAATTACCATGTATGCTTTTGTAATAATAGGCATAAACTGAGAATTTTTAACGGTAATAAGTTAATTTATTATCTTTCACAATATGCATAAATCTATTCCTTTTGCTGCGCCAATGCTACCTGCATCTCTTAATAATCTTGCGTTCAGGCAATATTTACAGGTAAAAAGCACCTGAGAACGGCTATTCAAATGGTACAGCACCATCCGGGAGTTTGATTTCTTCATTTCAATACATTTGCCCCTCATATCTCTATAACATGATGATCATTTATCGAATACTTGGCCTTATTATAAACGCGGTTGCCATGCTGCTCACCATTTCGCTGGTGTTTAGTATTCCAATGTGGGTTTCTTCATCTATAACTTTGTTGTCAGCTTTTTTAATGGTTGCGGTCATACTGTATGCCTGGTATAGTTTTAAGTTTTACCGGGAGGTATTGCTGCAACAAAAAACAGTAAAACACCGGCTGAAAGATATGGTAAGAGTAAACGGTATAGTTACTCTGGTGTTTAGTGTAATCACCTTTCTTAATGTTTCATATCTATTAAAAAACCCGGCTCTTTTTACTGACTCAATTAAAAATTTAGGTGTTCAAATGCCTTTAAAAAATATAACAGGTTTTTTTTATGCTATGCTTATTTATGCTGCTATTTTATTTATTCATGTTGTCTGGACATTTGCCCTGCTTAAAAAGAATAAAGATTATTTTCAATAATTATTCAAAGCAAAATACTGAGGCGCCTTTTTTAAGGTGCTTTTTTGTTACTTTATATTTATGAACACACCAACTACACCATTAGCCGAAAGAATGCGCCCAACATCTTTAGACGAACTTGCCGGCCAGCAACACCTTACAGGTAAAGGAAGCATTCTAAGAACAGCTATTGAAAACGGAACTGTACCTTCCATGATTTTATGGGGGCCGCCTGGTGTTGGAAAAACAACCATTGCAAACATTATAGCCCATAGGTTAAAAGTTCCGTTTTTTCAACTAAGCGCTATCAGCAGTGGCGTAAAAGATGTGCGCGAAGTAATTGACCAGGCAAGGCAAACAGAAAAATCAATCTTGTTTATTGACGAGATACACCGCTTTAATAAAGGCCAGCAGGATGCTCTGTTAGGAGCTGTTGAAAAAGGAATAATAACGCTTATCGGAGCTACCACAGAGAATCCGTCTTTTGAAGTTAATTCGGCTTTGCTTAGCCGGTGCCAGGTATATGTACTTAAGCCACTTAATAATGAAGAGCTAATTGCATTACTAAAAGATGTGATGGTTAAAGATGAATGGCTAAAACTTCAAAAGATTGAGCTGAAAGAAACAGAGGCTTTGATAAATATCTCGGGAGGAGATGCAAGAAAGCTTTTAAACCTGTTTGAACTGGCAGTAAATTCAAGCCCCCAACCCCTAAAGGGGAGTATTATAATTGATGATAAGTTAGTTATGACTGTTGCACAGCAAAAAGTTGCATTATACGATAAGCAGGGCGAACAGCATTACGATATTATTTCTGCATTTATAAAAAGCATGCGGGGCAGCGATCCAAATGCCTCAGTTTATTGGCTTGCCCGCATGATTGAAGGGGGTGAAGATGTAAAATTTATTGCCCGCCGCCTGGTTATTTTTGCAAGCGAAGATGTTGGTAATGCTAACCCAAACGCTTTGTTGTTGGCAAATGCAACATTTGAAGCCGTTAATAAAATTGGGTATCCCGAAAGCAGGATTATTTTATCTCAATGTGCTACTTATCTTGCTTCATCTGTAAAAAGCAATGCATCGTACCAGGCAATTGGCATGGCACAGGCTGCAGTTAACCAACATGGCGATCTTCCTGTTCCATTGCATATTCGTAATGCTCCAACTAAGCTAATGAAGGATATGGATTATGGCAAAGGATATAAATATGCCCATTCATTTGAAGGCAACTTTGCCGACCAGGAATACCTGCCCGATAAAATTGCAGGTACAAAGTTTTACGATCCGGGGATTAATGCAAGAGAAAATGAACTGCGAAAATATCTGAAGGATAAATGGGGTGATAAGTATAATTACTAACCCTCACCCGGCCTCTCCCTGCAAGGGAGAGGAGAAGAAATTTATTGTAATAAAAAATGGAGAAGGATCGCTGATTAGTGGATTATACTTATGATTTACCCGGATTAACGGTTGTAAGATAAACTTTCATTTTCTATATCCGCGTAATCTGTTTTGCTCATAATCGGGGTAATCCGTGATTGTAATTCATCCATAACTTTACCAATTATAAAATGTAATATGAAAAGAATATTGTTATCAGCAACTATCATTATAAACATAAATGCATTTGCCCAAACAACTGTTAATCGCGATCCTGTAATTGAGCAAATGGTTAAAGAAGTTTCTTCCGACTCGCTAAAATCTTATATAACCAAAATGGTAAGTTTTGGTACGCGAAATACACTAAGCTCAGCAACAGATAAAAAAAGAGGTATTGGTGCAGCAAGGGATTATGTGCTAAGTAAATTCAACCAATTTGCAAAGCAATCGGGAGGAAGACTAACTGCAATAACAGATACCACAACCATTGCAGCAGATGGAAGAAGAGTAGATGTGCCAACACTTTTAGGCAATGTAATGGCAACACTAAAAGGTACAGATGCAAATGATAAAAGGATATTTTTAATAAGCGGCCACCTTGATAGCCGTGCTACAGATGTAATGAACAGAACCATTGATGCCCCAGGCGCTAATGACGATGCAAGCGGCGTTGCAGCCGTAATAGAATGTGCGCGTGTAATGAGTAAAAAACCTTTTCCGGCTACGATCGTTTTTGTAGCAGTAAGTGGCGAAGAGCAAAGTTTATTAGGTTCGGGCTATTTGGCTAACAAAGCAAAAAAAGAAGGATGGAATATTGAAGCAATGCTCAACAACGATATAATGGGCAGCAACAACAGCAACGAAATCAACATTATTGATAACACAAGGGTAAGGGTTTTTAGCGAAGGTTTGCCTGCATTTGAACTGGATAAAAATGCAGCCAACATCAGAAGCCTTGGTTTGGAGAATGATGGCAAAGCAAGGCAACTTGCACGCTATGTAAAAGAAACCGGCGAACGCTATGTTGACAATCTTGAAGTGGTTATGGTATATCGTAACGACCGTTTTTTACGGGGCGGAGATCATACACCCTTTGTAACAAATGGTTACACCGCCGTTCGTATAACCGAAATGAATGAGAACTACGAACACCAGCACCAGGACGTAAGAACCGAAAAAGGCATCAGGTACGGAGACCTGATAGAGTTTATGGATTTTGAATACTTACGAAAGAATACCGCCCTTAACCTCGCTAATCTTGCCAACCTTGCAAAATCGCCACGAATGCCGCAGGAGGTAAAAGTGGATGTAAAGAATTTAACCAACTCAACTTTTTTATATTGGAAAGCGCCTGCTACAGGAAATGCTAAAGGCTATTACGTTGAGATGCGCGAAACAACTTCATCAACCTGGCAGAAAAAAATATTTACCACACAAACCGAAATGCGTTTGCCCTACTCAAAAGATAATTACTTTTTCGCTGTTCAGTCGGTATCAGAAGATGGCAATGAAAGCTTGCCTGTAGTTCCTGCTGTTGGGCGGTAGTACATTTAACAACTTATGTTTTAAGGTAATTGCCTTAAGAGATGTAAACGGTACTAATTTTGGTTTACTACTTTTTATAAAAATTTCTTATGGCCGCTATTTACAATGGTTTTGTCAACTTATTAATAATTACGCTTTTATTTATATCATGTCAAAAACCTAATTCAGCTTTAAGCAATAAAGAGTTACCTCAGAAAGATATGATGGATGTTTCGTACGGTACCAATGCGTCACAGGTTATGGATGTTTATTTACCGGCAGGAAGACATACTGCAAATACAAAAGTTCTCCTTTTTATTCATGGCGGCAGTTGGAGCGGAGGAGATAAGTCCGATTTTGACTCTGCCATTGCTTCTATAAGAAAAAGTTTAACGGATTATGCCATTTTTAATATCAATTACCGTTTAGCTGCTAATGGTTTAAATCGTTTTCCTGCACAAATGGAAGATATTCAATCGGACATTAATTTTATCGAAAGCAATGCCGGCAATTACAAGATCAATACTTCAAAAGTAGTGTTGATAGGTGCAAGCGCCGGGGCGCACCTTGCATTATTGCAGGCTTATAAAAATAACAGCAACGGAAAAGTAAAGGCTGTAATTGATCTTTTCGGTCCAACAGATCTTACAAGCTTATATAATAATCATCCTATTCCTGCTGCTTCACAGCCTGTACTGGTAAATTTTCTTGGTGCTACTCCTGTTACTAATGCGGCTTTGTATCAGCAGGCAAGTCCCATCAACTTCATAAATACTCAAACTGTTCCTACTTTAATTTTTCATGGAGAGGCAGATTATATTGTGCCCATCTCTCAATCTAGTACGTTAAAAACAAAGCTCGAAGCTGCGGGTGTTAAGGTAAGCATGATAACTTATCCAGTCGAAGGTCATGGATGGTACGGCGCAAGCCTTGCCGATACGATTGAAAAAACTATTGCTTTTATTAAGCAAAATGTAAAGTAATGGATGGTATATTTTGGAAATGCAAACCATTCGATGCGCTTACAAGTTTTGAATTATACGCCATCCTTCGCCTCCGAAGTGAAGTGTTTGTTGTAGAGCAAAAGTGCGTTTTTTTGGATGCAGATAATAAAGATCAGCAATGCCTTCATTTGATGGGATATATTGATAGTGAGTTAGCAGCTTATGCACGTTTGGCCCCTGCCGGAGTTTCATATAATTATATTTCTATTGGCAGGGTCATTACTTCTCCTTCGTTTAGAAATGCAGGTGCAGGTAAAGCTTTAATGCAGCAGGCAATAGAACATTGTAATCGTCTCTTCGGTAAACAAACCATTAAAATAGGAGCTCAATTATATCTGAAGAAATTTTATGAGAGCTTTGGTTTTAAACAAACCGGTGACGTTTATGATGAAGACGGGATTGATCATATTTACATGCTGAAAGAGCAGTAGAATGAGAGGTTGGGAAAGCGGTATTTGAAAACCTTTAGAGTAGTTGGCTTAGGTACTATTGCATATATAAAAAGTGCAAAAAACTTGTCCCGCCACAACAAATATTTTTGCACTTTTTGATTCCTATCATCAATAAATTCATGGGCAATGAGATACATATCTATTCAACATCAACTAAGTTATCTACCTGTAGAAGTAACTCAAAAACTCATCCCTATACCTACTTTAAAAGAACGGTTGTAAGAGTTAAGACTTCTGTTGGCATCCACTCTTGTTAAGCCATGATCGTAAGATGCCATTACATTTATGCCATTAATAAACTGGTAGCCTATACCACCTGTAACACCCGCATCCCAACGATTGAACTGGCTGGTGGCGTTCAACTTGGTATTCAATAAATTTATACCAAATACCCCTGCTGTTGTATGCAGATCTGCGTTGGTAAGATAAGAAACCTGCGGCCCGGCAAACACCTGAAATCCGTTTATATTGGCTTTAAGCAGAACGGGCAAATCAATGTATTGTGCGTTCAGTTTTGCTTTGGCATTGGCGCCTAAAAAGCCCAGGCCTTTTACATTAAGTGAACCTTTCATCTCGTAACCTTTTTGTGAATAATACAGGGCAGGCTCAACAGAGATAACATCACTTAAAGGTACGGTTGCATACGCACCAGCAAAAAAACCGGTGCGGCTGCCGGTAGTTATCATGCCGTTTGTAAAATCGAGAATGTTGCCAAGACTGTTAACTGCATCGCCACGCATACTTGCAGAAGTAACTTCCGCCGCGTACACCAAAAGAAGGTTTTAATTGTGCAATGCTAAGTGTAGAAATTGCAATTGAGACAAACAGTAAAATTTGCTTTTTCATGTTAAGATTGGAACGGGTTTTTCAGTCGTTCTGTGCCAGCAAAAGCAAAAGGCAGCCCACGATTGATGCAGGTAAAATAAGTTTTTGTTAAAGCAAATTTTTTTTTGAATTAGCACCGAGTTGGCATACAGAGATTCAAGTTTTATGGCGAATAGTATGAGTAATTATAATTAAGCTGAAATTGCCACGACCTTCAGGTCAATGTCATTTAGTTAAGGTCTTACTCTCCATGAAATTTGAAAATTGAATGTTGCGAATTGAATATGACGGCAAGAAACTTATCGTCATGCTGAACTTGTTTCTCCAAAGGAGTCCGATGGACAGCATCCCCTGGTAAAACCTGTTGATTGAATTATAAACAGGTTTACATGTGCAGAGCAAGCACAACAAGAGATACTGAAATGAATTCTCCAAAGGAGTACTATGTACAGGATGACGACAAAAAACTCTTATATCGCTTGCTTTGCCTTCAGCTCAAGATATTTATTGATAGTATTTACCGTTAGATCTTTTGGCGGAGTGAGAATAGAAAGAATGCCATACTGCTGAAGCTCTTTTGCGATGAGCCTTTTCTCAAAAGCAAATTGTTCGGCTACGGTTTTTATGTAAACATCTTCCACATTTGCCGCAGGTGCAGAAGTAACAGACTTTAGTTCTGTATTTTCAAAAAATACAGTTAACAATAAATGGTGCGATGCAATTTTGCGCAGGTAAGGTAAATGCCTTCGCATACCAGATAGCGATTCGAAATTGGTAAATAATACAATAAGGCTTCGCTGGTTTATCTTCCTTCTTATACTTGAATACAGTTGCTCAAAATCGCTTTCGAGATACCTTGTCTTTTGATTATATAATATCTCCAGTATCAACTCCATCTGTGTTGCCTTTCTGTTTGCAGGCAAAAATGCACCTGCTCTTTCGCTAAAAGTTACCAGCCCTGCTTTGTCTTGTTTTAGTAATGCTACATTGCATAATACAAGCGCTGCATTAATAGCATAATCAAGTAAACTCATTCCTTCAAAGGGCATTTTCATAACGCGGCCTTTGTCAATTATGCAATATACCTGCTGGCTCTTTTCATCTGTAAAGTTGTTTACCATTAACTGGCCTTTGCGGGCAGTGGCTTTCCAGTTAAGGGTTCGGTAATCATCGCCGGTTACATATTCTTTTACCTGTTCAAACTCCATGCTGTGGCCAAGCCTTCTAACTTTTTTTACGCCTGCTTCCGTAAGCCGGTTACTGATTGCCATCAATTGATATTTGCGCATCTGTATATAAGACGGATACACAGGAACATCAACAGGCTGTTCAAATTTATACCGCCGGTTTATAAGACCTATTAAAGTTGAAACGAAAATATTTACAGTACCAAAATGATAAGCGCCCCGCTTTACAGGCCGTAGCTCATAATTAATAGTAACGTTTTGCCTTGCGTTAGCCGATGCTTTAAACAATACATCTCTTCGTTGAAACTGCTCCGGTATTTCATCAATTACCTCAAATGCTACCGCAAAGGGATACCGGTTTTCTATATCAATCTGAACAGGATTATCATCGCCATTGCTAAACCTATCGGCGTGTGTGCGCCTTGCAAAAATGCCTTTACGGGTTTTAAATAAAAGCAAATAATCTAATGCAAGGAGCACTATCAAAGCGAATAAATATGCATAAGGTAAAATGACGAGCCAGGGTAAAAAGAAACGGCAAACAAATAATACAACACAGCCTGTTAAGGCTGCATGCAAGCGGCGCGTAAAAAACAAAGGGGTAATATAAGCGGACCAAAACTTTTTCAAAATGTTCATATTTAGATTTGACAACATTTGGAATGTTGTCAAATCTTATTGCAATCACTATTGTCAAATCTTACCTCGGCACTTCAATTTTTTTAACGATGGTTTCTATAATATCATCGGGCGTACTTCCTTCCATTTCTTTTTCGGGAGTAAGTATGATGCGGTGTCGCAGCACTGAATGCAAAACTTTTTTTACATCATCGGGCGTTACAAATTCTCTTCCGCTCATAACGGCCATTGCTTTTGAAGCTTTCAATACTGCAACCGATGCTCGTGGCGAAGCGCCAAGAAACAATGACTTATTATTCCTTGTTTCATAAACTAATTCTGCTATGTAGCGCAATACTTTTTCTTCAATGTGCAGGCTTTCGGCAACCTGCCGGTATTCTTTAATTTGTTGAGCAGTTAGTACAGGTTTTACTTCATCTGTAAAGTGAGTTGTTTTACCTGCATGTGAAAACTGAAGAATTTTTATCTCTTCTTCAAGTGTTGGATATTTCACCTCAACTTTAAATATAAACCTGTCTAACTGCGCTTCGGGCAAACGGTATGTTCCTTCCTGCTCTACCGGGTTTTGCGTGGCAAGCACGAGAAAAGGTGCATCCATCGGGTACATGGTTCCATCATAAGTAATTTGTTTTTCTTCCATCACCTCAAATAAAGCCGCCTGTGTTTTTGCAGGTGAGCGGTTTATTTCATCAATCAAAACAACATTGCTGAAAATGGGGCCTCGCCTGAACGAAAAAGTTCCTGTCTGCGGATTAAATACAGATGTGCCCAAAATATCACTCGGCATAAGATCGGGCGTAAATTGTATGCGGCTGAAAGGAACATCAATACACCTTGCCAAGAGTTTTGCAGTTAGTGTTTTAGCTACGCCAGGCACACCTTCAATCAGCACATGACCGTCGGCAAGAATAGCTGCAATCAGCAGTTCAATCATCTCTTCCTGCCCTACAATTACTTTTCCTATTTCGGCTTTTACCTGCTTTACCGCTTCGCTTAGCTTAGCCACATCGGGGCGTTGTTCCAGTTGTTCTATATCCATTATCAAACTTGTTTATAAAAATTATCAATGTTCCTGTCAAGGTTTAACAGCATCGTATCTGTTACTTTCGGTTGTGCAGGCAATGCTAAAAGTAAGCTTACTATATCAGCTACTTTGTCTCTATCCACCCCGCTTTTTCTATGCAGTTGCTGAATAAAATCTTCATCTAAAATTTGGGTAGCTATATTAAAACGGCTGCGAACAAATTCAAGAAAATGATTTGCCTTTTTATCGGCAATGCTGTCGTTATCCTTCTCATTAAAGTAAACACCGGCAACCGTTCTGATGAATTCCAATGTACTGTTTTTTAAAGGAGTTATTACAGGTATAACCCTTTGCCTTCGCTTCATTTCAAATAAAACATATAATATTATTCCTATCAAGGCTAAGCGTAAAGCCCAGCGTAAATACTCGTTTGAAAGAAAGACTCTGAAGGGAGTAGTTGCACCTTCGGGACCGAGTTTGTTATATTCATCCCAATGTATTTTTGATACATTTGCGGGTATGTACGATAATGCTTTTGCTGCATACGAGGCATTGTTTCTATACAACAAAAAATAATTGCTGAAACATATAGGATCAGCATGTATAAAAAAGAAGCCTTTACCATAAGGTACTTTTATAAAAACAGGTTTGCCCCTGTTATTAGTGCTTAAAATAATTGTTTTAGCGGTGTCAATTTTAGAGAAGTATTGGTCAATGGTGCCTCTGAGAAACGTGTAATTTTCAGGTGCTTTTAAAGCAGGATTTACAAAGTTGAGACTGGTAGAATCAAGGGGTTTAAAAGGGAACTGTGTGCTGGTTTCAACTCCAAAAGAATCTAAAAAAGGTGTATAAAAAAGGTCTGCGGATGCAACAATATAATTGCCCTTGCTTACATATTTCTTCATTTGTTTTGTTTCGGTATCAGCAGGCCTTAAAGCGGAGCCGATAATAAAATAAGCTGTATTAATATCATTAGAATTTTTTACCTGGCGGTAAAAAGATATACGCGTAGAATGTATAGCAGCCGCCGGAAATATATTCTTAAGCTGGCTGTAAATAATATAACCGCCATAAGGATTTTTATCATCTTTACTTAAAGTAACCGACCAGTCAACAGGCTTTGGCTTATTTAATTCTGCAACTATATACAGGATAAATAACACCGAAAAAACAATTATAAAGCCCCTGTATCCTTTCACTGCAATTGATTATTAAATTGTTGAAACTGTAAGTGTAAATTTTTAAAATCTTCATCGGCTACATTCATTTCTCCATACCAGGTATATTCAAAATTGTAAGTGAGTTTTTTAAATAAAGATTGCCAGGGTTTATCCGAAACTTCTGATATGTAATCGAAATTCGTTTTATTTATTTGCCAGTCAATATATCCTCTGTCCGATAAATGCTTTAAAGATTGCAAATACAAAAGCCTTATGGCCAGCCGGAAGTTCCTATTATCTATTGCTGCCCTTATAGCTTCATCAAACGCGATGTTGTTTATATCTTCTCCGGTTGTGGTATAGGGTAAACTATTTCCGCTGCTTCTGCCAAACAATCCTTCTTTGTTCATTCCCATAACCTTCACTATAAAAAAAACAATGGCTGCTGCCCCTAATACAAACAATACCGACCATACTGTTGTTCTTCCTTGCTTTGTACGCATGATCTGTGCTATTTGCCCCCACACCCAATCCCAAAATCTTTCCCATATACTTTTAACCGGTTCAACTAACCGGTCGTATTGAAAGTCTCTATCCTGCTTTAATTTTTGCAGCAAGTTATCGTCAAAAGAACGAACGGCTATTTTTGAAGTGTCGTTTTGCACACGCTTTTGTGCAATTGTATAATCACCATAAAAAAGAAAGAGAATGAATATTAAACACTTCATCAATACTGCTCTTGTACATTATTAAAATCATTTCCTTTTTCTCCAAGCGTGTCTAATCTTTGCATGATACCTGTACCATAATGCCTTTCGGCAAGGTTAAAATAATGCAGCACTACCGACACGTAAAACACAATATAAAACACGAAAGAAAAAATATTTAAAACCGACGTTGCCATACCAATGGTTGTGCTAATATCATTTGTGGTAAAGTAAGAAGCAAGACCTGTAAGCAGCGCGAAAGCGCCTGAAATAATACCGGCACTAAAAGAGTAAATAATATATACCAATACATAAATACCCAGCGAGCTCCAGAAATTATTTTTGATGATGGTAAAACAACGGTTCCAGGCTCCGCTGAAAGTTTCGTCTTCAACAATTAAAGCAATAGAAAACGGCACAAAAACCACTGCGAGATAAATTCCTGGAATGAGGCAAAAAACAAAACCAACTGCTGTTAAAAGAGCAATAGGTATCGAATACAATAACACTTTGAGAAAATACTTTTTAAACTCGTCCCAAACTTCCTGTATGGTTGGCGCCTGTCCCTTCAACTTGTCGTACAGCTTCATATAACAGGTAATAACGGTGCTCATAGCAATAAGATTTGCCCAGGCTAAGATGACTACAACAAAGTAAGTTCCGTTAAACATCCAAAAGGGAGAACGGGTAGTAGTTCCGTATCCACGTCTGCCATCTCCGTATCCACGTATGATGTCTTTAATTGCACCACCCATTACACCGCCCTGGTATATGCCATTAAGGATGGAATTTGCCAGCATAAAAATTCCGGCGATGGCAAGAAAGCTTAAAACAAGCGGTTTAAAATTCTGGCGGATAAATCCAAAAGTATCGTTCAGGTTTTCGCTTAAATCCCTGATCTTTCTGAGTTCAATTTTTTGTTCAGCCATTGGTTAAAGTTTTGGTTGGGTTGATCGTGCAAAGCAACTTCAATTTTTTTATGAAGACGAATGGGGTAAATTATAAAATACCAAATTATAAAAGATAAACTGGCAGCTAAAATAGAAAAGCTCATCCATGCAGGCATTTTATCGTACCGGGTAACAAAGCTTTCTAAAAAAGCAGCAGTAAGAAAAACAGGCACTAAACCGAAAACAATTTTTAGTCCATCGCGTCCGCCTTTTAAAATAGAAACTGCCCGGCTAAATGTGCCGGGAAATAATATACTGTTGCCTACAATCAACCCCGCTGCGCCTGCAATTACAATTGCCCAGATCTCAAGTGTACCATGAATAAAAATCGCCGTTATGCTTTTAAGACCGAGTTGTTTGGAAAAAAAGTAATATTCAAAAGAACCAAGCATTAAACCATTCTGCATTAAAAGCCATACTGTGCCCACCGAAAAAAATGCGCCCAATGCATAAGCGGCAAAAGCTACCCTGATATTATTAAATGCTATCCCAAAAAACATGTTTACCTGGTTATCGCTTTTATAAACACCAAAGGGGTCGCCCTTTTCTATATTCTCGTTGGTCATGTTTACATAACCGTCGCCTAATATCAGCCGTATAAAGTTCTCATCATACTTTGCAGAAATAGCGCCGATAAAGCAAAACACCAAAAAGAAAATGAGCGAATAAGCAAACTGGCGATGATAGTACCTGAATAAATAAGGCAGTTCAAACTGCCAGAAGCTCCAGATGCGGGTTGACTTTTCTTTTTTGTTCTTATAAATCTTTTGATGAAACAAGGCAGCAAGCCCGTTAAGGTATTTAGTAGTATTGCTTTTAGGATAAAATGTTTTGCTGTACGAAAGATCATCGGTTAATTCAATAAACCGGTCAGCTAATTTATCAGCATTCTTATGCAGCTTTATTTCATTCTCATAAAGCTTCCACTTCTCAACATTTTGCTTTAAAAACTGCGCCTCTCTCATTATAACAGCAGGTATGGGGGTTTCTGTAAAAATAAGTTACAAAATGGAAGCATATATTACTAAATTAAAATTTTATTTGTATCAATTATTTCCTGATGCACACCATTACCATAACAACCCCTCAAAATATAGAACTTGAATATGAACTTGGAAGCCTGGGCGACCGCATAGTGGGAGCAATAATTGACTGGCTGATAATAATAGCTTATGTGGTTGTTATAATTGCCACAATTGGATTTGGACATTTTGGAGGTTCATCAGGCATTTACAAATTTTTAATTGTACTGCTTGCCCTGCCTGCTGTTTTTTACGACCTTGCCAGCGAACTAATATTAAACGGACAAAGCCTCGGTAAAAAAGTAATGGGCATAAAAGTGATAAGCCTTAGCGGCGAACAGCCCTCGTTTTCGCAGTACCTTATCCGTTGGGTTTTCAGGTTGGTTGATTTCACAATTTCGAGTAATATGGTAGGAGTGATAATGGTTGCTGTAACCGAAAAAAAACAACGCCTCGGAGATTTAATTGCCGGAACCACGGTGGTAAAAACAAAACCACGAACTGCCATACACGATACATGGTACGAGCCAACCGCAGCCAGCACTTACCAGGTTACTTACCCTGAAGTAATTGATCTTAAAGACCACGAGGTTCAATTAATAAAAGAAGTTATTTTATCGGTAAGGCGTACAGGCAATACAATGCTTGCACTACAGGCACAGCAAAAAATTGAACAGGTTTTGCATATACAAAGCAGGCAAGCAGACCCCATGCTCTTTTTACAAAGAGTGCTTTTAGATTACAATTATCTTACTTCCCAATTATAGATTGCTCACATTTCCGCACCTATGGAGCGGTAATACTCCTGCTGGTTTTTCTACAAAGATTAAACTCCTGCGAGAGTTCAAAAACCTTAACTATATAAATAACGTTGACCTTACTTATGTGGCGCCAAAATGGTAAACGGATAAACGGGAATATTTCGTAACACGCCAAATAATACAACAACCCCTAAAACTATTTTTACAAATACGGGAGAATAGAAGACCTGTTGAATTATCTGCTTTGTTCTAAAAGCGTTTAGCAGGTTGATATATGACGAATAGAATATCAGCGGCAGACTGGTTACTAATAAAACATTATAGTTTATAGCTTCTATTATACTGCCATGTAACAACGCAGACATTGCTCTTTGCGAACCGCATCCGGGACAGTATAAACCAGTTAAAGCAAATAAGGGACAACGTGGAAAAAAATTAGAATAACGGGCATCAGCAAAAAAATACAACAGTGCCAATGCAGGTACTGTTGCTGCAATAATTAAAATTTTAAAGTGTTGCTTTTCTATTTTCACTAATAAGTATTGTATCTGCTTCGCCAAAAAGCAAAGCCCCCAAAAAGCATAGAAAAAATAAACGAACCGGCAATAAGTGCTATTCCAATCCAGAAGCCAATTTTCGTCCATCTGGCAGCATCTCTCGATGCCTGTAAGGCGCCGTTATAATCTCCTGCTGCAAATTTACTGTTAACCTGCGAGGCAAAAACAATACCTGCAATGCCAAAAGGCAAACAACAAAATAAAGTTACCAGGATAGACTCTACCAGCCAGTTTTTTGGAGGCGTTTGCGGAAGCGATGATTGAGATTGATAAGACTGATCCATGCTTTAGTTGGTTTGGTTAATGATGCAATAAATGTAAACTGAAAAAGTGAAAACAGGAAGAAGCAGAAACCTTATTTTGTTGGTTTGTAATAAAGCGTGCAAAGTATTTAAACAACATGACTCGCTTTACTGCCGAATCCCAAATAAACAATTTAATTTCATACCTCAATACCTGATGTTATGAACAAGTACCTGAAATCTGTAACCATACTGTATTTTTCCATCATTGCTATAAGCTGCCGGAAAAATACCGATAACAATCAATCAAACGGAAGTGAGTTTTTTGTTTCAGCAACACCTTCAGGTACATATACTAAAGAATTGCTGCAGGCTCTTGCAGTAGCAAAAGGATATGGTAATTATGTATCTCAAATAAAGTATAATGTTGATTTTTATAAATTCATATATAACAATAGTCCGGTAGTTTTTTCGATGTTATTTGCTGTGCTTGTGGATAAGGGTTTTATAAGAAGAAAAGATACTAAGATGGGATTATATAAATAAAAAAGGCAGTAAGATTTGGTGTGAAACA
>JAABUN010003328.1_pt1 | contig 25201 bp, 22 predicted proteins | sample 5559311 | NCBI WGS metagenome assembly JAABUN01 (sample SAMN10711877, study PRJNA513370) | rock metagenome | isolation source: Antarctica rocks | place: Antarctica: Victoria Land, Siegfried Peak sud
GTCACCGCCTGGGCCGCGCGCCGGAATGCCGCCATCCAGGCCATTGACTGGCAGTTCACGACCGAGGACGCCCGGATCAAGCTCCGGCGCCTCTATCCGGCATTTGATGCCTGACAGAGCACTAGTAGACCGTCAGAGTTGATCTGCCATGAACGGTCGAGCGGGCCGCACCTCCCGTCGTACGGGCGGACTCCATGTCCGCCCCAAACGGTGCCGCCAAGGCCGGCAGTTGACGCGTGACAGACCACGAGACCGCCCCGGCCCGGTAACGGAACCCAGCTCAGCGAGAGGCCCGGCGCGCCCTCGATCTCCTGGTCATCCGCGATCGCGGTCAGCAGATCCTCGTCGACGTCGCCCGCCTCCGACAGCAGCACCCTGCTCTCCGCGTTGTAGCTGTCGGCGGTGATCGGAAGTCAGGAGCTCATCCGGGTCGCTGGAGGGGAGTCCCTCGACGGTGATGGAGACTGTCGCGTTCCCGGTGGCGGCATCGGTCAGGAAGAGCGCGTCGAACCCGGCCCGCTCACCGCTCACGATCGGCTCGTCGCGGGTCTCGTCGACGATCCAGGCGTCGGTCCAGGTGACCCCGGCGCCGTGCTGGGGGCTCCCGTCGGCGATCAAGCCGGAAGAATCGGTGGACGGTTCCCTCGTCGCGCCCACTTCCGGAGTGCCCTCGGCGTCCCCGGTCGGCTCCGCGTTCTCGTTGCGGTGTCGTGGCCCGCGTTCCGCCGGGCGCGATGAGCCGCGTTTCGACGGGCCGGATGCGCCCGCGTCAGGTCGCTCGACGGTCAGGGGACGGCGTGCGGGGCGTGCCCGTTCTGACCGTTCGCGCCGTCCGGAGTGACCGGGGAACCCAGCGCCGGACGATCCGGCTCGCGATCGTCCGGCTCGGCCGCGGGGCCGTTGTCGGTGCGTGCCACGCTCGCCGCCTCCGGTCGAGACGCTCGCCGACGCGGGCGAAGAGCACCCAGACACCGGCGATCAGCAGGATCACGAGCCCTTGGCCGAGCCAGTGGTAGCCGCTGTCGGGAACGCCCGCATGGAGGAGGACGGGCATGCCGGCGCTCATCCAATATCCTCTCCGAGGAACATGCTGAGGCGCCGCTCGCGAAGCGCGTCGACGAAGCGGCGCAGCGTATCGACGATCACCGGCAGCTCCAGGTAGTCGATCAGGATCGCGGCCCAGGCGAGCCAGCCCGGCAGGGCCGAGCCGCCCGCGCCGCCAAACTCGGCGACCACGAATTCGTCGGTGATCCAGAAGATGTGGAACCACTGCGAATTGAGAAACAGCAGGAAGATCAGGCTCCGCCAGCTCCAGCCGCGTCGCAGCTCGTTGATGTAGATCAGGGAGGTCGTAATCAGGGCCGGGATCTCGGTGTAATCGACGATCAGGATCAGAAATCGAACGAGCTCGGCAGGCTCCCAGTAGCTTTCACCGGTCAGGCGCTGAGCGACGACATCGGCCGATAGCCAGGAGAGGTGAACGAGCTGAAGCAGGAAGAGCCCCGCCGCCAGACCGAGATTGAGGGTGTAGTGATGCTCGTACCAGGCGAAGAACCGGTTCCATAGCCGTTTCAGCGAATTCACCCCTCTCCCCTTCGATCAGATCGTCTCCGAAGTCCCGCGGCCGGGGAATCGACGAGATCGATCGGAACGCTGTCGTGCATCGCGGACGACTTTGTCGCGTCCCTGAGATATTGACAATCATTCGCACCTACCAATCGTTCTCAGCATAGCGCCCGGAAGGATGCGGGTCAAGCGATGCGGCATCGCGTTGCTGTCACGGCGTCATGACCGCTCTCGTTTGACGCGGGATGACAAGGCCGCTGATAATCCCGACATAGTCCATCGGGATTGATGGAGGCCGAGATTCCAGACCTTCGATACGGCGTTGGGCAAGTCACCAGGGGGGAGAGCGGACATGATCACCGGACACCAGATCGTCAACGCCGAGCGGAAACTTCTCGACGGCAGGCGTGCGACGCGGTGGCGTTTGCCGCGGTTGGGACCGTTCGACGATGTGCGCGCCAAGATCGTGACCGACCTCGCCGGTCTGCTGATCCTGCTGTCGCTAGCCGCTTGGTTAGTCCTCTCGATCGGTTGAGTCGACACGCTCGGCATCGACTCAACCGATCGTATGCTGATTCGGTTTCCCGGTTTCCTCGCGCCGTTCAACGGTGTTGGCGCATACAGCGGGTTGCACAGGGAATGGCCACAGGATGCGGAGGGCGTCCATTCGACTTCGCTGCGGTTCGCTCCGATGCCGCTTCCCGATGCCGCTTACCGGGAAGGCTCTCGTCGCGGAGATTATCCAGGCAGCTGCATCGCAGCGACGCGTGGGACCGCCCCTCCGACACAGCTGCCCGGCGCAGCTGATCAGATGACAACCTCCCTGAAACTCGCTCTAGCGCACCGTCAAAGCTGAATTGTCATCCCGACAGCTGTGTCGAGCAGCCGCATCGGTAGCGAAGTGGAGGAATCTCTCGCGGCCGCTCCGCGGATCGGCAAGATGCCCGCAATCACGCGGCTTTTCGGCGCATCCCCAGCCGCAACGTTGGACCCTTCTGGGCAGGTGTTCTTCGCGCTCGGCCTGGTCCGGTTGCTCATCGATGCCAACGCTCCATCCCGCCGCCTCTCTCCGCGGTTCGATGATGTGAGCGCATCCATCGCATCCCCGCGCCAGGATGGTGCCGGAATCGCGACCAGGCCACAAGTCGGCTTCCGTCATCACGACGACCGCCTCGGTCCCGCCGGGACGGACGAGTGGCAGGCGTTCGTCCATGATTCCGGGGGCAATCTCGCCCGGCTCGTCAGCCAGATTTTCGAGGTTCCGGTTCCGGCCCAGCCCCTGTCCCCGGGGTCGAGCGGCGGATGTTTGACGGGGTGGAACGGGATATGCCCTGACGGCCGCGCCAGTGAGCGTGCCCCAGATGTTGACGGAATCCGGGGATGGGGATCGGTTGTTCCTGTTTGCATGGAAGAGCGCAGGAAGCCCCGGTTGCGTCGAGCACCTCGCTCGATTCAGGAACCGTGCGTGGAATGACGAGTGACACGTCGCTGTCGAAGCCGTTGGTCGCGGAGGAAGGTGACGCCGGACTGACGAAGACGGAGAAGACCGTTTGTCTCGACCTCGATGTCCTTTTCACTTTGAGAGGGACGAACACCATGGAGAAGAGGAAAGACACGGGAAGAATCATGGCGCTCGCCGCCGGCATGATCGTGTTCGGCACGGCGAGCCCGAGCCACGACCCCTGCCCAAGCGCCCATGATGGGGCGAACCGCCCCGGCGAATCCGGCACCCTGCCAAACTCCCCCGCCCCAGCACCGACACCCGCTCCAGCTCCCGCCCCAGGACAGACGTTCCCGGCGAACCCGGCACCCGGCCAGACCGCCCCGGCCCGGTAACGAAAACCCGCACAGCGAGAGACCCGGCGCGTTGTGCGCCGGGTCTCGTGTCGTCTTGCGCGCATGTGTGGGTACCGGGGGTCACATGCCCTCGACCTCGACCAGCAGCTCCTCAACGGTGAAGACGGTGAGACCGGGCGTGCCCTCGATCTCCAGATCCTCCGCCATCGCCGTCAGCACATCCTCGTCGATGTCGCCCGCCTCCGCCCGGAACTCGACGAAGGCGACGAGACCGTCGTCGTTCAGCGCGTGCACTTCCATCACGATCACGAGCGGGTCGGCTCCAGAATCGTCGACGATGAGGATCGCGGCCGAGTCGTCGGTCGCTTCCGAGAGCAGCACCCTGCTTTCGGGGTCGACCCCGAGAACCGTCTCGTTGTAGTCGGCGGCGGCGATTTGGGAAAGCAGCTCCGCCGGATCACTTGATGGAAGCTCTTCGACGCGAACGGAAATCATGGCATTGCCGGTGGCCTCGTCGGTCAGGAAGAGTGCGTCGACTCCGGCTCCCTCGTCGCTCGAGACCGGCTGGTCTTGCGTCTCGTCGAGGACCCAGGAATCCGCCCAGGTGATCCCCGCGCCGTGCTGGGGGCTCTCGTATTCGCCTTCTCCGATCAGACCGGAAGAACCATTGACAGCCGCTGGCGTGCCATCGCCCTCCTCGGTCGGCTCGGCGTCCGGCGTTTCGTCTTGCTCCGGAGTGGTCTCGGCGTCCGGGGTCGCGTTGCCGGCGTCGGGGGTTACGGTGTCCGCGTCAGGGTCGTCGATCAGCTCCAGCAGCTCTTCGGTCGAGGCGGCGGAGAACGGATCAACGCCGTCGATCTCGAGGCCGTCGGCGACATCGGCGAAGACCCCCTCGTATGCGTCGGGCTCCCAAAGATCGAAGCCGACCCAGACGAAGTAGTCCTCCCCTTCGGGGAAGATCACTTCCAGATAAATCAGATGTTCCGGTACGTCGGCGTCACGGACAAGGATCGTGGCGGTGGTCTCTGTCTCCTCAAGCAGGAGGCGGTCGGAATCTCGCGGCACGAAAAGATTCTGGCTGAGGAATCGCGACTGGCCCATTTGCTGGACCATGGTCGCTGGGGTGTTGCCGTCGTTGGGGACGAGGAAGATGCCGAGCACCGCGCTTTCGGAGGCAGTATCCATAAGCCACAGGGCATCGCCGGTGACCGGGTCTGAGGTGATCGGGGCGTCGAAGTTGCCGCCGACCGCGAACTCGACGAGCGGGTTGTCGAAATCTCCAAGATCCCAGGCGTCGGTCCAGGAGATCCCGGTGCCGAACTGGGGGCTCTCGTAGTCGCCCTCGGCGACGAGCCCGGGCGAGACTTCTGGCGTGGCGGAAGCATCTTCCTCGACGCTGTCCTTGGCGTCACCAGGGTCGATCTGACCGGCGAGGGCGGCCCCGCCAAGCCCGAAGAAAAGGATGGCGACGAGGAGCAGGCGCATCACCGGGCGTGACCACAAGTCTGACGATGACGCGGAGATTGGCAATCTGGGCATATGCAAGACCTCTCGGGATAGACACCGCGCCGGACCTGATGCGATTCGTGAATCGACCATCATCATACCGGACAGCCTGGGTTTGCGGCTGCCCCGCCTGATGATCTCACGGTGGTGTCGTCGGCAGGTCCACATCGGTGATGTCGCCCGCGGGGACGGTGACATCAGCGATTATCGTCTCCGGGTTCGTGGCGATCACGACCTGGTAAGTGCCCGCGGGTATCGCGACCGCGGGGCCGCCAACCTGGCCGCTCGCAACGACCGCTCCCCCGGCATCGCGCACCTCGTACGCGGGGAGAACCGCCAGTGCGACCGCCGCATTCAACTGTTCCGCATTTCCGGCGTCGATGTACTGTCCGTTGCCCAGCCGGGCCCACTCCTCGAACTGGTCTCGCAGCCCCTCGTCGTCGATCGCGAAGCCGACGATGTTGACCCGGACATCGACTCCGCTCGCCATCAGCATCTCGATCGCCGCCGCCGGATCACCGCCGCAGGTTTCCTCGCCATCGGTGACAAGCACGACGATCTTCGGGCCCGGGCCAGTTCCGAGGTCCCCGGCGACCGCGTCCAGAGATGCCCCGATCGGGGTCTTGACCAGATTCACGATCGGAAGCGCGGCAAGTGTGCTACTCATCGCCGCCGGATCAAGCGGAGCGGACGGCACGACGAGGCGGGTTTCGCACGGATCCGGAGTGTCGCCGAAGGTACGAAGCGAGACGTTGGTACCGGCCGGGATCACGTTGGTGACCAGGTCAGTGAGGGCGGCGCGCGCGATCCCGGCGCGAGTGTTGTCGTCGAGCTCCCGCAGCATGCTGCCGGAGGTATCGAAGACGATCGCGACCTGGCCATCGCGCGATGCAGGTTGCGCCCGCCCTGGTGTGACCGGTGGCGCAACGATCCGGATCGCGCCAGGCGCCGAAGGCGTGGACGCCGCGGTCGGAGTGGGGGTTGGGGTCGGAGTTGGTTCTGGTGTGGGCGGCGGAGTAGGGTTCGGCGGCGCGGCGGCAGCCGTCACCGAAAGGGTGTACATGGAAGGACGACGCAGTTCCGTCGCCGCCCGGTCGAAGGCGATATCCATCTCGCCCTGATCGCGAACGTAGACGTAGTTGCCGCTGTTGACCGACGCCCAGTCCTGCATCAGGTCCTGCCCGTAGGCGGGCCCCTCGCTTCCGGCAATGCCGACGCTGTAGACACGCGGCGCGGTCCGGGAGAGTGTCGGCCAGAGCTCTACCAGTTGCTCCTGGGTGACGGCGGTTTCGGCATCCGTAATCAGGATGATCGCTTTGTTGCCCTCGCGGCCACTCATGGCGCCCATTGCAGTCAGGAGCGCGCCTTCCGCATCGCTGGAGGTGGTGTTCCTCGGGTACCCGGCGACTGCGCCCTGAACCAGGTAGGGCTCGTCAGACCAATCCGGCAACAAAAGTTCGGCACCGAACGGAAGCACATTCGCCGTTTCGCGGCCCTTGAGGATATCGCCCGCGAAGCGATTCAACCCCTGATACACGGATGACTCAAAGGGGCCAATGCTGAAACTGGTGTCAAAGGCAATGATGACAGAGGTGGGCGGCTGGGTGACCCGCAGCAGGTAGGCGGCGCCCGGTTCGACGATTGCGGTAAATACGTGCTCCACGCCTGTGCCCGCTTGCCGCTCCAGCGTGATTTCGTTGTTCATGGCGTCGAAAAGCGACGCACTGACGCCCAAAGCGGGTTCGCCGGTCAGGCTCAGGGTAAGCACTTGGGAATCGCCGGGGACCGTCACCCGGTACCAGTCCTCATCAACCGCGACGGCGGCGGTGTCCGCGTACCGTGTGCCGAGCGGCAGGAGGGTCGCGCGTGCGGCATCGTTCCCGGCATCGGCATCGAGCGGGATCGGTTCCGGGATCGTCAGTTGCTCATGGATCGCTTCCTGCCGGTATCCGCCCCACTCGCCGAGAATCGAGCGATAGGTACCATCCGGCGCCAGCTCCCGGATTTCGATCCGGTCGGGGAGCTGCCAGTCGAGGCTCGTGGGTGCGGTTTCCGGTGTCGCCGGGGCCTCGTCTGTCGTTACCCCGGTAAACCGGACGAACCGTGCCCAGGCTGGCTGGGCCAGGTCGAGCGTGGCGACCCCCGATGCATCGCGCTCAAGGGGCCACTCCGCGAGCGGGAGCCACGGACCGGTTGGGGAACCGGTACTCACCTCGACCGTGACCCGGTCGAAGCGAAGGGCCGGATCGCTCGCTGGAGGGTCGATCCAAGTGAGCGAGGTGATTTGGGCAGCGCGATTGTGATGGAACCCCGCAATCCAGCTTGCGGAGTCTCCGGACGCAACGGAAAGCGTGGCCGGAAGCTGATCGGGTTGATCGCGTGTCAGCGGGCGCTGCCGGTCCAGCGAATCGGCGGGTGGTGGCTGGACATCGACGATGTGCCCACCGACGCCGGGCTCCATCAGGTTGAGTGGTTGGGGCAAGGTCCAACCGGGGTCGGCGATCACCTTCCACTCGCCCATGGTCACCCGTGACGCTGTTGGTGACTGAGCGGAAACAATCCGCAGCCGGGCGAACCGTGCCTCCATTGGCGCGGCAAGAACGAAGGATTGCTCGCTGGCGATCACGCTCAGTTCTCCCGCAAGGGCCGGTGTAAAGACCTGTCCATCGAGCGAGAGCTCCAGCTCGAAGCCACGGACCTGGCTGCCGGACGTGGGCTCGATGCCTGGCGGGTAAATGGCGATCCCGCTGACCGGGACGGGATCATCACTGGTGAGGTCAACCGTCAGGTCCTGAGGAAGCGACGCGACATCCGTCGACCAGCCGTACCCTAGGGTCGTCAGCTGGTCGTAAAGAGGAGCCTCCGTGGCGGCCCTGGCATCGTCGACTGCGACAGGGGTGGCGCCCAACCCGCTCCATGCTACATCGAGCCCGCCCAGAAGCTGGTCTGGCAGAGGGTTCCAACGCTCGGCATTGAGCGGAGGCGCCTCCCGGCCTGGGGTAACGAACGCCAGCGCCGTTGCCAGCGCCGTTGCCAGCGCCGTTGCCTCGCCGGCGGACCGCCTGGCGCGCACGGCAACGAACACAGGCTGGTCGGCCCACGCATCTGGAGAAAGGTGAATGGCCAGTGGCACGGTGATTGTTTCGCCCGCCCCAAGCGTCAACAATGGCGGATCGAACAGGACGGACCACTCCGGCTGACCGGTCAGGGCGTCAAGCGTGAGGCCGACCGGTACATCCCCCGTGTTTGCGAGCGTCACCGAGGTGTCGATGCGCTGCCCTTCACTCCAGTATGCGGCCACCGGATCATCACCGACATCGAGCGCAATGGTGACGGAGCCGGTTCCCGCCGGAGTGCCGGACGATGGAACTGGACTTCCGTCCGCACCCGACCTGACCGAAAGAACGTATGGCCTTACCCCGCCGTATATACCGATCGCAACCGGCGTCTCAGCCGGAAGATCGGCGACCGCACCACCGGGCACGGTCCCGGAGGTCACTGGCACACTGACCGACGTGGTTACACCATCGCCGGGGATCATCATCTGAACCGTCATTTCGGGGGTGTAGGCGATCTCGACCTGGGTTGCCGCTTCCATCGGCGGCAGGAGGTACCAGTCGATGTCGGTGCTGCCGGCGAGTGGATCGATGATCCCGCTGACGCTGAGCGACGCTGGCATCGGCCTGGCCTGCGTGTCCTGATTGTTCGGCTCCAGATCCTCCGGAAGTGTGAAGGGATCGAGCGGTTCAACCGTGACGGCATAGCGCTCCATGCTTGGTGTGAGCGTCGATAGCCAGATCGCGTAATCGCCTGGCTGAAGCCATCCGTCATAACGCAATGCCTGCCCCAGGTCGGGCCGCTGGAGGCTGACGATCTCCTCCTGGTCCATCGTCAGTCTCAGCCCGATCGCGCCGTCCACTGGGACATCGACGGTGATCCGCAGGTAGGTCGGGCTCTGCAGGGCGAAGCGGTAGACGTCCACATCCGCCGGTTCGACCAGCCGCCCGGCCCACCGCTCCAGCGGGAGCATCGGTTCGGATCGATCGATCGCGTCGTTCGGCTCCCGCTCACCGAGCGGATCCGGTGGACCAAGCGGTGTTGCGTTCAGCGTGTAGTCGCTGTCCTCGCCAGTCACCTGGATCAGGTGATCGCCAGGCACGAGGAAGATGTCGTAGAGCGCGGCGGTGCCGTCGACATTTTGTCCCCTGGCGTTTCCGGAATCGGCAAGAAACCCCAACATTCTGACAATGACCCCTGGTCCCATCGCCTCGATCATCCAGAGCTGGGGTTCACCCGTCACCGTGATCCGGTAGATGTCGGATTCTGCGCCGCTGAACCGCCCGGCGATCGAAAAGCCATTTCCACTTTGGGTCATTGGATTGGCATGACCCGGATCGTTGTTGGGCTCGGCTTCGAAATCGGCGGTGGCGTTTCCGGTCACGTCGATCCGTAGCGTATAGGGATCATCCGGATCCGGAGCGCCACTGACGGCCAGGTAAAAGTCGCCTTCGGGCAGCACGAGATCCGGCATCGCGAGCCCAGCCTCGCCGCCAGCGCAGCGGAGTTCCTGGTCAAGGCTGTCGAGCAGGCACAGCTTTCGGGTGCTTCCACCCTGCCAGATGATCCTGATATCCAGCAACCGGCCAGCGTGATCGGGACCGATCGCGAGCCGGTAGCGATCCACCTCGGTGGTGTCCTTCGCCCCGATGGTGGCGAGGCGGCCGGTGAGTCCAATAGCGTCACCAGTCAGGGGAACCGGCATTGCCAGGGCGGCGGTCTCGTTGGGCTCGTTCTCCCAACCGGCCTGGAGGGGATCGCCCGCGGTGGCGGCGAGCATCCACGTCTGGGGAGTCCCGGCATCCGACCTCACCGAGATCGTGTACGCGCCGGCCGGAAGTCCGAGATCCGGAATGCTAGCGATCCCGTTTGGGCCAACCTGAGCGGCAAGCAGCGTTTCGCCAGCGGTGTTGGTCATCTCGAGTCGCAGCCCAACCGCGACACTGCCCTGGAGCTGGAGGTTCCAGTGCGATCCGGCGTCCGCTTCGTCGAGGGCCCAGGTGACGACGGCGGCGGGCTCCCCTGAGCTTGCGACGGCGAACGCGCCGTGGACCTCCGCCGATGGTTCAACGGTGTCGGGGAGCGGATCGCCCATGGTGATGGCGAGCTGGTACGGGCCGGGGCCGCTGGAGGCGACGCCGATGTAGTACGTGCCCGGAGCCCAGAGCAGGTTCTGATGGCTGACCGGCTGATCGACGCCTCCCGTGATGGAGACGAGCTTCGTCGCCGCCAGGATAGTCCCGGCCGCGTCGGTCTCAACGTTGTAGACCTCCAACGCGGCAACCTGACCAGCGATCGCTGTGATGGATATTGTCCATCGCCGGGCGGCCTCCTCCTCGGACACCGTCCACCGGTAGAGATCCTGGCCGCTGGCGGCATTCCCGGCGCTGGCGCAGGAGGCGCCCGGTGGAAGCTCGACCGCATCCGATGGCAGATCATTGGGCTCGACCGCGACGAGGCAGCCAGCCGGGGACGCCGGAGTCGATCCCTGGGCGATGGTGATGCCCGCGGTCGTCCCGAGCAGGCTGAGGAGCACCAGCACCACGAGCGTCAGGTGAATCATTCGGGTGCGGCACATATGTCGCGATGCCGTCTGGCGCATTCGGTCACCCCTCACGCGTGATTCCGGACTGCCGGCATCACGCGCAATTCTTGGCATCGCCTGGATTGACGTTCTTGAACGTTTCGATCGCCGAGTTGACCAGATTCCCGGTACTGGTGTAGTCGCTAACGCTCACCGCGGCCGCGATCACGATCCCGATGCACCGGCCAAGTGCCGCATACGGAGCCGCCCAGAGACGGACATTATTCAGAAGCTGGGCGTAGCTGACGTCCGCCCGTGCCAGCGAGGAGCGGTGCACGATGCGCCCACCGGCAAAGCCACGTCCAGATTCGGTCTGGTCCCATGTTCGACCGCTCACCGGATCGATCAGCCACCATCCGGATACCGGGACGTCGCCGATCGTGGCCGCGGCTTCGGGAACCACCACGACGAGACCTTGATCAAGCGCAGCCCGGATTCGTGCAAGCGCGTCTTCGGAGTGGGCGAGCCCGGCCAGCTGATCGGCAGTCGTCACCGCGGTGAGCGTTACCCCAGCGCGTTTGGCTTCCTCGAAGATCGCGCCGATCGTGGGACGCACCAGGTTGGCGGCCGAGCCTTCGCCCGACGTCACCAGCGGCTCCATCAGGGTTTGCTCCGCGATCTGGTTCAGCGCCCCGGTGACCAGATACGGCGCAAGGTCGTCGAGCGGCGACGCCACATCGCCGAGGGCAATGATTCGCTGGTTCTGGACGAGCAGATCGGCAGTCACATCCAGGCCGGATTGCTCGTCCGCGGGATCGACCTGGCTGACCGTGAAGGCGATGAGATTCGGACCAGCGGGAATGCTGTCATATCCCGATGCCAGTCCGTGCTCGAACTGGAGCGAGTTCCGGAGCGTGGCAATCGACGGTCCGAACAAATGAAGCTGGCCGAAGAGATCGGCACTGAGCGCATCGCGAACCGCGAACAGTGACGGCAGCCGGGCCACGTCCACCGCGATCAACGTGAGACTGGCCAACTCGGGGATCGTTTGCTGACCCTTCTGGTCGGGAACGAACGCGAGTGGGTCAATCGCCGACAGGTCGATGACACCGCTGGCGCGCGCGGCGAAACCTACGCGATCCAGTAACGTCCGCTCGACGATGATCGGTGCACTATCCGGACTCACGACCTCGGCAACGAGCCAGACGCCGATGGTTTCCCCATCCTGCAGGCCGGCGCCGCTTGCGTCACCCAGCGCCCCGATCACGCCAGACCCTTCCCCGGCGCCAAACACGATCGACGCCGTGGCGGTGACAGTGTCGGGGCCAGCGATCAGGCATGGCTGGAAGGTCACGGTTCCGGAGAAGAGATCGTTGATCGTAGCGCCGACCCCCGCCATGTCCGACGGACGGGTCATCGCAATCGCGATCGGGGTGTTGATCAACCGGTGTCCGGGAGCTTCATAGGACAACACGTCGCGTCGTTGGGGTGTTCCACCGACCACTTCCTCGACGAGCAGCCTGATCCGGACGATGTGATCGAGATCCTCCGGCAAGCTGTCGGGAGTTGAGACGGGAGTGGTGAGCGCGACGTCCGGTCCAGCATCCGGGATCGTCGGGTCCAGGTCGGTCCGTCCGAGACCTGGATCCAGACATGAGCGGTCCGCTCCCGATCGGGAATGCTGCCCGCCGCAACTGGCGGCAGGGTGACGTGGGCCCTGGTCAGCGCCTCGCTAACCGAAGAGACCGTTGCGTCGAGCAGCGGCGCCGCGCGATCCCGGAGCTTCTCTGACTGCCGGACCATCTCATCGATGGCGGCCCGCTCGTCGGCGGTTAGTGGCGGTGGCGTGGCCAGGACACCGCCCGGAGATGCTCCCGGGTTGTTCAGCGAGGCCGTCAGGGCCGCGTCGTAGATCGCCCTCACGTCTGCCGCGCTCGGTGCCACCAAGGCCCCGATGCGTGCCGCGCCTTCCGGCGACAACTCACCGATCGCGGAGGCCGTCAGGAGCTCGCTGAGCAGCATCGCCTGGTCGGCGGAGTTCCCGGCGCGTGCCCAGAGCGTCCCCCTGGCGCCGCGCAGGATTCCGGCATAGGGCTCGTAGTGAATCTCGCCAGCGACGAACGAAAAGATCTTCGCGGCATCGTAGTCCAGCAGGGCGGCCCGCTCGGCAATCGTCTCACCCGCCGGGCCGATCGGCGCGAGATCGGGCGCGGGCGGCGTCGCGTCAATCTGGGAGGCGGCGCGGGCAAGGCGATCGCTCGTCTTTAGTTGGGCTCCGGCCAACGTCAGGGTGCCGACAGCCAGTCCCGTGCCCTGGACCATGGCGCGGCGCGTGAACCGCACGGAAGGTGCATCGGCACGGCTGGTGCCGGGATCGCGATCGAGGGCGGGCATCCGGAGCCTCCATTCTGCTGGTTGCCGGAACGGAAAAAGGGACACCACGCCGCACCCGGACAACGCCGGGACGAGCAGGATGCACAATGCTGGATAATGGGGCCCACGAGTAGTGTACAGAGTGGTCAGGTGACGCCCATACGTGAAATCACGTAATTCGGACGAGCCGGTCACACCTGCCGCGGGTTCACCGTGCTGAGCGCCGGGCCAGGCGTCCATCACGAGTCTGCTCCCTGGACCTGGCGGCCCGACTGCCAGGCTGGGCCGCGGACAAGCACGTACACGCATGCAGCTGGGGAGCCTGAGGTCATGGCGATCATCGAGGCGCGTGATCTGGTCAAGGTCGTCGAGCGGACGCGACGCGCCGAGGGCCGGTTCGCGACGGTCCGGACGCTGGTGACGCGGCAGAAGGACCGCACGGTCGCCGTCGATGGCGTCAGCCTCAGCATCGACGAGGGTGAGATCGTCGGTTCCCTCGGGCCGAACGGCGCGGGGACATCGACGACGACGAGCGGCTCCGCAAGCGAATCCTGATCGTCGACCAGAGGAAAGTGCAGTTCGACGGGCCGGTGTCCGCTGGTCGGCGCGTCGCTGCTATGGGTGGCGTTCCTGGTGTTCCGGCGAGAATCGCGTCAGTACCAGTCGGCGGGGAGCTGAAGGGGCGGGAACGCATGGGGATGTATTTCACGAATCTTCCGCGTTACTCCGTCCCATTCCGGGGCACGAGTCAAGGATCTAACCTGTGTAGAATGATTTCGGGTGGATACAGGATGGAATGGGGCGACGTACCTGGAGGTCGAATGCGCCGCAAGCTCCGCGACGTAGACGTGATCTCGAAGCCACGGGATTCATCAGGCTCTCCGGCAGAGGCAAGGGCGGTCATGCGCTGTGGTTTCATCTGGAGACTGGAACGAAGGTGGTGATACCCCGGCCGAAAGGCGATCTTCTGCCAGACTAGGAGGACAAGCGGGTGCGGAAAGCGATCCGCGAGAGCCAGAGAGCGTAAGAACGTGTCTGCTACCCTTTTGGCGATCAGGGTTGAATGCAGACCGGGAGGACAGCCGCATGTCTGGACGTGAACAGGAAGCGTTCGCCGCCTCGAAAGAAAACTGGGCGCAAGAAGAATGGGCGCGCGCCGAGCGATACACGTTCACGGCGGGATGGAGCACGGAGGACGAGCTACTCATTGCTTCCGCAGTCGATATTCCGTATGCCGTGAGTCATGGTCGTACGCCGGAAGAGGCGGTGCATAACACAGTCGATGCGGCGGCCGAGAATCCGGCCATCATCATTCCCGAGCCGAACGGCGTCGCCGTCTGATGCCAAGACCAAGCATGTCTCTCATGGCGGATTGCGGCGGCTCCGCGGCGTGACCAGGGCGGGCGGCGGGTGCGGACAACAGACCGGATGGATGAGCCGGTCGCATGCCTGTCGCGGTGTCGCTTCTCGCCAGCTCACCGATCCTCGGCGTCTCCAGATCAGCCGCCCATAACTGGGGGATACTGTGCCATGGCGATCATCGAGGCGCACGATCTGGTCAAGGTCTTCGAGCGGACGAGACGGGCCGAGGGCCGGTTCGCCACCGTGCGGACGCTGGTGACGCGCCAGAAGGACCGCACGGTCGCCGTCGATGGCGTCAGCCTGAGCATCGACGAGGGCGAGATCGTCGGCTACCTTGGGCCGAACGGCGCGGGGAAATCGACCACGATCAAGATGCTGACCGGGATCCTGGTCCCAACGAGCGGGACGGCGACGGTCGCCGGGATCGTGCCGTGGGACGACCGCGAGGCGAACGCGATGAACATCGGCGTCGTGTTCGGCCAGCGAAGCCAGCTTTGGTGGGACCTGCCGCTGGACGAGTCGTTCCGGCTGATCGGAAAGATGTATCGCGTTCCCGAGGCGCGGTTCCGGCGGACGTTGGAGATGCTCGTCGAGCTGCTCGGGATGAAGGAGTTCCTGGCGACACCGGTGCGGCAGCTGAGTCTCGGGCAGCGGATGCGCGGCGATCTGGCGGCGGCGGTGCTCTACGAGCCACCGATCCTGTTTCTCGACGAGCCGACGGTCGGGCTCGACATCGTCGCCAAGGAGCGGATGCGAGGGTTCATCGAGGAGATCAACCGCACCCGGAAGACGACCGTGCTGCTGACGACGCACGATCTCGATGACGTCGAGCGCCTCTGCAAGCGGATCCTGATCATCGACGGGGGGAAGGTGCTGTTCGACGGGCCGGTGGATGATCTGCGGCGGCGGTACGCGCCGCACCGGCTGCTGGAGATCACCGTCTCGGGTGATGGCGTCGACGCGCTGCGGGCGATCACCCGCGATCCACCCCGCGGCGTGACGGTCAGCAGCGCCAACGAGCTGAAGGCGTCGTTCCAGGTCGATCCGCTCGTCGTCCCGGTCGCGACAGTGATCGCGGAGTTCTCGGCGCGGACTCCGGTCGTCGATATCGCGGTCCGGGAGCCGGAGATGGAGGGGATCATCCGCGAGATCTACGAGGCGAAGGCGGTGACCACGTGATCGCCACGATGACGCCCCATCCGGCCTGGCGGGAGTTGATCCGGATCTCGGTTCGCCGGGTGTATGCCTATCGTGCCCGGATGCTGTTCTGGCTGCTGACGACCATGATCCAGCTCTACCTGCTGCGGGCGGTCTGGACCGCGGTGTACGCCGGTCGCGAGACGCTTGAAGGCATTCCGGCCGAGTCATTGCTGGTGTATCTCACGATTTCGGCCCTGCAGGGGTACGTCATTCCCAACAGCATTGTCTTCGAGATCGAGACGCGCATAACGACGGGACAGGTCGCGGCCGACCTGATCCGACCGTTCAACTTCATGAAACAGATGGTCGCGATCCAGATCGGATCGCTGGTGGGAATCATGCCCCTGCTTGTCGTGGCCGTGCCGGTCGCCATGCTCGTTGGTTCCCTGCGCCTGCCATCAGCGGAAAATCTGGCGGCGTATGCGATCAGTTTCGCGCTTGCGAGTGTCGTGAGCGTGCTGATGTGGCTGATCATCGGATTGTCCGGGTTCTGGCTGCTCGACACCAGCGGCTTGCGATCGCTGATCTACCTCGTGAGCGGCTTTCTGGCAGGCTCGCTCGTACCGCTGTGGTTCATGCCGGACGCATTGCGGACGGTCATTGCGTGGCTGCCGTTCCAGGCGATGACCTTTCTCCCGGCCTCGATCTTCGCCGGACAGGTCACCGGCACGGCGATCTTCCGACCGCTCGCCGTGCAAGGACTCTGGATCATGCTCCTCCTCGGGCTGGCACGGCTGGTCTGGAACCGGGCGCAGCGCAAGCTCGTGATTCAGGGAGGGTGAGATGACATTGGTCTCGCTGTGCTGGTCACTGGTGCTGGCGTCGATTCGCGGCCAGATGCAATACCGGTTGAACTTCCTGATCGAGCTCGCGTTCGGGCTGGTGTTTCAATCGACCGGGTTCGTCTTCATCTGGATCGTGCTCGGGCAATTCGATGCGCTGGGCGGGTGGACGCTGAGCGAGATCGCGCTCCTCTACGGGATGCGGCTGACGGCACATGGGCTGTGGACGGTGAGCTTCAGCCGGTTGTTTGCGATCGATCAGATCGTGCGGCAGGGTGAGTACGATCGCCTGCTACTGCGGCCGATGCCGCCGATGCTGCAGCTGATGTTCTCGTCGTTCCGGATCGCGACACTGGGTGATCTGCTCGGCGGCCTAATTATTCTCGGCATCGCGATCGCGAACGTCGCGGTCGAGTGGACGACCGCGAAGGTGCTGTTGCTCTTCGCGTCGATGATCGGTGGGGCGATGCTGGACGGGGCCTTCCAGCTTGGACCAGCCGCGATGACGTTCCGGTTTCTCGAAACGATCTCGCTCCGGATCATCTTCGACAACATCTTCAGCAATTTCGGAGGGTACCCGGTGTCGATCTTCGAGCGACCGACGCGGTTCCTGCTGACGTATCTGGTGCCGATGGCGTTCATCGCCTGGGCGCCCTCGACGGTATTGCTGGAGCGGACGGACGAGCTGCCATTCCCGGTTGCCGTGGCGTGGGCGTCGCCGCTGGTGGGGGCGGTACTGCTGTACGTGGCGTTCCGGATTTTCCAACGGGAGTCGCGGCGGTACCAGTCGGCGGGGAGCTGAGGGAGGGGAGCGCATGAGCCCGGCGTGGCGGATGCATCCGGCGTGGTGGGAGTTGATCCGGATCTCGGCGCGGCGCGTTCTCGTCTTTCGCTTCCAGATCGTGGTCTGGCCGTTGAGGCTGATGGTCCAGCTCTACCTGCTCCGAGTTGTGTGGGAGGCGGTCTACGACGGGCGCGAAGCCGTCGACGGCGTGTCCGGCCGGACCCTGCTGGTCTTCCTGACGATCTCGGCCATCCAGCGCTTTTTCATGCCGTTTGGAATCGCCTACACGATCCAGGAGCGAGTCACGACGGGGCGGGTGGCGACCGACCTGCTCCGGCCGTTCGGGTTCCTGAAGCAGATGGTGGCGGTCCAGACCGGCATGATCCTCGGGTTCCTTCCCATCCTCTTGCTGGTGCTCATCCCCGCGGCACTCCTCGTCGGCTCGCTTCGCGTCCCGGCGGTGGAGAACCTGCTCCTGTACGGGATCAGCCTGGTCCTCGCCTACGTCGTCAACCTGCTGATCTGGATGCTCGTCGGCATGCTCGCGTTCTGGATGATGAACTCGAACGGGGTCCGGGTCATGCTCTACATCGCGAGCGACTTCCTGGCCGGCACGCTCGTGCCCCTCTGGTTCATGCCGGATGCCCTGCGCACGACGCTGGAGCTGCTGCCCTTCCAGGCCGGGGCGTTCCTGCCGGCCTCGATCTTCGCCGGCCAGGTCACCGCCATGGCGGTGGTCCGTCCGTTCCTGGTCCAGACTGTGTGGATCGGGATTCTCCTGGCCTGTCTGCGGATCGTCTGGTCGCGGGCGCAGCGCAAGCTCGTCGTCCAGGGAGGATGAGCGATGACGATGATGGCGATCTGCTGGTCGCTGGTGACGGCCTCGATCCGCGGCGAGATGCAGTACCGGCTCAATTTCCTGATCGAGATCGCGGTCGACCTGGTCTACCAGTCGGTGGGGTTCGTCTTCATCTTGATCGTGCTCGGGCAGTTCGAGGCGATCGAGGGATGGTCCCTGCACGATGTAACCCTGCTCTACGGCCTGCGACTGGCCGGGCACGGGCTCTGGTCGCTCCTCTTCAGCCGCCTGTTGCTGTTCGACGAGATGGTGCAGCAGGGCGACTATGACCGGATGCTCCTGCGGCCGATGCCGTCGATCCTGCAGCTGATGTTCGGAGGGTTTCGCGTCGCCGCGCTCGGCGACGCGCTGGGCGGGATCGTGCTCCTCGGTGTCGCGATCTCAATTGCCGATGTCGAGTGGAGCGCGTTCAAGGTCCTGTTCCTGATCGCCGCCGTGATCGGCGGGGCGATGCTGGACGGGGCGTTCCAGCTGGGGCCGGCGGCCCTGACCTTCCGCTTCCTGAACAGCGCGTCGCTTCGCGGGTTTTTCGACAACCTGTTCTCGCAGTATGGCGGGTATCCGTTGAGCATCTTCGAGCGGAGGGTGCGAAATACGCTGACGTTCGTGCTCCCACTGGCGTTCATGGCCTGGGTGCCGGCGACGGTGCTGCTGGGGCGGACAGACGAGCTACCCTTCCCCGCGCCTGTCGCGTGGGCGTCACCGCTGATCGGGGCGGCCCTGCTTTTCGTGGCGTATCGGATCTTCCGGCACGAGTCGCGGCACTACCAGTCAGCCGGGAGCTGAGCCGGGGCGGCAGGATCCCGTAGGGTTCGGCCTCGTGTCGAACCGTTCCAGCGAAGCCGGATGATATGACGCTTGAGCGTCGCTCACCTCACCACCTCTTCTCATCATCCCAAACTTGTCGAGAGCCTGCCCGGTAAACGGCATCCAGCGTGCACCCTCGGTGCACAGGCCCGACACGAGGTCGGACCCTACGAATGAGGGTGAGGGTGACGCCACGACGCTTGACGATGTTCGATCAGTGAAGGGGCACCATCTTGAGGCGCTGGTTGGCGATCGCGCAGGGCAGTATTCGATCAAGATCAACGATCAATATCGCATCTGTTTCGAGTGGCCCGACGACAGTACCGGGGCAATAGAGATCGAGGTGGCTGATTACCATTGAAGATGAGGAGGCAAGGACATGCCGGTTCGTGAACGCAGACCCATCCACCCTGGTGAGATTCTCGCTGAAGAGATCCTTCCCGAGCTGGGCATGAATGCAAATCAGGTCGGAGAGGCCTTGGGCGTGCCGGCAAACAGGATTTCGGAAATCCTGCGCGGGCGGCGGAGCATCACCGCGGACACCGCGCTGCGGCTCGGACGGTGGTTGGGGTCGTCGCCACAGTCCTGGATGAACCTTCAGCGCTCGTATGACCTGGAGGTCGCGGACCAGGAATCGGGTGACGCGATCCGCAAGCGGGTGACGCCGCTCGACAAGCCCGTCGCAGCGTAAGTCACATAACGCTCCGGCGCCAATGGGCGTGTCTCCGCATGCGGGGCGTCGGATGGCTGCTGGAGTCCCAACAGCAACCAGCCCCTAATCTAGAGCCGATGTTCCTTGATCACATGGAGAAGCTCGCCCTTGCGCGGTTTGTTCCCGGATAGAACGCCGTGGAGCTGCATGGCCACCATCTCGGAATCCAACACCTTCCACTCCGGGTAGAGCCCAATCCTCCACCGGAGGTAGCCGAGAAAATGACCTGGATCGTCGAAGAGATCCTTCGCCGCGAGAAGTTCCTCCAGGTACGCGCGCCGGTGAGCGTACGCATGGCTGCGTCCAGCACGCTTGTGCCGGATCTCGACGTGCTCGTGGTACGCGAACAGGTCTGCCGATCGCACATCCGCATCCACCACGGCCTCGGAGACATAGATATTTCCAGTTTCGTCATAGAACGCCATGTCGGGCGCTTCCTCGCCCGGACGAAAGACCGAGAATGAAACGTCGGTTTCCGCCACGGTGGCCACCCGCGTCCCCACGACATCACGCTTGATCGCCTCGATCATTCCGGCGAACTCCGGGTGAGGGAGCCCAAGCAGCATATTTCCTCCGTAACGTATCGCAAAAACGCTTGTGGCGCCCGATAGTGGCACGGAACGGCTTTCGGACGGGCGAGTATCCGTTGACGATCCTCGATGGGGACGCATGCGGTGACGAGTGCCGGTCATGCGTCGGGCTCGGTGCAGGTGCAGCTCGCCGGGTCGGTGGTGCAGAGGACACTGAGGATCAGCGGCAGGAGCTTGCCGCGGATCGCGTCCAGCACGCCGAAGTCGAGCTTGAGCGCCCCCCTGATCCCGGAGGCCCAGTTCACGGAAACGGCGATCCCGGCGTAGTGGATGCCGAGCTCGCGGGCCAGTGCCGCCTCGGGCATCGCCGTCATGCCGACGACATCAGCGCCGAGGAGCTTGCTCATCCTGATCTCGGCCGCGCTCTCGAAGCGCGGCCCGTTGAAGCAGATGTAAGTCCCGGTGGGACGAATTGACAGCTCGAAGGCCGGTGCCTTCGCCACGATCGCCTCGCGGAGCGCGGAGCAGACCGGCTCGGTGAACGGCGCGTGGTGCAGGCCCATCGCGCCGCCATCGAAGAAGGTGTGCTCGCGGCCGCTGGTGAGGTCGATCACCTGGTCGATCGCGACGGCGCCGCCGGGCGGGATGTCGTCGGCGATGCCGCCGACCGCGAAGGTGGCGACAACGCGGTCGATCCCGAGCTGGTGAAGGGCCATGATGTTGGCCCGGTAGTTGACGCGGTGGGGCGGGACCTCGTGCGCGACGCCGTGGCGGGAGAGAAAGACGACGTCCTGATTGTCGCTATCGCCCGCGCCGGTCCAGACCAGCGCGTTGCCGAACGGGGTCGCGATGGTCTCCTCACGAAACCCGTCTTCCGGCCGATCGATCCCGGAGCCGCCGATGATGCCGATGCGTTGGGTCATGGGCGGAGGTTCCTTTCGCGAAGTTCCCGGGTAGTGCCTCCTGCAAAGGTGGATTCCCGTGACGTGCGTATTGTCGTGCGGCTTCGCCGCACCGATGCCGCTTACGGGACCGACACGAAGTCGGTTCCTACGGAGAATGGGACACTGCTTGCTGGCCGGGAGTGTCGAATGTCGGGTGATTGCGCTCGGATGCCCACAAGGTTCATCCCTACGAGTGGATGACAGGTGATGATGGTCGGGATCAGGTGATGATGCCCGAGCGCAGGGCGCGGGCGACAGCGGCCGAGCGGGTGCCGACTTCGAGCTTGGTGAGCAGGTGCGCGACGTGGCTCTGGACGGTGCGGGTGCTGATGAAGAGCTCCTCGCCGATGTCGCGGTCGGTCTTCCCGGCGGCGACGAGGGCAAGCACCTCGATCTCACGCTCGGTGACGCCCATGTCCTTGATCAGCGAGCGGATGTTCGTCCGGCGGGAGAGACGTGACGAGGACTTTGCCGGGAGCAGCTGATCGTCCAGAATCTCGCGGGCCAGGGCTCTGATCTCGGCCGCGGTCAGGGATCGATCCGCCTCCCAGTGGGCGTCGAAGCGGTCGCCCAGGTGCTCGCGCAGCTCCGTCAGCATTTGGGTGTACGGGACACGGTCGATCGGCGCGATCGGATGCTCGACGGCTTCGCGAAGGCCATCCGCGGCGGCGAGGAGCATGGCGGCGCGTTCGTGGTCGCCGAGCCCGATCGCGACCTGGGCGATGCCTTCGAGCGCCTCGGCGGACCCTCCCCGGTCGCCGAGCGCGTCGTAGTGATCGAGCGCCTGGGTGAGATTGGGGATCGCGCGGCCGTAATCGTGCTGCTGAGCCGCGATCCGGCCTACGTTCGTCACCGACCAGGCGATCCCGCGTTGATCGCCGCTGGCGGCATAGAGCGCCTTGGCCCGCTCGTGGGTGTCGGCGGCCTCGTCGAGACGATTCATGGTCCAGGAAAGATTGCCGCGATTCGTCATCGTCGTGGCGATGCTGCGGCGATCGCCGAGGTCCCGGAAGATGCGCTCGGCGACGGCGTACTGCTCCAGCGCCGCCTCGAACCGGTGCAGGGTGGCATCGACATCGCCGAGACCGATCCGGGCCCGGCCGATCGAGCGGCGGTCACCGATCCGTTCCGCGATCGCAAGCGCGTCGGAATGGAGCGTCCAGGTCAGATCGAGGTTGCCTTCCATGTTGGCGAGCACGCCCGCGCCGTTGAGTGCGGCGGCCCGCAGCGCGGTGCCTTCCGATGTCCTGGCGAGGGCGGTCTCGATCCACTCCCGTCCTTCCCGGATGTGGCCGCGTGTGTAAGCGAAGCGCCACAGATCGCTCGCGAGCCGAAGCGCCCGCTCCGGCTCGTCGTGATCCAGCAGCCAGGCGAAGGCAAGCTGGAAGTCGGGATGCATGCTCGCGAGCCGTCCCAGCCAGGCGACCTGATCCGGCCCGATCAGCTCGGGTTCGGCACGTTCGGCGATCCGCAGCATGTGCATTGCATGGCGGCGCTCGATCGTCTCGCGCTCACCGGTCAGGGAGAGCTGTTCCTGGCCGTATTCGCGCAGGGTTTGGAGCATCCCGAACTGGGGAGGGTCGGACGGAGATTCGACCTGACGGAGGAGACTCTTGTCGATCAGCGAGGCGATCACATCCAGCATCGAGCCTTGGTCTGTCACGGAGCCGGGCGACCCGTAGAGGGTCACGGCCTCGGCGTCGGCGACCGTCCAGACACCAGCGAACACGGAGAGGTGCCGGAAGGCCGCGCGCTCGTCCGGGATCAGGAGGTCGTAGCTCCAGGCGATCGCGTTCCGCATCGTGCGGAGGCGGTCGGGGACGTTGCGCGGCCCCTCGTCGAGCATCGGCAGACGCTGGCGGAGGCGCTGGGCGAGCATCCGCGGGGTAAGCGGTCCGATCCGGGCGGCGGCAAGCTCGATCGCGAGCGGGAGACCATCGAGCAGGCGACAGATGGTCGCGACGTCGGCACCATTGGCGGCCGTCAGCGTGAACGTTCCTCCGGCGGCACTGGCCCGCGTGACGAAGAGCCGCACGGCTTCGGAGGAGGCGATCGTCCGGGCCAGCCGGGGGGTAGGCGTTCCATGCTCGGGCAGGGTCGGGACGCTCATTGGCGGGACCGGGTAGACGTGCTCGCCATAGACCGACAGGACGGAGCGGCTGGTGGCGAGAATCGTCAGGCTGGGGTTGGCCATGAGAAGATCGGTGAGAACATGCCCGGCATCGGTGACGTGCTCGAAGTTGTCGATCATGAGCAGGAGCTTGCGGGAGCGGAGGGTAGCTCCGATCGCGTCGATCAGCGGAATCGACGCGCTGTTGCGCACGCCCAGCGCGGTCGCGATCGAGGTCAGCACCTGGTCAGGATGGATGATGGGGGCGAGATCGACGAAGGCGACCTCGTTCCGGAACGACTCGCGGACGGCATCGGCGACGCACAGCGCAAGCCTCGTCTTGCCCACCCCGGCGGGCCCGGTCAGGACGAGCAGGCGCACCTCGGGGTTGCGGATCAGGTCGCTGATTGCCGTTCGCTCCCGGTCGCGCCCGACGAACGAGGCGAGCGCGGTTGGCAGGGCACTTTTGGTCTCGATGCTGGCCGAGGCAATGACGTCCGGCGCTCCTGGTGGAGATGGCTCGTTCTTGGGCGACGCCATGGATGTCCCTCATCGCGGTGCCGCGCTGTACGTGGACGCGGCGGCTCCGGTGCCCCCGAGGGGGAGTGCATACCTCAGCGACGATTGCACGGGTGGCCGGGACCGCCGCGTCCTGACGAGCGTTCTGGATGGTATGTCGGTTTTCGGCCGGTTCGTCAAGGGCACCGGGGACGAACGCGGGGCGGGGTGCGGAGTCAGCGCGCGGGGGATGCCGAAAGGTTCATCGCCAACGGCGGCAACGCGGTCAGGATCGGCGAATCGATGGCGCGCACCGGGCGCAGGAAGAGGTGACGCGGCGGCTGGGGACGACCCGGTCCGATCCTGACGGGCGTTCGATCCCCGGCGACCTGGATCGAGCGGCTCGGGAGGAGCTGATCGAGCGGATCCGAGGTTGCGGGAAGGGCGGCCGCCATCAGCCAGTAGGTCCCATTCGGGGCTGGAGGCAGCGTAAACGCGGCGGCGCTGCTCAATCGCGTGCCGCAGACCGGAAGACCCTGCGCAAGCGGATCCTCGAACAGGCCGATATAGAGATCGACAACGCCCGTTTCTTCACCGTGGACGATCCCGGTCACGAGGGTGACGGCGGATTCGAGCCGCTGATACCGTACAGGGTCGGGATCGTCCGGCCGGGGGTGGAGGCTGATCAGCTCGGGCATCCGGCGGAGCTCGACCGGGCTGACGCCGACCAAATGCTTGAAGCGGCTGGAAAAGGTGCCGAGGCTGGAGAACCCGACCTCCATGCAGATCTCGGTGACGCTGAGATCGGTCCGGAGCACCAGCTCCTTGGCCCGTTCGAACCGGATTGCCGCGAGATATTCGCCGGGGGGAACGCCAACGATCCCGCGGAACATCCGGGCGAAGTGGAACGGGCTATAGCGTGCGATCTCGGCGAAGATGTCGAGCGTAAAGGGATAGTCGATCTCGGCGCGCATCGCCTGGACGACCGATTGGACGGCGTGGAGCTGCCCCTCGGCGGGTTCCAGGGGAAGGGCCATGTCTGGTTCGACGAGCTCGATGGATGGAGTCACCCTGGCTCATTCCCATTCACGAAGATGATCGAAACGGCGGATCGGAGTCCCGGTGACGCGCAGGCAATGGCGATGTACGGACAGTAGCACATGCGTTCGCATCGCGCAAGAGGGTAAGAACAGGGCCACGACAAGACCGAGTGTTGCAACCGCCACCGGTCAGTGCAATGGCCGGGCGGGACACCGGCCCTACTTCATCGCTAAGATGCCGTGCTAAGGAACTTATCGAGAAGACACTGCGAATGACCTACAGAAGCTCTTGACCACATGACGCACAGAACGAACTTGCAGGTCGCAACGCTGCTCCACAGTTGAAACAGAATTTAGCAGTGGGGGTCTCATTAGCAGCAGGCAATGCTGAAAGCTGCCGAAATGCAACGGGAGGTAAGTTCGGTCGCACATTTGGTGACTGCTCCAACCTAACGGGAGAAGCAGGAGGATGGTGAAACTCATGTAGTGTCAACCTCAGTGCCTTGGCGCCCTCTCGCACCTTTTTTCCTTTGATACATCTAACGGAATAGTGTTGCTGGCGTTCCATCGATCGTCCTCGCCATTCCCGCAATAAGCGAGGCCCTCTACCTTCGACTCTATCAGCTCTAGTAGTGCGTCAGGCGTGATCTGCCGGTGGCAGGGAAGGTGCGGGCGTCGTGAGCAGTGACCCGCATGTCCGCCGCAGGAGACCCCGCCATGGCCTATCCCTATCGCATTGTCCTGACCGAA
>JAABUN010003329.1_pt1 | contig 25191 bp, 27 predicted proteins | sample 5559311 | NCBI WGS metagenome assembly JAABUN01 (sample SAMN10711877, study PRJNA513370) | rock metagenome | isolation source: Antarctica rocks | place: Antarctica: Victoria Land, Siegfried Peak sud
GTCCGGCGCCGGCGGTCTGCGCGGCGCCGTCGAGCGTCGCCGCGCCGGCCGGGTCGTGCGCCCGGATCGAGGCGGTCACCGCGGCGGCGTGCGGGCCGGTCATCCACGGCAGGGTGCGGGCCAACGTGGCCGGCGCGCCGGAGGCCAGCACGACCACCCGGCCCTTCGGGAGCCCAGCCAGGTCGGCGACGTCTAGGACCCGTTCCCGCCGGGTGGAGTGGCTGGTCGACCGGCCGCCTTTGCCGTGCGAGGTCGAGGTCGCCCGCAGGTCGAAGTCACCGACCAGCTGGGACAGCTCGCCCAGGAACTCCACCTCCGAGACGCCACCGCCGTAGACCTTGATGTTCGCCGCGGACCACAGCTTGCGCATCCCGTCCCGGCCCCACACCTCCACACCCTGGGACCAGGACTGCAAGATCGTCAGGATGCAGATACCACGTGAGCCGTAATGCGAGTACAGGTTCGGGAGCTCACGCCAACGGCAGACGTTCGCCGCCTCGTCCAGCACCGCGACCAGCGGCACCGGCAGCCGCCCGCCCGGTGAGCGCTTGGCCAGCTCCTCGGCGGCCTCGGTGACCGCCACGGTCAGCGCGGTGACCAGCGGCCCGGCCGAGCCGCGGCCTTCCTTGGACAGGCTGTACAGGGTGCCGCCGTCGCGGACGAACAGCGCCGGGTCGAACTGCCGGCGGTCCTCGCCCGGCGGGCTGGGCGTGACCCAGCGGACGGCCTGGCGGTTGGTCAAAAACGCAGCGATCTGCTGGGCGGTGCCGTACACGCCGCCGCGCTGCTTCTCCGGTGCGTGCACGACACCGGCGACCGCGGCCGCGGACAGCGGGTAGCCGTGCGAGCGGAGCAGGACGGCGGGCTCGTCGTCGGTCGGGTCGGTCAGCCAGAGGTACACCTGGGTGATCGGCCGGCGGTCCAGTGCCGCGGCGAGCAGCAGCCCGGCGAGCAGGTCCTGGGCGGCGCTGTCGAAGTAGGCGTCGGTCCGGGCGCCGGGCTCGCGGGCGGCGGCGGAGAACAAGTCAGCCAGGATCGAGGCCTTGACCTCGTCGACGACGTAGCTCAGCGGATCCCACCACCACAGACACGGCTCGTCGACGATGCCCTGCGGGTCGAAGACCCACACTTGCCCGGCAGCTGCTCGCGGGTCTCGGGTGGCATCGACCAGGTCGCGTTTGTTGCTGGTGGCCAGCACTGCCCCGGGGGCAGCCAGGATCGCCGGGACCGCCCGCGACGTCGTTTTGCCTGTGCGCGGTCCCCAGATGTCGACGCAGCAGTCCTCCCAGGAGCTGTACAGGGTCTGGCCTGAGGCCAGCGCCGCCGCGATCGGCAACCCGATCGGGCCGCTGACGCCGAGCCGGGCGGCGCTGGCGGCCGCGCCGCGCCGGCCCAACACGTGCAGGTCACGGCCGCGCCCCATGTGCCGGGCGGCCCGGTCGACCCGGGACCGCCGCCGGCGGAGCCGGACCGCGGCGACGGTGATCAGCGCGGCAAGCAGCAGCAGGGCGCCGAGCAGGATCACCAGGACGGCGGTCGCCGCCGCCGGCCAGGCCACCGTCTGGTCGGCCAGGCCGAACAACAGCTGAAAGGGATTACCGGGCAATACCTGCGGGGTCTGGCTGAGTCGGTTGCCCAGGTGGGCTGCGGCGACCAGTGGGGCGCCGGCGGCGACGAGGACGGCAAGGACTGTCCACAGCACGATGGTGGCCGGGTCCAGCCCACCGCCGCCGGGTCGTCGGGAGGTGGCGCTCACGCCGCGCCGTCGGCGGCCTCAGCGGCGTCCAGGAGCTCATCGACCGGCGGCAGGTCGGTGACCTGCCCAACTCGACTGACGTCGTGCCAGAGCTTGTTCGTGTCGTTGAGGTTCTGTTCGATCGAGGTCAGCTCGACGTGCACCGGGATTCCGGGCCGGCCCCCGACCTTGATCAGGAACTTGCCGCGGCCGGGCGGGTCGGCCTCGGCGCCGGTGACCGGGTCCCAGGCCGGCGGGTCTTGCCAGCCGACGAGCATTGCCTCCTCGGCGGCGGAGAACGCAACGGCGCTGCGGAGCATCGGCATCTCGCCGGCCGGCAGGCCGCCGCAGATGACCATCCCGGACCGTTCGACGAAGCCGCGGGCCTTCATCCGGTCCTCCTCACTGGACAGGCTCATCAGGTCGCTCATCGTGTGCGAGACCATCGCGACACCGACGCCGCGCTGGCGGTTCAGCCGGGTGAGCGCGTCGACCCGGTCGACCATCCCGCGGCCGGCGCGTAGCGCCCGCCACAGCTCGTCCAGGATCACGAAGTAGTGCCGGCGTGGTTCCAGCCCGGCGTCGGCCAGGGCGTGGGCGATGTTGACTGCCCCGAATCCGTAGGACCAGCAGGCCAGCAGCGCGGCGGCCTGCAGGTCGGTCTGCGCATCGTCGATCGAGGAGACGTCGAACACGACCGGGCGGTCTCGGCGCATCGGGTTGGTCGTGGGCCGGGCGAAAAGCTCCCCGACCCGGCCGCTGCCCATCAGTCCGAGCAGCGTCGCTTCGAGGCCTTCGGTGATCTCGTGGTAGCGGCTGAGCTTGCCGCGGTCCAGCGCCACGTCCCGGACGTCCTGCGGCGCCTCGCGGATCAGCCGCAGCAGGTCGGGCAGGACCGGGACGGTGCTGCTGCGGTTGTCCAGGACCTGCAGCGCCCGGTCCAGGATCGTCTCCTCCCGGTCGGTCGGCGGCGCCGAGCGCAAGATCGTGATCAGTGCCGAGACCATCGTGGTGCGGCGGCCGTGCGCGTCGGCGAGCACGGCCTGGCGGGCGGCGCCGGTCAGGCGGTCCGCCGCGGCCGCGGCCTCGCCCGGGTCCAGGATGTTCAGGTGTCCGCGGCCGCGGCCCAGCCGGATGACCTGGCCACCGAGAGCCTCGATCAGATCGACGTAGTCCGGTTTGAGATCGCCGAGCACCAAAGGCATCACGCCGTAGCCGGCCAGGCCCAGCGCCATCCGTCGCACGATCGTGGACTTTCCGAGTCCTGGCTTGCTGAGCACGAACGCGCTGGGATTGCTGATCAGTTTGGCGCGCTGGAACCAGCTGATCGGGTCGCAGCACAAGGTTGCGCCGCTGAGCAGGTTCCGGCCCAGCGGAACGCCGACCATCGGGCTGCCGGTGCCGGCGGCGAACGGCCACAGACCGCAGGCCTGCACCGTGGTGGCGCGCCACTCCTCGGCCGACTGGACGTAGGTAGAGGCGCCGCAACCACGGCCCGCCCAGCCGCGCGGGCCAGGTCGCGGCGCCCGCGCCGGCGCCGGCGGCGCCGGCGGACCGGGGCTCACCGCGCGGGCGCGGTGGCCGTGCCGGGCGCCGGTCACAGGGCCTCGCGCAACTCGGCCGGCACCCGAAGGTGGTCGGGCAGGACCAGGCCGAGTGGGAGACCGGCGGCGAACGCGGAGTCCTGCGAGCCGTAGACGGTGCGCAGCCTGATCCGGGCGGTCGCCGACAGGCTGTCGATCGCGGCGCGCGCGTCGGGCAACCGGTCGGCGCCGAGCACGGTGGCAGTCACCACGAGCCCGAAATTCACCAGGCCGGCGCCGCGGGCCTCCTCCGCCGCGGCGGAGGTCGCCGAGCGCTGCTCGAGCAGGACTCGGGCGGTGGGTCGGGTCGAGGCAGTGGCCCGGAAATCGGCGTTGCGTTTGTCCTGCTCGACGATGTGCGCGGCGCGGGCAGCGTCCATCGGCCGGTACAGCAGGGTGACGCGTTTGCGGTCGACGTCGCTGTGCGGGGACAGCAGCTGGGACAGCACCGAGGAGTACACCTCGCCGCGCGGCGCCGACGACATCGCCCAGGACACCGACCAGGCGGCGTCGTGCCGGTAGTGGTCGTAGCCGGCCTGGGCCGCGGTCGGCCCGACGTCGTTCCAGCTCAGTTCCGGGACCTGACCGGTGGCGCGGGCGGCGTCGATGAGTCGGGCGGCCGGCGGGTCGTAGGCGACCCTGACCACCTCGCACAGCTCCTGGGCACTGACCGGACGGGCGGCGCCGGCGCCGGTGGCGTGCAATCCCCTGCTGAGCCCGGGCAGCCGTGAGGCCAGTTCCCGGGCCATCTCCTGCGGCTCGCGGCGACGACCGCCGGTGCGGGTCGCCGCGGCGAACGTCAACGCCACCCACGCCTTGGTGGTGGCGCTGCCCGCGGGATAGACCTCCACCACCTCGCGGAGCATCGCCAAGGCCGCCGCCGGCGCGTCCGGGTCGGCGTGCAGCTCGACCTCACGGCGCAGCCGGGTGCCGCTGTCCGGTGCGGTCTCGACCGTCACCGACACTGCGACCAGGCCTGGTTCGGCGCCGAGCCCGGCCAACCACCCACCCCAGTGCGACACCCAACTGTCGATCTGGTCGGGGTCCACCAGTGACGCACCGTCGGGCTCGGCGGCCAGCACGACGGTGTAGTGGCTGGTCCGCGGTACGTGCAGCAACGCGAACGGCCGGCCGTAGGAGTCGGCCCACTCGCTGAGCCGGGATGCCGCCGCCAGCCCCGGCAGCTGGAACACCCCCCAGGGGGTGTGCCCCAGTGGGCCCGAGCGGTACAGGTTCGCGCCGGCCTTGCGTGCCCGCCACCATCCGATGCGGGTGGACAGTCGCTGCAGCCCGGACCGGCCGTGCCGGTCGTGCAGCAGCAGCAACGCCAAAAAGGACGCGACGGCGACCAGAACGCCGAGCGCCGCGACCAGGCCGGCGAGCATCATCGTGATGATCACCGCGATCAAGCCGAACAACAGCGCCGCGGTGCCGAGCGACCCGAGGCCGCCGAGGCCGGCGGTCTGCGGCCGGCGCCAGTTGCCGTAGGTCGGCGGACGGAGTTCAGTTACTGCCACGTGGTCCCTCTCCCATTTCGGTTGCGTCCTGAGCGGCCCCCCGGGCTACCTGGGCGCCCTTCTTCACTCCTTCGGCGCCGGCGGCGACCGCCAGGCCGGCGGGACCGCCGGCCGCGGCGGCGCCTTTCGCCCCGGCTGCGCCGGCGCCCTGCGCCCCGGCCGCCCCGGTGGTGGCCGGGGCAGCCGCCCCGCCGCCGCCCGCGCCCGGGGTCGAGGCGCTTCCTGACGCGCCGCGCCGGCCTGATCCGCTGCCGGCCGGTCCGCTGCTGCCGGCCGGTCCGCCGCCGCTGCCGGCGCCCTTGGGCTGGGATGGGATCGGCGGCGCCGGCCAGGCGCCACCGCCGCTGCCGCGGCTAGCGCTGCCGAGCTGCACCGCGCCGGACGGCATCGCGGCCAGCGCGCCGGCGCCGAGCGCCGCCCCGCCGGCGCCGGCGGCCAGCTGGGAGACCATCGGGGTCACGAAGCGCAGCAGCGCGGGGAGCGCGAACAGCGCCAGGACCATCAGCACCACCCCGACCAGCACGTTCATCAGCCCGCTGCCGTCGTCACCGAACACCTTCGAGCCGGTCAACCGGAACGCGGTGGCGTACACGATCGCCGCCGCCGGCTTGTACAGGATGAACGCGAGGGTCCAGCCGACGCACTTTTTGAACCAGGCCCGGCCCATCTCAGTGCTGGTGAAGCTCGAGGCCAGCGGCAGGATGCCGGCCAGGATGACCAGCATCCCACCACGAACGACCATCAGCATGATCTGTACGCCGGATGCGAACAGCGCCGCCAGGCCGAGCAGGATGACCAGCAGCGGCCCGAGGGCGCTGGCCGTCGCCGCGCTGGACAGCCCGATCAGCGCAGTGACGTTCGTTCCAAAGTCGGTGCCCTCGGTGGACCGGTCGATGATCCACTCGGCGAACCCGTCGGCGGCGCCGACAGCCAACGCGATCGTCGTCAGGCCGGCGCCGGCGACCACCGTCAACGTGAACAGGCTCTGGAGCAGCTCCCGGCCCGGGTCAGCCCGGCGCTCGTACGCCATCCGCGCCCCGCCGACTATTACGGCCAGGACCGCGGCGCCGGCCATGTAGTACCAGAGCGAGTCCTGCAAGAACCCGACAGCGTCCGACGGGGTCGACCCGCCGTCGCTGCTGGTCAGATTCGGGGTCGGGACACTGACCCAGATCGTGCCGAGCGTCACCAGCATCTTCCCCAACGCCTCGCTGACCGCATCAGCCATGTTCTGAATCGAATCGCCCACGGCGCTCCCGATCGCCGAGCCGGCGGCACCCTTGCCGCGGCATAGCACATCGAACGGGTTGCATCCTTCGTCCGGCACCATTAGGCACCTGACCAGAGGACGTAGCCCGTTAGATCAGGAATCGCCTGAATACCCGCGTAGAGGTCGCCATTCAGTGGCACGAGCACTTTCCAGTCACCTGATTCCCACCGGAGCGAGACGACCAGATGCAAGCGGACGCCGTCCAGTTCAAACGCCACGTCAATCGTTGCTGCGTTGGCGTCGTAGTTGAAAAAGCTGAATCCACGTATCTGGAGACCTGTGCCGGCACTACCGGCAGGCCTAGCGTTAACCGCTCTGATGGCCGCCTCACGTCCGGCACCGTTTGCAGTTAGATCCCTGACGATCCGGCTCCGGAGGTTCGGATCACTCGTCCCGGCTAGGAAGTTCGCGGCGGCGTAGAGGGCGCCGAGGGGTGAGCGGGCGTAGCAGGACCGTAGGCCGCTTTGGTTGGTGCCTGGGCCGATGGTGTCCGGGGCGATCGGTGCGGCGACGGTGCCGACGAGCTCCCAGTCGGTGGCGGGCGCGATGCCGGCCGGGACGGTCTGGTCACCGGCTTGGAGTCCGCAGACGCTGTCGGTCGGCGCAGGTTGCGGTGCTGGTTCGAGCGCAGCACCGGGCGGGCGGTCGGCGGACGGGCCGCCGGCGACACCTGCGCCGGGGGGGCTAACCGCCAGCACGACGGCGAACACCGCGATCAGGGTGATGACGATCGCGGCGAGCACAAACCGCGGTTGCAGCAAGGTGTTGCTGTCGCTGCTGGGGTCCTGACTCATGGGTGTGCTCCTTTCGGTCAGACGAGTGCGCCGACCAGCCCGGAGGCCGAACCGATGATGATGCTGCCGGCCAGCACCCAGGCCAGCTTGCTGGCGTGCTGGCCGCCGTCGCCGCGCTGGCCGCCGACGGCCATCGTCCCGCCGGCGACGATCGCGCCGAGCACACAGACGCCGAAGGCGAGCCAGGCCGCCCAGCTCAGGATGTTCAAAAAGCCCTCGGACCCGGGTGGCGGAGCGCCCTGTCCGGGGTCGGGGACCTGGGCGAGTAGCCCGGCGGCGGTGATGAGGGTGTCGTACATGCCTGCCTCTTCTCAGAGATTGCGGATGGTGGGGCCAGTGTTGAGCAGTGTGTGCAAGTCCGCCAGCAATCGGCGGACCGATCTGGGAATCGGCCCGGCGGCCGGGTCCTGACCGAGCCGCCAGGCCTCGATCCAGGGCAGCCACCAGACCCGCGGCACGCCGCCGGCGACGACGTCGGCGAAGTCCCGAAGTGGGCGTGGGAGCCGGCCGGGTGCATCGGCGATCAGCACCAGGCCGAGCAGCTGGATCTCGGAGGTGCCACCGGCGGCCCACTGGGCCGCCGCGTGCTGGGCTGCGCGCAGCCCTGACATGTTCGTGCGGGCGACCAGCACGACCGGCTCCACCGCGTTGGCGCCGTCGCCAGCCGACGCCGGCGTCACCGGCCAGCTGTGGCCGGTCCCGTAGGACTGTGGCAGCAGCGCTGCCAGCGTGCTCTCGCCGGCGCCGCCGTGCGCGCCGACCCACCACAGCGTGGCCCGGTGTCGCTGTTGCTGATGCGGCAGACAGTCCACGTCGTCCGGCAGCGACACATGCGGCTGCGGACCAGCCGGCCCGGTCAGCGCCGGACCGGTAAGGGCCGGGCCGGCCGCCGCGGCCGGGCCGGCCGATTGCGGCCGACGCGACCGGGTCATCGACGCCCCGGTGAATCGGGGATTGCTAGCGGCCATACCTAGCCTCCTCCGAGTCCGGCATGATCCTCACCCAACGGTCCGACATTCAGAATGAGGTGATGTCCGGTTGTACCTCACAGTAGCGGATCGCGCGCGATCATGCGTTAGTATCCGTTCGTGCAACACAAGACGCCTACTATGAGCCGTCTTGATGATCTGTTCGCGGGGTACCCGGAGCATCTCAGTGTCGACCAGCTAGCGGCCATCCTGGGGGTCACGACCGGGACCGCCTACCGTTGGCTCCAGACCGATCTGCTGCCTGGCTACCGCGTCGGCCGGGCCTGGGTGATCCTGCGGGACGAGGTGCGGGACCACCTCGCCGCCGGCCGCAACGTTCCGTTCCCGGCGGCGGACGAGGGAGCAGAGTGAGTCCGGCCCGGACCTGCCTGGTCCTGGTCGTCGGCGCCGCGCTGGTCGTCGGGTGCTCAGCCGAGCCGGGTCGACCGGCCGGGCAGCAGCCACCAACCACCACCCAGTCCGGACCACCGGCGACGATCGCACCGCCGGCCGCGCCGCCGGCAGCGCCGGGTGGCGCGACCGACCAGGACGCCGAACTGCCTGCACCGGAGGCTGTCCCGACCTGGGACGCCCCGAGCCGGCTCAGTGCCGTCGGGCAGGCCCGGACAGCACTGGCCGCCTTCGCCCGGCCGCAGCTGCCGCGGGCTACCTGGTGGTCCTTGCTCGCGCCGCTGCTCACCCCGACGGCGCAGGCTGCCTATCAGGGAACCGACCCGGCGCAGGTCCCGGTCCGGGCGGTGACCGGCCCGGGCCGGCTCGTCGACGAGACCAGCGCCTACCTGGCCCGGGTCGAGCTCCCGACCGACGTCGGGCCGTACCTGGTGCTGCTGGTCCGGGACGGCCAGGGCGCACCGTGGCTCGTCGAGCGTTTGACGCCGCCGGCCGGCCTACGGTGAACGGCGGCCTGGGGGCAGCGGCGGCGACGGCGGCCGCGCTGTTCGTCGGAGCAACGCTGGGCTCAGTGATGCTGCTCGGCGACGCCCAGCAGGCCGGCGGCGGCCCGTGCGGCCCGAGCGGCCCGGCGGTCCAGGTTGACCTGGCCGGGATCCCGGCCGGGCCGGTCGCTGGGTACACCGGCAGGCAGCTGGTCAACGCTGCGCTGATCATGGACGCGGCCCGCGGCCTGGGTCTGGACCTGCGCGCGCAGACCGTCGGGGTGATGACCGCGATGGGCGAGAGCTCGCTGACTGTTCTTGACTACGGCGACCGGGTCGGCCCTGATAGCCGCGGGCTGTTCCAGCAGCGCGCCAATGGCGCCTGGGGGTCCTATCAGGACCGGATGGACCCGACTGTGTCGGCGCGGAACTTCTACCGGGCGGCGGCCGCCGTGCCCGGCTGGGCGGCGCGGCCACCGACCTTGGCGGCGCACGCTGTGCAGCGCAACGCCGACCCGTACTACTACGAGCCGTTCTGGGATCGTGCGGTTGCCGTGGTGGCCGCACTGACCGGTCCGGTGCAGCTCGCCGCGGTGGCCGCGGACATACCAGGTCTCGGACCGGTCACCACCTCGCCGGCAGCGCTCGCTTCCGCCGGCGTCGCGCCCGGCACCGGTGCGTTGTCCTGCACCGGCGCCAGCCCGAGCCTGATCACCGCCGGCGGCTGGACCAGACCGGCGCTCGGCCCGGTCACCAGTTCGTACGGGCCGCGGGTGCATCCGGTCACCGGGGTGTCCCGCTTGCACGCCGGCACCGACATCGGCGGCGGCTGTGACAACCCGATCTACGCCGCCGCCGCTGGCGTCGTGGTCAAAGCCGGGCCGGCCGGCGGCTACGGCAACCTGATCACCGTCGACCACGGCGGCGGCGTCACCACCCGTTACGCCCACATGTACAACAACGGGGTGCTGGTGCAGGTCGGGCAGAACGTCACCGCCGGCCAGCAGATCGCCCGGGTCGGCAGCTCCGGTGCCTCCACCGGCTGCCACCTGCACTTCGAGGTCCGGCTCGGCGACGATTTCGTCAACCCGGCTGCCTTCCTCACCGAACGCGGCGCAGCACTCAGCTGAGCCAGCCGGTCGACCTGCACCTCAGGCCGGAAGATTGGCGACACGCCGGGGAGAGTCCCTCACCTAGTGACTAGTGCGCGGTTGACTCTTCCGCATGGCACACCCGTCTTGGAAGGGTCCGCGCGAGCAGGTCCAGTTGAAGTTGCCGAGGCCCGAGAAGGACCTGCTCGCAACGCGTGCCCAGTTGGCAGGTCTCAGCTACAGCGAGTACGTCATGGCCCTGCTGCACCGCGAGCCGGTCGCCGACGACGGCCGCCCGCTCTGGGTCGAGCCCGACTCAGTTCACACCGGCGAGTTACCACTCGCCATGTGATCGACCTACCGGGCCGCCAACCGGCGGCACCCGGACACGAAGAAGCCCCACTCCCCCAGACACTTTGGCCGGTCAACGGGGACGTGAGGCTTCTATCGATCAGCAGGAGGAATCATACCCCCCCCGCCGCCGCGGCGGGTCACCCCCACGGCGCACATGAGTGCGGCGTGTCGGCGTGATCCGTCCTTCAACCCTGCGCTTGGCCTGCGCCGCCTGAGGCGGTGACGGGGACGCCGGTGCGTTCGACCGCACCGGCCGACATTCTCCAGCTGCTCGATCCGACACCGGACGAGCTGTCCCCCGCGGCACGTGCCGCGGCCGAGTGGGCCGCGCTCGCCCCCGCCGTGGCCGGCGGCGGCCCCACCGCGGGCCGGGTGCGGGTCTCCCGCGACGGCGGCCGTAACTACCCGCGCTCCCGCGAACGGGCGCTGACCGCGGCGGTGGCCGACCAGCCGGCCGCGGTGCGGCTCTACGACACACACGGCAACGCCCGCTGCCTGGTCGCTGACCTTGACGTCAGCCGCGGCGGCCAGCACCAGGTCGACCAGGACCTCGCCCGCCTGCTCACCCTCGTCGAGCGTTGCGGCGGCCGCGCGTTCACCGACCGCTCCCCCAACGGCGGCCGCCACCTGTACCTGCCGCTCGCCCAGCCCGTCAGCTACGACCAGCTGCGGCCGGTCATGCTCGCGCTCGGCGCGCTCTTGCCCTCCCTCGACATCACCCCCGGCGTCAACCTCACCGACGGCTGCATCCGCCCCCCCGGGGCTCGGCACAAGACCGGCGGCTGGCAGGTCCTGGACGGGCCGCTCAGCGCCGCACAGGCCGTCGCCGGCCGCCCCAACCCGCCCCGCGTCTGGACGGCCCTCACAGACGCGCTCAGCCCCCAACTCATCGCGCAGCGCCCCGTCCCGGTCGACCCCCACCTGAGCCTGCCCGCCGAAGCCGCCGGCGGGGCCGGCCCCAAGGAACGCCAGGCCGCCGCCGCAAGCGCCGTCCGGCCCGGCGGCCCCCGCCAGCTACGCCCCTGGGCGCTCGGGATCGCCCGGACCGGCAACCACGACCCCGACCGGTACACCACCCCCTCACAGGCCCGACAAGCCGTGCTGGCCGCGGCCGCAGCCAGCGGCTGGACCTTCGCCGACGTCCTCGAGCAGCTCCACAGCGGCTCCTGGCCCGGCCTGTGGACCTTCTACGACCGCTACCGGCCCCACCGGCGCCGCGAAGCCCTCGCCGGCGACTGGCTCAACGCCCTGACCTACGCCCGCACACCAAACGACCCCACCCACACCGCAGGGGCCAGTCATGTGCAGAACCCGGACACTAGGGAGCCAACAACACACCGGGGGGAGGTTCCCCAGTCACCGCTTGTTACAGCCGGCGGCCTCGTGAACAGCTCAGGACTTCCCGTCGACGGCTACCAACTGATCCGCAGCTGGTGGACCGCTGTACGGCTGGCTGAACGAGACCGCTACGCCGACCGGTCAGGCCACAGCGCACGGCTCGTCCTACGAGCCCTCGGCGCAGCAGCACAGAAGACCGGACGCACCCACTTGGCCTTCGGAGTCCGCAGCCTCGCCATCGCCAGCGGCCTGTCCCGCACCACCGTCGGACACGTCCTACAAGCGCTGCGTGAAGAACCCGACAGCCTCATCGTCCGGCTCGTCGCCGGCCGAGGCCTCAACGGCGACCTCTACCAGCTCCGCATCCCAGACGAGTTACTCGAGCGAGCCCGCACCGACCCATGGCGACCCGGACGCATCGAGGCGCTGCACCCCGCCTTCCGCACCCTCGGCGTCAGCGCAGCGTTCGTCTACGAAGTCCTCGACCGCCACCCCCAGAGCTCCTACGACCTCGCCCACACAGCCGTGCTCGCCGCCCGCACCACCCAACAAGCTCTGTGCGAGCTCGCCGCCTACGGCTTGGCCACCCACACGCGAGACGGCTGGAGCCGCGGCGACGCCCACCCCAACGACGTCGCGCGAGCGACCGGCGGCGACCAGCTCGTGGACGCCCAGGTCCAGGCCTACCGCGACGAACGAGCCACCTGGCGCGAACGACTCGGCCTTCACCGGCTCGTGACCATCGAGGCGGTACGCACCGCTCCCCCAGCACCACCCGAGGCCGACCGATCACGCGCTCCTCAGCGGTGGCTACCGACCCAAGCCCAGCCCCCACCCACGCCGAACCAGCCAGATCCTCAAGCGCTCCAGCTGGTCCTACGCATCCTCGGCGGCGCCGTCCTCACCCCCTGATCGCGCTGTTCGACACCGAGCACCAGCCGACGGCAGGTCGCGGTCGGAAGGGAGCTGAGGCCCGCTGCGGTGTTACGACGAAGAGCCAAAGCGAAGCCTCCTACGTCGGCGCTGACAAGCACATGAACCCCCACCCCAGGGGGACTCCGATCCTACCGGCGACAGCCCTACGGGTTCGTGTCAAGCCGGCCAACAGCGGGCCGGCTCGCTTTGCAAGCTCGCGCCCCTTCGGGGTGACACCTGTCCCCGGTTGAACCGGAAAGCGTCCCCCCGGGTCGGGGGGAAAGGGTGGTGTCCGCCGCCCTTCTCGCGTCAAGGGAGCGTTGACAATGAAGCCCGAGCCCCGCACTCACAAGCAGAACCTGATCGACACGGACCGCGCAGTTGCACAGCTCAGAGCCCGCGAGCTCGGCCACGTCGACCTGCTCCACACGCACCCGAAGTGGCAGCTGGCCCGCCTCATCGAGACGTATGCGTACGTGACTGGTGAAGTCAACCGCGCCAAGGCCTGGCACGACGAGTGCGCACGCAACTCCGCCGCCGGCCGCGGGCTCGCCGACGCAGCCCACGACCTCGCCCTCGCAATAGTCGTCGCTCAGGACGCGCACGATCGGCTCGTCGACGAGCTGACCCGATGACCGCCCGTAGCGTTGCCGCGCCGGCGCCGGCCGGCCAGCTGCTCGAGCAGGCCATGGAAGACGTCGACCTGGCCGACGTCGCCGCAGTCGCACTGTGCGCCCAGGTCGACCCCGAGCTGTTCTTCCCCCCGGTCGGCGGGCGGTCCCGACCCGCCAAACAGCTGTGTGCGCTGTGCCCAGCCCGCGAGGCCTGCCTGCGCTGGGCAATGGCCCACCCGGTCGAAGGCGTCTGGGGAGGAACGACCGCGGTCGAACGCGCACGGCTCGCCCGCAACGCCGGCCGGCCGTACCCCGCCGCGTCGTCGCCGCTCGCCGGCCCGCACGGGATCTGCGGCACGGACGCGGCCAAGCGCCGGCACTACCGGGCCGGCGAGAGCTGCAAGACCTGCGGAGTCAACCAGTGACCCGGCGAAGCGTTGCCGCCGGCGCCGGCGCCGACGACTTCTGGTAGACCCTGCCCGGCGGGGACGGGTGAACAGTCGAGCTGCACCGGGCGTGTCATACCCACCTCACACGCCACACACGTAAGGTAGGTGACACCCGCAATACGTGCCCGGCGTCGCCGACCGAAAGGCTCCTCGTGATCTCTCAGCGAAGCATCGCCGTCATCAACCAAAAAGGCGGGTCGGGCAAGACCACTACTGCCGTCAACCTCGCCGCGGCGCTGGCCGAACAGGACTTCAGCGTCCTGGTGGTCGACCTCGACGGTCAATGCAGCGCCAGCCGCTACCTCGACGCGCAGCCCAGCACCATCGACGTCCTGACCGTCTTGTTGCGCGAAGCCGAGATCGACCAAGCCCTCGTCGACTGCGCCGTCCCTGGCGTCCAGGTCCTCGCAGCCACCCGCGAGCTGTACGCACTCGAACGTCACCTGGCCGGCAAAGCCGGCGCAGAACTACGGCTACGTGCCGCCCTCGGTCGCAGCACCCACCATGACTTCGTCATCATCGACTGCGCCCCGGCCCTCGGACTGCTCTCCGCAAGCGCGCTGGCCGCCGCCGGCGAAGTACTCGTGCCTGTCACTACCGGCTCAATGGAACTCGAAGCCGTCGCTGAGCTCCGCAACACCGTCGCCGACGTCGCCGAAGCCCTCAATCCCAGCCTACGCATCCAACATGTCCTGGCCTGCCGCGCCGACACCCGCCGGCGGCTCGACACCGACGTTCTCACCAGCCTGCGCAACGCCTTCCCCACCGAACTTCTCGACACCGTCATCACCGAACGAGTCCGACTCCGCGAAAGCTACAGCCACCGCCAACCCATCACCCTGTACGACCCCCACAGCGAAGCCGCCGAGCAATACCGCGCGGCGGCAACCGAAATCAGCAAGAGGAGCGCCTAGACCATGCCCAAGCCCCGGCCCGGCCTCGGCGCCGACCCGCTCGCCGCCACCCCCCGCATCAGCCCCGTCATCCCCACCACCCCCATCAGCGAGGACGACGCGGAGGACCGTGACATCGCCGAACAAGTCGCCGCGGTCACCGCACGCCCGAAGAAGACCGGAGCGGAGCCCGGCGTCCGCGTGGAAGGCTCCCTCGCCCGCCGCGGACCGATGAGCCTCGAAGCCGGTGTCCCCAAGAAGTCCTACAGCTTCTACATCGACGTCGACCTGCTCGAAGAAGCCCGCGACACCGTCGTACACCTGTCCAGCGACCCCGAAGGGCCACGCACCCTGTCAGCCCTCATCGAAGAAGGCGTCCGCCGCGAAGTCGTCCGCCTACAAGACCAACTCAACAACAGCGAACCGTTCCCCCACCGCCGGGTAGCCCTGCGGCGGGGCGGTAACACGCGAGACATGTAAGACCTGCAAGCCGCGCGATCGCAGGTTGGGCAGGTGGTGGTGCCGTCCGGGTGTTCGGGTCGGTCGCACCGTGGCGCGGGCACCTACGGCACCACCCCGGGCCGGGGACTGCGGGCCTGGCTCGCTGCGCTCGTCGGCTTCGCCGAGCCCTCCGTCCCCGACCCGGCGCGGTAGGGCTGACGCCTGCCCGAGCAACGGTGAGACCTCCACCTCGACCAGCGCCCTCGGCCGGCACCAGGTCGACCCCCAGCGGCGGCCGCCATCGCTGCCGCCGGCTCACAAGCCACAGGCGCCTCCGGCGGGCCCTCGCTGCCGATGAGGTTGGGAACGGCACGCCCGAATCACGCACAGAAAGCTCGCACAGAGCCTTGCATGTAAGGCACGCATGCCGTATCATACATGTAAGGCAAGCAAGGCAAGCCGTACCCACCAGGAGAGGAACACGATGACCCAGACCTCACAGGCCGACAAGCTGGCGCAGCTGCACGAGCAGATCGCCGGGGGAGTCGAGGCGCTCGTTGAGTCCGACGCCTGGCGGGCGATGCTTGACACGGCCGCGAAGTTCCACCGCTACAGCTTGAACAACCTGCTCCTCATCGCGCTGCAGGCGCCCGAGGCGACCCGGGTCGCTGGGTTCGGCACGTGGAAGAGCCTGGGCCGTCAGGTCCGTAAGGGTGAGCGCGGCATCGCGATCCTCGCGCCGTGCACCTACCGGCCGAAGAAGGCCAAGACTGACAACCCCACCAGCGCCCAGGAGCCGGCCGGCCCGGCCGAGAGCGGCGGAACGCCGGAGGCTGCGGCCAGCGGGCGACCCGGCGGGCAGGTCCGCGGTTTCCGCACCGCGTACGTGTTCGACATCAGCCAGACCGACGGCGAGGCGCTGCCTGAGATCACCGCACCGATCGCCGGCCAGGCCCCCGAAGGCCTGTGGGACGGACTGGCCGCCCAGGTCGCCGGTCACGGCTACACCCTCGAGCGGGGGCACTGCCGAGGAGCTGAGGGCTACACCGACCCGACCAGCCGCACCGTGCGCGTCCGCGCTGACGTCGACGACGCCCAGGCCGTGCTGACCCTGGCCCACGAGCTCGCCCACATCGAATGCGGTCACGTCGAGGATCTCCCGACCTACACCACCTGCCGCGGACGGTGTGAGGTCGAGGCCGAGTCCGTCGCCTACGTCGTCGCCGGCGCGTTCGGGCTGGACGCCGGCGCCTCCACGTTCGGCTACGTCGCCGGGTGGGCCGGGGGAGACGCCACCAAGGTCCGGCAGGCCGCCGAGACCGTCACCAAGGCCGCCCGCACGATCCTCGGCCACCTCGAGGCCGCCAGCAGCACCGACCAGCAGCCGGCCGAGGAACTCGCCGCCTGACCCGACGCCCGGGGGGTCGGCGCCGCCGCCGGCCCCCCGGAGCACCAGCCATCACGAGAAGAGCCGTCATGATCAAGTCCGGCAATCAACCAGCGGGGGAGTGGGAGCAGCTGGGGGAGCCGCTCGCTGAGGCAGCGCTGCTCGGGTGTGTCCTTCGAGGCTCACTGACCCAGGCGCGAACGTTGCTCGAGCAGCTCGACGACAGCGACTGGGTTGTCCCGGAACACGCGCACGTCGCCGCGGCCGCGCGGGTCCTACTCGAGCACGGGCAGCCGGTTGATCCGGTCACTGTGCTCGGGCAGCTCCGGCGGTCGGGGTTGGAGAACGCACAGACCGCCAGCCGCGCTACCGCCGTCCTGCTCGTCGAGCTGTGCGCCGCCGCACCCGCCATCAGCAGCGCCGACCACTACGCCCGCATCGTCCGCGAGCACGCGTACCGCCGCAGGGCACAGCAGGCCGCCACGCGGCTCCTGCAGGCCGCCGACAGCGGGTCCTTGGACGCACTGGCCGCCCTGATCCGGGACGAGTACGAGGCGCTCGTCCAGCACCACCAGCGGATCAGCGGCACCCAGCCGCCGCAGCAGCACCCGGCCCGCACGCCCACACAGACCTGACCACACCGACCCAGGAGACACCATGCCCCACACCCGACCCGACCTGAGCGACGTGCGCGCCGTCGTCCTCACCTGCTGCCCGATGCTCGCCGCGCACCTCGTCGAGCTGCACCCCGCAATCCGGACCTGCCTGCTGACCCGACTCGCTGGCATCGGCACCCTTCCCGACACAGACGCACTCCTCCTACTCACCCGCCGCGACCCCGACAGCGCAACGGCCGGCCCGGCCGGCAACGGCCTCGTCACCACCACCGTGTACGTCGGGACCAACCTTGACGACGCCAGCGTCTGGGCCCGGTCCGTCAAGCTCCGGGCCCACCAGGTTCTGTTCAGCCCCAGCGACGACCAGGAGCTCGTCGACCAGCTGCGCCAGCACCTTCAAGCCAGCGCATGAGCCCTGCCGACCTGCCAACACCACAGCACCCCGCCGCTGTCAGCAGCGGGATCTACCGTCAGCTCAACGCTCCCCAGGAGGACGCAGCATGACCACCCCCGAGCAGCAGCCCGACACCGCAGGCGCAACGCCGCCGACCCGGCCCTACGACGAGCTCATCGCCGGCGCCATCCGGGTCCTGACCAAAGCCGGGCGGCTCACCCGACCCGTGCTCGAGCAGGACGCGACCGCCAGCGAGACCGCCGGCCGACCCGTCTGGGTGGAGAGCGACCGCCGGGAGCCGGGGGACTGGGCCGAGTTCGTCACCCTCGCCCTTGCCGGCGCCGCCGCGAACCTCGGCGGCATCGAGACGGCACTGGCCGGCCGGCCCGGGTCGTGGGAAGCCGACGGCGTCCGCACCCTGCTGACCTCCACCGTCGGGCACGACGAGGAGCACCTGCTCGAGCACCGGACCGAGCCGGTCGTAGTCGAGGTCTTCGTCGACCAGCTGATGGTCGACCTCGGAGTGTGGAAGGCCTACGACGATGCCCAGGCCGAGCTCGTCCGGCGGTACGACGCGATCGGCATCCCCACCGCCACCACGGCCAAGGCCGCGCAACAGATCGAGCCAGCCACCGAGGAGCAGGAACGGCAGGCCGAGGCGATCGGCGAGCTCGAGGACCGGCTGGAGCAGCAACGCGCCGCGGACTGGACGGCCTACGGCCAAGCCCTGAGCGGCAAGCTTCAAGACGCCATTCTGCGCCGGCCCGACCTGCGAGTTCCGGTGATCGTTCGGGTCGACGTCGAGAACTGGCCCAGCGACGAGGCCACGCATGAACGGCCGTTCGCCGGCATCGCGCAGGAGCTGCTGTCAGAGGCGATGGAGGCCACCCCGCGGCCGGGCGACGGCCGATCACCGTTCGAGCGACTGGAGAGCGCGTGAGCGACCACCCGGGCCGTCCGACTCGGGCTGTAGTGCCAACCCACGACCAGGCCGCTAGCAGCGGGCGCGAGGCCTGGCTCCCAGACCGGTTGAGCGCCTGCTGGCGCGACCTACCTGCCTTGTCCTGGACCGTGGCGTGCGCGTACGCGACCGGCCCGGCGTGGCTACGCCGCCTCGCCGCGCCGGTGTGCGCACTACTGCTGTGGCTGCCAGCCCTGGCCGGGTACCAAGCTCGTCGCGCTGTCGCACGCCGGAGCCGGCATGCGGTGCTGCTGATCGGCCCGCAGTCCCGTGGGGCGCGGCTCAGGTCCCTAGCCGTCATTCTCGTGGTTCTGCCGGTCGCCATGGGCCTGTTCGGCGCGGCCGCCTTGGCCTGCGCGGTCGTCGTCGCGTCAGTCACCGGCGCTGACATCTACGTGGTTGGTCTTGTGCTGGCCACGGCCGCATTCGCATGCCTGCTCGTGGGACTGCTGACCCTGGTGGTTCGAGGCGTTCCAAGCCTCGGCCGGCTAGGCCGCGAGCGGCGCGCCGGCGCTGTCGAGGGCTGGGACCAGGCGCTACGCGGGGAGGTGTTCGCGGCCTGGCCGCAGGGACGTGGGCACGGCACTGACCTGCTGGAGGAGTTGCACGCCGCGGCGCCTGACGTTGCCGTGATGGCGGTGGCGCGCGACGCACGTGTGGCCGCGCTCTACGGACGGTTCGGGCTTCAACCGATCGCCGCGGGCAGCCTGATCGTCACCCGCGACCGAGGACAGATTCACAAGGACACCAACTAAGCCGCCCGATTCTTCCGAAGCGTGGCCTCGCCACGCAAGAGCCAGACCCTGCCGGTGGCGGTGGGTGAGCGTTCCGACTGAGATCATTCCCGTCCGAGGTCGGGAGGCTTGCTGGGGTTTGCGGGTCGGACGGCACGGGCGGCGGTGATCCCGGCCAGGGTGTCGCGGGCCGCCGGCGGCGCCGAGCGCGCTGACGGGGCCGGCGGCCGGTTCGCGGCGGCGAGGTTGTCCGCGGTGATCGCGTCGAGGGTGCGGAGCAGCTGCGGCGGGCGGTCAGTGGGACGAGCCAGGCGCCACAGGGCAGCGTTCGGCCGGTTTGGCTCGTCGGTGTCCGGGACGAGCCATTCGCCGGCGTTCATCGACCGTTGCGCGGTCGATGCGAGTGTTTGTACGACGACCGGCGCGCGGTCGATGATCGCGGCGAGGGCCGGGTGGTACAGCTGGTCGGCGGCGCTGACGGTGGCGAGGTGGCGCAGCAGCTCCCGTGTTTGCGCGACCGGCCGCGGATCGTCGGGCATCAGGGCCGCCAGGTGCCGGCTAGGCGGTACGGCGACGCGCAGCTGCTGACTGAGCTGCGCTGCCCGCTCGGCTCGCTGAGGGTCCGTCGCGCGCAGGGCCAGGGCTGCTGTCGCCAAGGCGCGGGCCTGGCCGGACAGGAGCAGGCCGACAGCGGGTGGGCTGAGGTGTTCAGCGCGCCGGATCTGTGCCGGCAACCGGGCGTGGCCCTGGTCCAGACTGACGGCGGAACCGACGACCAGCACGCCGGCGGGGCCGGTGAAGCAACCGGGTTCGCCCCAGCTCGGTAGGTCGCCTGCCTCGGCGAGTTGCAGCACCTCGGCGGCGGCCACGCGCAGTCCGGAGCTCGACGCCGCGGCCAGGGCGTCGAGCAGCTCCCGGTCGGCAGTGGGGGGCCTGCCGGCGGCGCGAAGCAGGTCGACGTCAATGACAGCCAGGGTCTGGGCGAGCGCGGCGACGTCGGCGACAGCTGACCAGCGCTGGGCGTCGCTGAGCGGATCGCGTAGCCCGGACCATCCCTGGCGGGCGAGCAGCGCATGCCGCCCGGCCTCGTTCCAGGGTTGGGTGTGACCGGGGCCGAAGACTTCCGAGGGCCGGGTGTCGTCCCACGGGGCTCGCGGGGCCGGATGATCGGCCACGGCGCGGCTCAGCACCGCAACTGGATCGACCTGCAGGTCCGCGACCGTCGGCACGCCAACAGCTGTCCTGGCCGTCGGGGTGCTACCGCCGGGGGCGACCTCGGTCAGTACCTCGCGGAGCAACCCCAGGATCTCGCGGCGCGCACGAAGCGCGGTGCCGAGTCCGGCCCGGTCGAGCTCGCTCGAGGAGCCGGTCACAGCCAGGTGGGCCAACGGGCGGGCCAGGTTGTCCAGGTCGTGCGGCAGGGTCATGATGTCGGTGATAGCGGAGTGCGTAACGCCAGCGCGGCGCAGCTGATCCGGGCGGCCTCGGCGGGGTCGGCGGCGGCCAGGGCGGCGGCGGCCAGGGCCTGTATCGCCTCGGGGTGCGTCACGCCGCCGCCGGCCGGCAGCTCCGTCACCGGCGGGTACGGCGGGTGGGTCAGATTCAGGGTGGCCAGAGCTTCCGCCGCCGGCAGCGCCTCGAGCCCAGAGCCGTCGCTAAGGGCGGCGAGCACTGCCCGGGCGTGCCGGAGCTGCGCAGTCTCGGGACTGGTGGCCAGCCGATCGCTTGTCGTCATGACCGCCACCCTGCCAGCGGCGAGGCCTTGGCACAACGTTGCCTGTGGACGCGGTCCTCCCTGTCGCCAGTTTTCCAGCCGCGCCGTCATCGGGTCGCCCTGACCGCCACGGCGATGGTCGCGATCGGCGTGCTCTGGCTGGGCCACGAGGCCGCGACCACGATCGGGTACCGGCGGGAACGCCGGCTGCAGCACCGACCAGCTGATGACAGAGCTCGGTCGACCTCTGTCGTCGGCCGGAGTCCTCAGCGGCTCATCGCACGTCCTCCTGATGCTTTGCAGGCCTCTTCGGAGTGAGGGCCGGGGTGTGGGGCGGAGCCCCACGGTTGGGGGTGTCCGGCGCCCGCAGGGCGCCGGGCGTGGCGCAGACTAGAGGTCGGGGCAGGGTCCGGCGCTAGTAGGCGTCTTCGTCGATCGGGCGAGGCGTAGCCCGACCGCGCCGGGTCGGGGGCGGAGGGCTCGGCGGAGCCGACGAGCGAAGCGAGCCCGGCCCGCAGTCCCCGACCCGGTGTGGTGCCGTAGGTCGCCCGCACGGCGGGGACGCCGAGCCGCACCCCTGCCCCGAGCGCGGGGGCACGTCGCGGGCGCACCGACCCGACGGCGGTCTGCCCGCATCAGCCGGCGGCGGTGGTCGCAGCTGGCGGCGCGGCTGGCGGCGTGGTCGGGCGGGCACGGCGGGAGGGGTTCGAGGTGGCCCGGGTGGGGTCGTCGAGTCCGACCTGTTTGAGCTCTTGACGGGTCCAGCCGGCGCGCAGCGCGGCGGCGAAGGCCGCGGCGTCGGCGCGTTCGGCGTCCTGCAGGTCGTTGCGTTTGTCGTGTCGGTGTTGCCGGGCGACGGCCAGCGTCCGGACGGCGGTAATCCGGTCGTCGAGCAGTGCGCGGGCGGCGTCCTCGACGCGTTGGACATCGGGTTCAGGCATGCGGTCACCTTACGCGCCCCGCCCACGCGGGCGCGGGCTTGCAGATCGGCCCGCCTGCCGGCCGGGCGGAAGGCTGACGGAGCCCCAGACGGAGCAAGCTATGCAGTTACGTGCCGTAACTGGCTTGATCAAACTCGACAGGGCTGTCGAGTCCGGGCAGACTGGCGTCTGGTCCCCCGCGGGCGGGGGTCGCTGCGCTGGGCAGGAGGTGGTGGTCGTGGCCGAGGGTGCGGCCGAGAAGGCGGGGTCGGCGCGACGGTTCGGCCGGCGGCGCCGGGCGAATGTGGCGGGTGGTCGTCAGCACTCGCATCGGGTGCTGGTGACGCCGGAGGAGGAGGCCAGGCTGGTGCAGCTGGCCGAGGCGCAGCGGGTCAGTGTGCCGCGGCTGTTGGTGGAGGCGGCGTTGAGCGCGACGGGGGAGACGCCGACGGCGCGGGCGGCGGCGATCGCGGAGTTGTTCGGGGTCCGGCGGTTGTTGGCCGCGGTCAGCAACAACGTCAACCAGCTCGCGCGGCACGCCAACTCCGGGCCGGAGTTCCCGGCCGAGGCGGCGGGGGTGCTGATCGGTGTGCGCCGGGTCGTCGGTCGGATCGACGCGGCGATCGACGACCTGTCCGACGCTGGGCCCAGGAGGGGCCGCGGGTGATGCCGAACATCACCCGGGGGGACCGGATGGGCGGGCTGCTGGTCTACCTGGCCGGCCCGGGCCGGGCCAACGAGCACGTCGAGCCGCACCTGGTCGCCGGGGACAGTGCGGTGATGGCGTGGCACAGCGAGGCGGTGCTGGATCGGGCGGCGGCCTTGGACGTCGCCCGTCAGCTGGACCATCCCCGGCGGGCGTTCGGGGTCGAGGTCGCCGGCGGGTCGGTGTGGCACTGCTCGCTCAGTCTGCGGGCTGAGGAGGGGCTGCTGACCGATCAGCAGTGGTCGCAGGTCGCGCACGAGTTCGTGGAGCGGATGGGTTTCGGCGACGCTGCGGGCAAGGCGGCGTGCCGTTGGGTTGCGGTCCGGCACGGCGTCTCGACGGCCGGTAACGACCATGTGCATCTGGCGGTGTCGCTGGTCCGGGAGGACGGCACGAAGGCCAGTACCTGGAACGACCGGCCGCGGGCGCAGCAGGTCGCCGGGGAGCTGGAGCTCACGCACGGCCTGCAGGTCTTGGAGTCACGGCAGGCCGGCCGCGGGGACCGCGGGGTCAAGCCGGCCGAGGTCGCGACAGCGGCGGCGCGCGGGACCGAGGTGGCCCGCACGGCGCTGGCCCGGACGGTCCGCGGCTGCGCGGCGGCCGCGGCCGACGAGGGCGAGTTCGTACGCCGGGTCCGCCGGGCGGGGGTGCTGGTGCGGCCGCGGTATGCAGCTGGACGTGACGATGTGGTGGTCGGGTTCTCTGCCGCGCACCGGCCGCCTGCCGGGCAGCCGGTCATCTGGTACGGCGGCGGGCACCTGGCCCGGGACCTGACGCTGCCGCGGCTGCGGGTGGGCTGGCCGGACGACCCGCAGACGGCGGCGCAGGCCGCGGCGGAGTGGCGGGCCGGTCAGCGTCAGCAACGGCCGGTCGCGCCGGGCCGGGAGCTGACCGAACCGGACCCGGCGTTGTGGGCTCAGCACACCGCCGAGGTCAGTGCACTGCGGGACCGGCTGCGTGCGGTGCCGCCCGGTGACCGGGCGACGTGGGCACATGTGGCGCGGGAGACAGCCGGGGCGTTCGCGGCCTGGTCGGTGCGGGTCGAGGCGACGCCGGGGCCGCTGGCCGCGACTGCGGACGCGCTCGCCCGGTCCGCGCAGCTGCGGGCGCATGCGGTGCGGCCGCGGCCGGCTGGGTTGCCGTCGGCGCGCGGCGCCGCACTGCTGCTGGCGTCGGTGGCGCACGGCGGGACCGGTACGGTCGCGCAGGCAGTGCTGCTGCGGCAGCTGGCGAACACCGCCAAGGCGCTGCACGATGCGCACGTCGCGGTCGGTGAGGCCCGCCGCGCCGCCGAGATCGCGACCGTGATCCGCTCGCAGCTGGCTACGGTCCGGGCGGCGTTGCCGCCGGTGCCGGCGGCCGGCGTAGCCGCCTCGCCGGTGGACTCCGAAACGGCGCAGGCCGCCCGGCTGGTCCGGGCCGGTCAGCCGCCGCTGCGGGCGCCGGGTTCACCGGTGCCGACCGACCTGCAGGGCCGGCCGGCGCGGTCCACCGCAGGTCCGAACCGTGACCAGGGGCTGGACCGATGACCGACCATGCACGACCATGCACGACGGCGAAGGAGGAGCGATGAGTGAGGAACCGGACGGTGTCGACGAGGCGTTCGAGGCGGCGTTGCGGGTCGGGTTGACCGCCGCCGGCCGCGTGGCCGAACGCGTCGCCCGCGACCGAGAGGCAGCGGCCCGGGCCGGGCAGGCCAGCCGGGAACAGGAGGCCCGGGAGCTGCAGGGCCGCCTCGACGCCGAACGCTCCGCGGCCCGGGCGCTGCTGGCGCCGGCCGAGCAAGCGGACTGGTGGCAAAGCGCCAGCCCGGAGCAGGTCGCGACGGTCTGGCAGCACGCGCTGGCCTGGCAGACGATCGACCCGGACGCGCAGCGAACAGCGGACCGGGTCCGCCGCGAGGTGCGGGAGCGATACGGCGTCGACGTCGACGAGCCCCGGGCCGACCCGGCGGCGCTCGCCGCGGCCATCGCCGAGCGGGACGGCGCCGAGCGCGACGCCCAGCAGCAACGCGCCCAGGGGCGGCAGGAGGACACCGAGGCCGTTCTGCTGCTGCGCTCAGCGGACCGGGCCGACGCAGGCCGCCCTGGTCCGGGCGGCGCGGGGGAGCAGGACGCCGGCGTGTTGTACGACAGCGCCGAACGGCGCCGGGCCCTGGCCGCGAGCCTGGAGGGGATCGCGGACGCTGAGACCGTCCAGGCCCGGGTGCTCGCCGACACCAGCCAGGCGCGACCGGCGGAGCAGGCCGTGGCCGGCCCGGCCCGGCCGGCGGCCGGGGCCCGCCGCAGCCGGGGGCCGGCCGGGCGGGTCAAGCAGCACACTCCGGTCGTGCAGCGGTAACGCTCAGGTCCCGAACAGACCGCTGGGGGGTTCGTCGAGCGGCAGCGGCTCGAGCCGGGTGCCGTGTCCCTTGGCCTCGCTGCAGCCCTTGAACGGACCGTCCGGGTCGAGCAGCACAGCCATGTGGTGGTCGGCGTGGTCACGCAGCCACACCGACATGCCGATGGCCGGGTCCAGGCGCAGGTGCTCCCATGCCCGCCACAGCGCCTCGAGCCGGATGGCGGCCTCGGGGTGGCGCCACCACTGCGGGCACCAGGTGCGATGCCGTCCGTCCAACGCGCGACGGTAGGTCACGGCCAGGTGGTCACGGACGAACGCGTGCACCGTCGGGTAGTACAGCGCCGGCCCGGCGGCGGCGTCGTCCAGGTCGGGCTCGGCGGGCTCGTTCCACTCGTCGGCGGCGGTCACCGGCCGGTGACCACCGATCGGGGTTGTCCGGCGCCGGCGGTCTGCGCGGCGCCGTCGAGCGTCGCCGCGCCGGCCGGGTCGTGCGCCCGGATCGAGGCGGTCACCGCGGCGGCGTGCGGGCCGGTCATCCACGGCAGGGTGCGGGCCAACGT
>JAABUN010003330.1_pt1 | contig 25190 bp, 20 predicted proteins | sample 5559311 | NCBI WGS metagenome assembly JAABUN01 (sample SAMN10711877, study PRJNA513370) | rock metagenome | isolation source: Antarctica rocks | place: Antarctica: Victoria Land, Siegfried Peak sud
GACTATTTCGCTATCGGCGACGATACTCGGGGGGCATCCGGGTCGTTGGGGCCGGGCTTGGGGGTAGGGGGGCCGGCGGGCGCGGGGGCGGGTGGGGCTTTGCGGGTGGTCACGGCCATACCTTCGGTGAGGGTTTCGGCGGGGTTGATGGCCAGCAACTCGCCGCCCTTCAGGCCCTGGGTTACTTCGAGGTTGGCGCCAAAGTCGCGGCCGATGACCACGGGCTGGTAGTGCACCTTGCCATCCCGAATAATCACCACCTTGGTATCAATGCCCGGCACCAGCGCATTCGCCGAGATGATGATGCTGGGCGTAGTTTGAGGCAGGTGGAAGCGCACCTGCCCGTACACGCCTGGCCGCACTACACGCGGCCCCCGGTTGGGTAGTATTACCTCCGTGCGCAGGGTACGGGTCTGGGGGTCGAGAGCGGCAGCATCGCGGGCCACGATAGCCTCGAAGGGCTTCAGCGGAAACTCCGGCACCAGCAAGTCGGCTTTCAGCCCACGCTTGATGCCAACTGCGTAGTTCTGCGGAATATCCACGAAGGCGCGCAGCGTATCGGTTTGCTCCACTTTAAAGAGCTGGCTACCCGTGGCGTTGCCGCCCGTCACGAGATTGCCCACGTCCACATTACGCTGGGTTACGGTGCCACTGAAGGGCGCAATCACTTGGCGGTACGAGCGTTGGGCCTGGAGCTGCTTCACGGCCGCGCTCTGGGCCGCGAACTGCGCCCGGCCGGCATCCACTTCCTGCTGCGACACGGCCCCCGGCAGCGTCACGCTGGTGAGGCGGGAGAAAGAGCTGCGGGCCAGCGCCAGGTTGGCCTGGGCCTGGGCAATCTGCTGGTCCAGCTCGGGCGTGGTGATGGTTGCCATCACTTGGCCCTTGCGCACGCGCTGGCCAATGTCGGTGGTCCAGTTTTGCACGAAGCCGTTCACGCGGGCGAAAAGAAACGTCTCGTGGTTCGACTGCACCGAGGCGGGGAGGGTTATCGTCACCACCGGCGGGGCGGCCTTGGCGGGCACCACCGTCACTACGGGCTTGGCGGTGTTGATGGTTTTTTCCTCCTTGGTGCGAGCGTTGGTAGCCTTGTGCCGAGGCAGCCAGCCCAGCAAAAACAGCCCGGCAAACACGACGAGCAATACGACGATAAGCGTCCAGAAGCGGCCGTTGCCGGCGGTAACCGCCGGCAGCTCGGCGGGCGGAGGAGAAGCAGTTTCGGTTGACATGAGGGGAGAGCTATGAGTTATGAGTTAGCAGTTAGCAGTTATGAGTTGGGAAATAACAACGTTACTACCAGCAGTAGGCTGATTTTCAACTCATAACTCATAACCTCTAACTCATAACTAAAAAATTAAGCTGCCTGGGGTTCCGGCTTGTGCTTGGCTTCAGCTTCGGCAGGTTTTGCCTCCTTGGCTTTGAGGTAGGAGAACATGATGGGGACGAAAAACAGGGTAGTGACGGTTGCCAGCAGCAGGCCGCCGATAACGGCGCGGCCGAGGGGGGCATTTTGCTCACCGCCCTCGCCCAGGCCCAGCGACATGGGCAGCAGGCCGAGTATCATAGCCAGGGCGGTCATCATCACGGGGCGCAGGCGGGTGTAGCCGGCATCGAGGGCCGCGTCGAGGGGCGAGAGGTCGGGTTCTTCCTCACGCCGCTCATTGGCGAAGGTGACGACCAGGATGGAGTTCGACGTTGCCACCCCGATGCACATAATCGCGCCCATCAGGGCCGGTACGCTCAGCGTGGTTTGAGTGATAAACAGCATCCACAAAATGCCGGCCAGCGCCCCCGGCAAGGCCGTGATGATGATGAGCGGGTCGAGCCAACTCTGGAAGTTCACGGCCATCAGCAGGTACACCAGCACAATGGCCCCGGCCAGTCCGATGCCCAGGCCGGTAAACGAGCTGCGCATCGAGTCCACCTGCCCGCGCATGACGAGCGTCGTGCCCTTTGGCAGGTGCTTCTCGGTATCAGCCAGAATCTTACGAATATCCTTGCTCACGCCGCCCAAATCGCGCCCGCTCACGCTGGCGTAAATGTCCACGGTGCGCTGAATGTTGTAGTCCGAGGCCACGGCCGTGGTCAGCGTGCGCTTCACCTGGGCGAAGTTGGTGAGCAGCTGCGGGTCGGGCTGGCCGGGGCCGGTGATGGTGATGTCGCCCACCTCGTTGAGGTTCGTAAGCTGATTGGGCGGCGTTTGCACGGCCACCGGGTAGTCCACGCCGTTCTGAGGGTTCAGCCAGCGGTTGGGGCTGGTCTGGGTGCTGCTGCTCAGGTTCACGAGCACATTGTTGGCGATGTCGCGCTGGGCCAGGCCGGCCTGCTGCGCCCGCACCCGGTCCACATTGAGCTGAAGACGGGGCAGGTTGAACACCTGGTACACAAAGGCATCAACCACGCCATCGACCCGCGAGATTTTCTGTTTCAGCTCGGCGGCTATTTTCTGGCCGGCCAGCACGTTGCGGCCCGTTACCTGCACGTCGATGGGAGCCGGCAGCCCGAAGTTCAGGGTCTGGTTCACGATGTCGGCCGGCTGAAAGAAGATAACCAGGTCGGGGTACTGCTGGTGAATCTCGCGGCGTATCGCGTTGATGTAGTCGCCGGTGGGGCCGTGCTCCGACTTCATGCTCACCAGAATCTCGCCGTCGCCCGCCCCGATGGTTGGGTTGTCGCTCAAAATCAGGTTGATGGGTACTTCGGGTAAGCCAATGTTATCCAGTACCAAATCCAACTCTTTGGCCGGAATTACCTTCCGAATAATAGTTTCCACCTGCCGGAAGCGGTTCTCGGTTTCCTCCACCCGCGTGCCGGTGGGCACCCGGATGTGCAGGCGCAGCTGCCCGGCATCCACGGTCGGGAAGAAGTTCTGGCCAATGAGCGGGAACAGCCCCAGCGAGCCGATGAACAGCACCGCGAAGGCCCCGACGGCCAGCTTGCGGTGGGCCAGCGCCCACGTCAGCGCCCCCTTGTAGCCGTCGCGGTACTTCTCAAACCCGTGCTCGAAGCCCGTGTGAATGCGCCACACCCAGGTTTTGGTAATGGCTTCGCCTTCCTGCTTTTCCTTTTCCGAAATTTCCGGCTCGGCTTCCTCCTCGGGCGTGCCGCTGGGGTGGTCGCGTTCGAACTGCTCGCGGTGCAGGCGAGCCAGGTCGCGCTCACTCTGCGTCACCGCCCGGCCGTTGCGGAAGTAAGCGCTGGGGGCCTCCGCCTCTTCCTGGGCGTGGTAGATGGGCAGCTCCCGGCGCAGCAGAAACATCACCATCGTCGGCACCAGCGTCCGGCTCAGGATATACGAGGCCAACATAGCGAAAATAACGGCCGTGGCCAGCGGCGCGAAGATGGCCGAGGCCACCCCGCCCAGGAAAAACACCGGCACGAACACAATGCAAATAGCCAGCGTCGCCACCAGAGCGGGCGTCGCAATCTGCTGCGCGCCGTCCAGGATACTGCGCTTCATGCCCTTCTTCATGCCCATGTTGCGGTGGATGTTCTCAATTTCTACCGTCGCGTCATCCACCAGAATACCCACGGCCAGCGATAAGCCACCCAACGTCATGATGTTCAGGGTCTGCCCCAGAATATTCATCACGATGATAGATACCAGAATCGAGAGCGGAATACTGGTGGCGATAATGAGCGTAGAGCGCCACGAACCCAGGAACAGCAGAATCATGAGAGCCGTGAGCGACGCCGCGATGCTGGCTTCAATAAGCACGCCCTTGATGCTGGCCCGCACGAAAAATGACTGGTCAAACAGCAGCTTGATATTCAAGCCCGGAGGTGCGTTGGCCTGAATATTGGGCAGCGTCGCCTTGATTTTGTCGATGATGGTAAGCGTCGAGGCCGCCCCGCTTTTCAGAATCGGAATGAAAGCCGTGCGCTGACCGTTCTGGCGCACGATGTTCTGCTGCACGGCCGCTCCCTGGTGCACGAACGCCACATCGCGGATGTAGGTCGTGATACCATTTACCGTTTTGATAGGCAGGTCGTTAAGCGTCGCCACCGCCTCCGGGCTGGAGTTGAGCTTCACGTCGTACTCACGGGTGCCAATTTTGGCCGTGCCGGCCGGAATGATAATATTCTGGGTGGTGAGGGTGTTCACCACGTCGTTGGCGCTGAGGCCCCGGCCGGCCAGCTTCTGGGGGTCGAGGTCCACCATTATCTGCTTGGGTTTGCCGCCGTTGGGCAGCAGCACCGAGGCCCCCGGCACCACGGCCAGGCCCGGCCGGATGAAGGCGTTGGCCGCGTCGAAGAGGTCCGACTCGCCCAGGGTTTCCGACGAGAGCGAGGTTTCCACAATCGGCACGTTGGAAGCCGAGTAGCGGATGATGAGCGGCGGCGTAATGCCGGGCGGCAGCACGCGCAGCAGCGTCTGGCAGGTAGCCGTTATCTGGGCCAGGCCGGCATCGGGGTTGGTGCCAGGCTGGAAAAATACCTTAATCAGCCCGATGCCTTTGAGGCTCTGGCTTTCCTGGTGCTCGATGTTGCTGACGGTGGTAGTGATGGCCCGCTCGACCGGCGTGACGATGCGCTGGTTCATCTCCTCAGGCGCGATGCCGTTGTAGGTCCACACGATGCCCACCACTGGAATCGGGATGTCGGGGAAGATGTCCACCGCCATCCGCTGGATGGTTAGCACCCCCATAATTAATATCAACAGCGACATCACCACGAAGGTGTAGGGCCGCGCCAGGGCCAATCTAACTATCCACATCAGCTATGTACCGAACTCGCGTCCGGGTGCTTGCTAAACCATAATTCCCGCTACTTCCAGCCTGCCCAATCAGGCCCAAATTCTGAACATAACTCTTGTTCTGACTGAATGGTTGGCTCTCCTGGTACACTTTATAGATTTGTCTGGTACCAATAACCGACAGGTAGTCAGGTATTTCACCCGAAATTCATGCGCTGCCAAAAGCTAGAGGCCCAAATACCACCTGGCGCTAGGAATGACGAAAACTTAGCAGTGCAGTTGCAAGCGGCGGCCAGCCAGTAGCCCTTACCTGCTGGCAATCAAACGCAAAAAAATGAAAAAAAAGGCCCCCCAAATTCGGGAAGCCTTTTCTGTTTAAGCAACGGTGCTAACTAGTAGCGGTAAACTTTATCTGCGTTGTTGGTCTTGAACTGCTCTTCAAAGTACTTGGCATCTTCGGCGTTGCGGGGCTTCACGCCCATCACGATACCACCGTTTTTGATACCCTGCTCGTACTCAGCAGCGTGCTCCTCGGGGATGCCCGAGCCCACCAGAGCGCCTACAAGACCACCCGTGAGGCCACCAGCACCGGCACCAGCCAGCGCAGCGGCCAGCGGACCAGCAATGATGAGGCCCAGACCCGGCAGGGCTACCGACGTGCCGATGGCCGCAATAGCACCAATGATAGCACCAGCCGTGCCACCGATGGCCGAGCCTACGCCCGCACCTTCCATTGCCTTGTCGCCCAACTCGGTGTGAGCCGAGTCATCGCCGAAATGCGCCTTGCGGGTATCGTCCGACATCATCAGGTTGACATCATCCTTGCCGTAGCCGCGCTCATGCATCGACTGGTAAGCGCGCTCAGCGCTGCTACGGTCGCGGAAGATGCCGCTGGTCGTGCTGCCTTCCTTATGGTCATAGCTATCGCTGTCGCCGGTTGCTGCGTCGCCCATTGCATGGGCCGCACGCGAAGCAGTGTTTTGTACGGCATCAACACCGCGACCTACTGCGGCACCGGCAGTGCCGGCTACGGCTGCACCCTTGGCGGTTGCACTGTAGTCGTCGCCGGGGCGAGCATTAGAGTCAGTCGAATTGGTAGGCGTGGTGGGTGAGGTCGTTGACATGGGGGTAGTAGAAGTAGAATCCAGAGTAGTAGCGTCCGAAGAAGTAGTGCCGCCGGTAGCGCTGCTATAGTCCGTGCCAGCTTCGTAGCTGGTGCTTTCGTTGCTTAGGTTACCGCTGTCGCCGAGGCCGGTGCCGGTGTTGCTGGTGCCATAGTTAGCGCCCGCGCCGGTACCAGAATTCATCGGGTTATTTGCATCGTTGGTGTTCATCGGAAAAGAGGGAGTTAGATTAATGGTCGCCAGAACCACATGTTCGGCTTCGTGTATTTTAACGGTGCCGGTAGAACATTGGTTACAAACCGGGGGCAGGTAGCCCCGGCTTTGGCGCGCCGCCGGGAGGGTAGGCACAAAAAAGACCCTGGCCTTGGCCAAGGTCTTATAAGCACGCTTAGAGCGAGTTATCTCTGGTTAGCGCTGCGCGAGGTTCAGCCCGTACTGCGCGTAGTTGTCTTCTTCCTGCCAAAACTCGCGGCAATCTTTTATTAAATTCTTCAAAAAGTTCTCGTCCTGCTTCAGGCTGCGCCATTCGCCCATGCCCAGGCGCTCGCACAGCTTATAGAAATTATCGCCCTGGCCTTTGGAGCCCGGCACGCGCACCAGGCAGCTCAGCAGGGGCCGGCCGGCCGCGTGTTCTTCCGTCGAGATTTCGGCGAGTATCTCGTTGAGGCGCGATTTCTCGTGCGAAATATCCAGGTTCAGGCCTAGCTCGGCTTCCTGCACCAGCGTGAGGTAGCTAACCGTACCGGCCTGCTGCCGGGCATAGCGAATAAGGTAATGACGAAGACGAATAATCATGGAAAATAGAGAGGGTAGGCAATGCTGAAAACCGCCCAAAGCGCGTAATCAACGTTATATAATACGAAGGTGAGCACGTAGGCGGATTGCTGCCAAGCCTTCGGGCTACTGCCTGAGCCACAAACTGCTGGCTGCGATACCGCTTACCGGAAGAGCCCAAAAATCGCGCCGACGTTGCAGGTAAGCCGGTGCCTCCCCCACTATTTTCGGGGGGTAGGGCTAAGCCCGACCCTTGCGGCGGCGCAACTCTTTCTGAATCAATAAAAACTCGCGGCTGCTCTGGCCGGCGATGGCGGTGTTTTCGTTGGCCCGGCGCAGCAGGTAAGGCATCACGGTTTCCACGGGGCCGTAGGGGACGTACTTGGCGGTGCGGTAGCCCGCGTGGGCCAGGTTGTAGCTCAGGTTATCGCTCATGCCGTAGAGCTGGGCAAACCACACGCGCTCATCGCCAGGCGCAAGGTTGGCTTGCCGCATCAACTGAGTCAGCAGCAGGGAGCTGGCTTCGTTGTGCGTGCCAGCGCACAGGCTGATGCGGTCAATGTGGTTTACGCAGTAGCGCAGCGATTCGTTGTATAAGTCATCGGTAGCCTGCTTGCTGGGGTTGATGGGGGTAGCGTGGCCGCGCTGCCTGGCCACGCGGGCTTCCTTCTCCATGTAGGCGCCGCGTACCAGCTTCACGCCCAGGTAGTAGCCGCCGGCCGTGGCGCGGTCGTGGGCGGCTTGCAGGGCTTCTAGCCGGTCGTGGCGGTAGAGCTGATAGGTATTCCAGATGATGGCGCGCTCCTGGTTGTAGCGCTGCATCATGGTTTCGGTCAGGTCGTCGATGGTTTGCTGAAACCAGCTTTCCTCCGCATCCACAAACAGGCGCACGCCGTGCTGATGAGCGCTGGCGCACAAGGCATTAAGCCGCTGCTGGCCGCGCTCAAACGCCGCCTGCTCGGGCGCGGTGAGGGCGGTGCCGGCCTGCGTTTTCTCCAGCAGCGCCGTGGGTAGGAGGCCCGTTACCTTAAATACCGAGAACGGAATATTAGGCGTAGTGGCGGCCTGCGCGATGGTGGCCAGAATCTCATCGCGGGTGCGGTCAAAGCTGCGGTCGTTGCCGGTGCCTTCTACCGAGTAATCGAGGATGGTGCCGATGTGGTAGCGGCCCAGCTCGGCAATCACCGGCTGGCATTCCTGAATAGTCTCGCCGCCGCAGAACTGTTTGAAGATGCTGTTCTTAATCAGAAACTTGGTGCCCGGAAAGCCCAGCTTGAGGGCCGACTGCATCAGGCCGCTGCCGGCCTGCACCAGGCTGCCGTTGTTCATGGCCGCGAACAGCGCATACATCTTGCGCAGCTCGCCATCCGACTTGGCCTCGAAGGCAATGCGAGTGTCTTCAAACGAGATGGGGGCCACGGGCGGGGCGGGCGCGGTGGGGGTAGTAGGCATTGGGGTCAGGAAGCTGCGGGTGAGCGGGGAGGGGTAGGGCGAAGGTAACGCCCCCTGCTAAAACCTCGTTCGGCAGCCGCTGGTTACTTTTAGGGTTATAAAGTAGCGTGGGCTCCGCGAGTCCGCGCGTAAGCTGTTCTACGCGCGGACTCGCAGAGGCCGCGCCACAATTCATAAATGGAAAAAAGTACCGCTACCGCCGACACGTATTTCACCCGCCTGCTGGCGGACAAAGGCCAACCCCTCATCATTGCCGGCCCCTGCTCGGCCGAGTCCGAAGAGCAGGTTCTGACGGTGGCCCGCGCCCTCAAGGCTGCCGGCCAGGCCGATATGTACCGCGCCGGCATCTGGAAGCCGCGCACCAAGCCCGGCGGCTTCGAAGGCCGGGGCACCGCCGCGCTGCCCTGGCTGCAAGCCGCCCGCCAGGAAACCGGCCTGCCAATGGCCATCGAAGTGGCTACCCCCCGCCACGTGGAGGACGCGCTCAGGCACGGCATCGACGTGCTCTGGATTGGGGCGCGCACCACCGTGAACCCCTTCGCGGTGCAGGAGCTGGCCGACGCGCTGGCCGGCACCGGCGTGCCCGTGATGGTGAAAAACCCCGTCAACCCCGACCTCGCGCTCTGGATTGGCGCGCTGGAGCGGCTGGAGCGGGCCGGCATTACCGATTTGGCGGCCATTCACCGGGGTTTCAGCACGTTCGCGCCCTCGCGCTACCGCAACGCGCCCACCTGGGCCATCCCGATTGAGCTGAAAACCCGCTACCCCGAGCTGCCGCTCCTCAACGACCCCAGCCACATCGGCGGCGCGCGCGACCTGCTGCTGCCCATCGCCCAGAAGGCCCTCGACCTCGACTACGATGGCCTCATCATCGAGACGCACCCCGACCCCGACCACGCCCTCTCCGACGCCGCCCAGCAGGTGACGCCCGCCCGCCTGCAAGAGCTGTTGAGTGAGCTGAAATACCGCTATCGCAGCTCCGACAACGCCGACTACCGCAACAAGGCCGAGGAGCTGCGCCAGAAAATGGACACCGCCGACCACGAAATCCTCGAAATGCTGGCCCGCCGCATGGCCCTCATTCAGGAGCTGGCCGAGTACAAGAAGGAGAACAACGTGAAGATTTTGCAGCTCGAACGCTGGCAGGAAATCTTCAAAACCCGCCCCGAGTGGGGCAAAAAGCTGAACATCGACGAAAAATTCGTGGGCGAGCTCTACAAGCTCATTCACATCGAAAGCATTCGCCAGCAGACCGAGGTGCTCAACGGCCGCCCCATCGACGGCCCCGTGAACCTGGGGCCGGGGCTCTAGGCGGGGGTAGGGCAACTACTGGCGCTGGTAGGTGTACCTGGGGCCATCGGCCGCGCTGCACTGGTCAATAACCAAGACATTGCTTTGCACGCTATACGCTCCTTTAGGCACGTACACGTTGGGCACTGTGGCCGTGAGGGTAATCGTGGCTACCAGGTCGCTGGCCGAGCAGTTGGCTCCCTGGCCGGTGGCGTAGCTTCCCGTCGCCGCCAAGGTGCCGTTGCGGAAGAGTTGGAAATGCTGGCTGGCATCGAGCGTCAGCACCTCGTTGGGCACGGGCTGGCCGGCGGGGCAGTAGCACTGCAAACCGGTAAGCCGCCAGCTACCCGCCAGCTCATCGGAGGGCGCGGGCGAGTCGCTATCGTGGCGGCAGCCGCTGAAGCTAGCTACTAATAAGAGGCTGGCGTAGAGTAGTTTGTTCATAGCAAGGAGGGTAGGGAAAATTACTCGGCAACCCAATGATACAGCTCATACGCCCCGCCATCAACGCAGGCGTCTTCGCCGGTAATGCTGAGCACCTGCTGGCCGTTTTGCTGGCTGATGGCGTAGGTCTTGCGCTCGTTATTAGGCAGTTTTTCCTCGCTGGTTGAGTACGTGATAATGGGAAAATTAGCCTGCTTATCGCCACAGCGCGGCAGCGGGCCCATCGAGAGCTGGTAGCTGGTGCGGTAGTCGCCCTGGCCGCTGCGGCGCAGTAGCAGCTGCCCGCCCGCGCCAAATACCAGCTGGCGCGTATAGCCCTCGCTGGCGGGGCTGCGGTTGCCGGCCCAGCCCAGCGTCGAGGAGTTCCATTCCCAGTGCCCGGTCGCCAGCGCCAGCTCGTCGTAGTTGTTGGGTCGAATGTCGGCGTCGTGCTGGCAGCTGGCCGCCAGCTGCGACGTAGCCAGCAAGGCGATATAGCGCAAAAGTCTGTTCATCAGAAACCGGGAGAATGCAAAAAGCGCGCGGGATACTTAAATGTAGAGCATTACCAGCCGGAAATCGTTGCACATGGCGCCGCCAAAAATGCATGGGCCGGCCCGCCGTTTATTTGCACCTGCTTACTGTCTGGCTCACCCGCGCCGTTTTTGCCTTGAATACCTCGCCCACCATTGGCCCCGCCGCCCTACCCGCCCTGGCCGAGCTGCTGCGCCAGGCGCCGCCCAGCCGCCTCTTCGTGCTGGCCGACGCCAACACGGCGCGCGATTGCTACCCCCACTTACGCGCCCAGCTGCCAGCCCATGAGCTGCTGACCATCGCGGCCGGTGAGAAGCATAAAACGCTGGCTACCTGCACCGAAGTGTGGGCCTGGCTCACCGCGCACCACGCCGACCGCCACGCCCTGCTCGCGTGCCTGGGCGGGGGGGTAGTGACGGACCTGGGCGGCTTTTGCGCGGCCACCTACAAGCGCGGCCTGCGCTGCGTGGGCGTGCCCACCACGCTGCTGGCCCAGGTCGATGCCGCGGTGGGGGGTAAGACGGGGGTTGATTTTCAAGGGTTTAAAAATCACATCGGCGTATTTCAGGAGCCGGAGGCGGTGTTCATGGACCCCGCGTTTCTGGCCACGCTGCCGGCCGGCGAGCTGCGCTCGGGCTACGCCGAGGTTATCAAGCACGCGCTCATTGCCGATGCGGCGGCCTTTGCTGAGCTACGCGAACTGCGCGTGGCCGCCGTGCCCAACTGGGCGCCCATTATCCGCCACTCGGTGGCTATCAAGGAAGCCATCGTGGCCCAGGACCCGCACGAAAGCGGCCCGCGCAAGCTGCTCAACTTTGGCCACACCATCGGCCACGCCCTCGAAAGCTACCTGCTGGCCCAGCCCGGCCGCGCCGTGCGCCACGGCGAAGCCGTGGCGGCGGGCCTGGTGGCCGAGAGCTGGCTCTCGGCCGAGCGCGGCCTGCTCACGGCCGAAGAGCTGGCCCAGGTGCGGGGGGTAGTAAGCGCGTCGTTCGAGCCGCTGCGCTTTGCCAAAAATGAAATCGCGGAAATCGCCGCCTACGCCCTGCACGACAAGAAAAACCGGGGCACCAGCATCAAATGCACCTTGCTGCACGGGCTGGGCCACGGCATTTTTGACCAGGCCGTGACCATTGCCGAAATCAGCGCCGCGCTGCGAGCGTACGGGAATGTGCGGTAAGCTTCAGCTTGCCGGGAGCAGTGTAAGGTAAGCTTTAGCTTGCCGTAAGTGGCTAACAGATAATTAAGTATGCTAAAAAAAGGGTTTTACTCAATCCGGCAAGCTAAAGCTTACCGCACATTTCCCCGGCAAGCTAAAGCTTACCCTACACTTTTTTCATGACAACTCAACAACTGCGCTGGCCGGGTGGGCCGCTGGGCGGCACGGCCCATTTGCCGGCTTCCAAGAGCGAAGCCAACCGCGCTTTGCTCCTCCAGCGCCTGGCCGGCGGCGGCACCCTCACCAACCTCTCCGAAGCCAACGATACCGTGCTGATGCAGCGCCTGCTGGGCCAGGCCGCCGGCACCGACCTGCTCGACGCCGAAGACGCCGGCACCGTCATGCGCTTTATGACCGCCTACCTGGCCGTGACCGGCTGGCGCGGCACGCTCACCGGCGCGGCCCGCATGAAGCAGCGGCCCATCGGCATTCTGGTTGAGGCGCTGCGGTCACTAGGCGCTGGCATTGAGTACGTTGAAAAGAAAGATTACCCGCCCTTGCGCTTTGCCGGGGGAGGCAGGGCGGCGGCCACGGCCGAGCTGGCCGTGCGCGGCGACATCAGCAGCCAGTACATTTCGGCGCTGCTGATGGTGGCGCCCATGCTGCCCGGCGGCCTGCGCCTGCGCCTCACCGGCGAAATCGGCTCGCGGCCTTATATCAAAATGACCCTCAAGCTGATGCGTCACTTCGGAGCCACGGCCACCGAGGTGCGCCGCGACGAAATTGAGGTGCAGCCCGGCGGCTACCGCCCGGCCGACTACCGGGTAGAAAGCGACTGGTCGGCGGCCAGCTACTGGTACGCGCTGCTGGCGCTGGCCCCGGCGGGCTCCAGCCTCGTGCTGCCCGGCCTGCGCGAAAAATCGTGGCAGGGCGACCACGTTATCCAGCTTATTATGCGGCCGCTGGGGGTAGCTACCGAGTTTTTGGCCGATGGCAGCGGGGCGCGCCTCACGCAGGTGCCCCCCAACCCGGTGCCGGCCCACGCGCCCATCCTCAATTTCACCGACTGCCCCGACCTGGCCCAGACCGTAGCCGTGGTGGCCGCCGCCCTGGGCCGCCCGCTGCGCCTCACGGGTCTGCACAGCCTGCGCATCAAGGAAACCGACCGCATCGCGGCTATCCAGACCGAGCTGCGCAAGTTCGGGGCCGACATGCCTGAGGTAGCGCCCGGTGTGTTTGAAGTGCAGTCGGCTGGTTTTAAGGTTGATGGACAAGTAGTTGATACCTACGACGACCACCGCATGGCGATGGCCTTCGCGCCGCTGGCCATGCGCGGGCCGCTGGCCGTGCACGAGCCGCTGGTGGTGCGCAAGTCCTACCCCAGCTTCTGGCGCGCGCTGGCGGCGGTGGGGATGAGGGAGTAGTTTGGACAGGAGTTTAAAATGCGTCTGTCATTGCGAGCATGTTGCGCGTCCTTGCTTGATGCGCAACATGCTCGCAATGACAGACGAAATTAATTTTTATATATTATAGCTCTCCCAAGATGAGTTACTACGAAGTTGCCGCCGTGCTCCTCGCCAGCGGCCTGCTGCTGGCCAGCTGCCAGTCGAAGCCCGGCGCGGGCGAAACTGCCGGGGCCGCTCCCGCTGGTGCCGTGTGGCACTCCGACGCCTATACGCTGTACCGCGACAGCGTGACGCAGGGCGCCAACCACGCCCGCGCCACTTCACCCACCGAGCTGACGTCGAACTACCGCAGCCCGGCCAACGAGACGCAGAGCCCGCTTATCACCTTCAAATTCAGCCTCAACGGCAAGGACAACGAGCTGGCGCCCGGCCAGGATAATATTTTTCTGGCCCTACCCCCCGCCGCCGGGGCCACGCTCGAAACGCCCGTCATCGTCTTCGGCCAGCGCTACCTCGACCCCCGGCCCGTGCCCCCCGGCGTGTACCTGACTCCCAACACGCCCCTGAAAATCCGGCTGGACCTGCGGCCCGTGCTGGATGCCTTCGAAAAGCAAGGCTTTTACACGACGTACAAAGGCGAAAAGCTTTACAAGCAGGACTTTAAGCAAGTCTTCGTGGCCGGTAGCGCGGCCCCGCTGAGCTGGGATTTTGATAACCTGGTGAACAAGCCCGAGCTGGAAATGCACGACCCCGACGGCGATGGTATCTACGAGGTAACGCTGATGCTCAACGCCCCGGCCGCCGCCAAAACCACCGCCCAGCAGTGGAAAAAAACGTTAAAAACCGACGACTTTCCGCGGTATAAGTCGGACTACCCGCTGGCCGACGCGCTCTACAACCTGGCCCTGGAAGAGGCCCGCCGCGCCGTGGAGCCCGACCGCACCTTCCGCACCGGCAAGGAGTGGGCGGGCGTCTGGACGCGCGATATCAGCTACTCTATCATCCTGGCACAGGCCACGTTGCAGCCCCGCCCGGCCATGAAAAGCCTGCTGCGCAAGGTGAGCCCCGAGGGCCGCATTATCCAGGATACGGGCACCGGCGGCGCCTACCCCTGCTCCACCGACCGGGTTATCTGGGCCGTGGCGGCCTGGGAAATCTACAAGGTGACCGGCGACGCGGCCTGGTTGAAGAAAGTGTACCCGATTATCCAGAAGTCGCTGGCCGACGACGCGCAAAACGTCTACGACCCCACCACCGGCCTGGCGCGCGGCGAGTCGTCGTTTCTGGATTGGCGCGAGCAGACCTACCCCCGCTGGATGCAGCCGGCCGATATTTACGAGAGCGAAAACCTGGGCACCAACGCCGTTCATTTTCAGGCCAATACCGTGCTGGCCCTCATGGCCCGGCAGCTGGGTGAGGCCGCCGTAGCCGCGCGGCACGAGCAGGTGGCGGCCAAGATGAAAGCTGCCATCAACCAGTACCTGTGGCAGGAAAAGGCCGGCTACTACGGCCAGTACCGCTACGGGCGGCTGTTTCCGGTGCTCTCGCCGCGCGCCGAGGCGCTGGGCGAGGCGCTGAGCGTGTACTTCGGCGTGGCGGAGGGGGGTAGGGCGCGGCAGGTGGTGGCCAGCACGCCCACCGTGCCCTTCGGCATCCCGTGCATTTACCCCCAGATTCCGGGCATCCCGCCCTACCACAACGACGCGGTGTGGCCCTTCGTGCAGACCTTCTGGGCGCTGGCCGCCGCCAAGGCCGGCAACGAGGCCTCGCTCACGGAGAGCATCGCGGCCATCTACCGCCCGGCGGCGCTGTTTTTAACCAATAAGGAGAACTTCGTGGCCGGCAACGGCGACTTCGCGGGCACCCAGATTAACTCTTCTAATATGCTCTGGAGCTTGTCGGGCAGCCTGGGTCTGGTGTATAAAATCCTGTTCGGGATGCACTACGAAACCGACCGGCTGGTATTTCAGCCCTTCGTGCCACAGGCGTTCCAGGGCAGTCGCTCACTCACCAGTTTCACCTACCGAAAAGCGGTGCTGGACATTGATTTGCAAGGCTTTGGCAATACGATAAAGACCATTACCCTCGATGGTAAAGAACTGGCCGGCGCGGCCGTGCCGGCCACGCTCACCGGCCGCCACCAGGTGCGCATCGTGCTCAGCAGCCAGGCCCCGGCCGCGGCCAAAACCAACCGCGTGGCCAATGCCTACTCGCCCGAAACGCCGCGGGTAGCCTTTGCCAACGGCCACCTCAGCTGGCCCGCCATCAAAGACGCCCAAACCTACCGCGTGCTGCTGAATGGCCAGCCCGTGAACGCCAGCGGCGCGCTCACCTACGCCGTGCCCGCCGGTGGCCCCACCTACGCCGGGTATCAGGTCGTGGCTATTGATAGCAAGGGGTTGGAGTCGTTCGCCAGCGAGCCGCTCCTGGTGGCCGCGCCCACTACCGAGGTGCAGCTCGAAACGGTAGCCCCGACCGCCGGCTACGCCTACAAAGGCTTCAGCGGCAAGGGCTTCGTGGAAACGAGCACCACCAAAAATACCGTGCTCCATATTCCGGTGACGGTGGCCGAAGGCGGCATCTACGCCGTGGATTTCCGCTACGCCAATGGCAATGGCCCCATCAATACCAATAACAAGTGCGCTATCCGCACCCTGCGCAACGGCCCTACCCAGCTCGGCACCATCGTGCTGCCCCAGCGCGGCGTGGAAGAGTGGTCGAACTGGGGCTTCACCAACGCCGTGCGGGTGCATCTGCCCAAGGGCACGACCACCCTCACGCTCGCCTACGAGCCGGCCAACACCAACATGAACGGCACCGTGAACCAGGCCATGCTCGATTACCTGCGCCTGCGCAAGGTCGGCAAGTAAATGTCATGCTGAGCCCCGCGAAGCATCTCTACCACGCCGAGAGGATTACTAACCCCAGCGGCGTGGTAGAGATGCTTCGCGGGGCTCAGCATGACGTTCTTTTTGGCTATTGTCAACTTCCCGTTCCTACTTTTGCCCTCTATGACGGACGCTGAATTTGACCTGCTAGACGAGCTATATTTCGTAACGCCATTTCGGGTATTGCTCGAAAAAACCGGCCGGCCCGCCGCCGAGCTCCTACCCCTGCTCGGCAACCTGCTGGAGCGCGGCCTGGTGCGCTACTACTGGCCCGACCCCGACACCGAGCTGGCCTACGAGCCCACCTCTTTCGGCGCGCTGGGCCAGGATGCCAGCTACCTGGCCTCGAAAGAGGGCTTGCTGCAACACAATACCCGCTAGCCGTGGCCGCCGTGCCCCTGGCCCCCGACGTGCTACCCGCCGGCCTCGACTCGGCGGTGGTAGTGCCGCCCCCGGCGCGCACGCCCGGCTACTACGTGCGCCAGCGCCTGTGGGCCAACCGCCCGGCGGTGGCCGGCCTGGCGTTCATCGGCCTGTGCGCGCTGGTGGCGCTGCTCGGCTACTGGATTTTGCCCGACAACTCGCCCGATGCCAACAACGGCCTGGTGCAGCTGCAAAAGCAGCCGCCCGGCTTCGTGGCCACTATTTACCAGCGGCCCGACCCCAACGCCCTACCCCCCGGCAACGCCCTGGAGGTGTGGCTGCACGGCCGCCCCCCGCAGTCCAAGGACGAGGTAGCCACCCAAAACCATTCATCCATTCACCCATTCACCCATTCACTCACCCGCCGCTACTGGCTGGGCACCGACAAGGCCGGGCGCGACGAGCTGAGCCGGCTGCTGCTGGGCACGCGCATCTCGCTGGGCATCGGGCTGGTGGCGGTGCTCATCTCGTTGGCGCTGGGGGTGGGGGTAGGGGCCGTGGCCGGCTACTTCGGCGGCTGGCTCGACAGCCTCCTGCTGGGCCTGATGACGGTGGTGTGGAGCATCCCTGGCATTATGCTGGTCATTGGGATTTCGCTGGCCCTGGACAGCAAAGGCGTGTGGGTCAGCTTCGTAGCCGTGGGCCTCACCATGTGGGTCGATGTGGCGCGGGTGGTGCGCGGGCAGGTGCTGGGGCTGCGCTCAGCCACGTTTATCGAGGCGGGCCGGGTGCTGGGGCTACCCACCTGGCGGCTCATCTTCGTGCACCTGCTGCCGAATCTGCGCGGGCCGCTCATCGTGCTGGCTACCAGTAACTTTGCGGCCGCTATTCTGCTCGAAGCGGGCCTCAGCTTTCTGGGCCTGGGCGTGCAGCCACCCGCCCCTAGCTGGGGCCTGATGGTGAAGGAGGGCTACGACCTGCTCGGCACCGAGGCCGGCCTGTGGCTAACCGCGCTACCTGGGCTGGCCATCAGCTTGTTGGTGCTAAGCTTTAACGTGCTGGGTAATGGCCTGCGCGATGCCTTTGACCCTAAAACGCAGCTGACCTAAAGCCGTGGGGAGTAAGTTGGGCTTCCGGGCGTATTATTGTAGCTGTCGCTGTATTTTTAGCAGCCTTCCTTATTCTCCAGCCACTACTTTTTCGTTCTGCTTTTATGCCCCAAACCGCTGAAATCGCGGGCCTCGAAAAACGCCTTTTCCTAAAGGAGCGGGAGCTGGGGGCGCTGCTGGAAATTACGCAAGCCATGACCCACGACTCGGTGGAGGCTGATTTATACAAGATTTACCAGTTCACGCTGATTGGGCAGCTGGGGGTGCGCCGGCTGGCGCTGTACGTGCTGGAGGAAGGCGTTTTTAAGCTGAAAATAAATTTCGGGACCGCCCTACCCCCCGATTCTCACTTGCTGCCCGCTGAGGTAGCCCACTGGTGCCCCGATGAGCCTTGCCCCGTGCAGAGCCTCGGCCTGGGGCCCGCCTGGCAGCAATTTGAGCTGCTGGTGCCGGTGCACCGCCGCGAAATAGTGCAGGCGCTGGTGTTTGTGGGCACCGTGCAGGGCGACTATGCCAGCAGTGAGGCCCTGTCATTTCTGGAAACGCTGAGCAACATCCTGCTCGGGGCCGTGGCCAACCTGCGCCTGGCCCGCCAGCGCGAAGCCCTGCTGGTGGCCGAGGCCGCCGTGCGCCGCGAAATCGAGATTGCCCAGCAGGTGCAGCAGCTGCTGTTTCCGCAGCACTTGCCCAACAATGCCCACTACGCCCTGCACGCCACCTACCAGCCACATACGGAAGTAGGCGGCGACTACTACGACGTAATCGAGATTGATGCCCACCGTCTGCTGGTGTGCGTGGCCGACGTGAGTGGCAAGGGCGTGCCCGCCTCGCTGCTGATGTCCAACTTCCAGGCCGGGTTGCGCACGCTGCTGCGCCAGGGTATCAACCTGGCTACTACCGTGCGCGAGCTCAATTACCTGCTGTTTCGCAATTCGGGCGGCGAGAAGTTCATTACGGCTTTCCTGGCCATTTATGACCGCCGCACGCAGGTACTGGAGTACGTGAACGCCGGCCACAACGACCCGCTGCTGCTACCCGATACCGGTCCGCCGCAGCTATTGCACGATGGTACCGTGATGCTCGGCATCATGGATGAGCTGCCCATGCTCCAGGTGGGCCTGGCTACCATGCCGCCGCGCTCGCTGCTGTTTGCCTACACCGACGGCCTCACGGAAGTATTTAATAAACAGCAGGAAGAGTTTGGCGAAGCCGGCGTACTGCGTGCCCTCACCCGCAATCACTACCTGCCCCTGCCCGGCCTGCACCAGGAACTGCTGCGCTGCATTCGCGAGTTCAACGCCAACGGCGACCGCTTCGCCGACGACGTGACCATGCTGAGCTTGCGGGTGAAGTAGGGGGGTAGGGCACTGGCTAATCGTTTGTCATTGCGAGCGCAGCGAAGCAATCGCACCCGAACGATTTCGTTCTGAGGCGATTGCTTCGCTGCGCTCGCAATGACAAATACTTACCTCACTATCTCATCACTAACCTCCAGCCACGTGCCGCTGCGAATGAGCATGGCCAGCGCTACGAAGAAGACAGAGCCGATTTTGTCAACTTCCACCAACTCATTGAGAAAGAGATGGAAGAGAATGATAATCAGTGATAAGCTCACGGCCAGCACTACCCGGCGCACCTCGGGCCGGTGGGCGCTGGCGTGGTACAGGCGCTCGGCCGTGAGCAGGGCCGTAGCTACGAGCGCGCAAAACAGCACGAAGCCCGGAATACCCTGCTCGGCCAGCACCAGCAGGAAGTAGTTGTGCGCCGTGGAGTGCTCGTTGTTCTGGCTGACGTAGGTGCGGAAGCCCGACACCGTGTAGCGCTTGTATTCGGGGTAGAACGTGGCCGGGCCGCTGCCCACCAGGGGCTTGTCGGCTATCATGCGGGCGGCGGCCACCCAGCGGTACACCCGCTCCATGCCCGACACATCCTGGAGCTTATAGGTCGATTCGAGGTGGGCTTTGAAATCGCCGCCGTGCCAGATAGTCTTCTCGTAGTCGGGCGCGAAACGCATAAAGTTGTCGGCACTCACAAAATACCCGGCCGCCCCGGCGGCGCTCAGCCCCACCCCCAGCAGCAGCACCCGCGTGAGGCGCAGCCGCAGCACCCCGTAAAAAATGCCCGCCACGGGCAGCGACAGCCACGAGGCACGGGTGTAGGAAGTAATCAGCCCCAGCAGCAGCAGGCCGCCCACTGCCAGCCACCACCGCCGCCGCGGGGAAGTAGGGGCCTGCCCCGCCAGCCCCCAGGCCAGGGGTAGCAGGAGCGCCAGCACGGTAGCGTAGGTAACATGGTTGCGGAAAAAGGGCTGAATGGCCCAGTTAATTTGGGCGAAGCTGAAGCCGGTGCTGGCGTGCCGCGGCAGCGTCCAGCCTAGCGTTACCGTGGTGGCCACTACATAGCAGGCCGCCAGCCGCCAAAAATCGGCGGGCCGGCGCAGCAGCAGCAGGCTGCCCAGCAGAAAAGGTACCAGGTACCAGCACTTAGCCAGTACGTACTTAACCGACTTTAAGGTATTGGTTGAGAAGTAAATATCCACGGCCGACCAGGCCAGTAGCACTACCGGCAACACCAGCAGCGGGTGGCGCCACTCGCGCCGCGCCAGCTGCCGCAGGCTGCCGGGGCCCAGCAGCAGGGCCAGCGGTACGCAGCCCAGCAGCAGCACCAGCAGCGGCTCGGAGGGCACGTCCATACTCAGGCCGCCGGGCAGCGCCACCTCGTGCGAAAAGGGCAGCGTCAGGAACAAGGCGTAGTATAACCACTGCCAGCGCGTTGCCAGTAGCCCCAGGCCCAGCACGGCCAGCGCGGGCAGCACCAGCGCCGGCTGCCGCAGCAGCCCCGCCAGCGCCCCGCCCAGCAGCAGCAGGCCCACAAACCCCACGAACAGCCACTGGCTGGTATCCACGGGGCGCAGGCGAAGCAGAAGCGTTTTCAATTATCAGTTATCAGTTATCAGTCACCAATTATCAGTCATCAATTTCAGGACAACGGCTTCGTGCAAGTTCTGAACTGATAATTGATGATTGTTAATTGATAATTGAAGCGGGCCGGCGATACAATTCCAACAACAGAATGAAAAAAGCCGACAGCACAAACGTGAGCAGCATGGAGCCCAGCACGATAGCCGCGCGGAAGGGCTTGCTCTTGCGGATGGCGGGGTAGGCCTTTTGCACTTGGTAGAGCGACGATACCCGGCTGGTGAGCGAGGTACTGGCCTGCTCGTAGGCGGCCTGCGAACCCACGAAGCGCCCCTGCAGGTCGGCCAGGCGGGTGGTGAGTAGGTTCACCGAGTCGGTGCCCTGGGTCCAGCCTTCGAGGTTGATGGTATTGCCGCCGTCGGCGCGGGTGTGGGTGAGGCCATTCAGGGCCCGGCGCAGGCCGGCCACGTTGCCGGGGCCGCCGCCTTCGGCTACGCGCAACTCCTTTTCGGTTTCGATAACGGCCTTAGCCAGGTAGCGGCCCTGCTGCTCCAGCCCAAACACGCCGTAGCGGCGGCGCGCGCCCAGTAGCCGCTGCCGGTTTCGCTCGTAGACGCGGCCCAGCTGGGCCGAGCGTTGCCGGTAAATTTCCAGCACGTTGCGACGGTTTTCGAGGGTTAGCTGCTGGTTTACCGAATCGATAGCCGCGACCATCGCGTTAGCGACGGTCGCCGCCAGTTTTTTGTCCTTATCCTGAAACGTTAGCTCGATGGCGTCGCGCTCGTTGTGCACGATGCTCAGGTTACTGTTAAACTCGCTCAGCACGGCATTTTCTACCGCATCGGTGCCCGGCATCCCCGCGTCGTAGTGCTTATAAAGGTCGAACCGCTTAATCATCAGCTCAGCCAGCGGTAGCGACTGCCCGATGGTGAGCACCCGGTCGAGGTCCTCAGAGCGCGCCCCTACTTCCAGCTTCGAGCCCTCCACGAGGCGGTCGGGGTCGGTGCTTTGGGGCGAGGTGGGTAGGAAAATGGCCGTCGAGCTGTAGATATTGGGTAGCGACCAGGCCACCAGCGCGCTTACTACGGCGGCCAGCCCCACGGCCAGGGCCAGCAAATATTTCCAACGGTTGAAGATGGCCCGCAGGCCGGCAGTGGAAAAAGGGGGTAGGAAATCGGGCGACATAACGACGAAAAGGAGAGCCGCCGCGGGCCGGAGCCCGGCACGGCAACGGGCAAAGATATACTGCTGCCCGCCCGGTCGGGCTTTACCTTTGGGTTTCCCTTCTCCACCTCACGGGCCGCGGTCCGCTCTGCACATCAAACGCTTTTTTGGAAATATTAGCCTGGCCGTAGCGCTCAACCTACTGGTGAAGCCCGGCTGGGTCGTAGTAGAAAGCCTGGTGCAGGACCGCATCGGCCACGTGGCCTACGGCACGTTTACGGCGCTCTCCTCGCTGACGCTCATCCTGGTTACGCTCTCCGACGTGGGCCTCACGCACTACAGCGTGAAGCGCCTGGCCGCCGAGCCGGCGTACCTGGCCACGCACTTCCCTACTATCCTCCCGCTGCGCGGGCTACTCAACGGGGTAGCCCTGGTGGTGCTGCTGGCCCTGGGCCGCCTGTTGGGCTACGGGGGGGCGCAGCTGGTGCTGCTGGCCGCGATAGGTACGGGCCTGCTGCTGACGCAATACGGGCAATTTTTGCGGGGCACCTTCCAGGCGCACCAGCAATTCAATATCGACGCGGTGCTCTCGGTAGTTGAAAAAGTGCTGCTGCTGGCTCTGCTGCTGGTATTGCTGCCGGCGGGCCTGTCGCTCTGGGCTTACGTGGGAGCCCGCCTGGTGGCGGCGGCTTTCACGGCCGTGCTCCTCTACGGGCTGATGACGCGCCTGTTTGGGCGGGTGCGCTACCGCTGGCACTGGGGCCAGGCGCGCCAGGTAGTACGCGAGGCCCTGCCCTTCGCGCTCATTACGCTGCTCTACGGGGCCAACGAGCGGGTCGATATGGTGATGCTGGAGCGCTTGGCTTCGCCGGCCGAGGCCAGCTACTACGCCGGCGCCTACCGCTGGGTCGACGCCGTGATGATGTACGTCTGGACCCTGATGCCACTGTTTTTTGCCCGCTTCGCGGCGGCCCTGCATAGTCGCCCCGAGCAGCAGGCGCTGCTCTGGTTCGGGCAGCGGGTGGTTACGCTACCCCTGCTGCTGGCCTGCGCGTTCGTGCTGTTTCGGGGCGAATTGCTGTTCTGGCAATTCACGCACAGCACTCCCGCCCAGCTGGCGGTGATGACGCGCTGCCTCAGGATTTTATTTCTTAACGTACTGATACAGGCATTTTTCGCCATCTACAGCGCCCTGCTCAATAGTACGCACTACGTGGGTATCGTTAGTAGGCTCATCGCCGGTAGCCTGGCGCTCAACGTGGGGCTGAACTTGCTGCTACTGCCGCGCTACGGGGCCGTGGCGGCGGCCTACAACACGCTGCTCTGCGCGGGCCTGGTGGCGGTGGGCTACCTGTGGCTGGTGCACCACCGGGCCCAGGTGGCCGTGCCGTGGGGCTGGCTGGGGCGGCTGAGCCTGGCCTTTGGGCTGCTCTGCGCCGGTTGGTACGGCTTGCAGCACCTGCTGGCGCTACCTTGGTTGCTGGAAAGCGCCCTGGCTACGGCAGGCTTCGCAGGTATCAGCCTAGCGCTGGGACTGCTGCCGCTGGCCGAAATTCGAGCCTTTGTTCGACCAGCCAAAGCCTGAGCTGGTTGCTTTTTTCAAATGGAAGCTGTTTAGGGTTAAGGTTTTAAGAATTCAAAGACGAGCGTCATGCTGAGCTTGTCGAAGCATCTCTACCGCGTAAGTAATCCTAACGTCAGAATTTAGCTACGCGGTAGAGATGCTTCGACAAGCTCGGCATGACGTTCTAACAAAACTTGAAACTGGTTCACTATATGTTGCCTCATCCTCCACCAGTAAATGCTGAGCTGCTGCGGCCGTTGCGGCGCGTCGAGCAGCTGGCGACGTTGCCAAAGCTAGGGCGGCTGCTGCGGCGGCCGGGCCCTTACCTCTACGCCATCGGGTTTCGGCTGCTGCGCTACCCCCGCACCAAGCGGGGCGTGGCCCGGCAGGCCCACACTTTTTTTGGCGCGCCCATGACCGTGCTCCTACCCGCCGGCACCGATATCTACCTGACCGGGGGCAAGTCGCACGACTCTGAAATCCGGCTGGCCCGCTTCCTGATTCAGCACCTCGCGCCGGGCGGCGTGTTTGCGGATGTGGGCGCGCATTTCGGCTACTTCTCGCTGCTGGCGGCCCGCCTGGTGGGGGCGGCCGGGCAGGTGCTGGCCTTTGAGGCCTCGCGGGCTACCTACTCGGTGCTGGCGGCCAACGTGGCCGCCGCGCCCAGCGTACACGCCCGGCACTGCGCCGTGTCCGACGCGCCGGGGCAGCTGGCATTCTACGAGTTTCCGGTGCATTACAACGAGTACAATTCGCTCAGCATCGAGCAGTTCGCCCAGGAAAAATGGTTTCAAAACGAGCCTCCGACCAAGATTGAAGTGCCCGCCATTACCCTCGATAGCTGCTTCGCGGGCCCTGCGCGCCCCCCGGATATTATTAAAATTGACGTGGAAGGCGCGGAGTTTCAAGTCATTCGCGGGGCCACGGAGCTGCTGCGCCGCGCGGCCCCGGTCGTGGTGCTCGAATACCTGGAGCACCGGCGCCACAACACCGCGCACCGGCAGGCGGCGGCCCTATTGGCAGCGCTGGGCTACCAGCCCCACCGCATCAGTCCCGAGGGCCTGCTCATCGCTTGCCCCGACCTCGATGCCTATCTTTGGGCAAGCGGCATCGATTCGGACAATTTTGTTTTTGTAAAAGCGTAGCTGCTGCGCTTTTTTTCGTGCCCTACCTGCTGGCCACTTTGCACATCGCCGTCACAACCCGCTTTCTGCTCCCCGGCGGCCACCTCGAAGGGCTGGGTCGCTATACGTTCGAAACGCTGAGCTGCCTGGTGCGGCAGCACCCGGAGTGCACGTTTCACTTTCTGTTTGACCGGGCGTATGACCCCCGCTACCTGCTGGCGCCCAACGTAGTACCGCACGTGCTGGCCCCGCCCGCCCGCCATGTGCTGCTGCTGGTGGCCTGGTACGAAGGCGCGGTGGCCCGGTGGCTGCGGCGGCACCGGCCCGCCGTGCTGCTCTCGCCCGAAGGCTTCACGGTGCTCCATACCCAGGTACCGCGGGTGCTGGTGCTGCACGACCTGGCCTACCTGCACCGCCCGCAGGACGTGAGCGGCCTGGTGCGGCGCTACTACGCCTGGTTCGCGCCGCGCTGGGCCCGCGCCGCCGCGCAGCTGGTGGCCGTGTCCGACACCACGCGCCTGGATGCGGCCCGGCAGTATAGCCTACCCCCCGTGAGTATCTGGGTGGCGCCCAATGCCCCGGCCGCGCACTTCGCACCCCAAACCGCGGCGCGGCAAGCCGCCACGCGGGCGCGCTTCAGCCAGGGGCAGCCGTATTTTCTGTTTGTAGGGGCGTTGCAGCCGCGCAAGAACCTGGCAAATCTGCTGCGGGCCTTCGGGCAGTTCCGGGCCGCGGAGGGGGGTAGGGCGGCCGAAGTGCGCCTGCTGCTGGTGGGCCGCGAGGCCTGGCAGACGGGCCCCATCTTCGAGGCCTACCAGCAGCTGCCGCCCGCCACGCGGGCCGCCGTGCGGTTTACGGGCCGCGTGAGCGAGGCCGACCTGGCGGCCCTCTACGCGGCGGCGCTGGCCACCGCCTACGTGCCTTTTTTCGAGGGCTTTGGCCTGCCCGTGGTAGAGGCCCAGGCCAGCGGCTGCCCGGTGCTCACGTCCAACTTGTCGTCCTTGCCCGAGGTGTCGGGGGGGCCAGCCGCCGCGCTGCTCTGCGACCCGCACCAGCCGGCCGCCATCGCCGAAGGCCTGCGCCAGCTCGCGCAGGATGAGGCCCTGCGCGCGCGCCTCCGCACGGCGGGCCTGGCCAATGCCGCCCGCTACAGCTGGGCCCGTAGTGCCGAGGTGCTGTGGCAGGCAGTAAGGGCAGCGGGT
>JAABUN010003331.1_pt1 | contig 25186 bp, 11 predicted proteins | sample 5559311 | NCBI WGS metagenome assembly JAABUN01 (sample SAMN10711877, study PRJNA513370) | rock metagenome | isolation source: Antarctica rocks | place: Antarctica: Victoria Land, Siegfried Peak sud
CTACACCCTGCTTCCGCTTAGGCTGATACAACAAAACTGAATGAATTAAATTAAAAAACAAAACACAGGTATCTTATCCCCCTGTGGATAACTCAAAAAATAGTCAACTGATTTCAGGACGATGCAACAACAACCAATGCCTGCCTGAAGGCTGAGCCGCCTTTGCCTAATTTTAATTTGCCCTTTAATGCTTGAATTGGCGAGAAGGCAGATAAGAAAAATGCAGGATAACTGCCCGCTAAAAATCCAACAATAATAATAACGCCAACAAGAAAAAGATAGATGGGTAATGCATTCCATGAAACAGTTAAAGAATAATCAAGCAATTGATTATACCAAGGCATTACTAATAATAATAAACCAACAGAAATGATACATGAAATAGTTGTAAGCAAAACGCTTTCGCCAATAAACTGCCATATAAGATTATTACGCAATGCGCCCAGCACTTTGCGTAAGCCAACTTCTTTTGAGCGGTCAACTGCACGAATGGTGGAGAGGTTCATAAAGTTGATGCAGGCAATTAAGAGTATTAGTACAGCGATAGAAAGAAAAATATAAACAACCGTTTTATCACCATGCTTTGCATTATCGTCAACATTTTCAAAATAGACATCTTTTAGCGGTGTGAGTGAAAGTGTCCAATGAAAGCCATATTTCTTCAAATCGCCGCCTAAATATTTTTCTATAAACTGAGGCAGGCGGCTTTCAACCTGTTGTGACGTTATATGCGGAGCCAGCAACACATAAGTGTACATACCGTTGTAAATCCACGTCGTCATGGTGCCATTGTTCTTATAGTTTTCAAGCGGAACAATCAGATCGAAATCGAGATGTGAATCAGAAGGAACATCTTTAGCAATACCTGTTACTTTCAATTGCAGGTTTTTATCAAGCTCAATCACTTTACCTATGGCATTATCAATACTTCCAAAATATTTTTTTGCTGTTGATTCTGTTAATACAACGCTGTTAGGATCTTTTAAAACTGTTGCAGCATTGCCTTTAATTAACGGAAAAGAAAACAGGCTGAAAAAATCTGAATCAACATCGTATACTTTCTTTTCTTGAAAAGACCTGTTACCAATCGTTACCAAATTAGCTGCCGGATTTACACGAACTGCTTTTATTATTTCACCTTTAAAATCATTTAGCAGTGCAGGTGCGTGCATTCCGGACAGATAAGATACACTGCCTTGCTTTCCTTCATTCTCAAAGCCACGCATTACGCGATAAATGCGATCATTATTTTTATGAAATTTGTCAACACTAAATTCATTCATTATGAAAAGAAAGATCATCATGCAAACGGTGATACCGATGGTTAATCCAAGAATATTGATGAAAGAGAAAACTTTATTCTTCATCAGATTGCGCCATGCGGTTTTAAAATAATTTTTGAGCATGTTTTTTAGCTTTGAGCTATCAGCTGCGAGCTGCGAGCTTATTTAAAATTTGTTGGGCTATATGTAATATCTATAATTTTTGTTCTAACATTTTATTTCCTCACCATCCTTTCAATCCAATAAATCGTGGTTCTATTATTCCGTTCTTAAACTCTTTACAGGATTTGCAATAGCTGCTTTTATTGTTTGAAAGCTTAGTGTGATAAAGGCAACTAAAATCATCAGCAAACCTGAAACAGCAAAAATCCACCAGCTTATGGTAGTGCGATATGCAAAATTTTGCAGCCATTTATTCATGCCAAGCCATGCCAGCGGTGCTGCAATTACAAAAGCAAGCAAAACCAATCGAACAAAATCTTTTGAAAGCAGCGTTACCAATTGTGATACGGTTGCGCCCAATACTTTTCGTACACCGATTTCTTTGGTGCGTTGTGTGGTGATGTACATTACCAGGCCTAATAATCCAAGACAGCTTATAAATACCGCAAGTCCGGTGGCCCAATTAAGCAAGCTTGAAATATTTTGTTCCTGCGTGTAATATTTAGCTATGTCTTCATCAAAAAAACCATAATAAAAATCATCGTCGGGATAAATGTCTTTAAACGCTTTTTTTGTTTTGTCTAATGCAGTTTTCCATGTGGTACCGTTTGCATTTTGTGGTTGAAGCAATACATTAATAAGCCCTTCATTTCCCACGTCACTTGTAATTAGTAAAGGCTTTATTGGTTCATGCAAAGATTTTTGATTGAAGTCTGCCACCACGCCAACTACAGGAACTTGTTTGTTATTCCAGTCTATATATTTTCCAATTATATTCTGTGGGTTTTGAAAGCCAAGCACATGCATGTAGGTTTCATTAATCAACAATTCTTTTGTTGTATCAGACTGGGATAGATTGCGACCTGCCAATAATTTTATACCGTATAATTTTATATAGTTGGTATCGCCATATTTCTCCTGCACATCTATTTCAATTTCTTTTTTCCCGTCCCTATATTTCATAATTTCAGAAGATGTATTGCCAGATGAAGGTGGATTACTGCTGAGACTTACCATCTTTATTTCAGGAATGTTGCGAAGCATATTCAGCAGCGTGGCTTTATGGCTTTTTACCATATCATTATAATTTGTATAGAAATAAACTATAGCATCTTTTTTAAAACCCATGTCTTTATTTAGTGAATAGCTGATTTGCTTGCTCACTAAAATAGTTGCCATAATTAAAAACTGTGCTATTACAAATTGAGATACCGTTAATGTTTTGCGCAAAAATGCCTGGCGTGTTCCTGCAGTATTTGTACTGATTTGATTTTTTAAAACAGCTATCGGTTTATAAGATGATAAAACAGCAGCTGGATAAAAACCAGATAATAGCGTAACAATAATTATCAATATAAATAAAAACAACAGGATATCGGGTTGGTGTATAATGTTGAATTTTACAGCATCGGGTACAAAACCGGAGAAAGCTTTTAATATGAGCGGTGTAAGAATAACTGAAAGAATGGTGGCTATAAACGTAAGTAAAAAAGCTTCGCTTACGAACTGGAATAACAGTTGCTTTTTTGAGCCGCCAATTGTTTTGCGAATGCCAATTTCTTTTGCTCTTTGTGCAGATTGAGCCGTAGTAAGATTAATAAAATTGATGCAGCCAAGTAACAGTAAGAACAAGGCAACAGCCAGCAATCCAAACAACACAGAAGTGCTTGCCTGGGGCATGGAATAAGTACCGTAATTACTGTTAAAATGAATATCATTTAATGGCTGTAGTATAAAATTGACTTCGTTGTTATCTCCCGGCTGTTTCGGTTGATTGTGGTAATAGAGTGCAGTAATTTCTTTTTGAATTTTTGCCTGCGGTGTGCCTGTAGCAAGCTTTACATAAAGTTGTGATGCTCCATTAGTGCTGCCCCACTCATTGTAATATTGAGGGCGAAGCCTGGTGGTTTCAAGCGTAGCCTTTGAAACAAACACTTTAAACGTGAAATCAGTATTGGCAGTTATATCTTTTACAACACCGGTAACTGTTACTGCAATTGTATCATCCATATAAAAATGCTTGCCGATGATTTGCTGTGGCTGCAGGTCTGGAAAATATAATGCTGCTACAGATTGTGTTAATACAGTTTGATAGGGTTGTTGCAAAGAAGCTTTTGCGGAGCCAGCCAGCCAGTTGTAATCTATAAGATTAAAATAATTTTCATCAGCATAAACAAAGCCGTTCTGATTTTTAAAAATAACCGGCTCCGCTCCGTTTGCAATGGGTACAGAAATTTTTGGATTGTTATTAAAAGTGAAGAAAGGAACGACTGCATCAAGCCCGGTAATTTCCTTTTTTATAGCAGGCATTATTGGCGATGTAACCCCGGAGTTATAATATTTTTCACCTGAAATAATAAATGCAGATACCACCCGGTAAATGCGGTCTTTGTCTTTTTCAAACTTGTCAAAAGTCAAATTATAACTCGCAATCAAATAAATTACCAGCGATGCACTGATGCCGATAGCTAATCCTAAGACATTAATGACAGAGAAGGTTTTATGCTTCCATAATGTGCGCCATGCGGTTTTGAAGTAATTTTTGAGCATAATGTTAGTTTTAATTGTAATTTTTTGTTCTTTTATTAAGCAAATTCACTGCTTTTCATATAAGAGCCGATCCAAACCTCTCTATGAAGAGCAAAGCGAATCATCTTGCCTTCCCACAAATCACGGTTCAAATTATTTCCTCATAATCCAACAAATCCTTCTAAATCCTGGTTCAGACTATTCCGTTCTCAAACTCTTCACGGGATTTGCGATTGCCGCTTTTATCGCCTGGAAGCTGATGGTAAATATTGTTATTACAATTGCTGCAGCACCAGCCATAATAAATACAAATGGGCTTATGCTAATTCTATAATCATACTTCTGCAGCCAATCGTGCAAGAAATAAAAAGCAATTGGTGAAGCAATCAGGCAACTAATAAGTACTAATAAAATAAAATCTTTCGAAAGTAATAACCAGACCTGCGATACAGAAGATCCCAATACTTTGCGGATACCGATTTCTTTTGTCCGCTGCTCAGCTGTATAAGCAGCAAGACCAAACAAACCAAGGCATGATATAAATATAGCCAACGCTGCAAACAAACCGGCAAGTTTGCCGACGAGTGTTTCAAGATCAAACTTTGCTGCATAACTTTCATCAACAAAGTGATAGAGGTACGGAGACGAAGGATTGTATTTGTTGAAAATTGATGTAAGTTTTGTGATGGCTTTCTGGGTATTTACCTTGGGTGCCAACCGGTATGTGATGATGTTTGACCAGCCCGGTGTATAAACAAACACCGATGGCTCAACGGGCGAAAACGGTGAGGTCATTAACGCATCTTTTACTACACCAATCACTTTTAGCTGTTGTGGCTTGCCACTATTATATGTGATGATTTGGTTTAAAGGCTCTTTAAAACGCATCCGCTTTACTGCGGCCTGATTGAGAATTACACTCAATGTATCTATACTAATATTGCCGGTAAAATTTCTTCCTTCTCCTAATTGCATCCCAAGCGTTTTAAAATAGTCGGCATCGTTTAAACCAATTGTTCCAATACCCAAGGTTTCACCCTCTTGTTTTCCCTGCCAGTCGTCAATGCTGTTATGAGACCAGATATCGGTAACCGGACTTGATGACTTGGTAACGTTTATAACAACACCGCTTTGCAACAATTCATTTTTAAGAGAGGTATAATTTCGGCTTAGATCGCTGCTGACATCCGTCATCATCAATCTGTTGGCGTCATATCCTGACGGTCTGTTCTTTGCATATTGCAATTGCTGGTACACGATTGTCGTGCTTATGATTAAGGCAATAGAGCAACTGAACTGCAACACTACTAAAATTTTTCTTGGCAACGTTGCTGATCTGCCTATTTGGATACTACCTTTTAAAACCTGTACCGGCTTGAAGGAGGAAAGATAAAAGGCGGGCCGGCTGCCCGCAAGCAGTCCGGTAAGCAATACGTAGCTTAGCATTATACACCAGAAGATAGGGTTTGAATAAGGGATGGTAATTGTGGTTTTCGTGAGTGTATCAAAGGATGGCAATGCTATTTGTACAAACAACAGCGATAGCAGCGCTGCAATAAAAGTGATAACGGTGGATTCAATCAGAAACTGAAGGATCAAGTCGTTGCGCTGTGAACCTACTGCTTTTCGTACTCCCACTTCCCTTGCCCGTTTTTCGGAACGTGCCGTTGATAAGTTCATGAAATTGACACAGGCGATTAACAAAACAAGGACTCCAATTATGCCGAATAGTTGTACGTAGTCAATAAATCCACCTACTGCTTGCCCTTCTTTGTAATCCCCATACAAATGCCAGTCTTTCAATGGCTGCATGAATAATTCCGCTTTTACGTCTTTATAATCTTTAGGGTTGTATTTCTTCAGTATCGCTTTCAAACCCGGTTCGACCTGCTTGTAAGAAATATTGGGTTCTAGCGCTACAAACGTTTGATAAGAACTGTTGCCCCAATTTGTGACCGTTTCCTTTACCCAAGCATTGCTAAGGGTGTAAAAGGAAAAGGGAACGAGGTAATTGAACCGGAAGGTGGAGTTGCCCGGCAAATCCTTTAGCAAGCCTGTTACTTTTAAATCATGGTTGTTGTCTATGCGAACCGTTTTGTTCATCGGGTCTTCATTACCGAATAATGATTTGGCCGTTGACTGTGTGAGTACAATTGAATACGGATCTTTTAAACTGGCATCCGCATTTCCCTGCAATAGCGAATATTGAAATATTTTTAAAAAATCTTCACCTGCCATTGCACCTTCGGTGTATATCTTCTTTTTACCAACCACAAGTCCGTGCGGCCCCATCCAGTCTGTTTGCGTAACATATTTTACACCTGGAATATCTCTTTTAAGCGCTTCAGCTAATGGATATGCCGTTGCTACACCAACTACTGTTTCTCCGTTAATGAAAAACTTGGCTCTCGCTTTATACACCTGTTGATAGCCGGGAAGAAAACGGTCATAAGAATATTGGTAATACACCCACAAACCGATCATTAATGCTACAGCCATGCCGGTTGCCAGACCAAAAATATTAAGGACGCTGTAAACCTTATTGTTTACGAGACTGCGCCATGCGGTTTTGAAATAATTTTTGAACATTATATTTATTTTATGCTAAAAGACAATTAAGACAATTATCATTTCAAACATAAAACCAATTTTAAAAGTAGCTGATAATCAGTCTGCTATTATAGTAGCATCTTTGAGGTTGTTCTATTTTGATACAAATACGTGTACGGTTTTGATACACCAACACCCGGTCTCTCTCCTGGTGCAGATGGTCAGGAACGGTAGCTTTTATCGCCTTGAAGCCGATAGTAATTAATGCAATCAAACCCAGCTTTACATTTTCATTTTGAATTATTATTCACACACAAACTTCTCTGTGGCTATTTTTATTCTATTCATTCTGTTTATTCTATTTTTTGGGTTAAAGAATATTCATTTTTGTTCGTATTTGTATCTAAGCTAATAGAGAAATGCAGCTTTTTTACTCCGTTCTCAAACTTTTCACCGGGTTTGCAATCGCTGCTTTTATTGCCTGAAAGCTTACTGTTAATAAAGTTATAAGCAATGCGCCTATTCCTGCTGCCGCAAAAATCCACCACGAAATATTGGTGCGATATTGATAATTCTGCAACCAGCTATGCATGAATAAATAAGCAACGGGTATTGCAATGATTAAGGAGATTACTACCAGCATTACAAAATCTTTTGACAGCAGCTTCCATACGCTAAATACCGAAGCGCCTAATACTTTTCTTACACCAATTTCTTTTACGCGCTGTTCTGCCATAAACGATGCCATACCAAATATGCCAAGGCATGAAATGAATATGGCGAGGATGGCAAAGAATGTTGCCAGTTTGCCTACACGTTCTTCCACGGCAAACTTCCGGGCATATTCATCATCGGCAAACTTGTATTCAAAAGGCTGCCCGGGATTGTATTGTTTATATACCTGTTCTATTTTTTTAAGTGCATCCGGGGCATTGGCGCCGGGATTTATTTTTATATTAAGTACATTAATCTTCCAGGGAGCCATGTAGAAAATTGTGGGTACAGCGGGATCAAAAGGTGATTGCATCAGCATGTCTTTTATTACTCCGATAATATGAAAATTATATCCCTTCCAGTGTACAGTTGCTCCTATAGGTTCTTTAAAGCCCATTAGTTTTGCTGCTGATTCGTTCAATACAAATGCCATCGCATCAGCTCCTTCAGGTCCTGTCTGGTAATCTCCGCCATCAATGAATTGCCAGCCAATTGTTTTCCCATATTCTTTAGATATACCTACTGTTGCAAAAGTTTGGGTGTTGCCACTTGCATCCCTTCCGTGCCAGTCAAAATTTGATTGTTCGTTATTTGATTGAGTGACCGGTGTGGATGATTCCGCCGCTTCCACAACAGCGCCTGTTTTAATAAGATCATCACGGAAAGCAGAAAAATGTGCATATATAGCAGGCGTAAGTGTCTCAATGGTAATCAATCCATCCCTGCTATAACCGACCGGTCTGTTCCTGGCAAATTGTATTTGGCGAAAAACAACAATGGTGCCGATGATCAGGACAACGGATACAGCAAACTGCACTACCACCAGCACTTTGCGTGGAATAGCTGCCGACCGGTCTGCCTTGAACGTACCCTTTAATACTTTAACGGGCTGAAAAGAGGAAAGATAAAGAGCAGGATAACTGCCCGCAATTAAACCTGCAATAAGAGTAAACCCAATACCCATCAACCAAAAAACAGGATTAGCCCAAAGGATTGACATTTTTTTACCTGCCACTTCATTAAAGAAAGGAAGCAAGAGAAATACTAACAGCAAACTAAAAACAAACGCGCAGCATGTAACCAGCAATGACTCACTAAAGAACTGATATATCAGTTGAGCCCGTAAAGAGCCGATAGCTTTGCGTATGCCTACCTCCTTTGCACGTTTTTCGCTGCTGGCGGTACTTAGGTTCATAAAGTTTATACATGCAAGCAGCAAAACAAAAAAGCCTATAATGCCAAATAGCCAGACATATTGTATTCTGCCGCCTACATTCACACCATTCTTAAACTCAGAATACAGATGCCATTGGCTCATAGGATGCAGAAAAATAACAGGCTTAAACCTTTGATCTCCATTAGCTGCCTTGGCAAATTTTGCATCTTTAATTTTTGCGGACGCCTTATTCATGTCAACATTATCTGCCAACTGCACATATATCTGCCAGCTATTATCGCCCCAGTCCTGGCTATTCTGTTTCACTTGCCCCTGCAGCTCCCAGGGAGCTATAAATAAAAGGTTGCTTAATGTGCTATTAAGAGGCAGGTCTTCATATACACCGGTAACCTTCAGACTTAAATCATCATCAAACTTTACTATCTTGTTTATCGGATCGGCGTTACCAAAAAGTACTTTTGAGGTGGATTGAGAAAGCAAAATAGAAGAAGGCTCATTTAGTCCTTTGCCAGAGCCTTTCAGAATTTTCAATGCAAATAAAGCTGGTGCTTCAGATTGCATATAATTACCCGTCTTTACGAATTTATTTTCACCTGCTGCCAGAATATGGCTTTCTGTTTTGGACGACAGTACAACCTTTTTAAATTCACTTCCATAAGTTGTCTGCAGTTCATTCCCCAGTGGGATTGGGACGGTAGTTTGTGTTTTTACTTCACCATTTAAGGTCTGGTGCTGCATTACCTGTGCAATGGTATTGTAGTTTTGGTGGTATTTATCAAATGATAATTCATCCCAGATCCAAAGGCCGATTAACATAACTACTGCCATGCCTGCAGATAGCCCGGCAATATTGAGGAATGAATGCATCTTGTTTTTTACAAGATTGCGAAGTGCTATTTTGAAATAATTTTTAAACATGATATTTATTTTATGCTAAAAGACAATTAAGACAATTATCATTTCAAACATAAAACCAATTTTAAAAGTAGCTGATAATCAGTCTGCTATTATAGTAGCATCTTTGAGGTTGTTCTATTTTGATACAAATACGTGTACGGTTTTGATACACCAACACCCGGTCTCTCTCCTGGTGCAGATGGTCAGGAACGGTAGCTTTTATCGCCTTGAAGCCGATAGTAATTAATGCAATCAAACCCAGCTTTACATTTTCATTTTGAATTATTATTCACACACAAACTTCTCTGTGGCTATTTTTATTCTATTCATTCTGTTTATTCTATTTTTTGGGTTAAAGAATATTCATTTTTGTTCGTATTTGTATCTAAGCTAATAGAGAAATGCAGCTTTTTTACTCCGTTCTCAAACTTTTCACCGGGTTTGCAATCGCTGCTTTTATTGCCTGAAAGCTTACTGTTAATAAAGTTATAAGCAATGCGCCTATTCCTGCTGCCGCAAAAATCCACCACGAAATATTGGTGCGATATTGATAATTCTGCAACCAGCTATGCATGAATAAATAAGCAACGGGTATTGCAATGATTAAGGAGATTACTACCAGCATTACAAAATCTTTTGACAGCAGCTTCCATACGCTAAATACCGAAGCGCCTAATACTTTTCTTACACCAATTTCTTTTACGCGCTGTTCTGCCATAAACGATGCCATACCAAATATGCCAAGGCATGAAATGAATATGGCGAGGATGGCAAAGAATGTTGCCAGTTTGCCTACACGTTCTTCCACGGCAAACTTCCGGGCATATTCATCATCGGCAAACTTGTATTCAAAAGGCTGCCCGGGATTGTATTGTTTATATACCTGTTCTATTTTTTTAAGTGCATCCGGGGCATTGGCGCCGGGATTTATTTTTATATTAAGTACATTAATCTTCCAGGGAGCCATGTAGAAAATTGTGGGTACAGCGGGATCAAAAGGTGATTGCATCAGCATGTCTTTTATTACTCCGATAATATGAAAATTATATCCCTTCCAGTGTACAGTTGCTCCTATAGGTTCTTTAAAGCCCATTAGTTTTGCTGCTGATTCGTTCAATACAAATGCCATCGCATCAGCTCCTTCAGGTCCTGTCTGGTAATCTCCGCCATCAATGAATTGCCAGCCAATTGTTTTCCCATATTCTTTAGATATACCTACTGTTGCAAAAGTTTGGGTGTTGCCACTTGCATCCCTTCCGTGCCAGTCAAAATTTGATTGTTCGTTATTTGATTGAGTGACCGGTGTGGATGATTCCGCCGCTTCCACAACAGCGCCTGTTTTAATAAGATCATCACGGAAAGCAGAAAAATGTGCATATATAGCAGGCGTAAGTGTCTCAATGGTAATCAATCCATCCCTGCTATAACCGACCGGTCTGTTCCTGGCAAATTGTATTTGGCGAAAAACAACAATGGTGCCGATGATCAGGACAACGGATACAGCAAACTGCACTACCACCAGCACTTTGCGTGGAATAGCTGCCGACCGGTCTGCCTTGAACGTACCCTTTAATACTTTAACGGGCTGAAAAGAGGAAAGATAAAGAGCAGGATAACTGCCCGCAATTAAACCTGCAATAAGAGTAAACCCAATACCCATCAACCAAAAAACAGGATTAGCCCAAAGGATTGACATTTTTTTACCTGCCACTTCATTAAAGAAAGGAAGCAAGAGAAATACTAACAGCAAACTAAAAACAAACGCGCAGCATGTAACCAGCAATGACTCACTAAAGAACTGATATATCAGTTGAGCCCGTAAAGAGCCGATAGCTTTGCGTATGCCTACCTCCTTTGCACGTTTTTCGCTGCTGGCGGTACTTAGGTTCATAAAGTTTATACATGCAAGCAGCAAAACAAAAAAGCCTATAATGCCAAATAGCCAGACATATTGTATTCTGCCGCCTACATTCACACCATTCTTAAACTCAGAATACAGATGCCATTGGCTCATAGGATGCAGAAAAATAACAGGCTTAAACCTTTGATCTCCATTAGCTGCCTTGGCAAATTTTGCATCTTTAATTTTTGCGGACGCCTTATTCATGTCAACATTATCTGCCAACTGCACATATATCTGCCAGCTATTATCGCCCCAGTCCTGGCTATTCTGTTTCACTTGCCCCTGCAGCTCCCAGGGAGCTATAAATAAAAGGTTGCTTAATGTGCTATTAAGAGGCAGGTCTTCATATACACCGGTAACCTTCAGACTTAAATCATCATCAAACTTTACTATCTTGTTTATCGGATCGGCGTTACCAAAAAGTACTTTTGAGGTGGATTGAGAAAGCAAAATAGAAGAAGGCTCATTTAGTCCTTTGCCAGAGCCTTTCAGAATTTTCAATGCAAATAAAGCTGGTGCTTCAGATTGCATATAATTACCCGTCTTTACGAATTTATTTTCACCTGCTGCCAGAATATGGCTTTCTGTTTTGGACGACAGTACAACCTTTTTAAATTCACTTCCATAAGTTGTCTGCAGTTCATTCCCCAGTGGGATTGGGACGGTAGTTTGTGTTTTTACTTCACCATTTAAGGTCTGGTGCTGCATTACCTGTGCAATGGTATTGTAGTTTTGGTGGTATTTATCAAATGATAATTCATCCCAGATCCAAAGGCCGATTAACATAACTACTGCCATGCCTGCAGATAGCCCGGCAATATTGAGGAATGAATGCATCTTGTTTTTTACAAGATTGCGAAGTGCTATTTTGAAATAATTTTTAAACATGGTTATATGTTTTAAAAGTTGATCTATTTTTTTAATAATACAAGTGGGTGCAACCAAAACAATACACATATTCTATTGCCTGGTTTATAGAAAATCTTTCATACCAATCCATTTCAATCCAATAAATCGTAGTTCTATTCTGTTCTCAAACTCTTCACCGGATTAGCAATACCAGCTTTTATTGCCAGGAAACTAACAGTGATCAAAGCAATCACAATTGCTAAAACAGCTGCAACAATAAATACCCACCAATCAAGGTTCACTCTGTAAGCAAAATCCTGCAGCCACGTATTCATTGCATACGAGGCAATTGGAAAAGCAATGACTGCAGCAATTATAACTAACTTCAAAAAATCTTTTGAAAGCAAAGCTACTATGTTACTTATGCTGGCACCTAACACCTTACGAATACCTATCTCTCTGATACGCTGCTGTGTGTTGTAAGCTGCCAAACCAAGTAAGCCAATGCAGCCAATAAAAACTGCTAAAATTGAAAAAATGGTAAATACTCTTTGTGTGGTTTGTTCGGCGTGATATTGCTCCGCTAAATTTTTATCTAAGAATGAATAATGAAATGTTCGCCGGGGAACGAACTTCTTCCAGGTTGCTTCGAGTTCTGTGACAGCCTTTTTAAAATTATTTGCACTAACACGTACGGCAGTTTCATTCATGGCGCCTCCAAATTTGGAAGCATTTGCTATTACCAGTGGCGTTATTTTTTGGTGGAGAGATTGAAAATGAAAATCTTTTATAACACCAACAATGGTGTACTCGTATTTAGTTAGTCCGTCAGGGGAATTAAAAATAGGATCAAGACTTATCAAACGTGTACCAATGGGACTTTTTAATCCCATTTCAGCAACTGCTTTTTCATTTAGCACAAGTGATAAAGAATCTCTGGCGAAATTCTTGGAAAAAAACCGACCTTCTTTAAGTTCAATAGACAGTGTAGCAGCATATTGTTCATCAACTATAAGGCCCCTGCCTGTCATAGGTTCCTTTAAGCCCACAGGCTGAAAGCTTACTCCAAAAAAGTTTTGACTGCCTGGTAAAGCTGAAGCCGAACTCACCGATTCTATTCCCGAAATTTTTGATACCTCAGTTTTAAAAGCCTGAGTTTGCCTATCTAAAAGATCAGATCGCTCAATTGCTATAATACGGTCTTTTTTAAAACCAAGCCTGTCTCCAAGCATATAGTTCATTTGCCTGTTTACGATAATAGTACAAATAATAAGTATCACTGAAATTGAAAACTGAAATATTACTAAACCATTACGCAGTGCCATGCCATAGGTACCGGATTTAAATTTTCCTTTTAATACTACAATAGGCCTGAATGAAGACAATACCAGTGCAGGGTACATGCCCGCAATCAATCCCACTAATATGGCAAATCCGAAAAGCACGGCAACATACAATGGGTGCAAAAGATATGTTACTGAAAGGTCTTTACCGGTCAACTGGTTAAAAAGTGGCAGCAATACAATTATAAAAAGAATGGCGACGATCATACTGATAACACTTAACAGAACAGATTCCAAAAGAAACTGGTTGATTAAAGATTTTCTTGCCGAGCCAAAGGTTTTTCTTATACCTACTTCTTTTGCTCTTTCAAGCGAACGTGCAGTGGAAAGATTGATAAAATTTATGCTGGCTAAAAATAAAATAAACACTGCTACTATCCCAAAAATATACACTGCCTGAATGCTTCCATTTGGTCTTAATTCTGCCTCGAGATCTGAGGTGAGGTGTATCCGTTTTAAGGGCTGCAGATAATAATGATAACCATTGCCTGAGGAAGTAAATTGATCAAAAGTTTGTTCAAAGTTTTTTTCAATTTCGCCGGCTACATATTTTCTTATTATTTGCGGAAATTTTGCTTCTAATGCCTGTGGCGATGCATGTTTATTTAACAACAAATAAGTTGAAGCAGAAAAGTTGATATAATTATACGCACGCGTATCCTGAAAGGTTGCAGAAGATATCAATATATTAAAAATAAAATGTGAGTTATCAGGCCACTCTTTACACACCGCAGAGACCATAAAATTATTGTTACTATCTCCATCGGTCTCAAAGGTTTTACCAATGGCTTTTGCAGCCGATCCGAAATATTTTTTTGCGGTACTTTCGTTTATAACAACGGTATTTGGTTTTTCCAGAGCAGTAATTAAATCTCCTTCTAATAATGTAGCAGAGAAAACACGAAAAAAGTTTGAGTCAACCATTAATACATGTTTCTCTTCAAAAACTTTATCATTCACTTTTACAACGAAATTACCAGCAGCAGTAAAGTTGAATATCCTCGTACTTTCTAAAACTTCCGGATATTCTTTCCTGATTGATTGGCCAATGGTTTGCGGAATAATAGAGTATGAGGTTGATCTGCCCGGATATTTGCGTTCCAGCGCTACACGGTATATCTGGTCTCCTTTCTCATGAAAATTATCATAGCTTAATTCGTCCTTGATAAACAAAACAATTAATAAACAAACCGCCATTCCTGTTGCCAAACCAAGAATATTAATGAGTGTGTAAGCTTTTCTTTTAAAAAGATTTCTAAAGGCTATCTTTAAATAACTTTTTAGCATATTAATGATTTTATTCTGTTCTTAAACTTCTCAGAAGAGGTATAAGTATAATTGCTTGATTTTTATAATTTGCATCTGCCGGATTCCATTATCTTGTTTCGATAATGGTTGGAATATTGTGACCAAAAGCCTCGTACGGAGCCAGGCAAATGAAGCATATTCTAATTTCTATTTTAATTATAAAAAACATCTATCTCATCCTAATCCATTTCAATTAAATAAATCGTGGTTCTATTATTCGGTTCTCAAACTTTTTACTGGGTTTGCAACCGCTGCTTTTATCGCCTGGAAGCTTACTGTCACTAATGCAATTAATAAAGCCAATATGCCGGCTAGTGCAAACACCCACCATGAAACTTTTACGCGATATTCAAAGCCCTGCAGCCACTTGTTCATTGCCCACCATGCAATGGGTGTTGCGATTACGATAGAAATAATTACCAGCTTTATGAAGTCTTTGCTTATCAATTGTACAATGCCGCTAACACTTGCACCTAATACTTTGCGTATGCCTATTTCTTTTGTTTTTACCTGTGCCGTATAAGTGGCTAAACCAAATAATCCGAGGCAGGAAATAAAAATGGCAATGCCTGCAAATACGTTGAAAAGCGTACCTGCCTGCTGATCAGATTTGTATTGGGCTTCAAAACTTTTATCTAAGAAATTATAACTGAAAGGAAGGTCACCAGCATACTTTTTATATTGTTTTTCTGCCGAAGCAATCGCTTGCTGTACATTAGTTGCAGTTGTGCGGATGTAAAGAATATTCCTATTATTCCGAAATGTAAAAAAGATTAATGGTGCAATTCTCTCTTTTAAAGATTGAAAATTAAAATCCTGCACAACACCGACGATTGTTCCTTTATGGTCGTGAAAAGAAATTTGTTGCCCTGCATAAGGTTTTTTCAAACCCATTTTTTGTACCGCAGTTTCATTTAGAATATAATATGAACTATCTGCCGGAGTGCCTGTGAAATTACTTCCTTCAACAAATTTCATTCTCATGGTTGGAATAAAATCTTTGTCTGCTGAAAGGGGTGTAATCATCATGTCACTGTTTGCCGGTTTTGTTTTCCACTCAATATCACTTGTTGAATTGACAATATTTGTCATATCATAAGCATCGGATGCGGAGACATTTAAGACGCCTGGTTGTTTCTTTAATTCTGTTTTTACAGCATCTAAATGATCCACTACTTCCTGAGTTAGCCCAATTGAAAAAACATAACTTTTATCGTAGCCCAGATCTTTACTCTTTATAAAATTCATTTGACTGCTCATGATTATCGTGCAAACCAAAAGGATAACAGAAATGGCGAATTGAAAAACTACCAGGGCTTTTCTAAAAAAAGCAATACCAACGCCTGAAGAAATCTTTCCTTTTAAAGATTCAATAGGTTTAAAAGATGATAACAAAATTGCAGGGTAAATGCTTGAAGCAATCAATGTACCTAAAACGGCCAGTCCTGCGGCTTTCCACACATCTGTATTTGATAAATTGAAAGACAATTCTTTGCCCGAAATAGTATTGTAAAGCGGCATTAGCAGGAATATCAATACTATAGCCACTATTGTTGCAATGCAAAACAGCACGATAGTTTCTATGATGAACTGGAAGAATAATTGTTGTTTTTTTGCACCAATAATTTTACGAATGCTTACTTCTTTGGCACGAATAAGAGAACGGGCGGTGGAGAGATTTACATAATTGATACTTGCGATTGTCAATAATAAAATTACGACCAGTAAAAATATTTGCACCATCCTTAAAGCAGCATTATTTCCATCTGCACTTATCAAATGAATATCGGCCAGGTTTTGTAATTGAAAAGAAGATGCACTTTCACCATTTCTGGCTTTTTTGTAGGCGGAAGAAAATGCCTGCGCTGTTTTTCCGGCATCTGCATTGGGTTGCAGTTTTATAAAAGTGGTGAAAGAATAATTGGCTACATCTTCGTCAATTGTTTTCCAGTCGCCGTTGCCGCCTCCTTTAGTAAATTCCTGAGCATAAAATCCCATAGGAAATATAGCATCATAGCGAATAGAAGAGTTTTCAGGAAAATTTTGCAGCAAGCCTGTGACTGTAAAATAATTGCCCTGAAACCTAACGGTTTTGTTCATTGCATCTTCATTACCAAAAAGCTTTTGCGCCGTTGATTGGGTAAGAACTACAGAATTATTATTTAGAAAAACAGTTGCTTTATTTCCTTTAAGTAATGGAAAGCTGAACATAGAAAAGAAGCCACTATCTGCATAAGCGATTACATTTCCGTCAAATATTTTGTCTCTGTTTTTGTCGGAAAGAATTTGATCGAACTCTCTGGAAGTTCGTACAACAGATAGAACCTCGGTAAAAGACTTAGCGTAAACTGCCAAAGGGCCTGGCACTCCCGGCCATGTCACGTCTTCACCACTGGATTTGAAACGTGAACTCAGCTGATAAATATTTTGATAATCTTTATGAAACTTATCATAGCTCAATTCATTCTGCACCCATAACAACAACATTATTCCGGTTGCAAGCCCGACCGCCAAACCACTGATGTTGATAATGGTATAGAATTTATTTTTAGATAAATTGCGCCAGGCGGTTTTGAAATGATTTTTGAACATGATTTTATTTTCTAATTTTGAATACAATTCAGCTAAAAATGTTAACAACTATTAAAGGCATATACGACCATGGACAAATTGTTTTAGAGGAAATTCCACCAACTAAAAACAAGTCGAAAGTCGTAGTTACCTTTTTGGAAGAAATTGAATCTTCTCCTCTTCAAAAACGCCCATCGGTAGTTTAAAAGGCAAAATCAGTATTCCTGATAATTTTAATGAACCGCTTGACGACCTAAAAGACTATATGTATTGATGCGTTATTTGTTATATACTCAAATATTGATTTGGCATTTGCAAGGCAATCCAAAACTCAAAGGCATCTTTACGCTCCTTAATTGAAAATCCTGCCCATACAATGTTTGTAAGCCAATTTAGCCTGATGGAAATTTCTATCAAATTAAAATTGGGCAAACTCCCTAAATTTATTGGCAGTGTTGAATTCATAACTTTCTCAACTTTTATCAGATGGTTTTGAAATTTTACTAGTTTCTAATAACCATATTTTTTCTTATCAAAAGCTTCCTTTTTACGAAGATCACAGAGACCGTTTGACAGGCTTCTATTAGCAACCGCATTATCAGAACAAATACCAATTATTTCAATTGACTAAAAATTCACACGTTATCGGCCTATTATAACTGTGATTGATTAATTATTCCGTTCTCAAACTTTTTACCGGATTTGCTATCGCTGCTTTTATTGCCTGGAAACTTACTGTTACCAATGCAATCCCTAAAGCAGCAACACCAGTGAGGGCAAATACCCACCAACTGATATTTATTCTATAAGTAAAGTCCTGTAACCATTGGTCCATCATCCACCAGGCAATGGGAGTGGCAATAATGAAAGCTACGGCTACCAATACGATAAATTCCCTTGCTAATAAATGGGTTATGTTTAGTACGCTTGCTCCCAACACTTTGCGTATGCCGATCTCTTTTGTTTTCACCTGCGCGGTGTAAGTGGCTAACCCGAAAAGACCGAGGCAGGAAATAGTAATAGCTATTACGGCAAATACATTAAAAAGGGAGGCGATGCGTTGTTCAGACTGGTACATTTTGCCGAAGTCTTCATCTAAGAAAGAATAATCAAAAGGAAAATCAGGATTGTATTCCTTCCATACATTTCGGGCTGCCGCTATAGCTTGAGAGGCATCCTCTCCGGTGGTTTTAATATACATCCGCGAATTGCGGGAAGGCCTGTAATAGAATATAGCAGGCTCTACTTTTTGTTTTAAGGAAGCGTAGTTAAAATCTTTCACTACCCCGATGATAGTTCCTTTGGTTTGCCACAAGGTGAAACTTTTTCCAACAGGATCTTTAATGCCTGTTTCTTTTATTGCCGTTTCATTTAAAATAACATGAGCAGAGTCAGCTCTTGAACCAGTGAAGTTACTTCCCTCCACAAGCTGCATTTTCAGTAGAGGGATGAAATGTTCATCAATACTAATCGGGTTGATTAAAAAGGCACGGTTCTCTTCTTTGCCTTCCCAATACGTATCACCGGTTGTGCCGTTTACTCCGGCGATATTATTATCAGAAAAAGCAACGTCCAGGACACCGGGCTGTTTTAGCAGTTCACTACGAGCTGCATCCATATGACCGTACCATTCCTTTTTTAAACCGAAAGAAAATACATATTCTTTATCAAATCCTAAATCTTTTTCTTTTATATATTGCAACTGCCGGCTTATAACGATAGTGGCGATAATTAAACTGATAGAAAACACAAATTGGGTGACTACCAGTGTTTTTCTAAAAGAAGCAGCACCAATGCCTAACGAAAGCTTGCCTTTTAATGCCTGGATCGGTTTAAAGGACGATAACAATAAGGCAGGATAAATGCTTGCCAATAACAGTGTGCCTATAATGGCGATACTGATTACCATCCAGACGTTACTGTTTCCGAGGCTAAATACCAGGTTTTTTCCTGAAAGATTATTGTACAAAGGAAGCAGCAGGTAGATAATAAAGAAAGCCAGCCCTGAAGCAAACAAAAACAGTAAGGCGGATTCGATAATAAACTGAACAAATAAATGTGAGCGGGCAGCGCCAATAATTTTACGGACACTTACTTCTTTTGACCGAAGCATAGACCGGGCAGTAGATAAGTTGACATAATTAATGCAGGCAATTAAAAGGATAAGGACCGCTACTACCAGGAAAACCCTTACCGTTTGCAAAGCGCTGTTGCTGCCGTCTGCTGCAGTTAAATGAAGCGTTTTTAAAGGTTGCAGTAAAAAAGCGTTTCCTTGCGCATCTTCTCCTTTTTTAGTAAGATAAATCTGACTTAGTTTTTGTGCAACGCTTTCTAAAGCGGCGTCTTTTTGCACTTGTATATAAGTCTTAAAATAAAAGTCACCAAGGTCTGTATCAATTGTGTTCCAGGCGGCATTAGCGCCATTGCCTCCTCCCTGTTTAAATAATTCAGCATATAAACTCATCGGTAACAACATATCGTACTTTATGCTGGAGTTTTCGGGAAAGTCTTCCATTATACCACTTACTGTAAAATTGCCGTGGTCGGTTACCAGTATTTTACCAATAGCATTTTTGTGCGCAAAGTATTTTTTTGCCGCCGACGTAGTGAGAATGATGGAATTAAGGTTTGTAAAAGGTTTAGCAGAATTGCCTTCGAGAAGTTTAAAATCAAATATTGAAAAGAAGGTGGAATCAACAAAGGCTAATTTAGACTCTGTAAATTTTTTGTCCTTATAAGTAAACAGCAATGGTTCATCTACATTACTTATCCTAACCACATTTAGCACTTCCGGGATGTATTGTTTACAAAAAACAGCTAAAGGGCCAGGTGAGCCTTCCCACACTTGCTCACCCATGTTTGAATTTATTTTATAAATGGTATCAGCATTACGATGAAAACGGTCATAGCTCCACTCATCCTGCACCCACAGTAACACCATGATGCCTGCCGATAACCCGATAGCAAGACCAATAATATTTATACTGCTGTAGAATTTATTCTTCCGCAGATTGCGCCAGGCAGTTTTGAAATAATTTTTGAACATAAAAGAAGTTTTTTAATTACCTCACCCAACCCTCTCCTAAGGAGAGGGCAAAGCCTCAGACCAAAGCCGTTCAGACAGTCCCTCAAATCCCAAACATTCCACAATTCCCGGTTCAGACTAATCTCCTTATAATCCTTTCCGGTAAATCGTGGTGTTAAAATCGTGGTTCTATTCTGTTCTCAAACTTCTTACAGGGTTGGCAATCGCTGCTTTTATTGATTGAAAACTTATAGTTGCTATTGCAATCAATAATGCCACAACACCCGCTGCTGCAAACATCCACCAGCTTAAATTGGTACGGTACTCATAATTTTCTAACCATTTATTCATTGCCCACCAGGCAATGGGAAAGGCTATTAAAAACGAAATGGCTACTAACCTTACAAACGCTACAGATAATAGCAGTACAATATTGTAAACATTGGCGCCTAACACTTTGCGCACACCTATTTCTTTTGTTCTTTGTTCTGCGACAAAAGCAGATAAACCAAATAAGCCGAGACAGGAAATAAATATTGCTATAGCGCCAAATATTGTTGCCAGCGAACCGGTAAATTGTATCGCCTTGAATTTTTGCTCAAAATCTTTATCTATAAAATGGTAATCGAAAGAAACGCTTGCATCAGCATTTCTAAATATGGATTGAATTTTCGGCATTACACTTCCTAAATTATTTGTGGGCTTTAAACGTATAAAAATTGAATTGGCTGCTGCCGGCTGATTCCCAAATAACAAAGGAGCCGGATGTGCTTCCGTTATATTATTGTACACGAAGTCTTTTGTAATGCCGATAATGGTAGCAGCCCCTTTTTTATCATCACCGCTCCGTAGCTGTCCCCCAACATGACCTTGTTTACCCATTATTTTAGCCAGCGATTCGTTAATGATAATATTCACACTATCTGATTCCGGATTTGCTGAAAAGCCTCTTCCATCTTTTAACTGTATGCCAAACGTTTTAAGATAATCCATATCCGTTCTAACAAACGTAACTAACACATCTTCATTTGTATTCTTGCCTTCCCAGTTTAAACCGCCGCCGTTTGCCCACATGTTCATCGGTGAATGCGAACCCAATGAAACGACACTTATATTGCCTGTGTTTAAAAGATTTTGTTTTAAAGAATTAAATACCTTTCAGCAGTGTTGGTGTAGTGCTTACATACAACACATTGTCTTTGTTAAAACCTAAATCCCTGCTTTTAGCATGTTGTATTTGTTGGTAAACCAATATTACAGCAATTATTATAATGGTGGAAATAGCAAACTGCACAACTACCAGCCCTGTTCTCACAAAGCTTACATTGCCCGCATTTTTTGTTATCTGTTTTTTTAAAGCACGGATAGGGTTAAAAGAAGATAAATACAACGCAGGATAACTGCCCGCTATCAGCCCGCAAACAGCGCCAATAATGATTAAAAACAAAATATGCGATAAGCTGAAAATATTCAGTCGCAAATGCATACCGATTAATGTATTAAATGCCGGAAGTACTGTTGCTACAATAACTACAGCAATAACAACAGCTATGTAAGAAACAGTCAGAGATTCAGATAAAAACCGTACAATCAGATCTGTTCTTGGCGAGCCCAATACTTTTCTAAGCCCTATTTCTTTTGCACGCTTCTCACTTCGTGCTGTAGATAAGTTCATAAAATTGATGCAGGCAATAATGAGAATAATGAACGCCACAACAGAAAACATTTTTACATACTCTATCTGCCCCAACGATGCATCTTCTTTTCCATTAACAAAGACTCCATATAAAGTCATTCTTTTGAGGGGATATAAAGAAAGTTCATTAGTTGATTCGGGATTATTTTCCTTTACTATTTTTTTAAGTTTTAAATTGATTGCTTCTACGTTTGCTTTTGGATTTAGCTGCACCCATGTATCCGTATAATTTGTTCCCCACGAATCCCCGCTTTTATTTTGATTATAAAAATTCTGATAAGGCAATAGAAAGTCAATACCATTGAATTGTACATTTTCCGGAATGTCTTTATACACAGCAGAAACTTTATAAGGATGATTATCAACCATCAAAGTTTTATTCAATGGGTCTTCATTGCTGAAGTATGTTTTTGCCAGTTTTTCTGAAATGGCTATTTGTGAAAGATCGTTCAAAGGGCTGTTAGCATTGCCTTTTATTACAGGCAAACTAAACATTTTTAAAAAGGCCGAATCTGCATAAGCACCTTTTTGGGATAAATTTTTATCACTTAAAGAAACCGTTGACGTAATATCATTAAAACGGGATGCATTCTCCACTCCGGGAAATTGTTGTAACAAAGCATCTTTTACTTTGAATGGTGTGGCAGAAAACGTGTATGTATTTTCTCCATAGGTTTGCGTATTCTCTACATTGTAGATGTTGTTTAGGTTTGATATGGAATGATTAAATGTGGCATAGTATTCTGCCCACAAAAGGATGAGGGCTGAACAGGCAATACCTGCCGCAAGCCCTGAAATGTTCAATATGCTGAAAGTTTTGTTGTTAGTGAGATTTCTCCACACAGTTCTAAAATAATTTCTGAACATATTTATTAAGTATTATGGTTAAAAGTCAAAAAGTATGTACAAGGATTTTAAATTTTTATTCAGTTCTCAAACTCTTCACCGGATTAGCTATCGCAGCTTTTATCGCTTTATAACCAACCGTTATCCACGCAATAATTATTGAAATAAATATGGCAAGCAAAAAGACTTTAATTCCTATTTTTATGCGAAATTCAAAGTCATTCAGCCAGGTATTCATTATAAAATAAGCGATGGGTGCAGCTATTACAAAAGCAATTGCAATAAGTATGGTGAACTCTTTTGAGAACAGGTAAACAATATTTGTCACCGATGCGCCAAGAACTTTTCTTACACCGATTTCTTTGGTTCTTTGCACGGCCATAAAAGAAACCAGCCCGTATAAACCCAGGCATGAAATGAAAATGGCAAGGCCAGCAAAAATTTTATACAACAATGACAGGTGATTTTCCTGTTCATAAAATTTCGCAACATTCTCATCTATAAAATTGCCGGTATAAGCATATTCAGGAAAAAATTGGTTCCACACAGATTGAATGTCAGTTTGTGTCTTAGCAATATTTGATGACCTGATTTTAACAGAAGTCAGTCCATAATATTCATTTCGCTCAGCAAGTAAAAGAGGTTTTATTTTTTCCCGCAGGGAATTTGTTTTAAAATCTTTTACCACGCCAACTATCTTTGTCCATAGACTGTGGCCTAAACGAATATCTTTTCCGATAGCATCCTGGGCATTTTTAATATTAAGCTTTTGAAGCAATGTTTCATTAATTACAACATCTTTGATTGTGTCGCTTTTGTCATAGACTTTTCCTGCCAACATTTTTAGTCCGTATGTTTTAAAATAATTTTCATCGGCGAACTTCACTGTCAATTGAAATTTTTCATCTTCCTTATGATTGAAAGCGAAGTTGGTTGCCCACGTATTACCAGATGAGGGTGCATCTGAGCTAAAGCTTACAGCTTGCACTCCGGCCGTCTGCAGCAATTTCTCTTTAAATGCAGGCAACTTTACTATCATGGCGCTGTCGGAACTGCCGGTTAAAATAAGCACGGCGTCTTTATTAAAACCGAGATCGGCATGATTTATAAAGCTCATCTGGCTGATGGCAACAATAGTCCCAATTATCAGTATCTGTGAGATGGCAAACTGTGTAACTACCAATCCTCTTCTCAATGAGATGCCGCCAACTTTTGCCGAAGTTATTTTGTTTTTTAGCGCAAGTGCGGGCTTGAACCCTGAGAGCATAAGCGAAGGATATATGCCTGAGAGAAATGTTACCACTATTACAATAAGCAGTATAAAAAGTAAATTTGGCAGGTTGAACAAACTAAGCTTCTCTTCGATAGAAGCAAAGTGTTTTATATAAGGCAGGCATAATGCAGCAAGCATGACAGCCAAAATGCAAGCAATAATTACAACCAGCAAAGTCTCACCCATTACTTGCAAAAACAGTTGCTTGCGGTTGCTGCCCAATACTTTTCGGATGCCTACCTCTTTTGACCGGCCCACAGCCCGCGCGGTAGCAAGGTTTATAAAATTTATGCAAGCCATTATTATGATAAAAATGCCAATAAGTGATAATGTCCATAAAACGGACATACTTATAACATGATTACCGAAAATGTCAAAGCGGTTATCAAAATGAAGTTTGCTGAGAGGTTGCAGAAAACTAATTCTTATTGAATTCCCTCTTCCCGAATAATGCTCTTTGCTGAATTTGATTAATTGGTTATTGATGTTGTCCGGCTTCACATTTTCAGGAAGCAGCGCAAATACCTGAAAGTTGCTTGACAGCGAATTCCAATCACCTGTATAACCATATTTACTGCCATTCTTTTTTAATGTTTCATACGAAATCATCACACCTAAAGAAAAATCTGTATTTAATGGTACATCTTGTAAAATACCTGAAACTTTCAGTGTAATTGCATTATCTAACCGGATAAATTTATTAACTGCCTTTTGCCAGTTTCCAAAATATTTTTCAGCAATTTTTGTGGTAAGCACAACAGTATTTGGTTCATTTAAAACACCTGCATTTCCAGAAAGCCATTTGTAATTAAAGACCTGAAAAAATTTTGGTTCACAAAAGAAAAGCCCGGTTTCTTCTATTAATTTTTTATCTGAAAAAATATTTTCTGAACTGTTTACCGTTACCTGGCTGCCATAGTTTGAATGGATGCCTTGCATCGTCCTGAAATCAGTTGACTATTTTTTGAGTTATCCACAGGGGGATAAGATACCTGTGTTTTGTTTTTTAATTTAATTCATTCAGTTTTGTTGTATCAGCCTAAGCGGAAGCAGGGTGTAG
>JAABUN010003333.1_pt1 | contig 25172 bp, 23 predicted proteins | sample 5559311 | NCBI WGS metagenome assembly JAABUN01 (sample SAMN10711877, study PRJNA513370) | rock metagenome | isolation source: Antarctica rocks | place: Antarctica: Victoria Land, Siegfried Peak sud
TGCCCCAGAGAATCAAAGTTCTTGCCTCGATTTTATGAAGCAAATGAGTGATTTCCGTCGTCAGATTGGTATTTAAAGCCGTGGCGTTGCGGATTAAAGAAAGTTTGCCGACTTCGGTCGAATAAGGCGCGAAAATCCCGTCTAAAATTTCATCGTCGGGCGTTTCCGCAAAGCCCTGCTTGAGCATCTGCCGCAATGCCGCAATGGTCACCGTCGCCGAAGCCGCCGTATATGCGCCCGGATGTCCGAGCTGAATCATCGCTTCGATTGCCCACGAATCATAACTGACCGAATTCATCAGGCACAATTTATTGACTCGGTGCGGACAAAGCGTAGCGAGTCTTAATGCGATTCCGCCGCCGATGTCGTGCGCGACGATGTTGGCTCGCTCGATTTCGAGTTTACCCATCAGAGCGTCAATCATCTCCGCCTGCCGCGCAATCGAGCGGTCGAAATCGTCGCGTTTGTCCGAATAGCCGAAGCCGATTAAATCCGGCGCGAGAACGCGGTTTTGTTCGGCTAAAACGGGAATCAGCCGGTGCCACAAATAACCCCACGTCGGAATGCCGTGAATCAAAATGACGGGTTCGCCCGCGCCTTCGTCAACGTAGCTGACAAATCGCTCGCCGATTTCCGCCACCTTCTGCATCGCTTGAAACTGTTTCCAATCCTTTACCATAAACCTCCGCTCATTTTTGCCCTTGTCGCCGCCGGAAAAGGAGATTTTACTGACTCATCCGCCGATTGCCAATCGAGCGAAAAGAACGAAATATTTAAAACGAGCGACGGCAAAAGCCGCTCGAATTTTTCCGTCGTCTTCAAGATTTCGTCAGCGTCTTCGCCCAAACCTTCGATTTGTTGTTCGGATAATGAAACGGCAGGCAGATTGCTCGCCAAATTTCGGGAAAGTTCCCTCAAATCGCCTGAAGCCTGCGCGTAGCCGTCGGTTTGCGTGATTGGTTTAAGAGCGTTCCACGACGCTTCCAGATAATCCGCCCAGAGCGCGAGCGTGCGGTAATCGCTGTTAATTGACGAAAGCGAAAGAGTTTCTTTTATATCTTCAAAAATTGCGGCGACCCGCTCGTCGTCCGGCTCTTCGGCGACCATTTCCATTGGATACATTCGCGCGGGAACGCCGCGCTCGATAACCTCAAGACCGGAAATATCGCCGGCGTTCAATGAACTTTCGGCTTCCAAAGCCTGTTTTACTTTTGACGTAAAAACGAGCAGTTTCGGATTGATGTAATGATAAAGCCTGAGCGCGTCTTTGATTTGATACTGCTGGCTTTCGCCCAAATTGATTTGCGAGCGGGCATTGAGCGCGCCCAAATCCTCCGCCATTTCGACCGAAGCCGCGCGTATTTGGTCAGCCGCGTTTTCAAACGCTCTGGTTTCGACAAGCGGGCGCATCGCGTCCCACATTGCCGGAAAAAATTTGTCAAAACCCGCCCACGTTCTAAAATTCAGATTAATGCCGCTCACGCGCATACTTTGTTTTATCTCGTGATAGACGCGCTCGATTTCGCCAGTCGCTTCGGTTTCCTTGACCGGCTTCGGTTTTCCGAATCCAAACACCATATATAACCTCCCGGATTTAATATAACTTTTGCTCTTTCTTTTTCGCGCCGATTTAACCGTTCACTAAAAAAACTCTAATGAAGCAAACTGCTTGATTAGAAGTGGTAAATTTCTCTTACCACAACAACTATACCGCTATTATCGGCGGTCTAAAATTGGCGAGCGCAAAATGCGTCAAATCGTCAAGAACTTCTCCTTGATTTGACTTCCGAATCTGCTGCACTCTTGCGCCCGCTCCCGTCAAAATTACAGCTTCGGTTCGTCAAAAAATCTAAATTTACCTCGCATTGCTAAACGCCCGGATGCTGTTTAAGCCATTCGGCGCGAAGCAGGAAACTTCCCGAAGTGACAATCTTGTCGCCGACATTCACTCCTTCCAGAACTACATAGCGGCTTTCGGTTTCCGCGCCGAGACGCACCTGCCGCATCACGAAAACGCCCGGCTTGTCGGTTGTCAAAAACACGACTTTTTGATTGTTAACCGTCTGCACGGCGGAACTCGGAATGACCGGCGCGGTGCGCTCCGCCATTCCGAGCGAGCCGAAAGCGACATTGACATACTGCCCGACTTTGAAAATCTGGTTCGGATTTTCGAGTTCGACGCGCGCCTGCGCCGTGCGCGTCGTCTGGTTGAAATTCGGGTCAATATACGTAACCTGACCGCGAAAAACTCTGCCCGGAAAAGCGTCGGATGTAACTGTCGCGCCGCTGCCCGTGCGGATTTTTCCTAAATCTTTTTCATAAACTTCGGCGATTACCCAAACGGTTCCGAGATTGGTAACTTTGAATAATTCCTTGTTTGCCTCAACGACTTCGCCGGAATTTATTTGGCGCATCGTTACCGTTCCCGAAACGGGCGATTGAATCGGCAAATCGGAACTGACGCGGCGCGTTTGTTTTATTTGATTTACTTGCTGCGTTGAGAGTCCTAAAACCAGCAGATTTTGCCGTTCGGCAGCGGCTTTCGCTTCCATCGTTCGCAGTTGGGTGATTGAGCGGTCAATTTCGTTTTTTCTTTCGGGATTGATTTTTAAAAGTTTTTTGGCGCGTTCTAGCCGACTGGTCGCTTCATCGAGTTTTGCCTGCGTGGTTTCGTGCTTTGCCCGCGCCGCTTCAAATTCCTGACGGCTTGCCGCGCCGATTTCAAGCAAGTTTATTGTCCTTTCATAGTTTCTCAGATGTTCAATATGTTCGGCTTTGGCAATCTCAAAGGCGGCGGTCGCCCGGTCGAGTTCGGTGCGGGATTCCTGCGAAACGTCGCTTAAAGCAAGAGCGCGATTATAGCGTTTGCTTGCTTCGTCCGATTCGGCAACCATCGCCAGATAATTCGACTGGCTTTTGGCGAGTTCGTCGCTATAGACGACTGCAACTGTCTCGCCTTTCTGGACAAATTCGCCAAGCTGCGCCGAAACATTGCGAACCACGCCGCCGACCAGAGAAATAACGGGCGTTTCCGCGTATTGGTTCGCCTGAATAACGCCGGTTGAAGTCGCGCCCGCGACCTCAGACGAAAGCGTTTCGCCGACCGTTTCGGTTTCGACTTTGATTTGCTCGATCTGTTCGGGCGGAATCGTCAAGGTTTGTTCTTTTGATAAATCGGCGGTGCTGTCGGTATTTGCGTCCGCTTGTCCGAAATTGACGGTGCGCGGCGCGGGAACCGGCTTTCCTTGATTACTGTTGCGATTTGAAATCAAATAAATCACGGCAAACACAATTATCACTAAAGCAATAATTGAAAGCGCGATATAACGCGGCTGCGCCAAACGCCGCCAAAAGCGCGCGCGATTTCTTTCTTCGACAACTTCGGCTTCGGAAACAATTTCTTTTTCTTCGATTGGAGAATTCAAGTTTTTTTCTTCGTTCATTTGGCAATTAACTCCGGCGCGTTCGCGGCTTTAAGAATTTCCACACGCGCCTGATAAACTTTTAACTGCGCGTCAATAAATTCGTTTTCGATTTCGATGTAGCGGCGTTCTTCGACGAGATACTCAATCAGATTTCTCGCGCCGAGTTCGTAAGTCTGCCGCACGACGTTCAAATTTTCGTTTGCCTGCCCGCGCACGCCGACGCGGAAAATTTCCATCGCGCGAGCCGAGCTTTCGTAAAGGGCGAAAGCCGAAGCGACTTCGCGGCGGACGATGAGTTCGGCAAATTCGCGCCGTTTCTGCGCGGCTTCGAGATTGATGACGGCGGCTTCAATCGCGCCTTGATTGCGGTTGAGAACCGGAATTTCCAGCGTTACGCCGAATTTGAACGAGTGAAAAATGCCCTGCACGGGACGGATTTGCCCCGCGTCCGTGATGCCGTTGACGGGAAAACCGAAATTGTTGCGCCCGTAACCGGCATTGACGCGAGCGTCAACGCGTCCGCCGGCGCGGGCTTGCTCGATTTGCGCTTCCGCCAGATTTTCCATCGCCCGCATCGCCGCCAGATCGGGACGATTTTGCAGAGCGTTCGCGGTTGATTCGGCAAGCGGCGGCAACAGCGGCGCGAGCAAATCCTTAAAATCGCCTCGCAACCGCAGCGGTTCTTCCGGTCTCATTCCGAGCAAGTTGCGAAGTTCTAAAAATACAATTTCGGTTTTGCCCGCTTCAATTTCGCGCATCGAACGCAGGCGATTGACTTCGACGAGCGTCATATTTTCTTCGAGCGGCGCGGTTTTTCCCTCAACCACGCGAGCCTGCACGAGCCGAAAACCCTGCAAAGCCGATTCGAGCAAATCTTCAATTAGTTTTAATTTCAAAGTTTGCGCCAACGCTTCGCCGAATTTGGCGCGGACTTCCGCAGCTAAAATCCGCTCGCGGTCAGCGACTTCTTTTTCGCGCAAATTTAATTCGGCTTCGGCGACATTCACGCGCGTTTTTCGCCGCCCGCCGAGTTCGAGCGGCAGACTTCCGCCGATTATCGTGTTATTATCCTTTCCGCCGATTTGCTCCTGTCGGCTGAATTCGACGCTCGGATTCGCTCTTAATTTTGCTTGTTTGACTAACGCCCGTGCCGCTTCGATTTCCTTTCGCGCCGCGACGAGTTCGCCGTTATTTTCCAACGCGACGCGAACCGCTTCGTCCGCCGTCAGTCCGTTCGTCTGGTCAATATAGCGAATTAGCGCGGCGTTTCCGCCCGAAATCGCAGCCGTTTGCGCCGCCAAAGGAATTTGTGCCGCCAGCAGAAACACGGTGCAAAACAGCGGAGGTATTTTTTTTCTAAAATTTAAAAACATACTTATTATTTACAACCAACCCGACATACAACATTTTCATAAAAAACGGCGTAATTTATTTTTGCTTTATCAATCATTTACTCTTTTTTTCGATCCAACTAAATTTCAGCGGATATAAAAATTCCAGCTCCCGTATTGACCGCGAATAGCGCCGCGCCGCCAGCTGAACAGAATTACAGCCAATCCGATAATTGCCGAATTCCAGCCCGCGAATCCGTTGTAACCGTTCAAAACCAGGGGTGCGATCATCAGCCACGCGCCGAATAAAATGTTGATAAACCTCACGATGCGTCCGACTTCAGCCATCGCAATAACGGCGAAAGTGACGATCAACGCACCGACCAGATGATCGCTGTCCGCCGCTCTCGCATTTGAATTAAAGACCGAAGGCGCGAACATCAGCCAAATGCCGAGTCCTGCGGAAACGAGCAAATTCCAGTTGCTCACAAACCAGGTTTGAAACATCGCCGTTGGGTTTGACCAGTCGAACGGCGTTAAGCCGCTGTCTTTTTTGCCTTCGATTGTTCCGCCGAACCAGAATGTGTGCCAGAGCGATTTGCCTTCGCGTTTTGATTGAATCAAAAATTGGAGCATCGCCGCGACTTCATCGAGCGTTGCCGGAATCATTGCCAGCATCGCAATTCCGGCGAGCAGACACAGACTGCACCACGCGCCGACCGCCAAGGGCTGCAATATAATCAGAATGACGCTGACCGTACCGAGCGGGACGACCAGAATGCCGAAAAATGTGACCATCCACGGCATCGTCCGCCAACGTGCTTTGTCGCCCATAAAACCCATCAAAATTTCGAGCATATAGGACAACGCGCCCAAGCCCGCATCTGAAATCGGAAACATTTTCGAGACATCTGAAGTAAGAACGCGCATTGTGCCGTCGCCGAAAAAAGGGTCATAAACCGCGCCGATATGTCCGAGTTGATACGCCGCCATATAGCGCGAAGCCAGAAAACCAACCAGCCCGAGCAAAATTATCGGGGCGCGCTGGAGCCAGGACGAAGGATTATATGACCAGCCGGAAGGAACATCCGCGCCGTCCATCACTGACATATCCATTCCCGGCATCATCGGTATTAAAATGGAAAAAGCGATCACCAATGCGCCGACGATGGTGTCGTTCATATATCCGGCGGCAGTCGGCGACCAGAAAACGAGCGGCGCGAACAACAGCCAGATGCCCACAAAACAAGTCGTCCAGCGAGCGTAAGTATTGAACTTGCGCGAAGCCGCCGCAACTGAAAAAATGACGATCAGCGAACCGCTTACGATGTCGCTCCAGGTCATTCCCGCGCTTGTGTAACCGAGCGTTGCCGGACTCGTGATGAGCCACGCGCCGAGCAGTAAATTGACGAAACTTGCCCAGAGCGAATCGTGCCACATCATCTTATTATGGTCGCCGCCGTTCATTCCGCTCATCGAGCCGTGCGACATCTTTCTTGAGTCGCCGTCGCCCGCTTTGTCCTGCACCATCGCGTCTTCCGGTTGTTCTTCCGTCATTGCCGCGTCGCTTTTCTTTTCGTTTGAATGACTTTTGTGTTCATTCATTTGTCCGCGCCCTCCTTTGCCGATTTTTCGAGTTCCGACGGCGGCTCAAGTTTGTTTTCCCGATACCAGCCAATCGGGTCGGCTTTGAGCGCGTCAATCATTTTCGGCAATGTTTCGCGCAAACTGTGCTGCGGAGTCCAATCAAGCAGATGCTTGGCGCGTGAAATATCGAGCGCGTAATGGTCGTCGGCGTAGTCAATCATCCAAGGTTTGATAAAGGGTTCTTCGACGAGCGGCGTATGGTCTTGAAACCACGCGCCCGTTTTTGCCAAAGCCTTCGGAATCTGCGTCGTTTCCCAATCTTCGCCGTGAATCAAACGCCCGAAAGTATGCTGTAATTCGCTGTATGTCAGCGGCTCAGGTTCGCCGACGAGCAGCGGAAGTTCCGGCGGCAATTGCTTGCGGCGTTCGACCAGCCGCACAAAAACGTCAACCAAATCGTCAAGATGCACAAATGATTGCCCGTGCGCCACATCGCCCGGAAAAACACGGCTCGTCAGCCAACTTTCATTGATGCGCTGAATTTGATGAGCGAGCGGAATCGAATGGGTTTTATCGTTATAAACGCCCGCGATTCGTAAGAGAACAAAAGGAATTCCATCGTGTTCGGCGCAAATTACTTTTTCCGTTTCAATCTTGGAATTCGGATAAGCCCAGGATGGTTTTACGGGCGAATCTTCGCTGACAAACTCGCCCGGCTCAACCGGCGTGTGAACGAGCATCGTGCTGGAAAAAACGAATTGCCCGACCTCAAAATCTTTTAATCCGCGTAAAAGTCGCTCTGTTCCGCGCACAGTAATTTCTTCGTATTTCGGACTCGGCTCGCCGGAAAAATCGTAATATGCCGCCAGGTGAATGACCGAAGCAATTTGAGTCCCATGATGCGCGGCGATGACGCGCAAACCTTCGTTCACGCTCTCGTCCGAGGTCAAATCAACCGGCACGGCGGTGCATCCCGGCGGCGGCGGACTGGGCGCGTCGCGGTCAAACCCGACAACCTCGTAACCTTCTTCAGCAAGCCGCGCCGTTGTCGCATACCCGATAAAACCGCTTCCGCCCGTAACTATCACTAAACCTTTTTTCGTATTCATCCTTTGTCATCCCTGTTAATCGTTTAATAAATCAAAATATGTTCTATAACCTTTATTTTTTCGGCTGTTTTTCGGCTTCGTTGATGATCGAAAGCATCTGCTCACGCATTGACGAATTACGCTTCATCATTTCCACCATTGCTTGGCGATGTTCCGAGTTATTCATCATAGTTTCCATCTGTTTCGCCATCTTATCGCCATTTTCCGTCATATAGCGCGTCATCATCTCGGTCATTTTGGGATTTGACATCATCTTGTCCATCATCGTCCGCATCATTTCCGGGTTGTTCATCATCATGTTCATCATCATTTCGCTTTGCTGCGAGTCATTCGTCATACCGTTCATCATATCGCCGGATGCGTTTTTATTAGCTGTTACTCCGGTGTTTGACTGCGCCGTTTCGCGCCCGCATGAAACAAACATCAGTGCGACGACTGCGACAGTAATAAGCGTTAACATATAAATTATTTTCTTCATTTCAATCTCCTGTTTTTTTCTTGATACTTGCCAAATTGCTTTGACAAAAAAAATTCGTTTCGTTTCCATACAAATAAACCGTTTGACGCTTTCCAATTTTTTCGGCACAAACGATCTCAAGTTTCACCACATCCCATTTTTTTCGGATTCTGCCAATAAAGGGCAAGCCAAACCGCGAGCGGCGAGAGCAGTGTCAGTTGCAGAAACGGCGAAAGTCCCGTTCCGAGCAAAGGCACTCTCGGCATTTTCTCGTGATAATTCCACCATCCGAATGTAAAGGCGATTTTCTCGAATGCGACGGCGCAAACTGCACCGAGCAGCGCGATGGTCAGATAAAATTTCCAGCCGCCGCGTCCAAATAAAAACGCCGCCGCGATAAATATTCCCAATATGGTTACCGCGTCAATCACGCTCGCCAATGTGCAGAAAAACAATGACTCGGTCATTGATTGTTCCGCAGTTTGATAAGCCGAGCTTTGCGCGACTTCCCAAACCCAGTTGAGAGCGAAGGCGGAAATTAGCAAAACAACCACAAAATATTTAGAAATATAGATTGGTGTTGTCATCTCTAATCTCCGTTCTGTTTCCATTTTTCGGGTTCGCGCATTTTTGCAAGTTCCGTTTCACGCGCAAAATCTGTGTCAACTTCCATCGGTTCAACCGTCCCGGTATTTTCTTGAAGTTTCAGTTGTTTATTTATCTCGCGTTCTCTAAGCCAGTAGAAAATTACGGGCGTAACAATCAAAACGTGCAAAAGCGACGAAACCATTCCGCCTAAAACCGGCGTGGCGAGCGGTTTCATCACTTCCGAACCCGTGCTCGAACTCCACATAATCGGCAGAAGTCCGGCGACGACCGTGGAAACGGTCATCACTTTCGGACGCAAACGCAGCAGCGCGCCTTCGATAATCGCTTCGAGCAAGCCTTTCTTGGTCAGAGTGCCGAGTTCTTTTTCCTTTTTGTGGACGGCTTCTTCGAGGTAAATTACCATCACCATTCCGGTCTGCACCGCCGTGCCGAACAGCGCGATAAAGCCGACCCAGACAGCGACGGAAAAGTTGTAATCTAAAAACCACAACAGATAAACGCCGCCGGTTAAGGCAAACGGCACGGCGAGCAGGACGTGCGCCGCTTCGAGCGCGGAGTTGTAAGTCATATAAAGCAAGCCGAAAATGACGATTAAGACAATCGGCACGACGACCATCAAAGTTTGTCTGGCTCGCTGCTGGTTTTCGTATTGTCCGCTCCAATTGATGTAATAACCGGGCGGCAGTTGCACCTGGCTGATAATGGCTTGGTTCGCTTCGTCCACGAACGAGCCGACATCGCGCCCGCGCACGTTTAGTAAAACAAGCCCGCGAAGCAGTCCGTTTTCGCTCGAAATCATTGACGCGCCTTCCACCGTTCGGATGTCGGCGACTTGATTAAGCGGAATCGTCATTCCGCTTGCCATCACAATCGGCAACTGCCCGATGGCTTCGGCGCTGCCGCGAAATTCCGGCGCGTAACGGACGCGGACGGGAAAACGCTGTCTGCCTTCAATCGTCACCGACAGATTCGTCTCCCCGATGCCTTTTTCGATCAAGTCCTGAATCATCCCGACATCAATGCCGTAACGCGCCGCCGCCTGCCGGTTGATTTTAATGTCAATATAGGGCGAGCCGGTGATTTGTTCGGGATAAACATCTACGCCGCCGGGAACGGTTTTAACGACTTCGGCAATCTGGCGGGAAACGGCTTCGAGTTTTTTCAAATCATCACCGAAAATTTTAATTCCGACCTGAGAGCGGATGCCGGTCGTCAGCATATCAATGCGGTTGATAATCGGCTGCGTCCAGATGTTCGTAACCCCGGGCATTTTCAGTTTCGCGTCCATTTCGGCGATCAGAGATTCGCGCGTCATTCCGTCGCGCCATTGTTCCTGTGGTTTCAAATGAACGATTGTTTCGGTCATATTCGGCGGCGCGGGATCGGTCGAAGTTTCGGCGCGTCCGGCTTTTCCGACCGCCCATTCGACTTCCGGGAAAGTCTTTAAAATCTCATCCTCCCGGCTCATCAGTTTTCGGGCTTCGTCAATCGAAATCGCCGGGTCGGTAATCGGCATAAACATCAAATCGCCTTCATTCAAAGGCGGCATAAATTCCTTGCCGATGCCCGAAGCGAGAAAAACCGCGCCGCCGAATAAAACGAGCGCAATCGCAACCGTCGCTAACTTATGACTCAAAGCCCACAGCAGCACGGGTTTGTAGAGCCGGTGGAGAAAATTCATCAGCGGATTCGACTGTTCGGAGCGGATTTTTCCGCCTAAAAAGAACGTGCAGAGAACCGGAACTAAGGTTACGGCGATAATACTCGCGCCGAACATCGCAAAAGTTTTGGTAAAAGCGAGCGGATGAAAAAGTTTGCCTTCCTGCCCGTTCAGGGCGAAAATCGGGACGAAGGCGAGAATGATAATCGCCATCGAGAAAAACGTCGGGCGACCGACGAGCTTGGTTGATTCCAAAACGGTTTCAAAAACTGCTTTGCGGTTTTTCGGGTCAATCTCGCGCTGCTCCATAAACCGGATGGCGTTTTCGGTCACGACAATCCCCGCGTCAACCAGCACGCCGATGGCGATGGCAATTCCCGCCAAACTCATTAAATTCGAGCTGATGCCCATATAATACATAAACAAAAACGAGACCAAAACGGCGAGCGGCAGCGGAATCGTAACGATTAAAATCGAGCGGAAATTAAGGAGAAATATGATACAGACAAGCGTGACCAAAACGAGTTCTTCAATCAAAGTATGTTTGAGTGTGTCGGTCGCGCGGTTAATGAGATTTGTGCGGTCATAAAAAGGCACAAGTTTTACGCCTTCGGGCAAACCGACTTGCAGTTCCGTGATTTTCTTCTTGACACCGTTAATAACATCGAGTGTGTTCACGCCGTAACGCGCGATGACCACGCCGCCGACCGCTTCCGTGCCGTTTTTGTCGAGCGCGCCGGTGCGAAAAGCGTTGCCGAGTTTCACCTGAGCGACGCTTTTTACATAAATCGGCGTGCCGCCCGATGAACCGATGACGACGTTTTCGACATCCGCCACCGACTCAATCAAACCGACTCCGCGCACGACCGCCCATTGTCCGGCTTGCTCGACGACATTGCCGCCGACGTTGTTATTTGATTTCTGAACCGCTTCGACAACCATCGAAAGCGGAATGCCGAAACTTCGGAGTTTATTCGGGTCAACGTCAACCTGATACTGCTGAACGAAGCCGCCGACGCTTGCAACCTCGGCAACGCCCGGAACGCTATTCAATTGATAACGGACAAACCAATCCTGAATCGTCCGAAGCTGGCGCAAATCGTGTTTGTCCGATTCGAGCGTATACCAGAAAACTTGTCCAACGCCCGTTGCGTCAGGTCCCAAAGTCGGCACAACGCCTTCGGGCATTTGTTTCGTAACGAGATTCAACCGTTCTAAAACTCTGGTTCGCGCCCAATACAAATCAACATTATCTTCAAAAATAATGTTAATCATCGAAAAGCTGAACGCCGACGAAGCCCGCACGACGCGCACGCCGGGAAGCCCTTGCAGATTCGTCACCAGCGGATAAGTAACCTGATCTTCGACTTCCTGCGGCGAGCGTCCCGCCCAATCGGTAAAGACAATCACCTGATTATCGGAAAGGTCCGGAATCGCATCAATCGGCGTGTGAATTAACGCCCAGTAACCCCAGATTGCCAGACCGACAAAAAGCGCGATGACGATAAAGCGATTATTCAGCGCCCACTCGACTAATTTGTTAATCATAAAACTTTACTCCCTGACCTTTAATTTGCTGCATTTTTTATTTATCCCGGTCATTTATTCGGAATTTAATATGCCGATGAACAAATGACCGATAAAAAATCATACTCTCGAGATAAAATCACACTCTATTGAACAGTTACCGGCAAAGTAAATTTGCCTTTTCCGGCAGGACCTTCGTAAGCGATTTGCGCCTGCCATTCGCCCGCCATCTCGATGTCAACTTTGCCCCGATAAACGCCCGGCGTGTCGGTCGTCGAAAAAGTCGCCGCGTTATTCATCGCGCCCATACTGCCCATCGCGGGCATATGATTGCTGTATGAAACCGCGCCGACATCAACCGGCTTGCCCGAAGCGTCGGTGAAAGTCAGAGTGAATTCCTCCGCGCCTTTTTTCAAAACGCCCGCTTGATTGGCAATCGTCGCGGTCAAATTGTTTCCCGCCGGACCGCTTTTAATTGTTTTGCCGGGAGCGGAATTTCCCGTGCCAGAACCGCACGCGGCGGCAAACAGTGCTATCGTAAATAAACTGAAAACTAAAAAGTATTTAGACATAATTTTTCCTCGCATAATTTTTAAAATTTTTAAATAGAAACTAATCGCCGGGTATCTGGATTTCAGACACACTACGACACACTACGTCCTAATTTACGCCATTTTAAGAGACGAAAAAAGGACACACTTCAGCTATGATTTGATCAAATTAGTAAAGCGGAATGCTTTAGATAAGCGGGCAGAGTGCGGGCGGAATACAATTTTGCCGTTTCAACCGCAGGTTTTGCGGGCGGCAAAACAAACGCATTTTTGAGATAGGGACGATAAAAAGTGAGAATCAGCGGTAAAAACTGCTGTATCTTTATATTGGCAAGTGTCGTCGTCGCGCCCGATTGCGGACGATTGACGGCGCAGCACAGACGGGCGGCATCCGCCTCATTGGAGTTTTCCAACTTGCGGGCGGTTTTGCAGCAATCCGTCATTCCCGGCTCGGCGCAGTCCTGCTCGTTCGCAAAGACCGAGATTCCGGTCAATAGACCGCCGCCGATAGAGAAAAATAAAATTAGAATTGCCAATCGCTTCATCGTTTTCGGTTTAAGTGTATTTGATGGATAAACCCGGTGTCAAAGATGTCTTTATAATAAGATACAAGATTTTGATTTTCATCTTCTGAATCTATGCCTTATTATACGGGCATTTACAGGTCTTTTCCGGCTAAATTTTTTGTTGTTAAATACCGAGACGCTCCTTTTTCCGAGATTTTCCTCTTGCATTAATTTCTGACTATACAAGATTGCATTATTTACATTCTAAACCCTGTATTGCTATACAGTGTCAAGCGAAGATTATAAACAAGCGAATTTTTGTTCAAAAAATTCTAAGTCGGCGCAATGGAAACCAGGCGAAGTTCCGGGTTGTCCTCCTCGACTTTTTGTAACTGCCACTTGCTTGTAAAGAGAATCACCGGACGCTGCCGCCAATCTTCGGCGATCATAATTTGCGAAGAAAGACTTTTATTTTTCAAACTTTCCCGCCCGTCTTTAATCCAACGTGCGATTGTATATGGCAGCGGCTCTAAAACCGTTTCGATGCCGTATTCGGCAGCCAGACGGAACTGAACGACCTCGAACTGCAACTGCCCGACAGCGGCGAGAATAAATTCCTGTTTGCCGCCGCCTCTGGAGCGCAGAATTTGAATGGCTCCTTCATGTTCGAGCTGGGCGATCCCTTTGTGAAACTTTTTCGACATAAATGTATCCGGGTTTTTCAAGTAGGCGAAAAATTCCGGTGAAAACGACGGGATGCGGGGATAGACCACCTTCGCTCCCGTGTAAATCGTGTCGCCGATGGACAACAGACCCGAATCAATAATTCCGATCACATCGCCGGGAAAAGCGTCTTTAATTACTTCCCGTTCCTGAGCAAAGACTTTTCGCGGCTGACTAAGACGAAGATTTCTTCCCGTGCGGGCGTGTTTGACCGTCATATCTTTGGTGAATTTGCCTGAACAGACGCGAACAAAAGCAAGACAGTCGCGGTGATGCGGATCCATATTCGCCTGGATTTTGAAAACAAAACCGGAAAACTCCGAACTGGTCGAGCTGATAATTTTGCCCTTAACGCTTTTGTGCCGACCGGGTTTGGCGGCGTATTCCAGAAAGGCATCGAGAAATAAATTCACGCCGAAATTAGTCATCGCGCTTCCGAAAAACACGGGAGTCAAACGCCCTTCGCGGACGGCGTTTAAATCTAAATCAGCGCCTAATTTATCGAGCAGTTCTACATCTTCTTTGAGTTTGCGTAATAAATCGGGTTGGAGAACGGATGCCAGACGCGGGTCATCAAAAGACAAAACTTGCTCTGTCGCCTCACGCCGCCCGTGAAGCTGACGCTCGAAAAGATAAATTTTCCGCGTTCGCCGGTCAAGAACTCCCCGGAACTGATTGCCCATACCGATTGGATAATTGACGGCGTAAGTTGCCAGACCCAGTTCCTGTTCAATTTCATCGAGCAACTCCAGCGGGCTGCGTCCCGCGCGATCCATTTTGTTGATAAAGGTAAAAGTAGGAAGAGACCGCATCCGGCACACTTCATACAACTTTCGCGTCTGAGTTTCCAAACCCTTGGCGTTGTCAATCAGCAACACCGCATTGTCCGCCGCGGTCAGCGTGCGGAAGGTATCCTCGCCAAAGTCCTGATGACCCGGAGTGTCCAGCAAATTAAAATAAGAGCCTTCATATTCAAACTGCAACACGGTGGAAGTTACGGAAATTCCGCGCTTTCTCTCCATCTCCATCCAATCTGAAGTGGCAAACCGGCGCGAGCGGCGGGATTTAATCGCACCGGCTTCCTGAATCGCTCCGCCGTAAAGCAGCAGTTTCTCCGTGAGAGTCGTTTTGCCTGCATCCGGGTGTGAGATAATCGCCAAATTTCGGCGGTGATTAACGGCGGTTTGGATTTCGGCTTGCAATTCGGTCATTACTATAATTTTTGAAAATATATTTAATAAAAGTTCGACAAAGCGGAGAATTGGAGCAAACAAAATCAACAAAAAACTACGCCATTTTAAGCAATTGATTAATTCACTCAATATTCCTGACTTTAATTAATCTCATAAGTGTTTTGCTGAAATGGTTATTATTATCTGTTACGCAGTTTGCACCCGCTTCGCTCCGCGCCAAAAAAGCCAAGCAAAAATCGGCACGGCGACTGCTAAAATCCCTACTGCCGTCAGTTGCGCGTTTTTCAAACCAAAGGCGACGGGATCAACATTTCCGCGCACGAAAAACAAAAAGAATCGCAAAACGCTGAACAAAATCAGATACATCAAAAACAACGCTCCGTCTGGAAGCCGTCCCCGAAGTTTTAATAAAATTCCGGCGATCACCAAATCTCCGAAAAGTTCGTAAAACTGCACCGGATGTCTGGCAATACCGTCAATCGGCGCATAGCTGTTCGGATTTGTATAAACCACGCCCCACGGCAGAGAGGTCTGCGTGCCGTAGTCCATTCCCGCTAAACCGCACGTCGTCCGCCCGATTGCCGCGCCGATTGGAATAAACGGCGCGAATAGATCGGCGACCCGTGCAAAACTCAAATTTTCTTTGAGCGTAAAAAGAAACGCGGCAAGCGTCGCCCCGATCAAGCCGCCGAAAAAAGCCAAACCGCCTTCCCAGACGGCGAACATTCGCCAAGGTTCTTGAAGATACGTGCCAAAATCGTTTTGCACGAGAAAATAGACCCGCGCTCCGACAATAGTGCCGGCGATAATCCAAACCATCAAACTTTCAATTTTCTCGCGCGGCACGTCGTAACGCGGAGCATTTCGCCAGACGAGATAACCGCCGACGAGAAAACCTAAAGCCATCGTCAAACCATACCAATTTATCGGAATCGGTCCGAGATACGGCATCGGATTCCAGTTCACATCAATCATAATTTTTTACCTCAACCAATTTTTATCGGCTTGCGCCCCAATAAAATTTTCGTCGGCAGTCGTTTTATCTTTTTCGCTGTGACAACTTCCATTCTGCATTCCGTTCATCATAAACATCATCATCAACGGACACAGCAGAAATGCGCCGACCAGCAGCAGTGTGCCAAACGGAACTCCAACCGCCAATCCGACGGCAAATACCGTTACCACTCCTAAACCGATAATCAATTTACTGCTTTTTTTCATTGTTATTTTCTCCTTTAAAATATTTCTTATGAGGCATCGGAAAAACCGGCGCGTCGGGCGAGTTTGTTTTCAAATTATTTTGTGTTCCCGTCATAATTTCGATTTTTAATCATTATTTCTTTTTCCGACTGCTTTTGCCCGTTAAAACTCGTGCGACATCTGCCGGTTCAGCTTCGAGCATCGAATTTTCAATAAAACCGCAGATGTCGCCCTCCGCCGTTCCCTGCCCGTCCCAATCGGTAAGTGCCGCCGTCAGCTCCCTGTGATAACGTCGCATCCGGCGCATCTGTTCGCTCATCTCCTTCAGACGCGCGCGAACAATCTCACGCACTTCTTCGCAGGGACTTTCTCCGGATTTGCTTTCCTTAATAATGGTTCGGATTTCATCGAGCGAAAAACCGAGAACCTGCGCTTTTTTGATAAACTCCAGGCGGCTGATGACACCCGGATGATACATTCGGTAACCGTTTGCCGCCCGTGCCGGTGTTCCGAGCAAACCGCTGCGCTCGTAAAAACGAAGTGCCTCGATGCCGATTCCCGACAGTTCCGCGACCTCGCCGATTTTCAAACTTTGATTAAACGACTGCGACTGATTTGAATAAATTTCTTTACGCGCTGCTTTCATAACTTTTCTTCCTTTATTAAAATTTCTCGCGTCTGACAAAAAACACAATCGCCGTGACAATAATTGCTAACAGCACCAATCCGCCGAGCATCATTCCGCCCGTCATCCCGCCTACACAGCAGTTCATCCCGTTCATCATCCCGCCCATCATTCCGCTTCCCATCATTAAAGCCATCAAGACCCAACCAATGACGACGATCCCGCCGATAACGGCGAGAATTATTACTACTGTATTGATTAAATTCCTGTTTGCCATAATTCAACTTCCCTTGTTATTTCCGAAGCGAAAAAGTGAAATTCGGATTTCGCCTTTTCGCTTCGTTTTGCATTATTGTCTTTACCGACAACTTCAAAATTTACTGCGAGTTTCGACACACAAAGCGTATATTTATTCAGTAAATTATGACAACGGCACGCCTAAACCGGCTGCCCGAAGTGCTGCCTCATCAATGCCGCGACCGGCACAGCAATCAGCAAGCTGCCCGTCAATAACTACCGCCGGAACGCTGCTGATTCCATACTGCTTTGCCCGCTTCGCAATTTCGGTTTGGTGCATATCAAGCACTTCAACTTCGCAGGACGGGCAGGCAATCTCATTAACCAATTCCGCCGCTTCATCACAGCAGGCGCAGCCCGCGCTAAAAATTTCGATTTTACGTTTGTCGTTCATATTTATTTCTCCCTATTCAATTTAATTCAGTGCCATTTTTTCGGCACTAAATTAATCATAAACCCTTTAGTCAGATACAGTGTCAAGCCTTTAGAAAACTTTTCACGCTGTTTTCGACTTTTTCCCTAGAAAGCATTTCATCCGGGAACTTGCAGGATTTTGTTTTTTCAAAATCTGATGTTCCCAACTAAGATGCAAACTTACACGCTCGAAGCCTAAGAGCTTTCCTGCGAAACATCCTTGACGACTTCGGCGGTTTGCCGTTCGGAAGCATTTTTAGCGATGTCGGCTTGCGCTACCATTCCGCAGCAACCGCCGCGCTCATCAACTACCGGAACGCGCCGAATTTGTTTTTCTTCCATCGTATTGCAGCAATCCTCGACGCTCGTCTCCGGCGTAACCGTCGCCACGGTTTCAGTCATACAATCTCCCGCCGACATTTCCAGAGGATTTTTGCCTTCGGCTACCGTGCGGCAACAAATATCGCGGTCGGTGATCACGCCGACCGGCTTCATCGTTTCCTGATTTTCAACTACCGGAATACAACCGCAATCGTTTTCGACCATTAGTTTGGCAACTTCCCGTAAATTCGTGTCCGGCATACAACAAGCCGGATTTTCCGTCATAATTTCTTTAACCTGCATTTTATTTTTTACTCCTTATTTTTTCTTATTTTTGCTTATCAAACGGGGTAAATCGTCTTTACCCCGCTTGAACTCTTAATCCTTCAGAAACCGATTTTTGCAAATCGTTACTCCTGCCGGTTCGTTTGCGGAACGGTATTCTTTTGTTTATCAGTGCTGCCGTCCATATTCATCATCATCGAACCGTCTTTCATATCCATCTTGTCCATCATCTTCATCATTTTCATGCAGTTTTTCATCATTTCCTGCATTTTCATATCGTCCTGAGAATCGGATTTGTCCGGCGTATCCTTATTTTGCTTTATTGTCTGCTGTTGTTCGGATCGCTTGGTTTGTCCCGCAGAAGTATTGGCTTGCGCCCAGACCGCCGCCGCGCCGCCGGTCAGAGATAAACCCAAAACCAATCCCAAAAATTTAGTGCGTAATTTGTATTTCATTATTTAACTCCTTGATTATTCATTATTTGCCGCCCTAATAGCAGCATTAATTTTATTATAAACTCCGTAGTCGAATACAGTGTCAAGTAGAAGTGCGAATTTTTCTGAGATTGTTTTTCCAAGAACGGTTTTTTCAGAATTTACCGATGAAGTAGTTGATTAATCAAATAATTTTTAATATTGAATAAATTATTCGCGTAATCAAAGAAAACCGATACAACGGCTAAGTATAGCTTTATTTTCCACCATCCAAATAAACTTAAAATTCCCTGTTTGACAAAATAATTTCCAACAATTACCTTTTATTTATTGAAAACGATTTTCAATTTCATTATAATCTTTTTTAATTTTTATGCGAAATCTGATAAACGCGGCTAAATTGCTTTTTCTATCTTTAATTTTAATCGGCGGCACTTACGCACAAAGCGATCAAGCTAAAAATATTCTGCACGGCACGGTTACGCTCGGAAGTTCAACTACTCCTGCACGTAATGCCGTTATAACCCTTGCTCAATTAAAGCGAACGGCGCAGACTGATGAAAACGGTGCATACGAATTTACCGGAATTCCCTTCGGCAGATACGATGTCATCGCTCATCTCGACCGCGTGCCGGACGTGGTAAAAACCGTTGAAATCTCAAGCGGCTTAACGACGGTTGATTTTCAGCTTTCACTTTCTTCCATCCGTGAACAGGTAACGGTAACGACGACCGGCTCGGCTGAAGCAATCGAAAATTCCTATCAATCGGTAACGTTGGTCGGCGCGGTGGAACTGGCGGAAAAAAATCCGATTTCCATCGGCGAAGCGTTGAAAAATCAGTTGGGCGTTGCCAATCGCTCGTTTGGTCCGGGTTCGGGTCGTCCGGTGATTCGCGGCTTTGACGGCGACCGCGTTCTCGTCTTGCAGGACGGTTTGCGCGTCGGCGGAATCGCGTCGCAGTCGGCGGATGAAGTCGAACCCGTTGACGTTCTCGCGCTCGACCGCGTGGAAATCGTCAAAGGTCCGGCGACCTTGCTTTACGGCTCGAACGCCATCGGCGGCGTGGTCAACGGCATTTCGACGAACGACGTTTATCAAAAAGGTCTTTCGGGGTATTTGACCGCGTTCGGCGGGACGAACAATTATCAAGCGGGCGCGAGCGGCGGTTTGAAATTCGGCTATAAAAACTTTTTATTTTTCGCTAACGGCGGCGGGCAGAAAGCAAACGATTATCAAACGCCCGTCGGCACGATTTTCAATTCTTACGCCCGGACGGGAAATTTCAGCGGCGGCGCGGGATATTTCGCGCGAAAAGGCTGGCTTTCGTTGACATACGGCGACGACTTTAGGCGGCACGGCATTCCGGCAGAGCCGAACAAAATTGATTTGGAGTTTTACCGGGAGCGTCGCCGCAGCTATGAGATTAAAGGCGGTTTGCGCGAACTCGGCGCGTTTATCGAGAGCGGCGATTTCGCCGTTCGATACAACGATTACAACGCCCGCGAATTCGACTTCGAGACGGACGAAAACGTCACCGAATTTGAAGGACTTGCCGTCAACAAAAATTTCAATTACCGCGCCAATTTTAACCAAAAACGATTTGGCAGGTATTCCGGCACTTTCGGTTTTTCCGGTTTTACGCGCGATTACGAATCAACGGGAGCGGAAGCACCCGCGCCGCGCACCAGACAAAATTCTTTCGCCGTCTACGCGCTGGAAAGAGTTGATTTCAAGCGCGTTGGTTTCCAGTTCGGCGGGCGCGTCGAGCAAAATGGCTACAAACCCGAAGGCGGTCTGCCGAATCGCAATTTCGTCGGGTTTTCCGGCAGCGCAGGCGTTCGTGTTCCGCTCTGGGAAGGCGGCTCGTTCGTCGCCAATTACCAGCACAGTTTTCGCGCACCCGCGCTCGAAGAGCTTTACAACAACGGTGCGCATCCGGGAATTCAGCTTTTCGACATCGGCAATCCGAATTTGAAAGCCGAACAGAGCGACGGAATTGATTTGTCCTTGCGCCACAACACGGAGCGCGTGCGGCTTTCAGGCGGATTTTTTTATTACAATCTTCGCAATTTCGTCTTTCCGGCTTTTACCGGCGTGATTGATGAAGAATCAAATCTTCCGATAGTTAATTATGTGCAGGGAAACAGCCGCTATTTCGGAGCGGAAGCGCGGCTCGACGCGAAAATCTTTCGCGCTTTGTGGTTCAACGCTCAAACGGATTACGTTCGCGCCGAATTGACGGAATTAAACAAACCGCTTCCGCGCATTCCGCCATTTCGCGCAACGCTCGGACTTGATTATCGTTATAAAAATTTCAGCGTTCGTCCCGAACTGATTTTGGCGAGCAGACAAGACCGCGTTTTCGATTTTGAAACGCCGACCGCCGGTTACGCCGTATTCAATTTGAACGGTTCATACACTTTTATTACCGGACGAACGGCGCACGTTTTTTCGGTCAGCGCGTATAATCTGACAGATAAACTATACCGCAATCATCTGTCGTTTCTAAAAAATATTGCTCCCGAAATCGGGCGCGGCATACGCTTTAATTACACGATGCGTTTTTAAGGGATAGCCATAATTTCAAAAAATAACAATTCAAAATTTAGCCCGATTATTTGAAGTTCAGCAGTCGCAGGCTGTTTACAATTACCAGCACGGTTACGCCGACATCGGCGAAGATGGCGAGCGCGAGACTGCTCAAGCCGAGAATCGCCAAACCGACGAAGACGAGTTTCGTCGCAACGGCGAATGCGGTGTTGATTTTGATGGTTGATATTGTTCGCCTTCCCAATCTTATCAAATAAGGAATTAGTTCCAGCCGGTCATTTAAGATGGCAATCGAAGCCGCTTCAATCGCCGTATCCGAGCCTGCCGCGCCCATCGCAATTCCTACTGAAGATAAAGCCAAAGCTGGAGCGTCGTTCACGCCGTCGCCGACCATCGCCACCGCGCCGTATTTTTGAAGGAGTTCTCGAATCGCGTCGGCTTTGTGTTCGGGCAGCATTTCGGCTTTAACTTCCGTGATTCCGACTTCTTTTGCCACCAGCAGAGCCGGAGCGCGATTATCGCCCGTCAGCATCACGGTTTCGATTCCCAATGCCCGCAAATCGGCGACCGCCTGTTTGCTTTCCGGTTTGAGCTCGTCGGTCAGGGCGATAATGCCTTCCACGCCGCCGTTGCTGCTGACGACGATTGAAGTTTTGCCCTGCGCTTGCAGAGCTTCGACCTTTTGCACGACTTCATCCTGTACCGCGTGTTCCTCCGTAATGAAGGGAAGTTTTCCGATGCAGTGATGTTTGTCGTAGCAGACGACGCAGTCGGCTTTCGCTCCCTTGCCCATTACGGCTTGAAAATTTTCAACCGCGTGAATTTCAAGTTTTTCCTCGCGCGCCGCCGTCACTATCGCCTGCGCGAGCGGATGTTCCGAGTATTTTTCGATTCCCGCCGAACACGCCAGCAGATGCTCGCGCGAAGTTTCGCCGAACGGAATCACGTCGGTTACTTTCGGTTTGCCGTAGGTCAGAGTTCGGGTCTTATCCATTGCCACGGCTTTCACCCGCCCGATTGCCTCGATATATTTGCCGCCTTTAACGAGTGCGCCTCTTGCGGATGCGTTACCGATTGCCGCGTAAATCGAAATCGGCGTGGAGATGACCAGGGCGCACGGGCAGGCGATGACCAGAATCGTAATTGCCTGCTCGAACCAGGGATTAAACGGCTGACCGAAAACAAGCGTCGGAACAAGAACGAGCAAAGCCGCGATGACGATGATTGACGGCGTGTAATAACCGGCGAAGGTTTCGATAAATTTCTGCGTTTCGGCTTTTGTCTTGGTCGCGGCGAAAGTCGTTTCGATGATTTTCGCCAGCGTCGAATCTTTTGCGGTTTTCAAAACGCGGGCTTCGAGATAGCCCTGCATATTGAGCGTTCCGGCGAAAACCGTGTCCCCGGGATGTTTATCGCGCGGGAGCGGCTCGCCCGTGATGGTTGATTCGTCAACCGATGACGCGCCGGTTGTAATTTCCGCGTCCAAAGCAATCATATCCGACGGCTTGATTATTAAAACATCGCCGATTTTTATATCTTCGAGTTTTGTTTCCTGTTCACCGTTTTGGAGTTTTACAAGAGCAGTTTTCGGCGTGCGGTCAACCAGAGCTTGCAAAGCTGACTTGCTCGACTGGATGCCGAACGCCTCCAATCTTTCGCCGAGGCTGAAAAGCACGATGACGACCGCCGCTTCCTCGTATTCGCCCAAGTAGAACGCGCCGACCATCGCAATCACCATCAGCAGATTGATGCTGCGGAAATTTAATTTGGCGAGAGCTTTTAAACCGTGCCAAATCGTTCGCCATCCGACCGCCAAGATGATCGCGGCGAAAAACGGCGCAGCTATCCCGCGCGGCAATTGTCTGCCCGTCAGCGAAAGAAATTCAAACACGGCGACGACCGCGACGCTGGCAATCAGCCACAAAAATTTGCTGTCCTGCCAGAGACCGGACTTTTTACTTTCAATCTTTACCAATTCGCTCATATAAAATATCCCGAACTACGATTTCCGAACCGCGTCTTCTTTAATTAAGTTTTCTGGGTTACCAGGCTGATTTCAATAATTGACCATGAATTTTTTCACGAATCATCGCCCAGAAATTCGACCGCGCGTGTTCGAAGTCGGACGGCGACATTTCCTTCAGCTCATCCGGCGTTTTATCCAGCGCGCTGTGCGGCGTAATAATCGCCTGCCAGAGAGAATCGTCGCTGAAAACAATTTCCTTAATCAGTTTTAGCCGGATGTCGGTTATCTTTTTCGGTCGGAAACTCCTATGCGCTTCGTCCGTGAAATGATTCCAATACTGTGATTTTTTTTCTTCGCTGATCATTTTAATTCTTCATCAATCAGAGCTTTTAAATCCGATTCGCCGAGACGCGCCAGTTTTCTGCCGTTAACGAAAAATGTCGGAGTCTGCCGCACGCCCAGAGATTGCCCGTCTTTTTTGTCGCGTTCGAGTTTGGCAGCATAGCGGTTAGCAGCGAATGCGCTGTCCATTTTGTTTGTATCAAGCCCCAGTTCCGCGGCGTATTTTTTTAAAAGAGCGTTGATGTCGGCTGGCGCGCCGGACGACGGTCCGTGTTTCGTTCCCCATTCGGGTTGTTTTTGAAAAAGCATTTCCTGCGCCTGCCAGTATTTTCCCTGCTCGCCCGCCGCTTCCGTAAAGGTTGCCGCCGAGAGCGAGTTCGGATGAAGCGGCATATATCGCACCACGAGCCTGACTTTGCCGTCGTAATCCTTCAGGATTTTTTTGACCGTCGGATTAAACGCCCGGCACGATTCACATTCCGGGTCTAAAAATTCGACAATAGTAACGGGCGCGTCCGCCGCCCCCAAAGTCTGCTTGTTACTCCAGCTGCCATTGCGGGAGTGCATCATTTGATTTATTTCAAACTGACCCACCCACTTCCCGATTTTCGGGATTGCTCTTCTAAATTAAAAATTCACAATTTTTTTTGTTTGAGGGCGTGTAATCAATAAATTTCATTTGTATCCTGGCTTCTTATTGAGCCAGCCATTTCATCTTTGCTCAAAGGCTTTAATAATTCCGTTGTTCCTTCCGTAATTGAAGCCTGTGCCGATAGTGACGGTAAGGAGGATGTTTGCCCGTTCGCAAATGAACCTGCAACTGTTGCGGGTAAGGTTTCGGGCGTTTTGTTTGGCAAATTAAGCGTGCGATGAAGGCGAAAGATGCCATTGAAAACCCATAAAGTTCCGAATAACGTGCCTCCGCCTAAAATCATTGCGGCTGCCGTGGCGCTTTGATGACTGAATAACCACAGCAGCAGAACGAAACAAATCCAACAAAGAATGAAAATTACGCCGCCGACAATTGTCTGATGAGCGGCGCGGGCGTTTAACGTCAAACGCCAAACTTCCAATTCAGCCGGTTCGCCAGCCGTATTTGCAATTCCGCAGACGCGGCAAAAACGCGCGTCGCTCGTATTGCTTGTTCCGCACGCCGGGCAAGTAGTTTGCAGCCGGCGCGAAGTCGCCAGCGCAACCAGAGCGTTAATTTCAGTTTCGATAGTTTTTCTGTCGCCCTTAGTCATCGCGGAATTCATAATCGCATAGGCAAAATCCGCAACGGTTGAACTATCTGTCGAATGAGTCAGGGAAATTTGCAGACGCTTGACGTAAGAAATCTGATTTTTTCTTTTTGCAATCAGTGACGGTTGTTCGTGTTCGACAAAATAATCGAGTTTTTCGAGCGCGAATTTGAGGTTTTCCCGAACGCTCGTAATGTTTCCAACGATTACGCGCCTTGAATAATGTCCGACCGGCAAAGCGTCTTCGCCGCTTGTCGTCGCAACCAAAATTGCTTCCGTTCCATCCATAAATTGCCTCCTTTGTGAAACCAAAATATTATTGTCGCAGATTACGATTAAGAAAATAAATATGTTTCACCAAGGATTTTCCGCCAAATATTATAGAGCATAGCCAAGACATTTATTTAAAAATCAGAAACGGGTGAATCTGTATTTATCTTCGCGGCGAAAAACTAAAAATTAGAGAGAAATTGCGATTTCTGGTCGGCGCACAACTGACGAATCAGCCGTTTAATCGCCAAAATAGTCTTGAAGGATTACGATTCGTTAAAATCAATACTGCCCGGCATCAAAAATAACTGCCTAATAAACGCCCATGAAACAAATTGCCGAAAAATCAGGCGTGCAGTCTCAGCCGAGAATTGAAATCGTTGATTCTTTGCGCGGATTCGCGCTGTTCGGAATTCTTTTGATTATTCCCTTTAGGTTGATAAAACAAGATTATGGATGTGTTCTAAAATATTAACAAGTTGTTCTTTGGAAATAAAGGTTTTGCCAAGCAAGTTATCGCTGAGGATTTTCTCAAGTTCTTGGAGATT
>JAABUN010003334.1_pt1 | contig 25168 bp, 19 predicted proteins | sample 5559311 | NCBI WGS metagenome assembly JAABUN01 (sample SAMN10711877, study PRJNA513370) | rock metagenome | isolation source: Antarctica rocks | place: Antarctica: Victoria Land, Siegfried Peak sud
ATTTTGGCAGTGAGGGCAGTGAACAGCTAACCAAACAGTCATAGTTATTCGTCAATCTACTTATTAAACTCTAGCTATTATCTACCATTTCTAAACTCCTTTTTAACAAATCTAAGACACTACCCTCTTGAGGTGATTCAGCAAATTGGTTTCTCTAAAACTGTTTGGGAAACGTTTGACAATGACAGTTTCACCGAATTGAGGCGCGACACTTGGATGAATTTCGGCTCCGCTTGTCCCTGGTAAGAAAAATGTTGCTCCTGGTTGTTTCGAGATATGTTGAATATGAAAGATAGGACTCTGGTTATCTCAAAATTGCTGGAGAAGCGTCTGAGCATTACGTGCAGCTTGCTCGACACCGACAAGCTCTAAATTACCTCCAGGAAAGTAATCATTCTGAATATCGACTAATATCAATCCTTGTTTCACGTTGATTCCTCTGGTCGTTTCTCTTGCTCTAGTAAGATCAGTATGAATCGGTTGCAGTAATAGTTCAAGTACGTACAATTTTATTGGGAACTATCAAAAGGTATCGTTGGAGTTAGCACGGATGTTAGAGAAGCAGTATATGTGTCCTGTAGAAGCGCTAGTCGATGTGATTGGAGGCAAGTGGAAAATACCCATTTTGTCTCTTCTGTTTCAAGCAATTAAACGTTACGGAGAACTGAGACAGCAACTTCCTGGAGTGACTGAACGGATGCTGACGATGCAATTACGAGAGCTGGAACAGGCAGGTATTGTGCAGCGCACCGTATATGCTGAAGTTCCTTTAAGAGTTGAGTACTCTTTGACTGAACTGGGGTTGAGTCTGAAGCCTGTTTTGCAGGTGATGCTAAATTGGAGTGAGAAGTACCTGTGCCTGAGTGAGCAAAAAGCTTTGTGGTGGGAAGAAATGAGCAAAGTTTGAGCAAATGCAGTAGCCCTGTTATTAATCAATAATGGATATTCAGATGGGACTGTAAAGTAGATTGTGTCAAAGGTCAAAACAAGATTTTCTAACCGCCTTATTGTCCAAAGTTGAATCCTATTGAGCGGTTGTGGGAACATCTCAAGGCAGAACTCAAGTGGGCTTCGTTCAAGACTTTAGCTCAATTGCAAACCAAAGTTGATTAACTGCCTTGAACCCTATTTAAATCGGCACAACACGTGTTGTTAACTTAGTGCTATTCGGGACAGATCCCCAAGTCCTGGTTTTCCTATGTGGAAATAGAGAAATATGAATTTATCCTTCTAATTGCGCCACCAATTTCGGAACTCCATCCGTCAAAATTTCCTGTGCTGTAGCTGTAACCAAAACATCGTCCTCAATCCGAATGCCGATCCCACTCCAACGCGGATCTATCTCCGGCTGACCTTCGGCGGGGGGAGTATTAGGAACAATATATATACCTGGCTCTACCGTTAAAACATTTCCCGCCTGTAAAATATGTGGCGATTCCCCATGCTGGTAAACGCCAACGTCATGAACATCTAAGCCCAACCAATGCCCAGTACGGTGCATATAAAAGGGTTTGTACTTTTCTTCTTCAATCAATTTATCAACTTCACCGCGCAGGATGCCAAGCTCTACTAACCCCTCCGTAATTACGCGCACCGCCGTATCGTGAACAGCATTGTAAGGATTACCCGGTTGAACTTGCGCGATCGCTTTTTGTTGCGCTTCCAATACAATTTCGTACAAAATCTTCTGTTCAGGTGTAAATTTGTCGCCTACGGGAAAAGTGCGGGTAATATCAGCGTTGTAATAGTTGTAAGCGCAGCCTGCATCAATTAACAGCAACTCGTTATCAAGCATCTGACGGTTGTTCTCAATGTAGTGCAGTACGCAAGCATTATCGCCGGAAGCAACAATCGAAGGATAAGCTACACCCATTCCTCCCCGCAACCGAAAAATTCGCTCCATCTCCGCTTGAATTTCGTATTCGTAACAGCCGGGACGAGCGAGTTCTCTTGCTTTATTATGAGCTTCTACCGAAATAGCCGCCGCAGTCCGCATTAATGCTAGTTCTGAATCGCTTTTGACTAGGCGGAGGGGATGCAAGATGAAATTACTATCTTCAATCGCCATTGGCCCCGTACCGCGCTTGGGATAGGTAGCAACCAAGCGTTGCCAAAGTTTGAGGATAGTTTCATTAAAAGTGCGATCGCGTCCCAAATGATAGTAAATTTTCTCAGCTTTCTCTACATATTGAGGTAATTTTTCCTCAAGTTCCGCAATTGGGTAAGCCTCATCTGCACCGTAGCGTTTTTTAGCTTCTTCTACTCCCGTGCGATAACCCGTCCATACTTCCTTTTCGCGCTCCTTGGGTTGGACAAAAAGAATAAAACGATGTTCTGCGTGGTGAGGCGCTAAAACGGCTACCGCTTCTGGCTCGTTAAATCCGGTTAAGTAAAAAAAATCGCTATCTTGGCGAAAAGTGTACTCGACATCGTTGTGCATAACTGCCATTGGCGCACTGCGAAAGATTGCCGTACCATTGCCAATTTTTGCCATTAACTGCTGACGGCGATTTTCGTACTCTGCTTGCATAGTGTAGTCTGGTTCTTTTGCTGTCTTGGCAACCTTGACGCAGGAATCCTCCCGCGCCCAAGTTTCCGTATTTATATTTATTTTAAGCCTAGGCAAAACCTCTGAGCGTAAAATCCCCTTGCTTGTGTCTATTGGTGATATCCTATTGGTGTTGGACTGCAATCCGCGAGAGGCTTTCTTTCGATGCAAGTTAATGAGTTAGGTTTTGTCGCAAGCATTCTATTTGTACTTGTGCCTACGGTTTTTCTGTTGATTCTGTATATCCAAACTGCCAGCCGTAATAGTGGTAAAAATGATTCGTGATCGTTAGTTTTAAAAAAATCCCTGCACCGTAATAGTGTAGGGATTTTTTTTGGATAAAATGCGATCGCACCTACCCTACAGTACGCGCCAATAGCACTGGACAAGTGGCGTTTACGCGCACGTAGTCTGACAAAGAAGAACCAATAAGCCTATCTATATCAACAAAGCTCTTAGCGATTGAGGGACGGCGATCGGGCGAACCAATAATTAACAAGTCTGCATCTTGTTCTTGAGCCAAGCGGCAAATTTCTTCTCCAGGCTTGCCTGTAGTAGCAATAACACGCGGTTGGACTCCTTGCTTTTTTGCTTCAGAAATTGCCGGGGCTAAGACTGGATTTTTCTCTGCTGATGTCGCTATTTCGTCGGATTTGCTGCTCGAATTTTTATCAACGTGAGCCAAAATTAATGTTCCTCCCTTAATATCTCTAACTAAAAGTAATGCCAATTGTAAACACTGTTTGGCAGCTTCCGAACCATCTATTGCTACCATCACGCGCTTAATTTTTTTGATATAAATATCATCTTTTACAAGTAACATTGGGCGCGATGATAGTTGAAAAACATACTGACTAACAGAGTTTGATAAAATTGATTGCAAACGTTTCAAGCCCCGCGAACCCATAATAATTAGGTCAGCGTCAATTTCGTCCGCGACTTGGCAAACGACATCTTTAGGATCGCCTTGACGCAAAATTGCTGTAACTTTATTCGGAGCTAAATTTACCGTTTCAATCGCCGAGCCTAAAATCCTACCACCTTCTTCCCATTTGGCTGTCATAACTTGGGCGGTAGTTTGAGCGGGGACAACGTGCAAAACTGTTACCTCTGCTTGTTGAATTGCTGGTACTTCTTTCAAAGTCTTGAGCATTTCTTCAGCGTGTCCTAGTCCAGAAACCGCTAATAATATTTTTTTTATCATTGCTCCACCTTGTTTTTAAGTCGTTCTACAAATTGTTAACTATTAGTTCTCATTTCCTCAGTCTTAGGGAAGAAATTTTGGGCTTTGCCGGAGTTAATTTATTATTTACTACGAGCAACAAGCCAATTACTAATCGCTTTCAGTCCAAGTATTTTATAATAAAATATTTTATCGACTTTGTTATCTAAATTTGACGATTCGTTATTTTTAATAATTAGAATAAAGATTAAAATTGTTCTTAGTTACGAATACAGTCTAGGGTAATTTCGCCAGTGCTAATTTAATTAAAACTAATAAAATTATGGACAGGCAAAAGAAGATAGAGCAAATTGTCGTCAGCGCCCAGCAGATGCGCGACATTGAAGGGCAGATGTTTGCCGCCGGAATGCCTGTTGCGGCATTAATGGAAAAAGTTGGATTAGCGATCGCTCATAAAACAATCGAAATACTGCAAACTCATCCAGCACAACGGATTGGGGTATTAGTAGGTGCGGGACATAATGGCGGCGATGCGTTAGTTGTTGCCCGCGAGTTACATTTTCACAGATACAAGGTAGTTTTTTTTAGTCCCTTTTCAAAGCATAAAGAATTAACTAATAGTCACGCTCAGTATACAGAAAGCTTAGGAATTGTACGCTGCGACAGTATAGAAAAGCTGCTAACTGAGTCGGATTTATTAATTGATGGCTTATTTGGCTTTGGGTTGGAGCGCGATATTACAGATGCGATCGCATCAGCGATCGCTTTAGTTAACCAATCCTCGCAACCAGTTATTAGTATAGATTTACCTTCCGGCTTGCATACAGATACTGGGGAAGTATTGGGGATAGCGATTAAGGCGACTTACACCTTTTGCTTGGGGTTGTGGAAATTAGGCTTACTTCAAGATCGAGCCTTAGATTACATTGGTAAAGTTGAGTTAGTAGATTTTGATATTCCTTTAACAGCTATTGATGCTGTGTTAGGCAAAACACCTAAGATAAAAAGGATTACTAGAGAATTTGCGATCGCAAATCTACCTTTACACCGTCCTCCTGTCACTCACAAATACAAGCAAGGACATTTACTCTTAATTTGTGGCTCCTCTCGTTATGCTGGTGGGGCGATTTTAGCCGGATTAGGCGCAAGAGCAAGTGGTATAGGAATGCTCACAATTGCCGTTCCCGAATCGCTGAAACCCTTATTAGTTGCTCAGTTACCAGAAGCTTTAATTGTAGGTTGCCCAGAAACAGAACTTGGTGCAATTTCTAAGTTGAAATTACCAGTAAAAACTAACTTAGACTCCTTTGATGCGGTTTCCTGCGGGCCAGGTTTGACTACTGAAGCTACGCCAATAATTCAAGAAGTGTTACTTTGTAATTGCCCGTTAATTCTAGATGCAGATGGTTTAAATATATTGGCAGAATTAGGAACTATGCCGACTTTAGCCCAGCGAAAAGGGGCAACAATTCTTACTCCTCATACCGGAGAATTTAAACGCTTATTTCCAGATTTGAGCGATCTCGATCGCATTGGTGCAGTTACAACCGCAGCTAGAACGAGTGGCGCTGTAGTGTTACTAAAAGGAGCAAGGACAGTTGTCGCATCTCCCAATGGGATAGTTTGGATTAACCCCGAAAGTACCCCCGCCTTAGCACGTGGAGGTAGTGGAGATGTGCTGACAGGGTTAATGGGAGGATTAGTTGCTCAACAATCTGCTCAATCTATGGACGAAGTAGCTGCTGTTGCTGCTTGGTGGCATTCTCAAGCCGGAATTAAAGCTGCAAGAATCCGCACAGAAATGGGAGTAGATGCCCATACTTTAAGCCATTATTTATTAACAGTATTGTCAGAAATTAAAATTTAAGTCTATGCTTTAATGTCTATACGTTCAGGAGCTAGATAATTTAGGCTGTTTAAAAGTGTTCTAAGCACAAGTTAGCTAAAATTATTTATTTAAATAATAATTCTACCTTTATAAAGGCGAATAACCAAATACAAACTGTCATTCTAAACAAAGCTTTTACCAGTAAACCCTACAATATATTGAAACTTTCTAACTTGAAAAGGCTAACAATCGGTGCTTCTTATACATACTACAGTTGGAGCAAGTATGCCAAGTGAGCAATTAATCCAGATTAGCCAAGCTCTCAAGGTTAGTTACGATTGGCGCTTAGTTATCCTTTCTTTAGTAATTGCTGTTGTCAGCAGCTACACTGCCTTAGATTTAGCAAGACAAGTACCTGTAGCATTTGGACGTGCTAGCAAGCTTTGGCTCTTGGGAAGTGCGATCGCACTAGGCATTAGTGTTTGGCTGATGCACTTTATTGCGATGCTAGCTTACAAGTTACCAATACCTGTTATCTACAATTTCTATATCGTCTTTCTATCAATGGTATTGGCGATCGCTTGTTGTGGCATGGGGCTGTCATTTGTGACCAAACAACCCCTAAATTGGCCGCACTTCTTGGCAGGAGGTAGTTTTATCGCGGCAGGGGTTGTGGGTATGCACTTTGTTGCCATGACAGGAATGCAATTAGCGGCAGTACCCGTGTACGATTTGAAGATCGTTGTCCTTGCCAACTTATCTACAATTATCCTTTGCTTTGGCGCTCTATGGCTGGCGTTCCATCCTAGTGCCGAGCGACTTACAGAAAATATCCGCAAGCTCGGCAGTGCAGTTTTAACTGGGCTATCAATTGACTCGCTGCACTATACAGCGATGACAGCAGTCAAGTTTTACCCCAGCTTTAAGTTATTAAAAAAGCAGCCGCCTGGAAACGATGATTATGTACTAGCACTTTCTATTAGTATTGCTGCTTTAATTATCCTAGCGCTAGCTTCTTTAGCTTCCTCTTTTGGACAACGGCTGAGTGCCGAAATTGCTAAAGCTGAAGCATTGCAGGAGAGCGAGGAACTATATCAAAGCTTGTATGATTTTGCGCCCGATGCCTATTTAACAATTGCTGCCGATGGCAGAATCGTCTCTATAAATCAGTATGGCGCAGAAGCTTTGGGATATAGCAAACAAGAGTTGATGTATCAAGACTTTTCTACCGTTGTCTACGAAGAAGATCGCGATTATTTTCAACAATTGTTTGCTAGCATCTTTAGGGAAAAATTAGTGATCGCAGAAGCTGAATTACGCAAAGTGCGTAAAGACGGCTCAATTATCTGGGAACGCCAGCGCAGTCAATTAATTTCTAATAATGATGGCGAACCTGTGGAATTGCGGATGATTTGCCGAGATATTACCGAGCGCAAGCAGGTAGAAGAACAGTTACGCCAGAATGCCTTTCATGACGCACTGACAGGTTTACCCAATCGAGTGTTATTTATAGAGCGGTTGGAGCAAGCGATCGGGCATACCCAAAGACACAAAGAGTATTTATTTGCTGTCCTTTTTCTCGATTTAGATCGCTTTAAAGTCGTCAATGACAGTTTAGGACATTTAACAGGCGATCGCTTATTAATTGAAATTGCGGGCCGCCTCAAGTTATGCTTGCGCCATTCAGATACAGTCGCCCGTCTGGGCGGTGACGAGTTTACAATCTTGTTACCGGATATTGAAGATAGCAGCGATGCTGTCCGTGTTGCTGAACGCATAAAAGAGGAATTGCAATTAGCTTTTGCTCTAGACGGTAATGAAGTATTTACCTCAGCTAGTATTGGCATTACTTTCAGTACCACAGGCTATAACTCTGCCGAAGATGTTTTAAGAGATGCGGATATTGCAATGTACCGTGCCAAAAGTCAAGGAACGGCACACTATGAAATATTTAACACAGATATGCACGCGCAGGCGATCGCACTTTTGCAGTTAGAAACTGACCTCCGATTGGGTATTGAACGTCAAGAATTTCGCTTGCAATATCAACCTATAGTCTTGCTGGAGAGCGGTAAAATTGCAGGTTTTGAGGCATTAATTCGCTGGCAACATCCCCAAAAGGGACTTTTGTTACCAGATACATTTTTACCAACAGCAATAGAAACTGGATTGCTGAGTTCTCTTTGTCGGTGGGTAATTCGCAGCGCTTGTCAAGAGGCAAGGCAATGGCGATCTCTATTTCCCGATCTGCTATTAACAATTAGTGTCAATCTTTCAAGTCAACGTTTCAACCAATCTAATCTTAGTACGGAAGTCGCGGGAGTTTTGCAAGACACGGATTTGGACGCATCTATTTTGAAGCTGGAAGTTACTGAAAGCTTAATTATGGCAAGTGCGGAGACGGTAACGGTAATGCTTTATGAGTTAAAAGATTTAGGAATTCAATTATCTATTGATGATTTTGGTACGGGATATTCATCATTAGCCAGACTACACCATTTTCCGATAGACGAATTAAAGATTGATCGCTCTTTTATTAAGAGCATGAGCAATGATTCAGGAAATTCGGAGATAGTTGAGGCAATTATTGCCTTGGCACAAAAGCTAAATTTGGACGTGACAGCAGAAGGGATAGAAACCCCAGAACAATTAGCAAAACTAAGAGTATTAAAATGCAAATACGGGCAAGGATTTTTCTTCTCTCCCCCGTTAGACAGCGAAGCTGTTAGGGAATTAGTTTTGACTAATCCCCAGTGGTAACTAGATTTCAACAGCAGTTTTGTTATTTACTGAGGCAAAGTGATCGTTTATTCGATCTTCCCCATTAACTGTTAGTAGCGATTCGCCAGTAATCAAACGCGCTCCCCGGTTGCGAGTCCAATAGTTCCAACCCCACTGAATCATGACTACTAATTTGTTGTCAAATTCAATCAAAAAGTAGATGTGGACAAATACCCAGGTTAGCCAAGCTAAAATACCGGAAAACTTGACAAAGCCTAAATCTACAACGGCGGCGTTTCTACCAATTACCGCCAAACTACCGCGATCTAAGTAACGAAATGGGATGGATTGTTTACCCTCAATAGTGTTTTGAATCAGTTTGGCTACATAGCTTCCTTCTTGCATTGCTACGGGCGCAACTCCTGGCAATGGTTTACCATTTTGGTGCGAAAAACTTGCCAAATCTCCGACTACAAAAATATTTGGATAATTTGGTACGCTCAAATCCGATGCTACAACTACTCTGCCAACCCGATCGAGTTCCGCACCCGTTTTTGCTGCCAGAATTGCCCCCATTGGCGAAGCTTTGACCCCTGCTGCCCATAAAATTGTTTTTGCGGGGATTTGTTCTACTTTATCCTCTTGGCGCATAGTTACGATGTCATCAGTAATATCTGTAACTAGCGCTTTTGTCTTCACCGTTACACCCAATTTTGTTAGAGATGCTTCGGCTTTTGCTGATAAGTCTGGAGTATAAGGCGGGAGAATGCGATCCATCCCTTCTATTAACAAAATTTGCGCTTCGCAGGTGTCGATGTTACGAAAATCTTTTCTTAAAGTACTGTAAGCAAGTTCTGCGATCGCTCCTGCGAGTTCCACCCCTGTTGGGCCTCCTCCGACTACCACAAAGGTTAACCAGGCGCGGCGTTTTTCTATATCAGTCTCTTTTTCCGCCGCTTCAAAGGCTAGAAATATTTTTCGGCGCATCTCTAGTGCATCTTCTACCGTTTTCAATCCTGGGGCGACTTGTTCCCAATTGTCATTACCAAAGTAGTGATGGCTAACTCCTGTGGCTACAATCAAGCTATCGTAGGTTAGTTCTTGATTGTGTAAGGTAACTTTTTGCGTTTGAGGATTAATATCAAGTACCTCCCCCATCAGCACTTTAGTGTTTTTGCTGTGGTTGAGGACGGAGCGCAGAGGCGAGGAAATATCCGCCGGAGACAATGTTCCGGTAGCAACTTGGTAAAGTAATGGTTGAAATAGATGGAAGTTGCGTTTATCAATCAAGGTAACATTAACGTTTTTGTCTCGGCTCAAAGCTTTAGCTGCGTAGAGTCCACCGAAGCCACCACCAACAACTACTACATGGTGAGGCGATTGATTTTCAGTACTGATCATCGCAAGTTCTTCTAAAAATGTATATAAGTATTTATACTACTTTACATTAGTTTACTTGCCATAGGCGTAGCAATCGCTACAGGTCTGCTTATTAAGCGTCTTAGCGACTTTTAGCTTAATAGCAGTGCTTAAGAAATCAGCCAGAAACCATTTTTTTGCCAGTATTGCTTCTCTAAGATTTGTTCTAGCTGCTGCACAGAAATGATATTTTTTTCTACAAAAAGCTCGCCTAGCTTTTTATGAGTGTAGTTTTGCTCTGTCAAAGCTTGTTCTAGTTGCGACGGCGAGATTAAGCGCTCTTGAAGCAAAATTTTTCCTAACATCATATTTTGCTCAGTCAGTACGCGATCGAGTTCAGCTTCAGAAAGCACATTTCGTTCTAGCAATATCTCACCTAGCTTTTTTGTGCTACTAAGCTGTTCTAACAAAGCCCGTTTTAGTTCAACTTCCGAAATGAGTCCTTTACGAATTAGAATCTGTCCTAAAAATGCCTTCTTTATACAGTTAATAGTTTTTAACATAACTGGTTATTAGCTACAGGATAGTTTTTTAGCTTATTTTAGTTGAGAAATCTACAAACCTTAAAATCGCTAACATTGTCTTTAGACTTTAAGATACTAATTTTAGCTTTACTTTATCTAATTTCTAATTTATAAGACTTTTAAGTAAAAGGCATTTAACCAAATGTTATTAATTTTATAGATACGCAAGTATGTTAAAGCCTACTTTTAATAAGCTTATAGTAGCCAAATCTAATTATAAATTTAGTCTCCTTCATCACAATTGTATCCAGAAAAAACCCGGCTTTAACCGGGCAGATGGATGAATTATTTAACCTAGAATTTTTATCTTAGCAATGCTTATTACTTAAGATCGCACGTTAAAGGACACGCCGCATAAACAGAAGTATGTGCATTATCTACCTCACCATGCAACCAGCTTAACCAGGTTACTTCTGCTGGGTGAATGCCCTTAAAAGTTAAAACACTAGCACCAGCAATTACTGCAAACACATTCAAACCAATTAAGCTACCTGCGACTAGCAAAACTGCACTAATTGGCATTACTGACTGGAGAATAACCGATAGCAATGAACCAACGGTAGCCATTAAAACAACTAAAGGAAAGCCTACAACTAGCAAGCATACTGCTAGGGTAAAAGTCCAAATTAAAAAGCTTTTAAGCATCAACAAAGAATAGGTTTTTCCCAGACTGGAGCTTTGAGCTAGAGCCATAATTTACCTCCAAAGGTAATAAAAATTTTTAAATTGAGTAAAATTTCGGTTGACTAGAGTATTTCTAGTCTGTGATTAACAATTAGTATATAGATGCCGCTTCAAAGTATGATCGATTGTTTATTAAAATTTACAATTGATTCTCTAGGTTTATGAATACAAAGTATTAATAAAATCGTCTGTAATGCTTTAAAGCTATCTCTATCTTTGGACGTAGGAGCTAGAATCTTCTCAAGTTCTAGGCTTCAACTTTTTTGATTAATTAGTTTCAAGTTAGATTCATTAGCTTCAAAGCTAGATTTAATAATTTATTAACAATCAGCTTAACATTTCTTATAAATGCAGAGATAGTTCCTCATAATTAAATAATAAATAAAGTATTGAACGCGGTAGAGACGTTCTGCCGGAATGCTTATACTTTTTGAGAAATATTAAATCACCCTTGTAAATTACTAACTATCCTGACGCGAGAGGTAAACCTACTTGTATTACTTAAATAGTGCTAGTAATTGGTTTTATAACAGTTTAGTTATCAGTGGCAGGTTAGAGCTAATAAATATTCTAAAAAAATTGAGTACCTGATAATTTAAGCAGCATCTTGGGAAGACTAGCTACATAGGATGCAATCGCGTTAATCGGTTGCTTCTTTAAAAAGCGTGAAATCTTGCCGCAACAGAAATCGTCCAGGTTTAGCACTCAAGCAAGTCGTGAACTTAGTTGATTAAAACTCGATTAGCTTTGCGCCGTTGTCTGCTTGCTCAACTTATACGTTTGATATTGACATTCATTAGTATTGCCTAAAAGCAATTGTAGATATATGACAGAATCACCTAGTCCATTAAATTCGACTGCTTCAGATTCCCGCATACCGCCACCGCCACCACCACCAAGACAGAAGGTTGCTAATGATGCTACAGGTGCTATGCAACGGCAGTCTCAATCAGCCCTAAATAATACTAATTCTCAAACTGAGGCTTATTCTGCGCCACTACCACCAACTTCCGTTCATCAGCCTGTGCCATTACCGCCGACTTCCGCGTATCAGCCTGTGCCACCCAAAGCTCAAGCAGTGCGCCCCAGCTTTGGTAAAGACGTACAACCAACTTTAGAAAAATTAGTTCAAGAAGCCTACGAACAGGGAGCTTCTGATTTGCACTTAGGCGTTGGTGAAACCCCTCGTTTCCGCGAACGCGGTCATATTATTGCTACTCAGTATCCAGAGACTAATGAAGCTACATTTTTTGATTGGGTAGGAGAAATCCTTACTGAAACACAAATTGAGCAATTTCGACAGGACATGGAGTACGACGGTGCTACCCAGTATGAGGGATTAGTGCGCGTGCGGATCAATATCTTTGTGTCGCTAAATGGCCCAGCTATGGTGTTGCGGTTAATTCCCTTAAAAATTCTCACAATGGAACAGCTAGGTTTACCGCCTGTTTTCCGGGATTTGTGTCACTACCATAAAGGCTTGATTTTAGTTACAGGCCCAACGGGTTCTGGTAAGTCTACAACTATGGCAGCAATGATTGACTACATCAACAAAGAAATGCCTAAAAACATTATCTCTATTGAAGATCCGGTAGAATTTGTGCATAAAAGTCAAAAATCGTTGGTGAAGCAAAGGGAAGTAGGCATTCACACATTAAAGTTTGACAATGCTTTGAAAGCATCTTTACGCGAAGACCCTGATATTATTCTCATTGGGGAAATGCGCGATCGCGAAACTGTAAATACAGCTATCAAAGCCGCGCAAACTGGACACTTAGTTTTTGGTACTCTCCATACCAACAGCGCTGTTAGAACTATTGAGCGGATTTTGAACCTTTACAACCCAGATGAACAAGCACCGATGCGAATTCAAATTGGTGAGTCTCTAGTCGCTGTTATCGCTCAAAGTTTGGTGAGGACTACCGATCGCAAACGAGCAGCAGCCCATGAAATTATGATTAACACCGATGCAATTAAAGATTACATTTTGCGTAATGAAGTAGAAGAAGTAGAGTCTATTATTCCTAGATGCAACTTTGAAGGGATGTGTACTATGAACCAGTCAATCTATAGACTCTACGAAGAAGGCAGGATTACCGAAGAAACTGCCTTAGAATCTTCACCCAAACCAAATGAAATGGCTCAAATTCTTCGCGGTAGAGCTTAAACAATTAACTGCCTCTAGTTAAGGAAATAAACTTTTGCGCTTTTCTAGAGGCAAAGAAAGTTGAATCATTTGCCCAGTAAGGATTCACTGCGTTTTTTGTCAGGTGGGAAAGCTAATTGCTATTATAATAATTAAGGTTGTACTGCGACGTTGGTGACTGCCAATAATGTTTTTGATCTATGTTTTGTCCGATAAGGGAATCAAAACGTTTCGGCAGCAGTAAACCGGGCTTGTACCCGGAAACTTCAAGCTAAACGCCCCGATGCCCACCTGGTTTTACCAGGTCTAAAACTGAGGTAAGACGGCGTTGCGGTCAACTTTTTAATTAACACTCCCTAACTAAGATTGATAGGGTCTGTTTGCTAATTATTTGACGATCTTTAGTTGTCAGTATAAGTATTTACCAGTAGCAAAAATAAGCACTAAGGAGCAATTAAGTTGGCTCCTTTTTTTCGTGCAATTCAAGGAGAGTAGGAGTACTGTTATAAAACTTAGAGCTACTATACTTATCGCGATCGCCAAATGTTGAAGCTATTATTTAAAATCCGCTCTCCATACCTATTTGCACCCTGGAAGCAAATAGATTTGTGGTTGCTTGGTTTGTGCGTAAGTGTAACGCTGTTTGGCGGCATCATAATTCGTAGTGCCGAATTAAATCAAGGACTTACAGACTGGTGGCAACACTGGCTTGTAGGCGGCGTTGGCTTAATAGTAGCGATGCTGATTGCTCGGTGGCGTTACGAAAACTTGCTCCAGTTGCATTGGGTAATTTATGGCATTACCAATATCAGCTTACTGGCGGTAATGATAATTGGAACTAGCGCCAAAGGAGCGCAACGCTGGATTACAATTGGTGGCTTTAATCTTCAACCATCAGAATTCGCCAAAGTCGGAGTTATCATCACATTAGCGGCGATTTTACACGCCAAAACCGCCTCGACAATTCCAGCATTTTTAAAAGCTTTAGCAATTACGTCTGTACCTTGGGCTTTGGTGTTTTTGCAGCCAGACTTAGGAACTTCGCTAGTATTTGGGGCAATTACACTGGGGATGCTTTACTGGGGAAATGCTCGCCCTGGCTGGCTAGTATTGCTAGTTTCACCACTTATTTCGGTAATTTTGTTTAATTTATTTTTACCGGGCTGGCTAATTTGGACGATCGCAATGGGCGCGATCGCGTTCTTTACCTTACCTTGGAAGTGGATGGGAGGAGCAAGTATAGTTGCCCTTAATCTTATCGCCGGGGAACTAGGAAGTTTGCTGTGGGGATTGTTGAAAGATTATCAAAAAGACCGGATTATTCTATTTCTTAATCCCGAAAAAGATCCGCTTGGTGGCGGCTATCATTTAATTCAATCGCGGATTGCGATCGGTGCGGGTGAAAGATGGGGACAAGGGCTAAATAAAGGTACTCAAACTCAGCTTAATTTTATTCCAGAGCAGCATACAGACTTTATTTTTTCAGCAATTGGTGAAGAATTGGGTTTTGCTGGCTGCTTAATCGTTTTATTTGTTTTTTGGTTAATTTGTTGGCGTTTGATCCGCATTGCCCAAACTGCTAAAGATAATTTTGGCTCGTTACTCGCAATTGGTGTATTGTCGATGCTGGTATTTCAAGTAATCGTAAATATTAGCATGACCATTGGTTTAGCGCCTGTAACGGGCATTCCTCTACCTTGGATCAGCTACGGGCGATCGGCAATGTTAACTAACTTTATTGCGATCGGGATAGTAGAATCGGTGGCAAACTACCGTCAACGCCTAATAAAGTACTACTAACGCGCGATCGCGCCTCGCGCAAGTTTAATAACAAATCTGGTTTTGAGGTTTTACCGATGATTGCCTTATCCCCAAACCCCTATCTTACTCCTCACCAATACCTCCAGATGGAGGAATCGGGTAATATCAAGCACGAGTATATTGATGGACAAGTTTATGCAATGGCAGGCGCAAGCGATGCTCACGTCACCATTGCTGGAAACTTATTTACTTTGCTCCGTAGCCATGTCCGAGGCTCTAGTTGCCGCGTCTACATTTCCGATATGAAAGCACGAATTGAATCACTCAATAGGTTCTATTATCCTGATGTTATGGTAAGCTGCGACGACAGAGACCGTGAAACACCCACCTATAAGCGCTTTCCTAATGTAATTATTGAAGTTTTGTCAGACTCTACCGAAGCTTTTGACCGAGGCGATAAATTTATCGATTATCAGCAGATAGAGAGTCTGCGCGAATATGTCCTAATTAGTACCAAGCAGCAACGAGTCGATTGCTTACGACGCAACGAGCTAGGATTGTGGGTGTTTCAGTCTTACAACTTAGATTGCTCATCATTTCGGCTCGACAGTATTGGGTTTGATGTCCAACTAGAACTACTTTATGAGGATGTGCTACTAAGCTAGTTTTATTAGGGAGAAAGTAATCGCTAGTTAATTTTCCAGCCAAGGCAAAGTAAGGTAATTTAAAAAAAGCAACTCATAATTAAAACAATGTTGATATTTCCTGGCTCAGTAGTGCGCGTGACTAATACTAACGATACTTACTACGGTTTCACTGGATTAGTCCAAAGAGTAACTGATGGCAAAGCTGCGGTATTATTTGAAGGCGGTAACTGGGATAAAATAATTACCTTTAAATTGTCAGAACTATCTCCTGTTGAAGTCACTTCTGGACGCAAAAAAGCAAAATAGTTAGTTTAGAACTGGTTTAACTTAAAACTATTTATGCGCCTTCCCTTACCACAATTTGCTATAAGCGATCGCCCATCTCACCATATTGGGGAAGTGATCGAAACTGCCACTACCGAATTTTTGGCTCAGTGTCTCGATCCTGACGATTTGAGCTTTCCTGCCATGCCGCCCTTTGGTAGTTGGGTAAAATCTCTAGATGAAGAATCAGGTAATATAGTCTATGCTGTGGTCTACCACGCTACTACGATGCCCATCGATTCTATCCATCGTGCTAGGGCTTTAGGTTTATCTTTGCAAGACTTGCGCGAACAACAACCCCAAATATTCGCCATGCTCAAAACCGAATTTCGAGCCGCGATCGTTGGGTTTAAGCAACAACTAAGCGCTAGAAGTCCGTGCCAAATGTATCAGTATTTGCCCCCGCGTCCTCCCCAAATTCATCAAGCCGTTAATCAATGTCAATCCCAAGAAATTGTTGAATTTAGCGAACAGTTAGATTTTTTGCGGACGCTATTGCAAGTAAATGGCGCACCTGTCGAAGCATTAACGGCCGCAGCAATTCGAGAAATTTATCAGTTGCGTCAAGGCGATCGCCCTTGGTTAGTAAAAGCTGGGCGCACTCTTAGTGTCCTCCTCAAAGATGACTACGATCGCCTAAAAATTATCTTGAGTCAAATCCACCCCTAGAGGGTTACTTTAATAGCTTGACTGTAGTAGGTTAATGGTTTTAATTGCCCAATTCAAAAATACCTAGGTTTTTGAATGGCAAAAATTAGCCCGAAGCTCGCTAATGGAGCGAGAGAAATAAACACTTATTGACTCAATCCAACTATTTGAGTTGCTATAACGAGAGCTATTTATGCTTCAATCCTTACAATTTCTGGCTCAAGAATCAGCAGCGCAAGTTCTTAGTAACGAGCCGATTGTTCCTTTTGCGATTCTGCTTGTCGTTATTTTGGTTGTACCGATTGCAAGTGAAAAACTGCGACTACCAGGATTGGTGGGTTTATTAGCAGCCGGTGTAGCTCTTGGTAGTAACGGCTTAAATGTACTACAAAATGACGCGCCCACAATGGAATTGCTATCAGACATTGGGCTTGTGTACCTAATGTTTGTGGCGGGGTTAGAAGTTGATATGGAACAATTCCGGCGTACCAAAAATCGTTCGTTAGTATTTGGTACGTTTACTTTTTTAGTTCCTTTAATTATGGGAACAATTGTTGGGCGCAGTTTTGATTTTGGCTGGAATGCGTCAATCTTAATTGGCTCTCTATTTGCTTCCCATACTCTACTTGCTTACCCGATTGTTAGCCGCCTAGGTGCGATCGCCAATGAAGCGGTAATTGTCACGATTGGTGCAACTATTTTTACTGACATTGGCGCACTGCTAGTACTCGCTATCTGCGTAGCAATTCATGCGGGAGACTTTACAATTTGGCGTTTGCTAACTTTGGTTGGCTCGTTAATCGTTTACTCAGTTATTGTTTTATTTGGCTTTGACAAAGCTGGGAGAGAATTTTTCCGGCGATCAGGTGACGAAGAAGGAAATCAATTTTTATTTGTATTACTTGCCGTATTCCTCTCTGCTGTTGGCGCTCAACTAATTGGGATCGAAAAGATTGTCGGCGCTTTCTTGGCTGGACTAGCGGTAAATGATGCGGTTGGTGAAGGGCCTGTTAAAGAAAAAGTTGTATTTGTAGGAAACGTATTATTTATTCCTATTTTCTTTGTCGATCTGGGTTTATTAATTGATATTCCCGCATTTATTCAAAGTATAAGTACGATTTGGCTAACAAGTGCGATCGTGAGCGGTTTGATTGCTAGTAAATTTATCGCCGCCTTCCTCGCAAAACTTGTTTACCGCTACAAATGGAATGAGATGCTGACCATGTGGTCACTATCAATGCCACAAGTAGGAGCAACCTTAGCCGCCACCTTAGTAGGTTACAAAGCAGGGTTGTTAACTGAAGGCGTATTAAATAGCGTCATTGTTTTAATGCTCGTAACAGCAACTCTAGGCCCTGTAATTACTAGCCGGGTAGCAGTCGGTTTAGCACCAGCAATAACACCCCAAGAACCAACATCTGACTATACCGATAATATCGCCAGAGAGGGAAGATTTACGGTAGTAGTACCTGTATATAACCCCAAAACTGAGCAGTATTTAATCGAAATGGCAGCAATACTTGCGCGGCAAACTTCCGGGCGAATTATTCCGCTCGCGATCGCCCAATCTTCTGTACATATGAACGCGCCGCAAGTAGAAGTCGCTTGGCAAAGAAGTTTGCAACTTGTAAATAACGCTGCCCAGTTGAGTCAACAATTGGGAGTAGAAGCAGAACCATTATTACGAATTGATGATGCGATTCCTGCAGGAATTACTCGTGCCAGCCGCGAACAAAACGCGAGTTTAATTGTCATGGGTTGGGGGAAACGTACAGGACTAAGCTCCCGGTTGTTCGGTAACTTAATAGATAGCGTTTTATGGGCATCTCATTGTCCCGTTGCCGTTACGCGCTTGCTAACAACCCCTGCAAATATTAAACAAATTTTAGTACCTGTAGAAAACTTGACAACTCAAGCGTTACAGCCCGTTAAATTTGCACGGATGCTGGCATCGGTAAATGATGGTGATGTAACCTTACTGCATATCTGCGATCGCAGGTCAAGTCCAAGTAAAATAGCTTGGATGAATTCGCAACTCTTGCTAATGGTATCCAAACTTGGTTTAGAGGGGCAAGTAGAAATAAACATTATTCCTCACGACAATATTGCAAGTGCGATCGTGGCGGCGGCAAAAGAATACGATTTAGTAGTATTGCGCTCATTACATAGACGCACCAATACAGGAGTTTTAGCCATTAGCGATGTCAATACTCAGCTAATTACAGCTTTAACGGGTTCAATTGTCATGCTTGGGGAACCCCAACCAGTAACTAATGCTGTTATTTCAGTTCAAAGTCACTCTCGTAAAGCAATTAGTTGACGCGATCGCGTGATCGCCAACACAAATTTTAGGAAATTACGTGCAAAAGCGTAGAATCTCTGGTAATTTCTAGTTAACTTAGGTAAAGCTCAACTAAAAAAGACTTCATTGTTACTTAACTAACAATAAATAATCTTTTTACTAACTTTACTAAAAATGGTTGCATTTATGTTACACAAAAGCTGTGCTATGGCAATTAAAAAGCAATAGTGTCAACAGAAGTGCGATCGCGTCCAATCAACTTTATACTCAAACGAACTATGAGAATTTTGGTTACAGGCGGTGCGGGGTTTATCGGTTCCCATCTAATCGATCGATTGATGAACCAGGGACACGAAGTTTTATGTCTAGACAACTTTTATACAGGTCACAAGCGCAATATTGTCAAGTGGCTAGACAATCCCTACTTTGAACTTATTCGTCATGATATTACGGAGCCAATCCGTTTAGAAGCAGACCAAATTTACCATTTAGCCTGTCCAGCTTCACCAGTCCACTACCAATTCAACCCAGTTAAGACAGTCAAAACAAATGTCTTGGGAACTATGAATATGTTAGGACTTGCCAAAAGGGTAAAAGCTAGATTTCTTTTGGCATCAACTTCAGAAGTGTACGGCGATCCGGAAGTTCACCCCCAAACTGAAGACTATCACGGCAATGTCAACCCAATTGGTATTCGTAGTTGTTACGACGAAGGTAAGCGAGTAGCGGAAACTTTAGCCTTTGACTATCACCGCCAAAACGATGTAGACATTAGGGTTGCTCGTATTTTCAACACTTACGGGCCGCGGATGCTAGAAAATGATGGGCGGGTAGTTAGCAACTTTGTAGTCCAAGCCTTAAAAGGTATCCCATTAACAGTGTATGGCGAAGGCTTGCAAACCCGCAGTTTTTGCTATGCTAGTGATTTGGTAGAAGGACTGATTAAGCTAATGAATGGCGACTATATTGGCCCAGTTAATTTGGGCAATCAGGACGAGTATACAATTCTAGAATTGGCTACCGAAGTCCAAAAGCTAATCAATCCTAACGCCGAACTCCAGTTCAATCCTTTGCCTCAAGACGATCCCCGCCGTCGCCGTCCAGATATTACGCGGGCAAGAAAGTTGCTTAATTGGGAGCCAACAATTCCCTTGAAAGAAGGGTTAAAGCTGACAATAGCAGATTTTCGCAGTCGTATCACTACCAGCGCCAGTGTTCCTCATTCATCACTGTCGTAGCTTAAACAAGTAAGAATATAGGTCAGTCTTTTGGCTTTTAATAACTAGCCTACAACGCCGGACGCATCTTATACTCTGCGTTCCGACAATTTATAAAAGGATTTAAAAACTATGCGTGTTTGTGTAATTGGTACAGGATACGTCGGCTTAGTCACTGGTGTTTGTTTAGCTCATATCGGTCATCATGTTATCTGCGTTGACAACAACGAAGAAAAAGTTAAGTTGATGAAGGCTGGGCAGTCGCCAATTTTTGAGCCGGGATTGTCAGAGCTTATGCAATCTTCTAGCCAATCTGGACAATTAGAATTTACAACGGACTTAAGTGCAGGAGTCGCTCACGGAGAGATTTTGTTTATTGCGGTAGGTACGCCCCCATTGCCCACCGGAGAAAGCGATACACGCTATGTAGAAGCAGTAGCTCGTGGTATTGGCGAACACTTAGATGGCGGCTACAAAGTAATCGTCAATAAATCTACTGTACCAATTGGTTCGGGTGACTGGGTAAGAATGATCGTTCAAAGCGGGGTTGTCACTCGCCAGCAAGCGTTAGTTGGTGCCGGCAGCATAAGCGTCCAATCTACGGGCGATCGCATCGCCGGGTTTGATGTGATTAGCAATCCCGAATTCCTGCGCGAAGGTTCGGCAGTGTATGACACCTTTAACCCCGATCGCATTGTTTTAGGTGGCAATAATCCCAAAGCGATCGCTATGATGCAAGAACTATACGCCCCGATTGTTGATCGTTCTTTTGCCGCCGATAAAAGCGCCCTATCTGCTATCCCTGTACTGGTTACAGATTTAAGTTCGGCAGAAATGATTAAGTATGCAGCTAATGCTTTTTTAGCAACTAAAATCAGCTTTATTAATGAAGTTGCCAATATCTGTGATCGCGTGGGCGCGGATGTGGCGGAAGTTGCTAAAGGTATTGGTTTAGATTCCCGGATTGGCAACAAATTTTTGCAAGCGGGTATAGGTTGGGGTGGTTCTTGTTTCCCCAAAGATGTATCGGCGTTAATTCACACGGCGGATGATTATGGCTACGAAGCTCAGTTACTCAAAGCTACTGTTAGTGTCAATCAAAGGCAACGCCTAATTTTAGTTGAGAAACTCCAACAGGTACTCAAAATTTTGAAGGGTAAAACTGTCGGCTTACTTGGGCTTACCTTCAAGCCTGATACCGACGATATGCGCGACGCACCAGCCCTCAATTTGATCGAGCATCTCAACCGCCTCGGAACCATTGTTAAGGCATACGATCCGATTGTCTCTCAAAGTGGTTTGCGCGATGGAATTACAGGAGTGCTAATAGAAACTGATGCCGAGCGTTTAGCTGATGGTTGCGATGCTTTGGTGCTAATTACCGATTGGCAGCAGTTCCGCAATCTAGACTACGCTAAAATGGCAAGTCTGATGAATCATCCTGTAATGATTGATGGACGCAATTTCCTCAATAGAGAAGAATTAATCCAAGCTGGATTTAGATATGTAGGAGTGGGGCGCTAAAAAAGAGATGGGGAGATTTAATTGTTTTCCCTTATCTTGCTTATCGAATTGCAAGTCGTACAACTTTCTGCCATCCTAATCCCACAAATATTAAAGCTACACCAAGCAGCCAAATTTGCCATTCTACCCAAAAAGCTAAAAACCCACAGGCAAGTAATCCTATCCAACCTAACCACTTGGGATAAAGGCGCTCTTCGGTGGGTATTTGTAAAGCCGCTAAATTAGTAATTGCGTAGTAGATCAAAACATTAAAGGCACTAAAAGACCAAGTAGTTTTGACATTATTGCCTAGTAGAACGACAAGCGCGATCGCACAGCCTACAGCTATTATGGCTAAATCGGGTGTGGCTTGCCTATTTAACCGCGCCAAAATTCTCGGCATATCTTGGCGACGTGCCATTGCTAGGAGGACGCGAGATAAACCCAAAATTAGGTTAAGCAGTACTCCGAGCATTGCAAAGATCGCACCTATTGCAAGTATTTGACTACCGCCCCAAACCCCCAGCTTGCTAACTACTACTTCCAGAGGTGCAGCCCCACCATTAGCCACACTTAGTACATCTGCTCCTACCGAACCCACCGCCGTGATCGCAACTAGCAGGTAGAGCAGCATTGTAATGACGATCGTAATTATCATTGCTTGAGGAATAGTCGTTCTAGGAAGTCGCGCTTCCTCGCCCATCGTGGCAATCCGTCCATAACCTGTGTAAGCCACAAACATCAAGGCGCTACCATGCAGTACCCCGGCTATTGATTGTGGGAATTGCGTGAGCTTTTCTATTGCAACCGCAGGTAAACCTACAGCGATAAAAAAGCCCAGTGATAGTAAAGAGACCGAGACAATAACAATATTTACTAAATTAGAGCGGCGAATTCCGGTCAAAACAATTAAAGTAAATAAAACTACTATGGCTATTGCTGTAGGGATCAATAGCCCACGCCCACCTAGATTAGTAGCATTGAGCAAGTAGCCTGCAAAACCCAAAGCTGCCGTTCCCGCCGAAGCAGCTTTTGCAAGTAGAAACATCCAACCAGCAGTAAAACCCAAAGTAGGATTGAGATACTTGTAGCCATACTCGTAAGTCCCACCACTTACCGCATGATTGGCGGCTAGTTGAGCGCTGTTTAAACCATTGCAAGTGGCAATGACTGCGGCAATTGCTACCGATAAAATCACTGCCGATCCCGCCACACCAGCCGCAATTCCAATACTTACAAATACACCAGTACCAATAATTGAACCCAGTCCCATTAGGGTAGCGCCGAAAACCCCCAGTTCCCTCCGAAGTAGGGGTGATGGCGTTTTTTGTGAATTCATAATTACTTATGGTTGCGATACCTTTATAAGATACCGCAATTAAGCTGATGGAAGCGTTGATAAATGCTTGCCTAGGGATTATTGGGTATGCGTTCAATTTGGGCGTAGCCGCTAAAAATTAGCTGTTTTTCGATTGTTTCTAGTCGATTAATCCGCAGGGTTACGCCATCAAGATCGAAGCGGTCAAGATCGACCATGTTATCTAAAATTTCCGCAAAAGCGATCGCCAATGCCTGAGATATCTCCTTTTGGGCTTCGGGTGCTAGGTCAGTTGTAAATTGTGGGTTATTAAAGGCTACCCGCCGCCGCCGCTCTACCGCTAAAGTTGCTGTCATGCTAATTGGCACTAATTCATCGGTATTTAAATCAGCTTTTGCCAATATCTTGACTTGGTTATTGGGCAAAAGTTCAACTTCAACTTCACTAAAAGAAACAGGTTCGCCCCCTGATATTTCCATCAACCTAGGCAAATCTAGATTGAGTAAGCGTTTTTTTACCAATTCTGCGGAGAAAGCATGGTTGATGCCTGCTTCAGATAGTTTTACTTCCGCCACCGCTTGGGTTGGCTGCTTTAACTTCAGTTTCCCACCTAGTACCGAGCTAAAATCTAGAGCCACAGCATCAGTTTCAAAAGACATTTCCTCCACCAAAAAGTCTTTGCGGATTGCCAAGCCCCGACCGCTCATCTTGAAATTGTCTATGCTGCCCTGTAACAACTTGCTGGAGGGGTAGCAACGTACAGAAACTTCTATTGACTCACTTTGAGTCAACAGATGACGAATGGTTTTGCTGGCAACGCTGTTGAGCATTCGCTCTCCCCAATCAGTGCCAGTAGGAATGGTTGAGCCAGTGATTCCACCGAACATCTCGTTTTCACTTTATAGAAGTTCTCTATACTTTTGTAACAAGATATGACGGATTCGGCAACCGATCGCCTATAAGTGGTGCTAACTGAAGCGATAAGGGGAACTTTTTTGAGATTGGGAGCAGGAGGAAATATTTATCAAACTGCGTAGTTCTACTACGCGATCGCATTCAGGTTGAATCTACAGCTAATTCCTATTGCCGACGCTAGCAAAAACACGGTATGGGGCAGAAAATCAATAATGTATCGCTACTAACAATATATTACTTAGTTATTAGTTTAATTAAATGAATATCTTTGAAGTAGGCGAACATGAATTACAAAGCAAAAGTATGGACACGCCGCCAAGCACTCTGGTTGATGAGTGGATTATCAGGTAGCTTGGCATTACACGCTTGCCAAATGCGATCGCCAACAGTTTCATCTGCTTCAAACACTCAGACAACAGAAACCTCAACAAAAACCGCCTCCGCATCTTCAGGGAGTACGCTTTGGATCGGTTATACACCACTGTACATTGCGTTAGAGAAAGGCTTTTTTCAAGAAGCGGGATTAAATCTCAATCACAAAGACTTTAGTGCTGCTTCAGATTTACAAGCAGCTTTTGGTGCTGGGAGATTAGATGCTATAGCTTTAGCAACACCAGCAGCAGTATCTCTAAAATCAAAAGGTGTAGATTATCGTGTAGTTTTGGTAGCAGATAATTCTTTAGGTGGAGATGGGATTTTAGCTCGTAACAGCGTGACAGATATTAAAGACTTTAAAGGCAAAAATGTTGTAGTAGAAGTAGGAGAAGTTAGTCACTTCTTGTTATTGCAAGTTTTAAAAGATGCTGGCTTGAGTGAAAATGATGTCAAGATTACTAATGCTACACCGGATGCTGCTGCCATAGCTTATCAAGCAGGAAGAACAGATATTGCTGTAACTTATTCTCCATTTTTGCAAAAAGCAGATGCTACCCAAAAGGACGGCAGAATTATCTTTGATACTTCTAAAATGCCTACCGCAATTATCGATTTGTATTTGTTTAGTACCAAGTTTGTTGATACAAATCCCGCCGGGACTGAAGGTTTTGTAAAAGGGATTTTTAAGGCAATAGATTTTATGAAAACAAATAAATCTGAAGCTTTGGCAATTACTGGAAAACGCCTGCAAATTAGCCCAGAGGATGTCGAAGCGCAACTTAAGGGAGTTGGGTTAATAGATTTGCCCACTAATGTGAAAATGTTGAGCGATGCTCAAAGCGATATTTACTTGCTTAATCATCTAAATGAAGTATCAGAGTTTTTAATAGAACAAAAGCAAGTTTCTCAAGCGCCAAATATAACAAATATCTTAGAACCAAAGTTTCTTAAAACTAAAACTTGACAACTATTTTGATGGACATACAGCAAGTTGCAGATTTATTGAGTACAGTAACAACAGTTAGCAAACCAGTTGCGTAAATGCTGAGGATTGATTAAATCAAGGGCAGTTTTAACGAGAATATCAACCATGTTGGTAGTGGTA
>JAABUN010003335.1_pt1 | contig 25152 bp, 19 predicted proteins | sample 5559311 | NCBI WGS metagenome assembly JAABUN01 (sample SAMN10711877, study PRJNA513370) | rock metagenome | isolation source: Antarctica rocks | place: Antarctica: Victoria Land, Siegfried Peak sud
GTCACCCTCATGCTGGATAGGGTGCGGCCATGGAGCAGATCAGGGCCAACACCGTGCTGGCCGCTCGTCGCGAGGAGATCGAGCTGCATACCGCCGACGGCCTGACCTTGGTCGGCGAGCTGGCGCTGCCCGCCGAGCGTGACCCGGTCGCGACCCTGGTCACGCTGCACCCGCTGCCCACCCACGGTGGCTTCATGGACAGCCACGTGCTCAAGAAGGCCTCCTACCGGCTGCCCGCGCTCGCCGATCTCGCCGTGCTGCGCTTCAACACCCGGGGCACCAGCTCACCGCGGGGCACCAGCGAGGGTGCCTTTGACGAGGCCGACGGTGAGCGCTTCGACGTGGCCGCTGCCATCGAGTTCGCCGAGTTCCACGAGCTGGCGCACCCGTGGCTGCTGGGCTGGTCTTTCGGCACCGACCTGGCACTGATGCACGGCGCCGACCCCGCGGTCGAGGGCGCGATCCTGCTCAGTCCGCCGTTGCGGTTTGCGCGGGAGGAGCACCTGCGGCACTGGGCGCAGACCGGGAAGCCGGTGCTCGCGCTGGTCCCCGAGCTCGACGACTATCTTCGGCCGCAGGAGGCGCGGCGCCGCTTCGCCCCGCTGAAGCAGGCCGAGGTCGTCGGAGTCGACGGCGCAAAGCACCTGTGGGTGGGGGAGACCTTCGTGCGCCGGGCACTGGAGGAGATCGTGCGCGCCGTCACGCCCGACCACGACCCGTTGACCTGGGAGGTCGATGCGTCGCTGGTCCTCGCCTGACGGCCGACCCACGCCCGTCCGCGCAGGCGGGACCCGCCGACCCTCAGAGTCGGGACTGCCGCGGCACCACGACCTCCTCGTAGAGCAGCAGCAGCCCGGCGGCGACGGGGATGGCGACCAGCGCTCCGAGCACTCCCAGCAGGGTTCCGCCGACGAGCACCGAGGTCACGGTGACGACTCCGGGCACAGAAACGGTGCGCGCCATGATGCGGGGCACGATGACGTAGTTCTCGATCTGCTGGTAGACGACGTAGTAGATGACGACCACGAGCGCGAGCGTCGGGTCCTGCGCCAGAGCGACGGAGGCGACGATGATCGCGCCCAGGGTGGCGCCGATCAGCGGGATCAACCCCAGGAAGCCCACGAGCACGGCCAGCACCACGGGGTAGGGCAGATCGAGCACCTCAAGCAGGATCCAGGAGCAGAACGCGTTGATCGATGCAACCGCGATCTGCCCTAGGGCGTAGGAGCCGACCCGCCGCATGATCACCTCGGCGAGCGCAATGACCCGCGGTCGTCGGCTGGCGGGCACCAGCTTGTATGCCGCGTCCTTCACTGAGGGCAGGGTGGCCAGCAGATAGAGCGTGAGGATGAGCGTCGTGAGCAGACCCACGAGCCCGCCGGCCACCCAGCCCGCGGCGCCGAGGACGCCGCCGAAGATGGTGGAGACGAACGCGTTGTCGCTCATCCGGGTGCTGAACTCCGTCGCCATTCGCTCGGAGATGTCGTACTGCGCATTGAGCTGGGTGGCCCAGGAGGCGCCCGCCAGGTCCTCCAGGTAGCGCGGTGTGCGCTCGATCAGGGTCGTGGTCTGCTCAATGACCGGGGGGGCAACCAGGTAGCCGAGCGCAGCGAAGACCCCCATCAGACCGGCGAAGACGATCAACACGCCCACCTGCCGATGCATCCCTCGCCGGGTGAAGACTTCGACGATCGGGTTGAGCACCAAGGTCAAAAACACTGCCACCGCCAGCACCGTGAGCACCGCGGACAACCGCGACAGGTTGCCGGCCAAGAAGATGGCGGTGAGCACCCCAAGCGCACCGACGAAGCCGATGAAGAACGGAGAGGCCAGGCTGACCGAGCGCTGGGTCTGGGCAGGTGGGTCAGCCTGTGGCGGCGGGGCCAGCCGGGGCTGTGGTCGCGCCCACATCTCGCGGCGCAGCTCGTTACTCTCAGCCAGCAGCTCCAGCTGACGCTCGCGGTAGTCCTGCCACCGCTGCACCGCACGCACTCCGACCCGGGGCACCCCGACCGGGTTGAGCTGACTGGGCACCCGCAGTCTGCGCACCCGAGGCAGGTCCGGGTCCTCGTGGGCACTCACGACGCGGGCTCGACCAGCTCGATCAGCACACCGCCGGCATCCTTGGGATGCACGAAGTTGATCCGGCTGCCGCCGGTGCCACCCCGGGCCTGGTCGTAGAGCAGCCGCACCCCCTTGGCCCGCAGCTCCTCGGCGGCCGCGTCGACGTCGCGGACCCGGTAGGCGAGCTGCTGCATACCCGGTCCGGAGTGGTCCAGGAAGCGGGCGATAGCCGAGTCGGGCCGCAGCGGTGCCAAGAGCTGCACCTGGGCGGACCCGGCCGGTGCTCCTGGCACAGCCAGCATCGCCTCACGCACGCCCTGCTCGTCGTTGGTCTCCTCGTTCACGAGCCGCAGGCCCAGCACCTCGACGTGCCAGCTGATCGCCTCGTCCAGGTCGGGGACGGCCAACCCGACGTGGTCGATGGCGACGGCGAGTGCGGCGAGGTCGTCCCCCGGTCCGGTCATGCTTCGCAGGGTACCCACCCACCGGGCCCAGAAGACCCGGACACGACGAGGACCGCGGTCACGGCATACGGTGCGGCCATGGACGACCTGTTGCTGCGCGGCGTGCGCGTCGTGCCGCTGGGAGACCCGAGCGACCTCGAGCCCGCGGCCACCATGAGCGACCCGGTCGACGTGCTCATCCGCGACGGCGCCGTCGTCGAGGTCGCCCCGCGGACCACCCAGCCCGATGGGGTCCCTGTGGTGGAGGGTGAAGGGCGCTGGGTGATCCCCGGCCTGTGGGACCAGCACGTCCATCTGACCCAGTCAGCACTCGGCGTGACCCGCCTGGACACCTCCCAGGTGACCTCGCCGCAGGAGCTGCTCGAGCTCGTGACCAGCACCTTGCACTCGGGCGGCGCACAGACTCCGACGGGGGTGCTCACGGCGTGGGGACACCGCTCGGCGCAGTGGGGGCGCCAGCCCAACGTCGCCGAGCTCGATGTGGTCACCGGCTCGGCGCCGGTGGTCCTGATCAGCGGCGACGGCCACCACGGCTGGCTCAACTCGGCCGCCCTGCTGCGGCTCGGAGTGCCGCTGCGGGACGGGATCGTGGAGGAGGATGAGTGGTTCGCGATCTACGACCGTCTCGACCGGTTGCCCGGCGCGGCCGACGAGGCGGAGCGGGCCGTGGCGCAGACCGTGAACCGAGCCCGCGCACAGGGAGTCGTCGGGGTCGTTGACCTGGAGTTCGGCGGGAGCTGGGAGCAGTGGCCCGCCCGGTATGACGCGGGGATCGGGCCGTGGCGGGTGCGCGCCGGGGTCTATCCGGGCCGGTTGGAGGAGATCCTGGCCACCGGACGCGGCGACGGCGACCCGGTGCCGGGCACCGGGGGACTGGTGACCCAGGGCCCGCTGAAGATCATCTCCGACGGCTCACTCAACACCCGTACGGCCTGGTGCTGCGAGCCGTACGCCGATGGCGCGACGCTCCCCGCGCCCTCGGGCAAGGCCAACCTCACACCGGAGCAGATGCGCGAGCTGGTCGGGCTGGCCCACGCACACGGCCTGAGCACGGCGCTGCACGCGATCGGCGATGCCGCGGTCGCCGCAGCCCTCGACGTCTTCGCCGCCACCGGTGCTCGCGGCAGCATCGAGCACGCCCAGCTGCTGCGAATGCAGGACCTGGCCCGGTGGGCGCGGCTTCCGGTGCGGGCCAGCGTGCAGCCCTCCCACCTGCTGGATGACCGGTCGGTGACCGAGCAGTGCTGGCCGGATCGGACGCAGCGGACCTTCGTCGTGTCCGGTCTGCTGGCGCACGGCATACCGGTGGTGCTGGGCTCGGACGCGCCCGTGGCGCCGCTCGACCCATGGCTGACCATGGCGGCGGCTGTGCACCGCGGTCCGGTGGACGCCGCGCCGTGGCACCCCGAGCAGGCGTTGAGTGTGCACCAAGCGCTCGCGGCGTCGGTGGACGGGCAGCGGGTACGACCGGGCGCGCGCGGTGACCTGGTGCTGCTGGACGCCGACCCGCTGGCCCGTGGCGACAGTGCTGAGCAGGCCCGCGGACTGCTGAGTATGCCGGTTGCCGGGACCGTCGTGGCCGGGCACCTCAGTGGTCCGCTGGCGGCAGCGCTCGACGGTTAGAGTGACGGCACCGACACCGCCCGCCCAGGAGGAAAATCGTCATGCCTGACCCATCCGTCATCGTCGCCGGGGCCCGCACGCCGATGGGTCGGCTGCTGGGCTCGCTGAAGGACCTCACTGGCACCGACCTCGGCGGCGTGGCCATCGCTGCAGCGCTGGAGCGGTCCGGGATATCCGGTGACCAGGTCGACTACGTGATCATGGGTCAGGTGCTGAGCGCCGGCGAGGGGCAGATCCCGGCCCGACAGGCGGCGGTCAAGGGCGGCATCCCGATGAGTGTCCCCGCGCTGAGCATCAACAAGGTCTGCCTGTCCGGCATCGACGCGATTGCGCTTGCCGACCAGCTGATCCGGGCCGGTGAGTTCGAGATCGTGGTGGCGGGGGGCATGGAGTCGATGACCAATGCCCCGCACCTGATGCCCAAGACCCGCGCGGGCTACAAGTACGGCGACGTCACCATGCGCGACCACATGGCCCTGGACGGGCTGTGGGACGTCTTCACCGACGTGGCCATGGGCGCGCTGACCGAGGAGGCCAACGGCGCGACAGGTGCGCAGGCGAGCTTCAGCCGGGACGAGCAGGACGCCTTCTCCGCGCGCAGCCACCAGCTGGCTGCTGCCGCAGCTTCTGAGGGCCGCTTCGACGCCGAGGTGACGCCGGTCCCGGTGCCGCAGCGCAAGGGGGACCCGATGCTCGTCACGGACGACGAGGGCATCCGCCCGGACACCACGCTCGAGTCCTTGGGCAAGCTGCGCCCGGCCTTCCGCAAGGACGGCACCATCACCGCCGGGTCCGCCTCCCAGATCAGCGACGGCGCCTGCGCGGTCGTGGTGATGAGCAAGGCGAAGGCGCAGCAGCTTGGGCTGGACTGGCTCGCCGAGATCGGCGCGCACGGTGTCGTCGCCGGACCGGACTCGACCCTGCAGAGCCAGCCGGCCCGCGCCATCACCGCCGCGTGCGCCAAGGAGGGCATCGAGCCCACCGACCTCGACTTGGTCGAGATCAACGAGGCGTTCGCGGTGGTCGGGCTGGCCTCGATCGAGGAGCTCAAGCTGGACCCGGAGCGGGTCAACGTCGACGGCGGTGCCATCGCGCTAGGCCACCCGATCGGTATGTCGGGGGCCCGGATCACCTTGCACCTCGCGTTGGAGCTGGCCCGCCGGGGCGGCGGCGTCGGTGCAGCCGCCCTGTGCGGTGGCGGTGGCCAGGGCGACGCCCTGATCGTGCGCGTCCCCAGCGGATCCTGAGACCGCTCGCGTGCGATCCCGTCGTGAGGCCGACGTCCCGGCGCTCGTCGAGGCCGCCAGGCAGGGCTCACCTCGCGCGGTGGCCCGGCTGATCTCTCTGGTCGAGAACGCCGACCCGGCCCTGCGCGACGTCATGGCGGCGCTGGCACCGCATACCGGCCGGGCCTGGATCCTCGGGCTCACCGGCAGCCCCGGGGTGGGCAAGTCCACCACCACCACGATGCTGGTGGGCGCCTTCCGCGAGCGCGGCCTGCGGGTCGGCGTGCTGGCGGTCGACCCGACCTCGCCCTTCTCCGGAGGGGCCCTGCTGGGCGATCGGATCCGGATGGTCGACCACGTGCTCGACCCCGAGGTCTATATCCGCTCGATGGCCAGCCGCGGACACCTCGGCGGGTTGGCCTGGGCGACCCCGCAGGCGCTGCGCGTGCTCGACGGGGCCGGGTGCGACGTGATCGTCGTGGAGACCGTGGGGGTGGGGCAGAGCGAGGTCGAGATCGCCGGGCTGGCCGACACCACAGTGGTGCTGCTCGCGCCCGGGATGGGCGACGGGGTGCAGGCGGCCAAGGCCGGCATCCTGGAGGTCGGTGACGTGTTCGTGGTCAACAAGGCCGACCGCGACGGCGCCGATGCCACGGTCCGCGAGATCCGGCACATGATCAGCCTGGGAGACCGCACCGAGCCCGGTCTGTGGCGCCCACCCGTGGTCAAGACGGTCGCCGTCAAGGGGGACGGGCTGGCGGAGGCGATGGAGGCGTTGGACGCGCACCGGGCGCGGTTGCAGGAGACCGGGGAGCTGCGCGAGCGTCGCACCCGGCGCGCGGCCCGCGAGGTCGAGGCCATCGTGCTCGCGCAGCTGCGCAGCCGGATGGGTGACCTGCGGACCGGCTCCTCGCTGCCTGACGTCGCCGGTCGCGTGGTCGACGGGACGCTGGACCCGTATGCCGCTGCGGACCTGGTGCTGGCCGACCTCACCTGAGCCACGCCGCGAGCCAATGGCCTGCGAAAGGTGCGCTCTGGCGCAGCTTCTACAGGCCGCTGGTGCACGCGGCTGGGTCAGCCAATGAGAAGGAGTGGCACGTCGTAGCGCTGCAGAGTGCGATCAGCAGTGACCAGGCGCAAGTCGTCGATCTGAGCCTGGGCGATGAGCATGCGGTCGAAGGGGTCGTGGTGGTGCTTGGGCAGCAGCGCTGCGGTGCGCGTGTAGCGTCCCGTGACCGCCAGCTCCTCGAAGCCGTTGGTCGTGACCTCGGCAACCAGGTCGACCCCCTCGACGTCCAGGTCGAGCCGCCCGAGGGCAGCCTTGATCTCGGCCTCCCAGAGTGTGGCGGCGCTGACGAAGACTCGGGTCGAGCCGTCGCCGATGGCCTCCTTGGACTCCGTGGAGAGTCGTGGGTGGTCTACCAGCCACCACAGGAAGACGTGGGTGTCCAGGAGCAGCGGCACCTGCACTGCCCTCAGCTCTGCTCGGGTGGTGTCGCGGGATCCCCGCCCTCCGGTCGGTCGGGAGCATTCCCGCTCTCCGGTCGGGGAGGGGAAGCCCCACCGCCGAAGGCCCGCACGAGGTCCTCAGGCAGGGGGTCGTCGAAGTCCTTCGCGATAATCAACTGACCGCGCAGCCGGCCGGGCGCCCGGACCGGCTCCTCGGTGTAGGCGACCAGGCGCGCGACCGGCCGGTTGTTGCGGGCAATGACGATCTCCTCACCCGCTTCGACCCGGTCGAGCAGCCGGGACAGATGCGTCTTGGCCGCGTGCACGTTCGTTGTCTCCATGGACTAAGTCTAGTCCAGTCCGTCCCCTGCAGGGTGCTGGCCGGGTGACTCGGCATCGACGGGCAGCACCTGCACCGCTGAGGATGCGCGGCGTGGTGCACCTGCTGCCCCTCGATGAGCGAGGCGTAACGTGGCTGCATGCTCTTTGCCTTCTCGATCTCCCCGTCCGGCGCGGCCGACTCCGACGGCTCGGTGAGCCAGGCCGTCGCCGACGCCGTCCGCGTGGTGCGCGACTCCGGCCTGCCGCACGAGACGACGTCGATGTTCACCACCATCGAGGGGGAGTGGGACGAGTGCATGGCCGTGGTCAAGGCCGCCTGCGACGCGGTGGCCAAGCACTCACCCCGGGTAGGCCTGGTGCTCAAGGCCGACCTGCGGCCGGGCTACACCGGCCAGCTGAGCTCCAAGGTCGAGCGGGTGGAGGTTCACTTGGCTGACGGTGTTGACTGAGGGCTTGCCGTATGTCGTGTGCCCGCCGGTGCCGCAGGACGCCGAGGCGCTGGGCCGGGTGCACTGTCGCGTCTGGCAGGTGACGTATGCCGACTCGATGAGCCAGGAGGCGTATGCGGCCCTGTCGCCGGAGCGGTTCGCCCGAGGCTGGACGCGCCGGCTGGGAGGAGTCGACGAGCGGGGGTTGATGTCCGCAGGCGACACCACCATGGTCGCCGAGCATCCCGACGACGGCATCGTCGGCTTCATCTGCGTCGGCCCGGCGCGGGACGATGACGCACCCACGGCGTGCCAGCTGTGGGCGATCAACCTGGTGCCCGAGCACCAGGGCACCGGTGTGGCCCAGCGGCTGATGGCCGAGGTGCTCCGGGACGGACCGGCATACCTGTGGGTAGCCAAGGGCAACGAGCGGGCGATCCGCTTCTACCAGCGGCACGACTTCGCAGCGGACGGCGCCGAGAACGTGGACCGCGACGACGGCATCCCCGAGATCCGGATGGTGCGTCGACACTGACGGCGAGGCGCAGATGCTGGCCGGGCGGACCGGTGCCTGCAAGGGTGGACCCATGGGTGAGTTCTTCGACGCGCAAGACGGTCGCGAGCTGCGGCTGGAGCTGCGAAGTGTGGACGGCCGCGACTTCACGCTGCTGCGGCAGATCGGCTACCAGGGCGACGGCTACGACGAGCCGTTCGTGGTGCCGGCAGACCTGGCGCGCTTCGCCACCGACCTCGCCTCGGTTCCGAGGGTGTTCACCTGGCTGGTGCCCAAGAGCGGCTCCTTCCTGCCTGCCGCCGTGCTGCACGACGCGCTGGTCGAGGAGCACGACTACCTGGGGCCGCGGGTGGACCGGACCGAGGCCGACCTGATCTTCCGCGAGGCGATGATCGAGCTGGGCACCGGCAAGGTACGGGCCTGGCTGATGTGGTCGGCGGCGACCTGCGCCACGATGTGGCGTGGCCGGCGGTGGACCGACCGGAGTGCGCTGATCCTGCTGGTAGCAGTGGTCACGATCCTGGGTGTGCTGGCCACACTTGACATCTTTGACGTCTGGGACGTGCTGCCGTGGATGGGCCAACAGCCCTGGCCCGCCGAGCTGGCGGGAGGAGCCTTCTTCGCGCTGGTGGTCCCCAGCGTGCTTGCCCGCACCTGGGGGGCGCGGTGGCCGGCGGGCGTTGTGCTTGGTCTCGCGCTCGCGTTCCTGCTGCACGTCACGGTCGTGCTGCTGCTGCTCTACCTGGGCTACCTGGGGCTCGAGCGGCTGATCAGCGGTCCACCCAGCAGACGAGGCTGGCACGGTCACCACCCGCAGACGCTCGGGCCCGCGCCCTGACCGTCTGGTCGCCGCCGGTGCCGGCACCGGCGGCCGCGTTAGGCTGCAGAGATGTCCGACACTGTTGTTGACCAGCAGAGCACCCGTGCCACCGTCTCCTCCGGACGAGCTGCCTGGCGGGCCCGCTACGACACGGCGGTCGCCGCCGGCCGGGTCCGCGATGCCGACTTCACCACCCTTTCCGGGATGGAGGTCGACCCCGTCTATGGCCCTTCGCCGCAGGCTGAGGCGGCCGACGAGCGGATGGAGCGGATCGGCTGGCCAGGTGAGTTCCCCTACACCCGTGGGCTCTACCCCACCGGATACCGCGGCCGCTCCTGGACGATCCGCCAGTTCGCCGGCTTCGGCAACGCCACCCAGACCAACGAGCGCTACAAGATGATCTTGGCCCGGGGCGGCGGCGGGCTCTCCGTCGCGTTCGACATGCCCACCCTGATGGGCCGCGACTCCGATGACCCGCAGGCGCTCGGCGAGGTCGGACACTGCGGCGTAGCCATCGACTCGGCCGCCGACATGGAGCTGCTCTTCTCCGACATCACGCTGTCCGACGTGACCACCTCGATGACGATCAGCGGCCCGGCCGTGCCGGTGTTCTGCATGTACCTCGTGGCCGCCGAGCGGCAGGGCGTCGACATCAGCACGCTCAACGGGACCCTGCAGACCGACATCTTCAAGGAGTACATCGCGCAGAAGGAGTGGATCTTCCCGCCCGAGCCGCACCTGCGGCTGATCGGCGACCTGATGGAGTACACCTCCCGCACGATCCCGGCATACAAGCCGCTGTCCGTGTCCGGCTATCACATTCGCGAGGCCGGCTCGACCGCCGCGCAGGAGCTGGCCTTCACCCTGGCCGACGGGTTCGGGTATGTCGAGCTCGGCCTGTCGCGTGGTCTGGACGTCAACGTCTTCGCGCCGGGGTTGTCCTTCTTCTTCGACTCCCACCTGGACTTCTTCGAGGAGATCGCCAAGTTCCGGGCCGCACGTCGGATCTGGGCGCGATGGATGCGCGATACCTACGGTGCCACCGACGAGAAGGCGCTCTGGCTGCGCTTCCACACCCAGACCGCGGGTGTGTCGCTGACCGCGCAGCAGCCGCTCAACAACGTGGTGCGCACGGCGGTCCAGGCCCTTGCCGCGGTGCTCGGCGGGACCAACTCACTGCATACCAACGCCTTGGACGAGACCCTGGCGCTGCCGACCGAGCAGTCGGCCGAGGTCGCCTTGCGCACCCAGCAGGTGCTGATGGAGGAGACGGGGGTGGGCAACGTGGCCGACCCCCTGGGCGGATCCTGGTATGTCGAGGCTCTCACCGACCAGATCGAGGCGCAGGCTGAGGCAATCTTTAAGACCATCCGGGCGATGGGCGAAGCGGGCCGGGACACGGGGGAGGGCGGTGCGGTCGAGCATGAGGTCGGCCCGATGACGTCGGGGATCCTGCGCGGGATCGAGGACGGCTGGTTCTCCTCCGAGATCGCCGAGTCCGCGTTCCAGTACCAGCTGGCGCTGGAGAAGGGAGACAAGCGGATCGTCGGCGTCAACTGTCACACCGAGTCGGTGAGCCACGAGCTGGAGATCCTGCGGGTGAGCCACGAGGTGGAGCGCGAGCAGGTGGCCACCCTCGGAGGGCGGCGAGCGCAGCGCGACGACACGGCTGTGCGGCAGGCGCTGGACGCGATGCTCGAGGTGTCCCGCACGCCGGACAACATGATCCCCGCGATGCTGGACGCCGTTCGGGTCGAGGCGACCCTGGGCGAGATCTGTAACGCGCTGCGAGCGGAGTGGGGCGTCTACCGGGAGCCCGCGCGCTTCTAGGCGCCGCGACCTCAGGGCCTGCGATGACCCCGCTCGCGAGCACATCGCCGATCCCGCTACCGGCGCAGCCGGTCCCGGACAACCCGCGGCGTGGAGGACAATGAGGACATGACTTCGCAACCCTTCTCCACCGCCGGGCTCCGTGGAGCCGTCGACCTCTCCGCCCTGGGCAAGCCTCCGGCGACCGGTCAACCGGGTGGGCCGGCCCCGGGCTCAGGCCCTGACCCCGGTGGGTCCGGCACCGGCCTGAGCCAGACCAGTGACGCCGCCTTCGATGCCGTCGTCAAGGGCAGCACGAGTGTGCCGACCGTGCTGGTGCTGTGGACGGCCCAAGTCCCGGAGTCGCTGCGGCACGCCGAAGCGCTCGCGGCGCTGTCGAAGGAGTACCAGGGCCGGTTCACCGTCGTGGGCGTGGACCTCGCGGCCAACCCGGGCATCCTGCAGGCACTGACCCCCATGCTGCAGCAGACCTTCGGTCAGATCGACGCGCTGCCCGTCGTGCTCGGGCTGCTGCAGGGGCAGCCGATGCCGTTCTACCTCGGGGTGCAGGACACGGCGCAGCTGCGTCCCTTGTTCGACCAGTTCCTGGAGGCAGCCGCCACCAACGGGGTGACCGGTAGGGCCGATGTCGGCGAGGCCGAGGAGGCCGACCCCGAGCCCGGCCATGACACCGAGGAGGAGCTGCCCCCGCTGCACCAGGCCGCGTACGAGGCTATCGAGCGCGGGGACCTCGACGCGGCGCGCACGGCATACGAGCAGGCACGTGCTCAGGATCCTGCCGACGCGGACGCTGCGCTGGGGTTGCTCCAGGTCGAGCTGTTGCGCCGCACGCAGGGTCTGGACGTCGCGGCGACCCGGGAGGCCGCCGCGCAGCGTCCCGACGACGTGGCGGCTCAGATCGCCGCTGCCGATCTCGATCTCGTCGGCGGACACGTCGACGATGCGTTCGCCCGGCTCGTCGAGACTGTGCGGGTGACCTCCGGCGAGGAGCGCAACCAGGCTCGCGAGCATTTGCTGGGCCTCTTCGAGGTGGTCGGCGCCCAGGATCCGCGCGTGGGCACCGCCCGCCGGGCCTTGACCACCGCGCTCTTCTGACCTGCCGAGGCCGATTGGCTGGATCGGTCAGGTGACCGATCTGGCCGGTGGGGTATGCGGGTGCGGACGGCTGGATCGGTCAGGTGACCGATCTGGCCGGTGGGGTACACCGGCCGACACTCGTGCACGATGCGGAACACTGATGGCGCGTGCGCACGCGCCATCAGTGTGCAAGATCGTGCACCAGTCGGACCTACTCAGTCGCACCTGCTCAGGCGGACCCGGTCAGTCGGACCTGCTCAGGCGGACCCGGTCAGTGGGCCAGGGCCGCGTCCACGACCTCCTGGGCGTCCTGCTGCACTCGGGCCAGGTGCTCGGGGCCCTGGAAGGACTCCGCGTAGATCTTGTAGACGTCCTCGGTGCCGGAGGGCCGAGCCGCGAACCAGGCGCTCTGGGTCAGCACCTTCACTCCGCCGATGGCCGCGTTGTTGCCCGGGGCCTGCGTGAGGATGTCGGTGATCGGCTCACCCGCGACCTCGGTCGCTGTGACTGACTCCGGGGACAGCTTCGTCAGCTTGGCCTTGGCCTCCCGATCAGCGGGTGCGTCGATGCGGGCGTAGGCGGGGGAGCCGTAGGCCTGGGTCAGCTCGGCATACCGCTGTGAGGGTGTGGACCCGGTGGCGGCGAGGATTTCGGAGGCCAGCAGGGCCAGGATCAGCCCGTCCTTGTCCGTCGTCCAGACGGAGCCGTCGTGGCACAGGAACGACGCTCCGGCCGACTCCTCGCCGCCGAAGCCGATGCTGCCCTCGAGCAACCCTGAGACGAAGTACTTGAAGCCGACGGGGACCTCCAGCAGCGTGCGCCCCAGCCCCTGCGCGACCCGGTCGATCATGCTGGAGGACACCAGGGTCTTGCCGATCGCGACCTGCTCGCCCCACTGTGGCCGAGCGCCGCCGTAGAGGTAGTCGATCGCCACAGCAAGGTAGTGGTTGGGGTTCATCAGCCCTCCGTCGGGGGTGACGATGCCGTGCCGGTCGGCGTCGGCGTCGTTGCCGGTGCTGATCTGATATTCGTCTTTGGCCCGGATCAGCGAGGCCATTGCGTTGGGCGAGGAGCAGTCCATCCGGATCTTGCCGTCGCCGTCCAGGGTCATGAACCGCCAGGTCGGGTCGACCAGGGGGTTGACGACGGTCAGGTCGATCCGGTGCACGTCGGCGATCGCCTGCCAGTAGTCGACGCTGGCACCGCCCAGTGGGTCGGCGCCGATCCGCACTCCGGCCTCGCGCACCTTGTCCAGGTCGAGCACCCGGGGCAGGGCTGCGACGTAGTCGCCCATGAAGTCGTAGGACTCCGCCTGAGCTCGGGCGCGCGTGAACGGGATCCGCGACACCCCCTCGAGGCCGGCGCGCAGCAGCTCGTTGGCGCGGTCGGCGATCCACCCGGTCGCGTCGGTGTCGGCCGGGCCGCCATGAGGTGGGTTGTACTTGAAACCACCGTCCCGGGGCGGGTTGTGCGAAGGCGTGACCACGATGCCGTCGGCAAGGGAGGCACCGCTGCGCGACTCGTTGGCCGCCAGGATGGCCCGGGAGACCGCGGGGGTGGGGGTGTAGCGGTCGCCGGAGTCGACCAGCACCGTGACCTCGTTGGCCGCGAGCACCTCCAGGGCGCTGGCCCAGGCCGGCTCGGACAGGGCATGGGTGTCCCGGCCGATGAACAGCGGTCCGCCGATGTTCTGCGCCTTGCGGTAGTCGCAGATCGCCTGGGTGGTGGCCAGGATGTGCTGCTCGTTGAAGGCACCGTCCAGCGCGCTCCCCCGGTGGCCGGAGGTCCCGAAGGCCACCTGCTGGTTGACGTCGTCGGGGTCGGGGACGGTCGTGTAGTAGGCCGTGACCAGGTGCGCCACGTCCACGAGGTCTTCGGGGCGGGCGACCTGACCGGCGCGCTCGTGGAGGGCCATCACTGCTCCTTGTTCGAAAGGGTCTTTGACTGGGTGCCTGCGTCGGCAGCCGTGCTGCCCTCGGGGGTCAGCCACAGCACGCCCAGCGGGGGGAGCACCAGGGAGGCGGAGTGCGGCTGACCCTGGTGCGGCTCGTCCTGGGCCGTCACGACGCCCATGTTGCCGACGCCGGAGCCGCCGTAGGTGTCGGCGTCAGTGTTGATGGTCTCGAGCCACCTGCCGCCCCGCGGCAGACCGACTCGCACGTCGCGCGGTGCGCCGCTGAAGTTGGCCAGGGCCACCAGCATCGGCCGCTCGCCGTCCTCGTCCGGTGCGCCGAGACGCAGGAACGAGTAGGTGTTGCCGGCTGCATCGTCAGCGTCGAGCCACTGGAAGCCGGAGGCGTCGTGGTCGCGTTGCCACAGCGCCGGCTGCGCCTTGTATGCGGTGTTGAGGTCACGCACCAGGTCCGCGATTCCCCGGTGCGCCGGCTGGTCGAGCAGCCACCAGTCCAGGCTGCGCCCATCGGCCCACTCCGACTCCTGGGCGAACTCCGAGCCCATGAACAACAGCTGCTTGCCCGGGTGGGACCACATAAAGGCCAAGAAGGCGCGCAGGGTGGCCAGCTGCTGCCACCGGTCACCGGGCATCTTGCGCAGCAACGAGCCCTTGCCGTGCACCACCTCGTCGTGGCTGATCGGCAGCATGAAGTTCTCCGTGAATGCATAGACCATCGAGAACGTCAGCTGGTGGTGGTGGTGCTGCCGGTGCACCGGCTCGTGCTGCACGTAGTCCAGCGAGTCGTGCATCCAGCCCATGTTCCACTTGAAGCCGAAGCCCAAACCGTCGGCGTCGGTGGGCTTAGTCACCCCCGGCCAGGAGGTTGACTCCTCGGCGATGATCGTCACCCCCGGATGCCGCCGGTATGCCGTGGCGTTGGTCTCCTGCAGCAGCGCCACCGCCTCGAGGTACTCGTTGCCGCCGTAGCGGTTGGGCACCCACTGACCCTCCTCGCGGGAGTAGTCCAGATAGAGCATCGAAGCGACCCCGTCGACCCGCAGCCCGTCGGCGTGGAACTCCTCCAACCAGAACAGCGCGTTGGCGACCAGGAAGTTGCGCACCTGGGGCCGGCCGAAGTCGAAGACGAAGGAGCCCCACTCCGTGTGCCAGCCCTTGCGCGGGTCGGGGTGCTCGTAGATAGGGGTGCCGTCGAAACGCGACAACGCCCAGGGGTCGGTGGCGAAGTGACCGGGGACCCAGTCCAGGATGACCCCGATGCCGGCCTGGTGCAGCCGGTCGATGAGGAACTTCAGATCCTCGGGACCACCCAGCCGGGCATCGGCGGCGTAGTAGCCGGTGACGTGGTAGCCCCAGCTGGGGCCGTACGGGTGCTGCATCACCGGCATCATCTCGACGTGGGTGAAGCCCAGCTCGCTGACGTAGTCGACGAGCTGGTCGGCCAACTCGCGGTAGGACAGTCCCTGCCGCCACGAGGCCAGGTGCACCTCATACACGCTCATCGGCGCGCTCACCACCGCTGTGCTGTCGCGTCGGGTGACCCAGGCGTCGTCGCCCCACTCGTGGGTCGACTCGGTGACGATGGAGGCCGACGACGGTGGTGCCTCGGCGGCGCGCGCCATCGGGTCCGCCTTCATCACGCGCTGTCCCTCGGGGGTGGTGATGTCGAACTTGTAGCGCGTGCCCACGCCCGCGCCTGGCACGAAGATCTCCCAGATGCCGGAGGAGGCCAGCATCCGCATCGGGTGGGTGGAGTTGTCCCACTGGTTGAAGTCGCCGACGATGGTGACGCCCTGGGCATGGGGTGCCCAGACGGCGAAGGAGGTGCCCGCAACGCTGCCCAGCGGCCCGTCGTAGGTGCGGACATGCGCACCGAGCACCGTCCACAGCTGCTCGTGCCGTCCCTCGTTGACCAGGTGCTGGTCGATCTCGCCCAGGGTCGGCAGGAACCGGTAGGGGTCGTCCTGGCGGTGGGCCACCCCGTCGTCCCAGGTCACCTCCAGGCGGTAGTCGCTGACCTGGTCGGTGTCCAGCACGGCCGTCCAGATGCCCGAGCTCTCGTGCTCCATCGGGACCCGCCGCTCATCGGGCAGCAGCAGCGTGACCGAGCGGGCCAGCCGCCGCATGACCCGCACCGTCACCCCGCCGTCGTGCGGGTGCGCGCCCAGCACGCCGTGCGGGTTGCCGTGCCGTCCCTGCTCCAGCGCCGCCACCTCGTGGTCGGGCAGCGGGCGGGCCTTCGGGGTATGGGGTGCGCTCACCGTGGTCTCTTCCGTCGGTTCTTCGTGGGCCGGGTCAGTGGGGGAGGCCGCACGGCGCTCCAGCAGGCGGGTGATCGCGGACACCGGGATGCCGACCCAGGTGGGACGGTTGCGGGTCTCGTAGACCACCTCGTAAAGGGCCTTGTCCAGCTCCAGGGCGTCCAGCAGTGCGCCGTCCTCCCGCGGGTCCCGACCTGCCCCCTCGGTGTAGCCGGCCAGGAACGCCTCGCGGGCAGACTGCGCCCACGCGCTGCGGTCCAGGTCGTGCTCCTGGGCCAGCGAGCCGGCGGCGTAGTCGAGCGAGCGCAGCATCCCGGCCACGTCGCGCAGCGCGAGGTCCGGTGCGCTGCGCTGGGCAAGGGAGCGCAGCGGCTCGCCCTCGAAGTCGACCAGCACCCAGCCGCGACCCGGCACGTCGAGCACCTGGCCCAGGTGGTAGTCGCCGTGGATGCGCTGCAGGTCCGGCAGCGAGGACGCCGCGCCGGCCTCGGCATAGACCGTCTCGAGGGCGCCGCGGTGCGGGGCAAGGACCGGTGCGGCGTCCAGGGCGTCAGCACACCGCTCGCGCCACTGGCCGAGCAGCTCCTCCCGCTGGCCGGCCCTGACCGGCTCGGTGCTGAGCGCCTCGCGCAAGGTGGCGTGCACCTGCGCCGTGGCCACCCCGAGGGCGTGCGCCCGGGCGGTGAAGTCGACGTCCTCGCGGGCCGAGATCAGGGCAGTACGCCAGGCATCCTGCACGCCGGGCAGGAACTCCTGGGCAAAGGCCAGGTGACCCGTCGCCGGCTCGCCGTCCGGGGAGGACCAGGACCCTGCGGCATACCCGATCGGAGCGGGGACCAGGGTGGACCCGGCTTGCGCCAGGGCGCTCTGCACCGTGACGTCCGGGTTCTCGCCGTCGTGCAGCACCCGGAAGACCTTGACGATGACTGGGGCGGACGGCGTGGTCCGGTCCGTATCGCCCTGGGCCAGGTCAACGATCACCGAGGTGTTGGACTGCTCACCGGTCAGGACGGCGGCCCGGTGCACCACCGGCCTCGGTGCGTCGGGGTCGATGGGGTGACCGCTGATCGTCCCTGAGTCCTTCGTCCGGTCAGAATCGACCTGCGCCTCGTCGTGCATCAGGTCGAGCAGGGCCTGGACGAACACCGGGTCGTGGCAGCCGTCGTAGATGTAGCGCGTGCCCAGCTCACTGTGCTCGACCTGGGCGACCAGGGCCGGCTCGAGCGCCCGCACCGGCTCGCTGCGGTAGGTCAGCGGCACCTGGTAGACCACGGGTGCGCGACCCCCCTCCTCAGCGAGGATGTGGATCTCTACGCCGACCTCACCGTCGGGGTCCTGCAACCGCATGCTGTCGATGCGGCGTAGCTGGGGCGTCCGGCCCTTGCCGGTGAACCAGCGCTGGGTGCCTACCCAGGACGGGAGGAAGTCCTCGAACATCGGGGTGAGGGTGGGCATCAGGCTTCCTCGTCGGGGGTCAGGCCGAGCCAGAAGAAGTCACGCGTCCCCATCGTCAGCACGATCGTGCCGTCCGCGTCGACGTCGGGGAAGCCCTGCCCGCCGAAGAGGTCGATCGCCAGAGCGCCGTGCAGCCGCTCCGGCAGGGTGATCCGGGCCGCCTGGGGACGGGAGGACAGGTTGTTGACGCACAGCACGCCCGGGTGACCCTCGCGGCGCTCCTCGTCGTCGGCCGGCAGCACCCGGACGAAGGCCAGCACCGCGGGGTTGTCGGCCTCACAGAGCACGAACTCGCCGACCCCGAAGACCTCGTGGGAGGCCCGCACGTGCAACATGCCGCGCATCCAGTGCAGCAGCGAGGAGCCGGAGGCCATCTGCGCCTCCACGTTGACGTTGTTGTAGTGGTACACCAAGGAGGAGACGACGGGCAGGTAGAGCTTGCCGGGGTCGGAGGTGGAGAAGCCGGCGTTGCGGTCCGGCGTCCACTGCATCGGGGTGCGCACCGCGTCGCGGTCCTCCAGCCAGATGTTGTCGCCCATGCCGATCTCGTCGCCGTAGAACAGGCACGGTGACCCGGGCAGCGAGAGCAGCAGCGCGTTGATCAGCTCCAGCTCGCTGCGCGAGTTGTCGAGCAGCGGAGCCAGCCGGCGGCGGATGCCGATGTTGGCGCGCATCCTCGGGTCGGGGGCGTACCAGCCGTACATGGCGGCGCGCTCCTCGGTGGAGACCATCTCCAGGGTGAGCTCGTCATGGTTGCGCAAGAACGTGCCCCACTGGGTGCCGTGGGGGATGTCCGGGGTCTCGTTCATCACCGTGATGAGCGGCTCCGCCTTCTCCTCTCGCAGCGCGTAGTACAACCGGGGCATGACCGGGAAGTGGAAGCACATGTGGCACTCCGGAGCCTGCGGAGTGCCGAAGTAGTCGACCACCTCGGCCGGCATCTGGTTGGCCTCGGCCAGCAGCACCCGCCCGGGATACTCGGTGTCGACCATGGCGCGCAGCCGGGCCAGGAACGTGTGCGTCTGCGGCAGGTTCTCGCAGTTGGTGCCGTCCTCCTCGAACAGGTAGGGCACCGCGTCCAGCCGGAAGCCGTCGATGCCCATGTCCATCCAGAACCGGACGACATCGAACATCGCCTGCTGGACGGCCTCGTTCTCGAAGTTCAGATCCGGCTGATGGCTGAAGAACCGGTGCCAGAAGAACTGGCGCCGCACCGCGTCGAAGGTCCAGTTGGAGACCTCAGTGTCGACGAAGATAATCCGCGCGTCGGCATACAGGTCGTCGGTGTCGGACCACACGTAGTAGTCGCCGTAGGGACCGTCGGGCTCCGAGCGCGAGGCCTGGAACCAGGGGTGCTGGTCGGACGTGTGGTTCATCACCAGGTCGGTGACCAGCCGAATCCCCCGGGCGTGCGCCGCTGAGATGAGCTCCTGGAAGTCCGGCATGGTGCCGAACTCCGGCAGCACCGAGGTGTAGTCGGCGACGTCGTAGCCGCCGTCGCGCAGCGGAGAGGCGTAGAACGGCGGCAGCCAGATGCAGTCCACGCCGAGCCACTGAAGGTAGTCCAGCCGGCCGATCAGCCCGGTGAAGTCGCCGGAGCCGCTACCGGTCGAGTCGTCGAAGGCCCGCACGAGGGCCTCGTAGAAGACCGCCTTGCGGAACCAGTCGGGGTCGTGCTTGAGACCGGGCTGGTAGAGGTTCAGACCGCGCACCATCGCCTCAGAACCTCCGCACGTGCACGATATGGACCGGCTCGGTGCCCACGCCCAGGCGGACGAAGTTGTGCTCGCCCCAGTGCCACTGCTCGCCAGTGACCAGATCCTGGGCGATGAAGGCGTCGGACCAGCTGAGCCCGAGAGCCGGCATGTTGAGGTGCACCGTGGTCGTGCGCAGGGCGTGCGGGTCCAGGTTGGCGATGACGATCACGGTGTCGGACTCTGAGCCGTCACCGACCCCGCCGCCGCGCTTGGAGAAGACCAGGAAGTTTTCGTCGTCGCAGGTGTGGAAGGTGATGTTGCGCAGCCAGTGCAGGCTGGGGTGCTCCGCGCGGATCCGGTTGAGCTTGGTCAGGTAGGGCGCGAGATCGGTGCGGTGCTGGCGCTCGGGCGGCGCCTCACTGCGGTCGGCTCCCGGCTCGTCCAGATCCCACCGGCGGTCCTTGAACTCGTACTTCTCGTTGTCGATCTGCTCCTGGGCACCCGGCCGGGCGACACTCTCGCAGTGCTCGTAGCCCGCATAGATTCCGTAGGTCGGCACCAGCGTGGCGGCCAGGGCCGCGCGCAGGGTGAAGGCGGTCGGCCCGCCGTACTGCATGTAGGGGGTCAGGATGTCGTGCGTGGTGGGCCAGAAGCTGGGACGCATGTATGCAGCGCTCTCACCGGCCAGCTCGGTGACGTACTCGCGCAGCTCTGAGGCCTCGTTGCGCCACGCGTAGTAGGTGTAGGACTGCTGGAAGCCGACCTTGGCCAGGGTGTGCATCATCGCCGGTTTGGTGAACGCCTCGGCCAGCCAGATCACCTCCGGGTGGTCCCGGTGCACATCGGCAATCAGCCACTGCCAGAACTCGACCGGCTTGGTGTGCGGGTTGTCGACCCGGAAGATCGTCACCCCGTGGTCGATCCACACCTGCATGACGCGGCGCATCTGCGCGTAGGCCAGCGGCGGGTCATTGTCGAAGTTCAACGGGTAGATGTCCTGGTACTTCTTCGGCGGGTTCTCCGCGTAGGCGATCGTGCCGTCGGCCCGGGTGGTGAACAGCTCGGGGTGCTGCTCGACCCAGGGATGGTCTGGCGAGGCGGACAGGGCGATGTCCAGCGCGACCTCCAACCCCTCCTGCTGCGCCCGGCCCACGAAGTCGTCGAAGTCGCCGAAGTCGCCGAGGTCGGGATGGAGCGAGTCCTGGCCGCCCTCGGGCGCACCGATGGCGTAGGGCGATCCGGGGTCGTGCTCCTCGCAGTGCAGCGAGTTGTTGCGGCCCTTGCGGTTGGTCACCCCTATGGGGTGCACCGGCGTGAGGTAGACGACGTCGAAGCCCATCGCGGCGATCGCCGGGAGCCGCTCGGCCGCCGTCGCAAAGGTGCCACTGGTCCACAACCCGGTGTCCGGGTCCTGCGTCGCGCCCTCGGAGCGCGGGAATATCTCGTACCACGCGCCATACAGGGCCAGCGGCCGCTCCACCCACCAGGTCACCTCCGCGCTCGGGCTGACCATGTCCCGCAGCGGGTATGTCGTGAGCAGGGTGTGCACCTCCTCACTGGCCCCCGCGGCGAGCCGGGCCCGCACCGGGCGCAAGGCGTCGCGCAGGGCGGTCACGGCGTCGGTGAGCAGGGCGGTCTGCTTGGTGTCCCGCTCGACCTCGTCGCGGGCCCGCTCCAGCACCAAGGCGCCCTCCTGAAGCATCAGCTCGACGTCGACCCCGGCCTCGACCTTGATCGTGGCGTCGTGGTGCCAGGTGGCGTAGGGGTCGGACCAGCCCTCGACCCGGTAGTGCCAGATGCCGGCCCGGTCGGCGCTGACCTGTGCTGACCACTGGTCCAGGCCGGGGTTGTCCAGCGTCATGGGGAGCGGGTGCTCGACCCCGTCCGGGTCGGTGCGGACGACGGTGGCGTTGACGGCGTCGTGACCCTCGCGGAACACCGTGGCAGTGACCTCGAAGGCCTCGCCGACGACAGACTTGGTGGGTCGCGCACCGCCGTCGACCGACGGACGGACGGTCTGGACGGGGATGCGGCCGACGGGCTGCTGGCCCAGGGGGGTGAGGACGGTGCGATCGATGGTGGAGGGTGCAGTGCGTGGAGGCTCGGTCACAGTGCCGACGCTACCGGCTGGAGAGGTCCGTGGCGAAGAACGCTCGGCTGCTCCGGGAGTCCTCTATCCTTCGATCCGTGAAAGCAATCCGCAGGCTGCACGTCCGTGCCGTGCTCCCCTCCGCCCTGGCCCCCCTGTCAGACCTCGCGCTCAACCTGCGCTGGTCCTGGCACCCCCCGACGTTGGACCTCTTCCGCAGCATCGACGAGCAGCGCTGGGACAAGGTCAACCGAGATCCGGTCGCCATGTTGAGCAGTCTGAGCCCGCAGGACATGGACCGGCTCAGCGCTGACGCCGGCTTCGTCTCCGCAGTCGACCGGGCGGCGGCGAACCTGCAGGAGTACCTCACCGAGCCCCGGTGGTACCAGCAGGAGGCGCAGCGCTCGCAGGACGAGCCCCTGCCTGCGTCGATCGGTTACTTCTCGCCGGAGTTCGGCATCACCGCGGTGCTGCCGCAGTACTCCGGTGGTCTGGGCATCCTGGCCGGCGACCACCTCAAGGCCGCCTCCGACCTGGGCGTGCCGATCACCGGGGTGGGTCTGTTCTACAAGAGCGGCTACTTCCGCCAGCGGCTCAACGCCGAGGGCTGGCAGCAGGAATCCTACCCCGTGCTGGACCCCGATGACCTGCCGCTGTCGATGGTGCGCGAGGACGACGGGTCGCCGGTGGTGATCGAGCTGGCGATGCCTGGCGGCGGACGGCTGCAGGCGCACCTGTGGCGAGCGCAGGTCGGTCGAGTCACCTTGCTGCTGCTGGACTCCGAGGTCGAGACCAACGACCCGGCCCGGCGCGAGCTGACCAACCGGCTGTACGGCGGGGGTGGTGACCAGCGGCTGGAGCAAGAGATGCTGCTCGGCATCGGCGGCGTCCGGGCACTACGGGCGTGGTCGCGGCTGACCGGTGCACCTGCGCCCGACGTCTACCACACCAACGAGGGGCACGCCGGCTTCTTGGGCATCGAGCGGATCAGCGAGCTGAGCACCGAGCACGGGCTGTCCTTGCCCGAGGCGCTGCGCGCGGTGCGGGCCGGCACCGTCTTCACCACTCACACCCCGGTCCCCGCGGGCATCGACCGGTTCGGTGCGGACGCCATCAGGAGCCACTTCGGGGGTGCATGCGAGCTGCCGGGCGTGCCGGTTGACGAGCTGCTCCCGCTGGGGGCGGAGACCTACGAGGGCGGCGCCCAGGGCATCTTCAACATGGCCGTCATGGGGATGCGGCTGGCCCAGCGGGCCAACGGCGTCTCGGTGCTGCACGGCGAGGTCAGCCGCGGGATGTTCTCCGGGCTGTGGCCCGGGTTCGACCTTGACGAGGTGCCGATCGGCTCGATCACCAACGGCGTGCACGCGGGCACGTGGGTGGACCGCTTGGTCATCGACCTGGCGGTGCGGCACCTGGGCACCGAGGCGTTGCGCTCCGGTGACGTCTGGTCGCGTGTCGGTGAGGTGCCCGCGGCCGACCTGTGGGCGACCAAGCGCGAGCTGCGCGAGCAGCTCGTCGCTGATGCCCGAGCCAGGCTGCGCAAGTCGATGAAGCGCCGGGGCTCCTCGCCCGCCGAGCTCGGCTGGGTCGACGACGCGCTGGACCCCGACACGCTGACCATCGGGTTCGCCCGGCGCGGTGCGACCTACAAGCGGCTGACCCTGATGCTGCGCGACCCCGAACGGCTCAAGCGGATCCTGCTGGACCCGCAGCGTCCGGTGCAGCTGCTGATCGCCGGCAAGTCGCATCCCGCCGACGACACCGGCAAGGCGCTCATCCAGGACATGGTGCGCTTCACGGACGACCCGCAGGTCCGGGACCGGATCGTGTTCCTGCCCAACTACGACATCGCGATGGCGCAGCGCCTCTACCCCGGCTGCGACGTCTGGCTCAACAACCCGCTGCGGCCGTTCGAGGCCTGCGGCACGTCTGGGATGAAGGCGGCGCTCAATGGCGCCCTGAACCTGTCCATCATGGACGGCTGGTGGGACGAGTGGTTTGACGGGCAGAACGGCTGGGCTATCCCGACCGCCGACGGCGTCGAGGACCCCGAGCGTCGCGACGATCTGGAGGCCGCTGCGCTCTACGACCTGCTGGAGCACTCGGTGGTCCCGACCTTCTACGACCAGGACGCGGACGGCATACCGACCCGGTGGTTGGAGATGGTGCGGCACACGTTGGGCACCCTGGGGCCTAAGGTCCTGGCCGACCGGATGGTGCAGGACTACACCCAGCAGCTCTACCTGCCGGCGGCTCGAGCGGGGTGGGCGGTCAGCAAACGCGATCACGCCGGTGCGCGGGACCTGGCCCAATATGTCGCGAAGGTTCAGGAGCAGTGGCCGCACGTGCGGATCGACCACGTCGAGGCCGAGGGGGTGGGCGACACCCCGCAGATGGGTGACACGGTGCAAGTGCACGCGTATCTCGCCCTCGGTGAGCTGGAGCCCTCGCAGGTGCGCGCACAGATGCTGTTCGGCCGAGCCCGGGCCAGTGACGAGCTCACCGACACCGAGATCTTCGAGCTGGCGCACGCGGAGTCCTACGAGGGTGGTCGGCACCGGTTCACCGGTGAGCTCAAGCTGGCTCGCACCGGTGCGCTGGGCTGGACCGTGCGGGTGCTGCCGACCCACGAGCTGCTGACCGGTGTGGCCGAGCTGGGATTGGTCGCCCACCCCTGATTTGCTAGGGAAGTTGTCGCGCCCAACCCGATTTTGCTAGGGAAGTTGTCGCCGATCATGGGTCGAGGGATTCTGCCGTGTCTCCCGGGCCGCGGCCAGCGCTGCCTGGCCGCCTCTGCCGCGGTTGTCCACAGGGCGAAAACGCGAATCCCACTCCGTGCGCCACAGTGGCGGCATGGGTCAGAGCAAGGAGTATGCGGTGCGCCGCGTTGCGCAGTTGCGGGACGCGGGGTGGGATCGGCGCAGCATCGACCAGCTGCCCCGGCCCCCTGACCTGATCGGCGTCCGGATCCTTCAGGAGTTCGCCGGAATGGAGCGTCGCGATGCGCGGATCCGGCAGGCGGTCCAGGCCGCCCCGGCAGGCGGCGTGCTCAGCGGATGGGCCGCCGCTGCGCTACACGGAGTGCCGGAGCTCTTTATCGACGGCACCCGGGACGGCGTGACAGCCCTACCGGTGGAGTTCAGCGTGCCGAGGGAGGGCGGCACCTATCGGCGTCGGGGCGTCGGGGTTCGCTACAGTCTGGTGCCGCGTGACGACGTCGTCCAGCTTGACGGCATACCTGTGACCAGCACGTGGCGCACCACCCTGGACCTGGCGCGCCGATCGCGCACGGAGGGCCGAGCACTAGCGATGTCGGACCTCTCCATGCGGCACGGTCTGGTCGAGCCAGCGACATTCGCCGACTACGTCCGGCCGCTCAAGGGACTGCACGGCCTCAAGCGCGTGCGGGCGGTTATGGGTGAGATGTGCGGCCAGGCTGAGTCGGTTCCGGAAAGTGAGCTGCGCTGGACGTGGCTGTCGTGTGAACTACCAAAACCCATCCCGAATGTGTCCGTCTGGGACAGGTTCGGGCGCTTCGTCGGCCGGATCGATCTGCTCGACCCGGAGTCGGGGCTCGGCGCGGAGTACCAGGGCTACTGGCACCACATGGATGGTGCTGCGGAGAATGACGAGAATCGCTTCGCCAAGTTCGCCGCCATGAACCTGACGATCGTGCCGGTGTGGAAGGAGGACGTGGCCAAAGAGTCTGTTGGGCAGCTATTGCGGCAGGGGCAGCGCCAGGCCCAGGCGCGGGATCGGCGATTGGACACGTGGTCGATCGTGTCGCCGCACACAAAGGAGCCGTTCGAGCCGCATTCTCCCTAGCAAATCGAGAGGGGGCCGCGCATTCTCCCTAGCAAATCGAGAGAAGAGCGAGGCTGGTCGCGCCGCCGCCGCC
>JAABUN010003336.1_pt1 | contig 25140 bp, 20 predicted proteins | sample 5559311 | NCBI WGS metagenome assembly JAABUN01 (sample SAMN10711877, study PRJNA513370) | rock metagenome | isolation source: Antarctica rocks | place: Antarctica: Victoria Land, Siegfried Peak sud
ATTACAACCATTTTTCAGTTGATACAACACCCCACCCTTAAATTTCCCTTTTGCTCCATGTCGGGGGTTTAGTTCTTTTCTTCTGGGGTAATAGGGGTTCAATAATCTCCCACTCTTTATCTGTCAAGCTGCTCGAATAAGGCATTTTCTTCTGATTATACCCTTTCACCAACATCCCAAATGGTTTCTATAAGCTGGTAAAAAACAAAGCTGTATATTTGGTAGTGATTGCTCTATTTTCTCAATCATGCCTTGACGCTTGTGATAACTGGCGTTGTCTAAAATCACTAAAACTCTCGGACCTATCCGCTGATAAAGTTCTGGTTTATTACCTTGACGGGCCCACTCAGTACAAACAAATTTGTTTAGCAAAACTAATTGCTCAAAAAAACTATCCCCATTGCCCTTGTCCACAAAAAAGGTTAAGCTTTTTTGTCATGATAACGTAGTCCACCCATGACGTTTATTCGCCCTCGGCATCGATGTCCTGTCACTTTTTACCTCGAACCTCGACGTGTCCAGCATTTACGTAAAGCTCGGCGGTGGAAGCTTCCACCCGCCAGACTTTACGTCTGATTATTCGTAAACTGAATCCAGTTTCGTCCCAAAACCATACCTGGAATATCCCTGGTGCTACTTGCCCTGCTTTCAAATATGTTGCTAATTTCTCTTGAAATATTGCTCTTTCTGCCTTATTTTGCTTAAATTCTAAGCTATACTTAGCGCGAAGCTCTCCGGAGGGAGGCTTCCCCCGGAAGACTTCGCGCTAATGTAAACGTAATTTTTTTTGCAATATTCAATTAATTTGTTTGCTACTCAACTTAATTTTCGTCTGCTGGTGCAGATAAGTTGATAATCGCGTCTCCTGTCCATCTGCCAAATTCATACCCAAATTCTGACGGCGCTTTTTCTACTACTTCTAGTAATAATTCAATATATTGCTCTGTAGCTTTTCGGTAATTACCTTGCTGTCGTTTATCTTTCAAACTATCCAGATTATCTGGGTCGCCATGTACGCGCGAAGTCTGTCGGGATGAGTCCCTCATCCCGACAGACTTCGCACCAGTGCGCTACAGTTCGGTATCCACAACCAATAAAATCAGCAATCTCTTCATAGGTCTTACCATCATTTTGAAGTAACAAAATCAGGGCGTGTTCTCTCAATCTTGGAGAATCCTTGGAGCGCACTAGGATTTGCAATCTCTCCTTTTGTTCAAAATTTAGAAATCCTTTAGCAGACATAGTTTCCTCCATCTCACGCCTTTCAAGCTTTCTTTTATATCTTTTAAAAGTTCATCAGCTTAATGCGGGAAGCTTTGGGTGTAATGTAAATAATCCCACTCGCGCGCGAAGGTGGCTATATTATCGTTAATGGCTACTATTACTGTTTCTTCTCTGGATAAATATGAACGTGGTAGTTCATAAGATCGCTAATATTACTATGCCACCTAAAAAAGAAAACGACGGATGTGGATGTGCGAGTGTGCCAATTTCATTAATCATAGTTTTGTTAGGTGTTGGGTATTGGGGTTTTAGACATCTAGACGATTTGGATATCAGTCAATTTTTGCCTAATAATCAACAACCAATTACTTTCAATTCGCCTCCTAGCCTACCTATTGCTGATTCTCCCCCTCCGCAAGTTATTTCGACTAGGACACCGACAACCAATCCACAAGTTTCATTACTCCCTATCACCCCCAAGAAGTCGCCATCACCTCAAACTCCTTGGGAGAAAAAGGAAATAAGGGGAATTTACTTAAGTCGGTATCAAGCGACTAATAAGGCTAACGAACAAACGATTCGTCAACGAGTTCGTTATTATCGCAGTCAAGGAATAAATACAATTATTCATGGGGTGTGGGGTAACGGTTGCACGATGTATAACAGTAATGTTATGCAGCAAACATTCGGATACAAAAGTTGTCCTAACCAATTTCAAGAGCAGTGGTTAGATTGGTTGATTGATGAGGCGCACAAGCAGGGAATGCAAGTTCATGCCTATTTTGAGAAGGGAATTAAAATCGATAAAAATAGCCCGATCTTTGACCTAGCAATTTCTAAACAATGGATTGTGCCTGGGATCGATAAAACTTATGCTGGCATCGATCATTATGTACTAGATGTGGAAGTTTTAGAGGTTGCTAATTTATTCAAAAAGATATCCGTAGAGTTTGTCCAAAAGTATCCAACTATCGATGCAGTTCAGTGGGATGATTACTTAGGCTATCATGCTGACTTACCCGGAAAAGTTGATCGCACTGCTCGTTTGACTAATTTCGTGCGTCAAATGAGATCGGACATCAAAAAAGCCAATCCCACTGTTAGTTTCGACCTCTGCCATCACAATCCTTATTGGAGTAAGCGTTATTTTGCGGCTGATTGGAAAAAGTGGAATGTCGATCGAGTTTTCATTCAAACTTATAACGATGCTAATTTTAACCAAGAGCTAGACTATGCCGAAAATTACGCGGGAGTTGCAATTTCAGATAAGCAGTTGTATCGCCTAAAAGAACTGGTTAATAATCCCAAAATCAAGAGTGTTTTAGTGTTTCCTTCCTCTGGAAAACCAGAAAAGACTGCTGCTTTTATTAAAAAGTTTACTCCAACGAGTAACTAAGGCAAGAATCGAACAGATTTTCTGAAATAATCAGACCTACAAATTAGGCTGCCAACATGAGAAAAGTTAGGATATAGCAATTGAGAGGTTTGCTCGTAGATTAAAACCGCGCGATCGCACTTCCCGGCTACAAACTCTATACTTTGCCAACTCTGTAATGATGTGAAGCCAATAATGCGTTCAGGAATACCGGCAAGTTCAGTAGCGATAAAGATGATGTATATTTATAGTTAGTATGCGAATTATCGAAAATTTTATCAAAATATATCAATAGCTCTGCTCCTTAATTTCGTAACTGCAAAAAATATTTAAAAGTTAGGGAACGGAAGATGGACGAATTAAAATCTAGCAAAAATCAAGATGAAACTAGACCAGAGTATGCTATTGACAATCAAAATAAAGCTTCAGCGATCGCCATGCGGGAAAATGAAGCTCAAGATCAAATAGTAGCCTCAGCATCGCCGTCAAAACCTAGACTAAAATGGCTAGGAGTTTTTTTAGCAGCGTTACTGCTTGGTGGCGGCGCTTTAGGATGGCGCTGGTGGCATAGCCAATTGCCAGCACAAGAAGCAGCACCCCCAGGTATTCCAGTAAAAGTAGCTACCGTTGAATCAGGGACAATTTCCGAAAGCTCAGATTATGTAGCCAGCATTGGGTCGCGCAAATCAGTGACTCTCCAACCACAAATCAACGGTAGGGTAGAGCAAATTTTTGTTCAATCTGGAACATTTGTGCGCGCAGGAACGCCGATTATGCAAATCAATTCTGCCGCCCAACAAGCAGCCGTAGCAAGTTCGTCCGCCGCCGCCAATTCTAACCGCTCGGCGATCGAAAACCAACGAGCATTGCTGACCTCCTTACAAGCAGAAAAACAATCTAACCTATCTAGCTTGAAATTCAATCAACAACAATATAACCGCTATCTTAGCCTTTACAAGCAAGGCGCTGTGACTAGGCAGCAAGTAGAGGAAAATACCGATAAACTGCGAGCGGCGCAGGCAAGTTTAGCCCAAATTAATGCCCAAATTAATGCTCAACAAGCAGCGATTTCCCAAGCTCAACAAAACCTAGAGCAATCTTTAGCCGATGTCAAAGAGCAACAAGTCCAGCTTCAGTATTATCGATTAACCGCTCCTTTCAGTGGCACTATTGGTAATATTCCCATCAAAGTAGGGGATCAAGTTACGCCGTCAACAAATTTAGCTAGCTTGACAGAAAATCAAAATCTAGAAGTCAACATTTCTATTCCCATCGAACGCGCTTCAGACTTGCAAGTAGGAATGCCTGTGGAACTGCTCGACGCTCAAAGTAAAGTTGTAGGTAGAAGTCGAATATCTTTTATCTCCCAAGGTGTCAACAACGAAACGCAATCGGTGCTAGTCAAATCGTTGTACGAAAATAGTAATGGGCAACTGCGCTCCGATCAATTTGCTCGCACTAGAGTAATTTGGGACAGACGACCGGGTGTATTAGTGCCGACAACGGCAATTTCCCGTGTAGCTGGGCAAGATTTTGTCTTTGTCGTCGAAACAAACGGAAAATCACAAATGATAGCGCGGCAACAGCCAGTAAAATTAGGTGAAATCCAAGGCAACAGTTACCAAGTTATTGAGGGCTTGAAAGCTGAAGAAGAAATAGTTATTTCAGGCATTCAAAAACTGTCTAATGGCGCTCCAATTGTCCCAGAATCTTAAAGACCAGACCTTTTGCTCTTAACCCTTACCTACTCCTTATGTTTGTTGATTTCTTCATCAAGCGACCGATTTTTGCTACTGTCTGCTCTCTAATTATCATTTTGGTGGGAGCAGTTAGTTTAGTAACGCTGCCAATAGAAAACTACCCAGATGTAGCACCGACTACGATTACCGTAACGTCCAACTATACCGGAGCAAGCGCGGAAGTTGTAGAAAGTGCGGTGACAACAGTCTTAGAACGGCAAATTAACGGGGTTGAGGGGATGGAATATCTCACCTCAACCAGCACTAGCGATGGTGTAAGTACCGTAACGGTAACGTTTGCCCAAGGACGAGATAAAGATATTGCTGCCGTTGACGTACAAAACCGCGTGTCGATTGCTTCTCCTCAACTACCCGCCGAAGTAAATCAAACAGGAGTTACTGTTGCTAAAGAGTCAGGCAATATTCTGCTAGGAATTGGGCTATATGCTAAAGAAAAAGAGTATGACAACTTATTTATTAGTAACTATGCCGACTTGTATTTGGTAGATGCGCTAAAACGGTTGCCAGGGGTAGGTAACGTGCAAATCTTTGGCGAACGGCGGTATGCGATGCGGTTGTGGCTAGATCCTCATCGGCTTGCCAGTCGGAGTCTGACGGCTCAAGATGTAATCGATGCCTTAAGAGAGCAGAATTTACAGGTAGGGGCGGGGCAAATTGGTCAGCAACCAGCACCAGAAGGACAACAGTATCAAATTAATTTGCAAGCTGTTAGCCGTTTGAAAGATCCCGCAGAATTTGGCAATATTGTTCTTAAAACTGGTAATGACGGCACTTTAGTTAAGCTCCAAGATGTAGGACGAGCAGAACTCGGCGCACAAAGCTATAACGGCTTTTTACGCTTTAGCGGTCAAGAGGCAGTTGGACTCGGAATTGGTCAACTTGTAGGTAGCAATGCCTTGGATGTAGCACGGGAAGTAAAAGCTGAAATGCAGAGGTTGTCAAAAACCTTCCCGCCGGGGCTTTCTTATCAAGTTGCCTTTGACACTACTCAGGCGGTGGAAGAATCGGTAAAAGAAGTTGTGATCACTCTTGCGATCGCGATTCTCTTAGTAATCCTAGTAATTTATCTATTCTTGCAAGACTGGCGTAGTACCTTGATTCCTTCAGTGACAATTCCTGTCTCGCTCATCGGTACTTTTGCCTTTATCAAATTCTTTGGCTTCTCTATCAATAGCTTGACATTGTTTGGGTTGATTCTGGCAACGGGGTTAGTTGTAGATGATGGGATTATTGTCATTGAAAATATTACTCGTTTAATTGAAGAAAAAGGCATAAGCCCTCTGCAAGCAGCCTCCGAAGCAATGGCGGAAGTAACGGGGGCGGTGATTGCAACTTCTCTTGTCCTGATGGCGGTTTTTATTCCAGTAGCATTCTTTCCTGGAGTGACTGGAGAACTATACCAACAATTTGCGTTGACGATCGCTTTTTCGATTGTTTTATCAACGTTTAATGCTTTAACTCTCACCCCTGCTCTTGCTGCCGTTTTATTAGGACAAGCACGAAAGCCCAACAACTTCTTTTTTAATAGTATCAACTGGGTTTTGGAAAGAACGCGCCGAGGTTACGCGCGCTCGTTGAGGCTGATCACCCGCTTTAAAGGTTGGGTAATGTTGGCATTCGTTTGTTTATTGGGGGCAACGGTCTTTTTATTCCAAATTGTACCTGGGGGATTTGTACCGGATGAAGACCAAGGCTTTTTTGCTACCATCATCCAAGCACCAGAAGGTGTATCTCTAGAGTACACTAGCGACATTATGGCCCAAGTAGAAAAGAAACTATTGCAAGTTCCAGAAGTTACTGGAACTTTTGCCGTTGGTAGTTTTAGTTTTGGTGGCAGTGGGCCCAATGTTGGCACAATTTTTACTACCCTTAAAACTTGGTCGCAAAGAGAGCGCTCGGTAGACGATATTATTACGGAGTTAACGGGCCCATTCTTAGCTATGCCTGGGGCGATCATATTGCCGATTAATCCTCCGCCCGTGCAAGTTGGTAGTAGTTTAGGTGGATTTGATTTTCAACTGCAAGATCGCAGTAATGCAGGTTTAGCAAGTCTAGCTCAAGCTACCCAGGAGCTAGTGGGTAAAGCAAATACAACAGGCAAACTTGTCCGCGTCAATAGCACTTTTGCTATCAACGCCCCGCAGTTGCTCATAGAAGTAAATCGCGATCGCGCCAAAGCATTGCAAGTTTCCCTTGAAGACGTATTTAATACCTTACAAACATTTTTAGGCTCGTCCTATGTAAATGACTTTAACTTGTTTGAGCGTACCTATCGCGTGTACGTGCAAGCTGACGAGCAATTTCGCTCCAAACCAGAAGATATTCAATTGCTGTACGTGCGGAGTTCTAACCCAGAAAATCCCCAAATGATTCCCTTAAGCAACCTAGTCAAAGTTACTCCGACTGTTGGTCCGCAAATTATTAATCATTACAACTTGTTTCGCTCTACGCAGATTACCGGATCTCCCGCACCGGGTTCTAGTTCTGGTCAAGCGATCGCCACAATGGAGAAGTTAGCAGCACAAAACTTACCCGCCGGAATGGATTATAGTTGGTCGGGTTCTTCTTTAGAGGAAATTAAATCTGGGGGACTTGCACCCTTAATTTTTGGTTTAGGTTTTGTGTTCGTATTTCTAGTTTTAGCTGCTCAGTACGAAAGCTATTTCGATCCTTTAATTATTCTCATGGCTGTACCATTAGCTATTTTAGGCGCGTTGCTGGCGCAGTTGCTTCGTGGTTTGCCTAATGATATTTACTGCCAAATTGGTTTAGTAATGTTGATTGGTTTGGCTAGTAAAAATTCAATTTTAATTGTTGAATTTGCCAATCAATTACGAGACAAGGGTTATTCCATCACTAAAGCGGCGGTGGAAGCTGCCCAAGAACGATTGCGCCCTATTTTGATGACGGCGCTATCATTTATATTTGGAATTTTCCCCTTAGTAGTAGCCGAAGGTGCGGGGGCTGGCGCTCGTCGTTCTCTAGGTACGGCGGTGTTTGGAGGGATGGTTGTTTCTACTTTCCTGAGTCTATTTATTGTTCCAGTTTTGTATATTATTGTTGGTACGCTCCGCAGTCGCTGGCAAAAGCCCCATCAGCCCAAATTACAACTTAAACCAGAAAATAATCAATCTAGCTCCAGTTCTAGAGTTTGATTGCTCTAGTTTTGACTATCATTTTTCTACTTTTTAGTAAGGCAGGTTCTACAAAGCCATCAGTATTACTGTATTTATTCAGTACAAATTGTACTTGCAATATTAGGCGATCGCACTGCTAGGTAACATTCAAATAAATTGGGACTTACGCAGAGATACTAAATATAGGGAGAAGTATAATCCAAATTTATTTCAAGAGTTAGTGACCTGAATTGCTCCAACTCTTAACACTAGCTGGCAAATTCTCGTCCTAATCCTCAACAACTTCCGCAGACTCAGAAGTTGAATAAAGATAAATTTCAATATTGGTAAGGGCGTTGCTGAATTTAGGTATGAAAATGATTTTGCGTGATTTCAAAACCAACGTAGAGACGTTGCATTGCAACGTCTCTACACCAAAATTCATACATCTAATCAGCAACGCCTTGGTAAGCTCGTACTAGGATGAGATTAATTTGGCGGCGTAATGCTTACCATTGTGAACTGCTTGCAGCTAATACTTATTGCCGTAACCTTTATTAATTTGTAAAAACAAAAATGCGAACCCCATCAAACCAAGCACCTAACACAATGGCTTCTAAGAAAAAAGTTTTTGGCATGATTCAAGCTTTTTGGGAAAGTCAGTGTGTTTATGTCGCCACCCGCTTAGGTATACCCAACCTGCTACAAGAGGGTCAACAAAGTGTCGAAAATCTAGCAGCAACTACCTCCACTAATGTAGAAAAGCTATATGTTATTCTGAGAGCTTTAGGTCATTTAGGAGTGTTAGTGGAAACACCGGGACGTGTTTTTGCGGCAACGGAACTATCAACACTTCTTGTTACCAATGCTGGACCTTCGATGGGTCATTTTGCGATGCACATCACCGAACCCTGTCAGTGGGATGCATGGAACCAGCTTGAAACCAGCTTACATACTGGGGAAGTGCCTTTTGAGCGGGCAAACGGTAAGAGTGTCTACGAGTTTACAAGAGATAATCCTTGGAGTGGTGATGTGTTCATCAATGCCATGAGTTTTCTCACAAATCATGCCGTTGATGCACTGCTTGAAGTTTATGACTTTAGCCGTTTTGGAACTGTCATGGATGTTGGCGGCGGCCAGGGGGGACTGATTGCTAGTATTGTCAAAAAATCCGGCTGCAAAGGAATATTATTTGACGTACCTTATGTAACCCAGACAGCCCCTGCATATTTGGAGAAGCAAGGACTGAACCCGGATGCTGTGCAAGTGATCTCTGGCGATGTATTTACAGAAGTGCCAAGTGGTGCTGATGCGATCGTTATGAAGTATTTTATCTCGGCGTGGAATGACGAAGATGCGATGAAGATTTTGAGTAACTGTAAGAAAGCTCTACCAAAACACGGGAAAATCGTGCTTCTACAGGCTTTTGTTCCAGACTTGGGCGAGTCGCCAGAGAGTCCAGATGGCATCTTACCTGGGCTTTTTGCTGTACAGATTATGGTAGCAGTTCCAGGGGGTGCGTGGCGATCGCAAAAACAATTTAAAGATTTATTTGAGAAGTGTGGTTTTCAGTTAGAGAAAGTGGTGCATACGGGAACTAACCTCTCGGCAATGGAATTTGGTCTAGAAGCTTAGATAAATGTTCGCCAGGGAATGGCAAGAGCGGCTCAGGGGCAACTTTAGATAATTTGCTTTGATTATGGGAATAGTAGCTTTTGGGGCGAATTCCCTTTGGGCATTGCAATTATTTAATTCACTTGTAGCAATTCTTATCTAAATGCAACGCCAGTTAGATTTCTAGACGTTAGCCGTCTTTTGTCCCATCATATTAGGCAGGCAAATCGCACCAGCTATAAATTATTACTGTGGTATAACTACCGAACACTAAAACGGCTTCTGTTTCTCTAGTTTGCGTTTGAGCGCAAATCCCATACCTAAAATACCAAAGGCGATCGCTCCTAATGATGACGATGGTTCAGGTACAGGGGTAAGCTTAAGCGATCGCTCTAGACGAACCTGGATAAACTCACTGTTATCTGGCGCTCCAGGGGTTCGACCAGTGCTAAAGGGATAGTTATTGTCGTTAATGATTAACAATGTCTGGTCATCAATAGGGAGAACCGACTCGATAGTAACAAAAGGAAACCTGAATGGTTCATTTAAACCCGCAAGATTATTTGGATCGGCGATATTTAGCAAGTCAACTAGCTCTCGCTTGATCAGATTTCCGTTACCGTCAACTTGGGTAAAATCTACGAGAAAAATTTTCTTAAATGCCGCCTCAGCACCTTGAGCGCTGTCACGCTCAATTACTAAATATTTATTGTCATCTACAGCAGTGAAATCGCCGATAGCTTGACCGCTACCAGCAGTTGCCTCCATCTGGTAAAAAAACTGCTTATCGGTGTACGACTTACTAGCAATATCAAACTCATTGATAATCAGCCGACGTTGATCTGGTTCTGTAGTAAGCGCTCCTTCTAGAAGTGGATAGAGTTTGGTAGCCGAGGCATTAAGAGCCATACCTTCAAAACCACGACTACTTGGTAGATTTGCCGTACCACCCTTAAGAAATGGGTTCTGCGGCGACTGTACACCAGGCAGGGGAATGGGTGCGTCTAGAACCTTCCCCGTAGCATCCGTATGCAGCAGAAATGGGCCAAACTCATCTCCAAACCAAAATGTCCCGTCTGAAACCTGACGGAAAGATTCGATATCGAAGTCTGCGCCTGTAAGTAAGCGATCGCTCTGGATTGCTGGGTCAACGGGGATATTGTTTTCACCATTTGGGTAATTAGTTTGCGACGCGACGATGGGGAAGTCGATTTTATTGTCTGGGTCGCGGAGAGTGACGAAGGAATTAATTGTAACGTTGCCTGACCCTCCAGTTGCCGTTTTAAAATCAGGGGTAACATTGTAAAAGCGAAGCAGGGCATCAGACGAGTTTGTCTTTGCTCCAAACCCATTATCGGACATTACTAGGTAGCTACCATCGCCATTACTTAGAACTGCCGAAAAACCTTGCACAGGCTGCCGATTTATAAACGGAGGTGTCCGACCGTTGGTAGGAGTAATAAATTGACCAGAGGTTAGGTCAGGCACAAACGTATCGGCAGGCAAGACAGCTCGACTAACTAAGTCAACAGCAATAACTGGTAAAGAGTTGCTAATTAAGGAACAGACAGTAACTGTCGCCGCCAGGAATAAACTATTAGTCATGCTGACAGGTAAGTATTTGCTGGTTGAAGAAGATGTAATATTTTTTACTCTCATTTTCACAGAATTGTATTTTTTGCAAAATTTAGGGAATAATCCCAACTTACTGCTGTTAAGTTAAGAACACGTTGCCAAAATAGCTAAGAAGAATTTAAGAAGCTAAGTTGCTATCATCTGTGTATTGCCTTTACTCTGGCTTGAGGAGCGAGCAAAGTCACGCTAGCAAGAAAAAGTCTTTTTAATTGCTTTTAAGTTGACCGGATCTTTTACTAATATCAACTCCAATAAAAATATTATCGATTATCTCTTGGGCGCATATTTTCCCTACCTAGAGACAATTTTACTTAATCGCTGGCTTGCTCCTCCTAACTGGCGTTTGAAAACCTTACTAAAAACATCTGAAAAATATTACTATAAGAGAACGTTTTTACAGTTGTGGAAAGTAAGTGCATAATAGTTAGTAATACTTTACCCTTGTTCAACTCAAGTTATTTTTTACGGTGCCAAATCCCTCTATTTCTACTAATCCTACAATTACCAAGCTTTTAGAAGTTGACGCTGACTTAGCAGCAACGGAAGTTGAATTAAACGCTCAACTCCAGTCTATTCAAGAAAAACGCCATAGTCTCAAGACTGTTATTGACTTGTTTGCTCCGGTAGATAATGCCACAACAAAACCTGTACCCACGCCAGCACAAACACCAGTTGGCGAAGAGGTGGCGATCGCATCGTCTAGTTCTGAGTTAGCAGATAATAATACTACGGCTAAGGCTCCAGCAGCGCCATCACCGCAAAAGCAGCAAGCTGAGAAAAACTCATCCCCTGTTAGCAGCAAGCAAGCTAAGAAATCTACAGCCATTCAGAAACAAAGCCAGGAACCAAATACTTGGCAAAAGTATGTCAAGGACGAGTTTAGCGATGCTAGCCTATCTGTTGCTGTATCTGAAGTGATGCAGCAGCAGTCAGAACGGGTACTAGAGATTGCAACCATACTCGATACTATCTTTACAAGTGAAATCCCACCAGGAGTAAGAAGCACGGCGCGCGAGCGAGTCTCGAACGTTCTGTCGGTAGGCGCAAAGGCGGGAAGATGGTATCGAGGGGAAGCGGGCAAGTACAGTATGTCAAAGGCAGCAGTTGAGGGTTCGGCAACCTAAAAAGTTGTCGCCTTAACAAGTAATAAAAAAGCAGGAGTACCAACGCTTTAGCAGAGATTGCGCCTAGGGCGCGATCGCCTTTTTGACAGATGGTCATCAAGTCCCTAGGCAAGGTTAAGGACTAAATCTAAAACTCACTTTTATGCTTATGGCGCTTATTGAGCAAGGAAGGTTAACACATCAATCGATATCAAATGGGTTTTAGTTATGCCCTAATTTTTGGTGAAGTAAATCGGATCTTGATCCCGCCGATGCTTAATCGGAATGGCAATACCCTGTCCATCACCTGCTAGGGCGGCGGTTTTCTCCAAAGCATCAGTCAGCCGTCTGGCGGCGTAGATAGACATATCGCGGGGAACATTGATGCGATCGCGCAAATATCGCAGCGCCGTGTCAGATCCAGTCGGCGGTAGACAAACTTCGCCAGTCATCATGAATGTCAAGGCACAACGCAGGGACTCATCAAATAATTTGTCATCTGCGGGGTTGACTCGAATAATATTGGTACGGTGCTTAAGCACTCGGTGGAGCGCCTCTTGGCAGGAGTTTTCTGGCTCTGGGTAAGCTACATCAGGCAGTTCGACCCAAAGACGGTTATCCACCCGTACCTTATTTAGGAGCATCTGCGGTTCACCATTTTCCCAACACCCTCCCATTTGGGGCGGCAAGTCATGGGCGTGGGTATGGAAGTCACTTTGAGTGCCACGATAAGTGGAGCGGCTCTCCATTGCCTCAAACCAGGCAGCCATTTGGGGGCTATCTTCTCGGAGCGAGTAGCCTTTGTAGTAGTACAGACTAGCATTCATGCGTTCGACGTAGGGTGTGAAAATTACATCGACCGTCCCGAACTCCTCCAGAAAAAACGCGCCGGGGGTACGGTCTAAGGCTTCCTCAACTTTGCCGACAACTTCTATAAATTGCTCTCGGTTGCGCTGCTCTTGCTGAGACGACATTACAGGATAGCAAAGCCAGGTACACCAAGCCCTAAACAAGAGTCGCTCCAGTCGCCGTAGGGGCATTACAGTGGGGTTTTCCATCCCCTGACCCAAAGAACCAAAGACCTGTTCTAGAGCAATCAAAATATTATCGCTTTCTGTGATGATGCGACCATCTAGCTCAATGGCGGGTAGCATTCCTGAAGGCACCTTGCGTTTGTACCAGCTTTCCTTCTCTCCATAGCAAAACATTGTTACTTTTTCAATGCGGTATGGGATTTGTTTTTCTTCAAGCCACAGCCAGACTTTCTGGCAGTAGGGACACCAAGCATGATTATCGCGGTATAGCGTCACTCGCACATCAGACTCGCTGCGACCAAAAAGACGCAACCGAGCTTGAGCATTGGTAAGTCCATTGACAGGATCAACTTGAAAGTCGGTGAGGGTTTCAAGTTCTGTCCAGCTTAAGGGGGCAATAGTCATACGGGCGGATGTCCTAAACGAGTTCAAAATTATTAGTTTACAATTGCTTGGCGATTGCCAAGTCGAGGCAGCGTCTAACAGGACTTGAACCCATTAATAACTCTAGTCTTAAATAGATAAATCTTTCATTTATCCAGGAGGTTTATTCGGCGTTGCTGGTCAGATGGATGAATTTTGGCAACGAGACGTTGCAATGCAACGTCTCGTTGCATTGGTTTTGAAATCACGCATTCATCATTTTCATATCTTCCTTCAGCAACGCCGTTTATTCTTCTATTATTGTTAAATTTGACAACTTCCGTTGAGAGGATTTACTTGTTCTTTTTCTCTAACTAAGTATTGATTAATATGAGTAAACTTTACAAAAAAATATTATAGTTTTTCAATTAGAATGAGATTTGTAGCTTGATGAGTATACTTACATACACCTCTCAATACTTTTTTGCTTAAGTTCCATAACTGATAAACTTGTGAATAGTGATAGGGAAAATTCAGAGACAGAATCTCGTGCAGTTTCACTCCAATGTACTGCTCCAAAACGTTTACTAATTGTTGAGGATAATGATCTCAATCGGTTAATGTTAGATGATTATCTAACTTTTTGCGGTTATCAAGTGCTTAGTTTAGGTTGTGGGGCTAATTTTTTTAAGCAAGTAGTTAGTTTTCAACCTCACCTAATTTTATTAGACCTAAAGTTACCAGATATTGATGGTTATATCCTTTTGGAGCAACTGCAACTAATCCCGCAATGGCAGGATATTCCTGTAATTGTCGTTTCTGCTCTTGCTTTTAGAGCCGAGCGTCAACGTGCTTTTAACTTGGGTGCGCGTCAGTACTTTACCAAGCCAGTTAATCTGGGTTATTTAAGACAAGCTATTAATGAAGAAATCAGCAATCGGTCTATTAAAAAGCTAAGTGAGTAAAATTTACTTTGCTTTTTGTTCGCTGACATATTCTTCAAAGGTTAATGTCAGATTTTGCAAATCTTGACCAACATCAGCAACAATAGCTTCTAGTTTAGCAATCACCAAAACTGCTGTTTGTAGGCGAGTGAGGTTGGACTCAAGGGCGCGACGATACTGGGTTTCAAATTCATCTAAATTCATATGTATAACTTTGATATTGTTAAATTGCTAAGAAAACGAAAGTATTATTTTTAACTCCTTATACTAATTTAATCTAGAGGATAGAAAAACTAGGCGCAATTGCGATAATTTCATCTTAATTAATCAAAAAATTGACAACAGCTTTACGAAAATATGGATGTATATTTTAGCACTTATCTACTATTTTCCTAAGTGCTTGCACTGAAAAGTAGCGCTATTGCGTAAATCAAGAACTGAGGGAAAGCTTAAAGATGAGGTTCGCAGCGATCGAGTTAAACTGTAATCCAAATCACCGTCTAAGGTCTGGGCTAATTATAGAACCGATATATTCCTATTCTGCCTCGCCCAATTCGGTTTTTGCAGAGTTAGTAATTGCAGCTTTAAGCCTACTGCTCTTACTTGGATGTCCAGCGCTGGGATACCGCTTCATTACATTTAATTTGGATATTAGAAAGTCAATGGGAACCCTTTTAGCGCGGCTTCTATCCCCACGTGGCGGAAATTGAATCGATACTAAGCGATCGCTATGGTTTGTGTTGTCCTAGAATTTACACTGGATGGAGCCATCACTTCAAATGCACACCTAGTAGTAATCCTAAACATCGCGGTTATCTTTGGAATAGTTTGTTAAATCGCAGCGTGTTTATCAGCTATGTGCTAGAAATTGCGTTTCGGAAATAAGATTGTGTTGCAAAAACTGATTGAGGAAAGATCTGCTCTAGTAATGTAGTTTCGTGATGCGATCGCTGTTTCTATTTTGGAGTTCGGGGGCGAGATTAAAAATCTTAAGCACCGGGAGAGGCAAATTAGGGATTGGTTGATGATTGGGTAGCTAAGGACAATACTTCTAGGGTACTACCGTAGAAAAAATAGTAGTGGTAATGTTTATATTTCTGGTGACACAGATGGTTCATTATCTTGTTAATTACTTGCTCAGGCGCTTTATATTTGACTTTCATGAAAACTAAAAATATAGAAACTTACAAGCGAATTTGGTATCCAGCGATCGCATCAATTGCTATTTTGCTATATTTTTCGCCAATTCCTAAGTTAGTTTTTGCCCAAACAACGCCTCAAGATGTTATCCAAGCTCAAGAAGTTCGACCACTACCAGGGAAATTAGACAATATCCCAGTATTTAATAGCAACAGTCCCGAAGGCGTAAAAGCCGATGGTATCTTACTTTCAACTTTTCCCTCAACGGACAAAAAAGTACCAATAGCCCACCTTAACTATCCCTTACAAGGACGCTTTGATTTATTTGCTCACCATTTCAACTACTATCCTAAAGATTCACAGACACTTTACTTAGGGATAATTGTTAATAATCCCAATAAAAAACCTGTAACTGTTGAAGTTTTAGCCGCCGCCAGTTATTTACTGCAAGATGCGCCTTATGTAACTTTGTCATCTTATCTAGAAAACAGTGATGGTAAAGTTTATTCAGGTCCAGGCGATCGCGCTGTGAGCGATGTATTGCGCGGTGTACGTCAGTCTAGTTTTCCTCAAAAGTTAGTAATTACACCAGGGGAAAGCAAAATGTTAATGAATGCGCCGATCCCAGTCCGCAATTTAGCCAAAGCAGTCAATGGGCGATCGACACTGATGCAGCTAAATAGTAGCGACAAAGTTTACGTTGCCAGTCTAGCAATGTTTGCTAAACAACCAAGCGATCCAGCGCCGAATTTAGCCCAATGGCAGCAATTACTAATTATAGGTAGCCTATCAAGTCCGCGTGACAAAACTCCTACTCCCCCCGAACAAACTAGCGGTCAATTAATCTACGGTAGGGTCGCAGGTATATCGCAAGGAGCGCAATGGCAAGCAATGCTGGCAGATAATCCTCAAGCTAAAAACTTGACAATTCCTGCCCCAGGACAAGCTATTTCCTACGCTATAAATACTCTCAAAGGCGGCAGGCTAGGTACAGGACAAGTACAAACAGCAAAGATGTTAGCCCGCTATCCCGATACGGCTTATGAAGCTCATGGGAACTACGGCGTTCTTTATAATCTTGCCATCCCTTTAATTAATTCAACCAAAGAAGCCCAAACAGTAACTTTAACCTTAGCTACGCCGTTAAAAGAAGACAAACTGAGTCAAAAAGGTTTGCGTTTTCGCCAGCCATCATTAGATTTCCCCTTTTTTAGAGGTACAGTCCGCTTGCGCTACAGTGACGACAACGGGCAACAGACGCGCTACGTGCATTTGTGGCATCGTGTAGGGCAAGTACTAGATCCCCTACTTTCCTTAAAGATGTCTCCTTCAAGCCGCCGTTTGGTGCAGCTAGAGTTGATTTATCCCCCCGACTCTACGCCACCGCAGGTTCTAACTATTGGTACTTTGAAGTAGTTAGGAGGATTAGAGCCAGACTCAAAAAACTGTAATTTAAGGGTAATGCCAATGGATTTGATTTAAGCACTTGTAGATTGTAAGTTTCACCCTGCTTCATCATCGATTGAGACGGCGTGTAAAACATTAGCAATGTGATGCAAACCTAGTAGATAGTTGATAACTTGAGACAAGGCTAAAACCTCAGTAGAGCAAGAATAGAAAGGTTGTCTGTCCATGAACTTTTGGCATGGAGTTGTACGGAGGAGCGATCGCGCCTAATGCGTCTCTGACATAAGTCCTAATTAAGAAAAAATTAGAACGCAAGCTGTGTTGTTTGATTCTGTTTTAAAGTAGACGCAATTAGACAATTTTTCATCCACTAAAAAAGGAGAAAATATGAAACGTCTTGTAGTCTGCTGCGATGGAACTTGGCAAAAATTGGCTAGTTCTTATCCAACTAACGTAGTTAAAATTGCTCAAGCAGTTAAACCAGTAGGCAATGATGGAACACCTCAAAACGTGTTTTATGATGAAGGAATTGGTACAGGAGATGAGATTGATAAGCTTGTTGGTGGAGCTTTTGGGTGGGGAATTGACAAAAATATTCAAGATGCCTATCGCTTTCTTTGCCTCAACCATAGTGAGGGTGACGAAATTTACCTGTTTGGCTTCAGTCGCGGCGCATACACTGTAAGGAGCTTGGCTGGGATGATCTATTGCTCAGGCTTACTGTCACGCCCCAATATTCGCTTATCACCCCAAGCTTACAAAATTTACCGCGATCGCGATATCAAACCAAGTCACCCAGAGGCGCAAAGGTTCCGCGCTACCTATGGAGAGCGCGTACCGATTACACTAATTGGCTGTTGGGACACCGTTGGTGCGCTGGGCGTACCAGACCAAATTCCTTTGTTGCCTATAGATGATTGGCTAAACGCCAAATACAAGTTTCACGACACTACTTTGAGTTCGATTATACAGAAGGCACTACACGCTGTAGCAATAGATGAGTTGCGAAAGGTATTTGATGTAACTCCTATGCAGAAAAGTCCTAAGTTTGAAGCTCAAATTCTACGTCAAGTTTGGTTTCCTGGCGAACATGGTAGTGTTGGCGGCGGCACGCAGGAACAAAGTGGGCTATCAGACTTGGCGCTACAGTGGATGATGAATGAAATTGGTAAGCTAGGGCTGGGACTTGAGTTCGAGCCAAATAATGTTGAAGGCGGCATTCATCCCGATTACACTATCGATTTTGACAATGAACCAGGAATTATCTACCAAGTAACGGGGACAAAGCCGCGCCATATTACTGGTAGTTTTGACGATCTTCATGAAAGTGTGAAAAAACGTTGGCAAGCGCGAGGTGATTACCGTCCAGAAAATCTTCGGAAGTTTCAAGATGCCTTAGCAGGCTAGGTAGATGAGAGTAGTAGGACTGCGATGGTGTTACACCATACCGCCTTCGGCATCGCTCACCATGATAGGTAGGTAGCACCCGAACACATAGACAAGTTGGAATTTTCAGCTTTTCTTACCAACTTTATTGCAAACGGCATCACGCCGGAAGTATTGGTGCAAGGAATGTGTTAGCTCTGAGTGTTTGGTTTGGCGATAACTAATAAGCTGTTATTGGCACAGTTACAGGTTGTAACTCTCCATGTCAACTGGAGTCTGTTCCTAATTTTGGCGCACTTGGCGATCGCAAATCTTGCTGTCTTGTTATCGCATGACTACATTATTGTTAATAATCCAGTTGGCTTCATTGATGCTCTCCTTACCAGCTAAAGCTGCAATTACTTAACTTTTTCAGGGTTACTGCCGCAACAGAAGGATGAGTAGGTACGAGTAAAGAGAAATTTTAAATTGTGATATTAATAAGTTATTAAAGTAGCCTTTTTCTCGTCCTCAGAAGATAAAGAAATACCTGTATGTTCACAAATAATATTAATGAAACATAGCTACATAAACGCAACATCTTTAATAGCTGAATTTGGATTTGTTTGTCTTTCACTTTTTCCTAAACTATTATCTTAATCTTGGATCACTCCATAATTACGATTTGTATTTTGCTTTAGATTCGTTTTACTTGAACCCTAGAGGCATAAGGATTCAAATACTATTGTAATTTTATTAACAGTTTCTTAGTTATAAGTTTAAGTAAGTCTAAGGTCTCGAAGAAGCATTAAAGCAAATTTAATTGCAAGTAGTAGTCATTAGAAGCTCTGTAAAGATTTTTAAAAGCTTCACTATAAGTTTATCAACTCTTAATTATAACTTCATAACTTATTGGATATATCTCATTTCTTTATAGTAAGATCAAATTACCAAAAGCAGGTTAACCCGTACAGTTAGTATATTCTTGGTCAGTTCATTGATCAGGATAATTTAATATTGGTTAATGCTCTGCTAGTTTTTATTTAAACCAGCATGATTCAACTAACTCCCCCTTCTAAAGTCGGAAGAAACATACCGCTCAGAAAAATACTTGGTTGTATTAGCTCAGAGCCTGTAAGGGTAGGAGATTACATGATAAAGGTGCGAGGTCACTGGCTCGAATACCACGACTTATATCACCTTGAAGTTGCTTGTTTAGAAAGAATTCAGATTGGAAAACACAAGGTTAGTGGAATTCACGGGCTTAACGTACCTTTATTCCATGACTCGCCTATTGTAACGGAGTACGGCGGACTTCTAGATGAAGTCCGTGTCGCGTTTCATGAATGGCTGACGCGACCATCAATCTTCAATACAATCAAGGCATTTTCCTGGATGGTCTGGCTAGTATTACAGGGCATAAATCCAATAGCCGTCTTAATTCGTCACATCAAAGTTTTGAAAAGTCGCGAGCATTTTTTGCTGTTGGCACAAAACATGACTTTCATTTGTCTAAAAGGTTAAAACTAATTGTCAAGAGCCAATGGGTTTGATGCCACAGGCAGTAATCCATCGTCCGAGGACGGTCTTTATCGGAGCCGGAGACGCTCTACCTCCGCTTCAAAGCGGCTCTTATCCTGAGTGAAATAGCGGATCAAAAGTAATGGTGATACTCTGCCTCTGTAATCAAAGGTTCTTGTACCCTTTAAACTTGATTTCTAAATAATAAAGCTCAATAAAGCCGATCCAGTTTCAAGAAAGTTTGTAGCAGCACATTAGCTCCCTGGGTACACTGCTCTGGGGAAGTGTATTCATCCTCTGCATGGCTGATCCCGGCACGACTAGGTACAAAAATCATTCCCATGTCGGCGAAGCGACCGATCTCCTGAGCATCGTGTCCAGCGCGACTAGGCAGATAGCTGTAACTCAACTCTAGTTGCTGGCAAACTTGAGAAATCACATCTTGAATTTTTGGCGCTGCTGGCGTAGGTAGTACGTGCAAAGCTTGGGTCATGACAATTTCTGTTTGAGTGACAGCAGCGATCGCCCTAAACTGCTCTGTCATCTCTACAAGTAAATTATCCAAATGAGTTTGGGAGAGATCGCGCAAATCAATCTTTAAATCAACCCTTGCAGGCACAATATTGACGGCATTCGGTAAAACATTAAAGTATCCCACCGTTGCCACTTGTTCTCCAGGCGTTTCGACCCCTAGCTTATTTACAGCTAATACTACTTGCGCGGCGGCAACTAGGGCATCTTTTCTCATGTTCATCGGTGTTGTGCCAGCGTGATTAGGGCGACCTGTAATTGTAACTGCGTGACGATACTGCCCAACAACACCTTCAACTACTCCAATAACATCTCCCGTACTCTCTAACACCCCTCCTTGTTCAACGTGCAACTCAACAAAAGCAGCAATTTCGCCTGGATTGCGTTTAGCTGTCGCTATTTTCGACCAATCACCGCCAATTCTTTCTAGACAAACTTCAATAGGCGTGCCATCATTGCGGCGGTAGTAATCTGGGTTATTCATTGCATTTCCAGCCATTGCTTTACAGCCAATGACACTGCATTCTTCGTCAGTAAATACGATCGCTTCAATTGGATGAGCTAATACAATCTTATTTTCATGCAACACTCGTACCATCTCAATCCCTGCAAGTATTCCTAGCACCCCATCGTAGTGACCAGCTACGGGAACTGTGTCAATATGAGATCCAGTTGCTAATGCCCCCATTCCCTTTTGTAATCCGGCGTAAGTACCAATGATGTTTGCCGCCGCATCAATGCGGACAGTCATACCAGCATCAATCATCCAAGACTGGACAAGCTGACGCGCTAGCAAGTCTTCAGGAGTGAAAGCTACTCTACTTACACCACCTCCTGGTAGTTTACCGATTTCAGCTAATTGGGCAATGTTGCGATTAAGGCGATCGCTATTTATTAATGGAATTGATGTAACTATCATTTTATTTGGTGCAAAATCCGTGCTTAAAACTTCTTCCTTCTGTCTTGGGGATGAATTTTTCTTTTTGAATACTGTATACATCCTCCTTTATAGGAATACTGTATCGAGCTATACAATGGAAGTGCAGCCATTTTGGGCTACACATTAAATTTTCTTATGGTTAATAAAACAATAAATTTTTTGTTACAATAAATACAGAAGAAAAACAAGCGTTCATCTCTTTGTATAACCTCTAGCAGGTGGTTAGAGAGACGGAAGTAAGATGAAACTGAAGGAACGCGCCTCAAAAATGACTTTGACGCTTCAGGAGGCCCAATTGATGAATTACAAAGACCTAAAACTAATTTCTAGCAAAGAATTAGAAAATTGCGATCGCCCAAACCGCGAATCATTGTTAAGCAAAGTTTGGCAAAAGTTAGCTACCTATCTAAGCCAAAGTTCCGGGCTGCGTGTATGGCAATCAAACAGAACAGGTCGTACAGTATGGAAGCTATACAACCCAACTACAGGCGATAAGCTTGATTTCGACTCTGAGACAGAAGTAAGGATCTGGATTGAAGAATCATATTATCGTCCACTTTCTGCTGAAAGGAAGTTTAAACCCTATGCCTGGTATCAGATAGAAAGATAGCAGCAATCATCTCAGTGCATTTATTACACACCAATGTAAGACGGATGCAACCTGTCTAATTCTTAAATAGATGTCATAAAGATGTGGCGTTGCTGATTAGAGGTATGAATTTTAGTAGAGACGTTGCAATGCAACGTCTCTACATTGGTTTTGGACTCACGCATTCATCATTTTCATGCCCTGAATTGGGCAACGCCAAAGACGTAGGTTTTGGCGCTTTGAAGTAATTTTCAACTTGCTCCCTCCCTACTGCGACTGACGGCGAGAAATTAATCTAATACCAACCAGTGCTATCCCGATTAGGACAAAAGAAAACACTGTAGTTAGCGTTCCCAAAGCATAAAGAGCGGGAGATGTGACATTAGTCGTCATCCCAAAAATTTCTAAGGGTAAAGTGTTTGTTTCTCCAGAAATTAATGAAGTGCGGGTAAATTCATCGTAGGAAAGAGTAAATCCTAGCAACCCTACACCAATTACACTAGAGGCGATTAGGGGAAAAACAATTTGCCAAAATGTTGTCATTTCACTTGCACCTAAATCGCGGGCGGCTTCTTCGTAAGCCGGATTAAAGCGCCCAAAAATTCCTAGCATAATTAAGAAGGCAAAGGGTAAAGTCCAAGTCAAATGTCCCGCCAGCGCCGATGAAAACCATTGATTATCTAGACCTACTAAACTAAATACGATCCCAATGCCCAAAGACACTAAAATGCTAGGGACAATCAAGCTAGAAATTGTTAGATAAAAAACGGCGTTAGAACCAAAAAATCGTCTCCGGAAAGCTAACCCCGCCATGACACTAAATACAACTGTCAACACCGTTACCAGCAACCCTAAGCTGAAAGAACGCCCAAAGGCATCAACGAAATTACCTACACGCTGCGGTCCAAATACTGCGTTGAGCCAATGAAAACTAAACCCACGCATGGGAAAAGTTAACTGTCCTTCGGGGCCTTGGAGCGATAGGATAAAAATAGCTGACATTGGACCATATAAAAATAAAACAAATAGTCCAAAAAATGCTGTGAGCAGATAAGAAGAAAGAGATCGTTTTTCGCTCTGTGCCACGTTTAAACCCTCATTAAATTATTAATTTTTGAATTGATTAAAGTTCTTTACGAATATCGACGGTACGCAAAATTCCAAACACAATTAGCAGCGTAATGATGAGTAGCACAACAGCATTAGCTGCCGCCAAAGGATACTGCAAGCTATCTATTTGATTTTTGATTAGATATCCTACCGAGGAAGATTTACCACCACTCATAATTCGCATAGTGGCAAATTCACCCATTACAAGAGTGATGATAAAAATAGAACCGATCGCAATTCCTGGCGCTGATAAAGGTAAAATAATTTTCTGTTGAATTTGAAAAGGGGACGCGCCTAAGTCTTCCGCCGCCGTGATTAGCGATCGCTCGATCCGCATCATACTATTAAATATTGGCGCAACCATAAACAAGGCATAAAGGTGTACCATCGCTAGAATTACCGAAAAATCAGAGTAAAGCAAAGCCTCAATTGGTTGATTGGTTAGACGCAATCCTATCAGTCCTTGATTAATCAATCCTTCTCGTCCTAAAAATCGAATCCAAGAAATCATCCGAATTACATTAGAGGTGAGAAAAGGAACAGTACAAATGAGAAACAAAGTAGTTTGCCATTGAGAACTTTTGACATGAAAGGCGAGAAAATATGCCACCGGATAGCCAATAGCCAAGCAAATCAACCAAACAATCGCCGCAAACTTGAAGGTATTGAGATAAGTTGCTAGGTAAACTTTGGAAGTAAATATGCCCAAATAGTTGTTGAGCGTGAAGCCGGGAGTCATGGCAAAGCCATTAAAGTTCCAAAAGCTGACAATAGCGATCGCAATAATGGGCAATATCAAAAACAACAAAAAAACAAGAGTCTGGGGAGCTACCAATAGATAAGGTTTTAGAGCGTTAGAATTTTTTAGCATTGGTTTAAATAGGGTGATGTGGCGGTATCTAAATTTGAACTATTTGCGCTAAAGTTTCTGTAGCATTATGGTTTATTTAAAAATTGAAGTTTGTCCGTAGCACTCCCACATAAATTGTGTTGTTGGTATCGTTATGATCTGGATTTGTAATCACAATTAAACCGGGCGTGATGCCGATATTGTCTGTAAGCTGATACTTGTAAAACGCATCAACCATAATTGAAGTATCCCGATCCTCAAATACTGCAATGTCATTGTTAGTAGCTTTTGAGGGCATACCAACAACAAGCCCCCCTAAATTGCCTTTTTTGCCTAAATCGGGAAAAGCTAGAGCCACAGCCCAAGATTGAATATTGGCATCAGAACCATCACCCGGCCCACCCTCCGCCGCCGCCGCCGCAAAATAATACCAACCACTCAAAATGAATTTAGGACTGAAGCGATACTCAGCTTCAACTCCATAACCATTAGTAGAAGTGGCATAGGGCCCAAAAGGAAAAGCTGAATTATCGCTGCCAAAAAAGCCACCAGGGGGAGCATTCCCGCTACCGTCATCGTAGGCGCGAAGATAGGTGAGTGCGATCACAAATTGATTGCTAGGTCGAATCGTAAGCTGCCCCAGCGCCCCGTAAGCACCACCAAATAAGCCTGTATTGGGATTGCTAGCGGTCGGATCTCCTGCTAAATAACCACCACCAATATTGATGGAATCAGTAATGTTGTAGTTAAATCCTGCACCAGTTACGCCACTAGGAAAGTAAATCGGACTACGCAAAGCAAAACCAGAAAGTACTGTATCGTAGTCACCATCCAGAGGATGTAAAGTAGGAACAAACAAATCCAAAAACCCAAAAGCTTCTAAAAATGCTGTTCCGCGATCGCCAAGGGGAAAGCGATATTCTAACTGGTTAACTGAAAACGAATTATTACTATTGGCAGTAAAAGCTAGTCTAGACATGGCTGTACCTGTCGCATTACCAAGGGCGGGTGTATTGCCTGCTTGCAAACGAGTAATCAAGCGATCTCTACCTGTAAAGCTAGTATCCAAAATTAACCGCACCCGCGCCGAGGCGAATATATTGTCATCTAGGGATTCGCGCCCAGGCTGCACCCCACCCGCTCTAGGCGTACCAAATTGACCTGGTGTAGGTGGGATAATCCCTGCACCAGAGGTAACAGCTTTGTCATCACCAAAGGCTGCGGCGATCGCAAAAATTGCATGACCAACTAATTTAGTTGTCGTAGAAAACTGATTTGCCTCTAGTTCCGCCGCTTGTACTTCCAAGGTATCAACCCGCCCTCTAATAACAGCCAATTCTGTTGCAAAGTCAGCTTGTAGCTTTTGCAAGGTAGCTAAATCTGCTTTCGTAACTACTCCCTTCCCATTGTAAGATTAGGGTATTAGCCATGAAAGGAGACCATGAACCGAACCCAAGCTGTGCAGGAGAGAGCCTTTGCTCCAGATGAGTGGCAGAAACTCTACTATCGACATCAGCAA